>Ga0105100_10000523_pt1 | contig 22557 bp, 17 predicted proteins | sample PPLLak12cMay2015_2_FD_87033 | JGI IMG/M metagenome (GOLD analysis project Ga0105100, IMG submission 87033) | Freshwater sediment microbial communities from Prairie Pothole Lake near Jamestown, North Dakota, USA - PPLs Lake P8 Core (1) Depth... | ecosystem: Environmental > Aquatic > Freshwater >...
ACGACGGCCTGGGCGGGCTCCTCGGGGAAGATCTGCGCGACCCGGTCTTCCAGGGCGCCTCCGAGAGAACACAGTCCAAGCACGATGTGTTCCGCGAACGGAAGCGGCTCGGCGAGGTCGGGGAGTTCCGCGAGCGAGAAACCGCGCTTCAGGACGACGGGCACAGCCAGGCCACGGGCGGCGGCCAGCATCTCGGCGTACATCGGTTCCATCCGCGGTCGCCGTTTGCCGTACTTCTTGAGCAGCGGGTCGAGGCTGACTTCACCCTCGAGATCGAGCAGTGGCAGGTCAGGTTCGGGCACTTGCGTCCCTCGCGGCGCCGTGAAATGCAGGGGCTGCGGCCGCAGGTGCAGATGATAACCTGATTCTGTTCCCCGCCGGGGCTCAGACGAATGGTCTGCAGCGCGTTGTTGCGGCGCGCCGCCTATAATGAAGAGAGACTCGCAGGCGAAGGGAGCCACAGATGCGACGACGACTGCTGCAGGGCGGAACGGTGGTGACGGACCTGGGCAGCTTCCCGGCGGATGTGTTGATCGAAGGTGAGCAGATCGCCAACGTCGGACCGGGGATCGCCGCCATGGACGCCGAGGTGGTGGACGTCAGCGGAAGGCTGATCCTGCCCGGGGGCGTGGACCCGCATACCCACTTCGACCTGCCGATGTTCGACACGGTCTCGTCGGACGATCACTACACTGGACACAAGGCCGCCGCCTTTGGGGGCACGACGACCGTGATGGACTTCGTCCCGCAGTCGGATCATGGCAGCCTGGAGGCGGGCCTGGACGTGTGGCTGGAGAAAGCCGCGCCCAGGGCCGCGATCGATTTCACCTTTCACCTGAACGTCACCCGCCTCGACGGTGCCATCCTGGCCGAGATTGCCCGGCTACCGGCGCGCGGCATGACTTCGCTCAAGGTGTTCACGGCGTACAACCAACGCCTGCGCTTGCAGGATGGCGAGATCTTCCGTGTGCTTCGTGCTGCCGGAGAACATGGGCTGTTGACCATGGTGCATGCCGAGAATGGAGACGTGATCGAGGTCCTGGTGGCTGAGGCGCTGGCTGCGGGGAACCGTGCGCCAGTGTGGCATGCGCGCACGCGCCCGGCCTGGGGCGCGATCGAGGCCACGCTGCGCGGCATCGCGTTGGCAGCTCAGGCTGGCGCACCGCTGTATGTCGTTCATGTCAACACTGCCGGCGAGGTCGATCAGATCCGCTACGCACGCGAGCGCGGCCTGCCGGTGATGGGCGAGACCTGTCCACCGTACCTGTTCTTCACCGAGGACGACCTGGCGCGCCCGGATGGCGCCAAATGGATCTGTTCGCCGCCGATGCGGACTGCCGCCGACAATCAGGGGCTGTGGGCGGGGTTAACCGCCGGCGACTTGCAGACCGTTGGCACCGACCACTGCCCGTTCTTCTACGACGGCACGCGTCCGATTGTCTACGAGGGCCAGCCGGTGCAGATCCCCGGCAAGGAGCTTGGCCGCGACGACTTCACCAAGATCCCCAACGGCGTGCCGGGTGTGGGCGATCGCCTTCCCGTGCTGTGGACCCACGGCGTGCGAACCGGCCGCCTCACCCAGGAGCAGTTCGTTGCCCTGACCTCGACGACCCCGGCCAAAGCATTTGGGCTGTACCCGCGCAAGGGTGCGCTGCTTCCCGGCTCGGACGCCGACCTTGTCGTCTGGGACCCGCAGGCGCAGGTCAAGTATGGCGTGGGGGTCGCCCAGCATCGGACCGACTACAACCTGTACGAGGGCTGGGACCTGGTCGGTTTTCCCGAGCAGGTCTACCAGCGTGGCTCACTTCTCGTCGATCGCGGCCAGTGGTTGGGGAGGGCAGGGGGAGGGCAATTCCTGGAGCGCGCGCCGGGGTTCACACTGGTCTAACATGCGGATGGAGACTTGCTCGCTGGAAGGGCATTCAGTCTCTGGGGGCCTTTGACGCCCAATGGCCGCGAGCGCCCCCGGCACGCCCTAGCTCCATCTATCGCGCTGCAGCCCGGAAGATCCTTGTCTTAGACAGTGGACCGGACAAGGAGCAAGGCCCTGCAAGAAGAGATGGACTCGGCGGGCAGCGTTCATGCGCCAAGCCATCGGCGGAGAGCCAACCGCTCACGCTGAGCCAACCGCAGTCTTCAAGCTTTGTTGGTCGGAGTGCCTCAGCAGGCATTGGGCAGCCGACGCGGCTCGGGTGTTCCCCCTCCCCGAAGGCCCGTCGGATCAAGTGACGACACCACGCGAATCACGCCCTTGCCTTTGGCGCCCTCCATACACAGGGCCTTCTGCGAAACGCGTCTGGTTGCTGCCCCAGCCCACGAAAGCGATCCCTGAGCCACTGTTGGCCGACAGGTTGGCACGTAATGGAGACCACTTCCAGGTCGCGGCGGGAGTGGAGTTGGGTTGCGCTATTCTCCCATGCGGAAAACACAGTATGTCACTCCCCAGTCCCTTGGCAGTACATAGCCGCCTGCATGCTCCGCATTGACCCCATCCACCACTGGATCGTAATACCCTGGGCCAGACAGGCACTCTGTTCCATAGGGGCCGTAACGCGTCGCATCCGGGTCCTGGAGGTCAATCGCGTAGGTCCAGCTGCCGAGCTGTTCCCTCGTGGCTGAGCCGCCCTTGCGGACGGAGGCCGCCGCACCGACGATCAGTTGCTCATCACCGCCGACCGCAACCTGCTCCGTGCTGCAGTCGTCGGGATCCTGGGTGTCGTCACAGTCCTGGGTATGGTGCTGAGAGTCCCCCGTAGGCTCCCAATCGAAGTCCTGGCTCCAATTGCGGATCCGCTGCGAGCTCTCCCCGCCCGCCACGGTGACGTGGAACCCCACGACGAAGTGGTGTGTCGGATAGGGCATGTACCGCGCCAGCCAGGTCCGGTAGAAGGCTGTCACCATGCTGCCCTTGTACACCACCCGGACCGTCTCCCCGGCGGGCACAGTGTAGTCGTTGTTTGCAGGGTCCTCTTCGAGGAGCCGGCCATCACCGTTCAGGCGCACGGTGTAGCCCTCGAGCATGTCCTCGCGGACCCCCGGATCGATGGAGGGCCAGGTGATCGTCGTCGACTGTGCGTGCTCGAGCAGGGCCACGGTCGGGCGCAGGGGTGTGGTGATCTGGCTGCCGTCGGGGCGCAGCAGATCGACTGACACCACCCGGTCTTCAAGCGCCGCGTCGCCGATGTTGCGCACAGATACTTGCAGTTGCGCCTCATCTCGCTCGTACTGGACGTCCTCGATGATCAGGTCAGGGAGGGATGGGCACAGCGGGCCGTGAGAGAGCATCCCGGTGTTCTCCAGGGACTCCAGCACCCGGTCGTTGTAGTCGAGGTGCACGCAGGCCGCCTCCGGCGATTCGGCCGTCAGCGATGGATCCTGCAGGACAGCATCCCCACGGGGATCAAGGTAGAACAACGGCCAGGTGTGAGTCCCTGTCTCTTCGCCGTCGCGGTTCGTGACGCGGACGTCCAGGTCGTGGTTGGCCCAGGCGGCAGTCCCCGTATTGCGGATATGAAGCTGAAGCTCGTCGGTCGCCTCGTCAAGGGTGACATCGGTCAGGTCGAGCCAGGGCAGCAGCATGCCACCGCCCGCGACGCCGACCGGGCTTCCCGGCCCCGGTTCGACGGTGTACTCGATGCGGCAGCGAACTTCGTCTTCCCAGTATCGGGTGGCGTCGAAGCTGCCTTCGACAGGCGCGGAGAGCAGATCAGCGTAGTGAAGCGTTGCGCCTCCGGCGCACACGTTGCCGTCGGACCGGAGGCGCGTGTCGTTGTCATCCATGACGAACCCAATCCGCAGGTCGTCCCCTTCCGCCAGCGGGATGAGGAATGAGTTGGCTTCGGCGTAGTCATCCCAGAAGAAGGTGTCGAGGTTGAAACTGGAATTGTTGAAGATCGTGACGCTCGGTGGGTTGCCGAAGGTGTGCAGGGTGGTGTTGGCATCTACAAAGCCGCTGATGGGTCCCATGCCGCGGGGATCATCGTCTCCATCGTTGCCCATGTCGTACACGTTCAGACGCCTGAAGGTCACCAGGAACTCGCGGTCGCAGGCCTCGGTGCCCGGCGCGCCACCGGTAATGGGCACGGTATTGGACGGATTGGAGTAGGCTCCGTCGGGGTAGGGGCGGTGGAAGGCGCGCAGGGAGAAGGCGTACTCTTCCCCGCACGGCGGGTTCAACCATTCCTCGGGCAGCCGGCTCTCGCGTTCGTCCGCATCCACCTCGAACACCAGGTTCTCGTTCAGGAAGACCAGGAAGCCATCGATCTCCGCTTCGGCCTCGGGTTCCGCATTGGGGGCGTACTCCCAGCGCAGCGACTGGCGGCGGTCGTCGAAGCGCAGGTTCTGGGGCACCGCCATGCCCGAGTCGAGTCCCTTGGGCTGGAGGTCGGCGAAGCCGACCAGGTATTCCAGCTCGAAGCCGCCCTCGCCTTCGGCACTCGCCCGCCTGCGCTCGCCGTCCCAACCGGCAGGCGGGATGGCCAGCGCCAGGCGACCGAGCTCGACAGCATCCGTCCCTCCGGCGCGCACGCCGACACAGGTGATGTCGAACGGCAGGTCGGCGTCGCCGGGCCAGAAGACTACAGGCGCTTCACTGCCGGAGAAATGCGCTGCAATGTCCCAGTGTGTCCCGTTCAATGCAGCGAAGGACTCGTCCGTTGCCGGGTCATCGTCCGCATCGGGATACCAGCGCGGCGGGCGATCCCCCAGAGCGGCGTAGCAGTGGAGCGACTCATATTCGGCGTCGGTTTGCAGATCCAAGGCTTCCAGGCGTAGGGCGGCAGGACGCGACGACTCTTCTACTCCCCCGGGCTGACCCTCGGGCGCCGGTTCATCCGGTGCCTCGGGTGCGGGCTCACCCGATGCCCCGGACGGTGGGGGCTCATCGGAAGCGATGCCGCTCAAGGGCACGATCAGCTCGCTGCCGGCCGGCGGCCCGTCGGCAGGAAGATCGGGATTCAGATCCGCCAGCTCGTCCGGCTCGATGCCGTAGTTGACGGCGATGTCCTCGAGGCTCTCGCCTTCGGAGACCGTATGGCTTCCAAGGTCCGCGGAGTGATCGACAACCTCCACCCTCACCGAAGCGAAGCCGCCGAGGTGGTGAGGCGTGAAGGCACGCGCCGTGAGCAGATGCGGGCCCAACGTCGTCGGAGCCCAGGTGGCCGCCAGGGTCATCGGCGAAAGGGACTCGCCGGCTGGCGCATCCTCGGCGGCAACCATCTCGCCCTCGGCCCACAGTTCGATCCGGCTGATTCCGGCTGACGACCGGGCGATGGCCTGCGTAACCACAGCCTCACCCAATGTGACACGATCGCCTGCCGCCGGGCTGTGGATCAGAATGAGGGGCCGGCTCAGATAGTCCTCTCCTCTTTGGAGATAGCGCGGCCCGAAGAACAGTCCCAGCAACAGGCAAACCAGAACCGCCGCGACAACGCCGGCCAGGGTCCATCGGGTGGCTCGCTTGGAGGTGGTCATGCGGGCCTCCATTCACATCAGCTGGTCGACGAACGTCGACCAGCCCGACCATGGGCCATCATTGCCCAGGGTGTCCACGGCCCGGACGCGCCAGCGGTAGGTCCAGCCGCACTCGACGCTGATCGTGTGGCTCGTGGAGGAGCCTGCCCACGGTGTGCCGGGAGCGGTCTGCCAGTCGCCGTCGCCGGAGTGGCGCTGAGCCTGCAGCTGATACTCCGCCACGCCGCTCGGATCGTCGACCGAATCCCAATCGAGCTCCACGTGGCCTGTGCAGGCGAAGCTCTCGCCGTCATCCGGGTCGTCCTGGTGCGGGGCTGGCGGGCCGGTTGTGTCGGGGACAGGCGTGGGCGTCTTGCACTCACCCTCGACCGCAATGTCCACTCGGCGCCTCTCCTCGGTGCCATCCGGGAGGACTACCGTCAGCGTGTAGGTCTCGTTGGCGCAAAGGCAGGTGTTGTACTTTCCCTCCAGATCGACAGTCGTTCCCCCCAACCGAACCGAGGCCGCGTTCTGCACCCTCCAACGGACATCGGTGCATGCTCCGGCCTCGATCTCGGCCGGATCGGCCCAGAACTCGATACCGGTCGGGGGAGTCGGCGATGGGGGAGTGGTGGGTGACGCGACCGGAGTCGGCGTGTCCGTGGGAGGCATGGCGGCGACGATCACCCGCGCCAGGTCAGGCGTACTGGCCATCCCATCTGCGGAGAAGGCGATGGCCTCGATCGTGTGGGTGCCTGCCTCAGGAGAATCCCAGTCAACTACGTACCGAGCGATGGGGCCGTCGGCGTTTGGCGAGTCGATCGTCTGCATCAGCTGACCATCGAGCCATACCTCGACCCGCGAAACACCTGCCGGCGCCGCGGCATGCCCTTCGACCTGCAAGGAGGCGCCCGGCGGGGCTTTCAGCCCATCGATGGGTACGTCGATCCAGACTTGCGGTGCTGCGGTTGTGGAATCGCAGGCTGACAGGAACAGAAGACTGAGGCTTACCCAGACGATCTTGGGGATGGCGAGAGAGTCCATGGTCAACCTCCGCAGAGGCGCCGAGGCGGGCGCAGCGCGCCGCGGGTCGAGGGGCGACCCAGGACCATTGTAGAGTAGGCGTCGTTGGCGAGCAAGCGGCCGGGTGCGCCCCCTGATTCACGCTATGCACGACGACAGGAATGGCCCACACGGTGCCAGGGAGAAGTGGCAAGGATGGGGATGCCGGCTTCAAGATGCCGGTCGTGGCCTGCCTGCGCCAATCGCGGAGCGATCCGACGACCAGGGCGCGTAGGGCGCCATCGTAAGGCGAGCCAGCGCAAGGAGCACCGTGTCGTAGTTGACGCGCCAGCCGGAGAAGTCATGCCAGGCCTGATCTCGGTCCGGTTTGAGCGGAAGCCCAAGGCTCGCCAGGTGATCACAAGCGCTGTCGTATTCTGCCCGGCTAATCGAGACCGGGTCGCCGGGCTGCGGGTCGGGATCGTACATGATGCCAAAGAAAGCCGCGATCTGACGCAGCGCCAGGTAGCCGGCGCGGATGCACAGCTCTGCCTGCACGTCGCGCGGGATGTCCAGGGTCGAGGCGGTGAAGGCCGCGCCATCCAGCACCGCGCCCGCGGCCGTCACCCACGAGCGATGCGGTTGGGGGGACCGGAAGAATACGAGCGCCGCCAGCGAGGTGTGACTTTCTTCCAGGTCGGCGAACCAGGATTCCCATGTCGTGCAAACTTCGCCCAGCTTGTCGAGCCGTTGCAGACGGTGGTAGCGCTCGAGCATTGTGATCGCAGACGGGGGAGATCCGGCGCGCACTTCAAGCATCGCCACAGCGGCCTCGCGCCGGGAGAAGGCGGCGTACATCGTCGGCAAATAGGCGATCAGCAGAGCGATCAACGCCAGACCGATCGCCGCCTCGCTGAATGCGAGCAAGGTGGTGAGCCAACTGCTCGGCGCAGTCGTCCCGAGGGTGAGCAACGAGGAACCACTCAGCGTGAATGCCTGCTCGACCGAATCCATCCCCAGTCCGAGGTACATGCCGGTATACCCGATCGCCACCAGGACCAACCAGGTTGCAGGGAGCACGAGGAGAGCCACCGGGGCGTAGAGCTCCATCGCCCGATCACTGGCGTTATAGCTGCGTGCCCGACTGGCCCGCCACCGGAAGAACGCCCCAACTCCCCGGAAGACCCAGCGTGCAATCAGTGTGTAGGAGGCGCGCGGGAGGATGAAAGTGCGCACAGCCGAGCGAACCGTCGTGGCAACGAGCAGCGCGCCTAGCAGGAAGAGCACGATTCTCAGCATGACAGGCCAGGGCATCGGCCAAGCTTATCACGGGCGAGGGGGCGATCGGATTGATCGCCGCGCAGAGGGGATTCCGGGTTGGAGGATCGCGTGAAGGATGGGCTGGCCCCACGATCCGCATGGGGACGGTCAGGCCGTGAAGCAGCCGCGGGCCCATTGAACGGCCGCTGGACCGAATGGGCGGATGCCGCGGGTGTGATGTTGTCTGCGTGTATCCCCGCATGAGGGATCGAAATGGCCGAGACAATCGAGACCCTGGCTGCGGCGGGCCCTGAGAGGACGACTAGAAGGCCGATGGAACGCCCCGCGCGTTGAGCCACCCACCTCCCGGGAGGTGAACGGAGAGACCCGACGTCCCGTGTCCGCACTGTCATCCAGGGCTCAGCGCGGGAGGCCGTCTGCAAGATGCTAGCTGCTAGGCGCTCGCTGCTGTCCGCTTGTCCGCCCCCTGAGCCCATGCTAGAATCGCTGCAGCCTCGGATCGGTGGTCGCGGCGGGGTGGACCCGCAGCGGCGTTGAGCAGCCTCGCTCCTCGAGAAGCGCCATTCGATCCCCAAGCGCAGCCCAACCAGCCATGCGTCTTTGGGAGAACTACCACCGTCCGGCTTCGATTGACCAGGCGCTGAGTCTGCTGTCCGGCTCGGAGCCGCCCGTTCGGATTCTCGCCGGGGGCACCGACCTGCTGCTCGACATCCGCTCCGGCCGCACCCCAGCTCCCTGCACGCTGATCGACGTCACGAATATCCCCGACCTGCAGGGAATCGACATCGGACCGGATGAACAGCTGCAGATTGGCGCCGCCACCACGCATTGGGAGATTGCCAGAAGCCCGCTGATCGCCGAGCATGCCCCCGCGCTTCAGCAGGCCTGTGGCTTGATCGGCGGACCGCAGGTGCGCAATGTGGCCACGCTGGGCGGCAACGTCGCCCATGCACTGCCAGCGGCCGATGGCACCATTGCCCTGTTGACGCTGGACGCGCAGGCTGAGCTGGCGTCTTGCGCGGGGAGGCGCTGGGTGCCGGTCGAGACGCTTTTCAAGGCACCCGGTGAGACCACGTTCGACCGCCAGCAGGAGATTCTGATTCGCCTTGCCTTTCCGCTGCGACGGACCGGCGAAGGCGGCGCCTTCTCGCGGGTGATGCGTCCGCAGGGATTGGCGATCGCGCTGCTCAACGTGGCAGCCTGGGTCCGCCTGGATCCGGCTGGCACCGTCGAATCCGCCCGACTGGCGGTTGGTCCGTGCGGTCCGGTGCCGCGCCGGGCACGCCTGGCGGAGCGGGCGCTGCAAGGACGGCCGCTTGCGGCCGAGTCGCTGGCCGAGGCGGGGCGGGCGCTGCGCCACGAAGTCCAACTGCGCACCAGTCCCCATCGCGCCACATCCGAGTACCGCTATCACTTGCTCGATCCGCTGCTCGGGCGTGTCCTCTGGGCGGCGCACGCCGAGGCGGTGCGGACGCACGGACGCGTGTCGGAGGGGGCGCATGCCTGAGCTTGGCCTGACGCCCGAGATTCGGTTTGACGTCAACGGGCAGCTGGTGCAGCTGCGGCCGGAGCCCGGGGAGATGCTCGCCGAGACGCTGCGCCAGCGGCTTGGGCTGACCGGAACCAAGATCGGATGCGAGGAGGACGAGTGCGGCGCCTGCACCGTCCTGGTCGATGGACAGGCGATCCTCTCGTGCAACTACCCCACCGCCAGGGCCGACGGTCGGCACGTCCTGACCATCGAGGGACTCGGCACGCCGGAGGCGCTGCACCCGTTGCAGCAGGCCTTCATCGAGCACGGGGTTGTCCAGTGTGGCTACTGCATCCCCGGCCAGATCATGGCGGCTGCCGGCTGTCTGCTCGCCCATCCGGAGCCGACCGAAGCCGATATCCGCGCCGCCCTGAAGGACACACTCTGCCGCTGTGGCGGCTACCCCTCGCTGCTGCGCGCCGTGCAGGATGCCGCACGCAGCATGCACAGCGGCGAGTCGATGGGCGGTCCCAGCGTACCGAAGGTCGCCGGCAGCCGGGCGATCGGGACTGTCGTGCCGCGGCCCGACGCGGCCGCCAAGGTCACCGGCCAGACCCGCTTCACCGATGACCTGACCTTCCCCGGCATGCTGCACGGAATGGCGCTTCGAGCGGAAATTCCGCACGCTATCCTGACCTCCCTTGACGTGTCTGAGGCGCGGACGATGCCCGGCGTGCGCGCCGTGCTGACCGCCGAGTACATTCCGGGCGCCCACGACCACGGCCTGTTCGTCAAGGACTGGCCGGTGCTCGTCGGCGTCGGGGAGCGCATCCGCACCGTTGGCGATCCACTGGCCCTGGTCGCCGCCGACACGCGCCAGCAGTGCCAGGCCGCCCTGGCCCGCATCCGCTTCACCTGCGACCCGCAGCCGGTGGTCTCCGATCCGCGCCAGGCGCTCGAAGCGGACGCGCCGCGCCTGCATCCGAACGGCAACCTGCTCAAGCGGATCCAGGTCCGCAAGGGAGAAGCAGACTCGCCGCCGGCGGTGGAGGCGCAAGTCGAGGGAGAGTTCTACACGCCGACGACCGAGCACGCCTTCCTCGAGACCGAGTGCAGCATCGCTCGACTGACCGAGGACGGCAGGATGGAGGTCTACGTCGGCTCGCAGATCCCGTACTCCGACCGGGACCAGGTGGCAGCCAGCCTGGCGGTTCCGGTCGAACAGGTTCACATCATCGGCATGCCGATCGGCGGTGGATTCGGGGGCAAGGAAGACATCGCCGGTCAGATCCACGCCGCGCTGCTGGCGCGTGCCACTGGGCGTCCGGTGAAGGTGCTGTTCGATCGTCGCGAGAGCCTGCTGGTCCATCCCAAGCGGCATGCCACGCACCTTCACGTTCGGTTGGGCGCCGATCGCGACGGCCGATTGCGCTTTGCCCAGACCGAGCTGTACGGCGACACCGGCGCCTACGCCTCGCTCGGCGAGAAGGTGATGACCCGCGCCACGACCCATTCCGCCGGGCCATACGTGATCCCGTGGGTGCGGTCGGACTGCCACGCCGTGTACACCAACAATCCCCCGGCCGGCGCATTTCGCGGCTTCGGGGTGACGCAATCCGCCTTCGGCGTCGAATCGGCGCTGGACGAGTTGGCGGACAAGCTGAGAATCGATCCGATCGCCATCCGACGAATCAACGCGCTGCGCGCCGGCGAGAGCACGAGCACCGGGCAGCGCCTGACCGAGAGCGTCGGTCTGCTGGAGTGCCTGGAGCGGGTCGAGGCGGAGATGCGCCGGCTGCACGGCCCGGGAAATCTGTTCGCCGCCCGGCCGGACCCGGATCAACCGCAGTTGGTACGAGCCTGGGGGATTGCGGCGGCCTTCAAGAACACCGGCCTCGGGGGCGGCGCGCCCGACAAGGCCACCGCCCAGGTGGAGGTGGATCGACATGGGATGGCTGAGGCGCGCACCTCCTCGGCAGAGATCGGCCAGGGCCTGGTGACCGTGCTCCAGCTGATCGTCGCCGAGGAGCTGGCGCTGCCGCTCGATTGTGTGCGGGTGCTGCTGTCGGATACCGATCTCACGCCGGATGGAGGCCCGACCACCGCCTCGCGCCAGACCTTCGTCGCCGGCAATGCCGTGCGGCAGGCGTGCGAGTTGTGGAAGGCTTCCGCAACCGCATATCTGGCCGAAGAGTATGATGTAGCTCCGGCGCAGGTCGGCTTCGTGGATGGGGGGGTGTCGATTGGACAACGCCGGCTGACAATGGCCGAGCTGGTCGATCGCATGACGGCTGCGGGGAGGCCAACGAGCGTCGAGCACGAGTACCGCGCCCCGGATACCGAGCCGGTCGGCTCGGGGACGGACATCCACGTCGCCTACTCGTTCGCCGTGCAGGCGGCGGAGGTCGAGGTCGACCGGATCACGGGTGAGACGCGCGTGCTGCGCGTGATCGCTGCCACCGACGTCGGGCGCGCGCTCAACCCGCTGGGGCTCGTGGGTCAGGTCGAAGGGGGCGTGATGATGGGCCTGGGCAACGCCCTGACCGAGGAGTTCATCCTCGAGCAGGGACGGGTGTTCACCGATCGGTTGGGGCGCTACCGCATGCCCTCCATCGTCCAGGCGCCGGAGATCGTGCCGATTCTGGTCGAGAGCCCATGCAGCCACGGGCCCTACGGCGCCAAGGGGGTGGGAGAGATTACCAGCATTCCGACCTCACCGGCGATCACCAATGCTATCTATCACGCCTGCGGCGTGCGTGTTCGCCGGCTTCCAGTCGATCAGGACTGGCTGGCGCGGGAGTTGGCCCGGCAATGAGCGACGAGCGCAGCACGCAGGAGAGCCGTTGGCTGGCCTGGGCGCGTGAGATCGAGGCGCTGGCACAGACCAGCCGCCACTACGCCCAGAACGAGTTCGAGCGCGGCCGGGCGGAACGGCTGCTCGAGATCGCGGCGGAGATCGTTGCCGCCCATTCGACGCTTCCGGTCGGCGAGGCACTCGCCGCCTTCCGCGCCCAGCCGGGATACGTCACACCCAAGGTCGATGTGCGCGGCGCGGTGTTTGACGGGGACCGATTGCTGATGGTCCGCGAGTCGATGGACGGGAACTGGACGCTCCCGGGCGGGTGGGCCGATGTCGGTGAGCCGCCGGCGCTGGCCGTCGAGCGTGAGGTCTTCGAAGAGGCAGGCCTGGAAGTCCGCGCCACGCACCTGGTCGCCGCCTACGATGCGAACCGGATCGAAGGCGAGCTGCCACTGTTCCACGCCTACAAGCTGGTGTTCTTGTGCGAGCTTATCGGGGGAGAGGTCAAGCCCTCGCCCGAGACGTCCGAGGTGGCTTTCTTTCCGATCGCTGCCCTGCCGGGGCCGCTTTCACCGTACCGCACCACGCCCCGGCTGTTGGCAGATGTGCTGGCTTCTCGGCTGGACCCGGCGCGCCCGACGGTGTTCGACTAGGATCATGCTCAGAGACCGCCTTGGGCCTCACCCCCTCACCCCCGCTCTGCGGACGGCCATTGGCTCCGCCAAGCAGCGCGGCGGAAAGGGGGCAGGGAATGATCGGGGTGTGGGGAGCTCTGCTCCCCACACCCCCCAGAGACGCGATCCGCTCGCCCTGCAGGATGGCATGGCATGCGGCTCCAACTCGACGCTGGGGGAGGGGCGGCTCGCGGTAGTTCCACAACCTGCTCCGAGGTTCCGGAGGATCCTGGGGGGATGGGTGCCCGCTGGCATCCAGGCGGCGGGCTCCCCTGGCGTTCATCCCCATCCCGCCTGGCGGCCGGGTTGTCGTCGCGGGGAGGGAGGGAAACGATGCTGATTACCCATGCCCGGGTCGTGACCTGGGGGCGACCGAACCAGATCCTGGAGGACTACGCGCTGCGCATCGAAGGCGATCGCATCGTCGAGGTGCTCCCGCAGCCGCAGGTCGGCAAGGCACGCCCCGGCGAAGAAGTGATCGACGCGCAAGGTCAGCTGGTGATGCCCGGCAACCTCTGTGCCCACACGCATTTCTACGGCGCCTTCGCCCGCGGCCTGGCGATCCCGGGTCGCGCTCCGCGCGATTTCCCCGACATCCTGCGCAAGCTCTGGTGGCCGCTGGACAAGTCGCTGGATATCGAGGATGTGCGCCTATCAGCGCTGGTCTGCCTGGTCGACGCGGTCAAGCATGGCACCACCACGCTGATCGATCATCATGCCTCGCCGAATGCGCTTGCAGGTTCGTTGGACGCGATTGCCGGAGCGGTGGCCGAGTCCGGCCTGCGCGCCGTGCTGTGCTATGAAGTGACCGACCGGGACGGCGCGAAAAAGGCCCATGCCGGGATTGAGGAAAACCTGCACTTCCTGAGGCGTTGCGGAGAAGGGCAGCTTGCCGACGGACGGATCGCGGCTACGTTCGGCCTGCATGCCAGCCTGACGCTCTCCGACGAAACGCTGGAGTCCTGTCGCCGCGCCGTCCCCGAAAGGACGGGCTTTCACATCCACGTGGCGGAGCATGAAGCCGACGAGTATGACAGCCTGGCGCGCAGCGGGCTGCGGATTGTCGATCGACTGCACCAGCACGGCATCCTGGGGCCGCGCACGATCGTGGCGCACGCCATCCATGTCGATGCGCGTGAGATCCAGCTGCTCGGAGAGAGCGCAACGTGGGTCACCCATCAGCCGCGCTCGAACATGAACAACGGCGTCGGCGCGGCGCCGGTCGAGTCGCTGATGCGGGCCGGTGTCAGGGTGGCGCTGGGCAATGACGGGTTCTCGAACGCCATGTGGGAGGAATGGAAGGCCGCCTACCTGCTGCACAAGGTCTGGCACCGCGACCCGCGGCGCATGCCCGGCGATCAGGTGGTCGAGATGGCGGTCTACCGCAACGCCGAACTGGCCGGCAGCTTCTTCCCCCAGGCGCCGCTGGGCGTCGTTGCGCCGGGTGCGCTGGCTGACCTGATCCTGGTCGACTACCATCCGACCACCCCGCTCACCGCTGGGAACCTGCCCTGGCACATCGTGTTCGGGTTCCACGAGTCGCGTGTGACCACAACGATTGCCGCCGGCCGGGTGCTGATGCGCGACCGGGTGTTGCTGACGCTGAATGAAGCCGAGATCACGGCGGCGGCGCGCGCCCGCGTCCCCGCTGTCTGGGAACGGTATCGATCCTTTGTGCCTGCGGATCAAGGAGGCTGACCATGGCAAGCGAGCGGATTCTGGTGACGCTGGGGATCATCGGGGGTACGGGGAAGGAAGGCCAGGGGCTGGGCTACCGCTGGGCGCGCTCCGGTTATCCAGTGATCATTGGCTCGCGCAGCGAAGACAAGGCGCTTTCCGCCGCGGCCGCGTTGAACGGGCGCCTTGGGGAAGGTGTGGTGCGCGGCATGGAGAACGCAGCCGCCGTGGGCGCCTGCGATATCGCCGTGTTGACGGTTCCCTATGCCGCTCACCGCGACACGCTGCAGGGGCTGAGGCCGCTGCTGGCTGGCAAGGTGCTGATCGATGTCACCAACCCGGCCGTCCCACCCAAGCTGAGCGAGGTCAACCTGCCCGCCGCCGGGAGCGCCGCCATGCAGGCGCAGCAGATCCTCGGCGACGAGGTCGAGGTCGTATCGGCCTTCCAGAACATCTCGCACGAGCTGCTGCTGGAAGACGCAGGCGCGACCTGCGACGTGCTGGTCAGCGGAGACAGCAAGGCGGCGAAGCAGCAGGTGCTGCAGCTGGTCGAAGCGTTGGGTTTGAGCGGCTGGGATGCCGGACCGCTGAAGAACGCGGTGGTCGCCGAAAGCCTGACCTCGGTCTTGATCGGTATCAACCGCCGCTACAAGCTGAAGGGCGCCGGCATCCGCATCGTCGGGGAGCGGGCCGAGCCGAAGGAGTCCTAGCGGATGACGGCCCGGCTTGTCTTCACCGCCCTGTCCGGGATCCCCTGCATCCGGCCTGGCGATGACCTGGCCGAGGTGATCTGGCAGGCGTTGGAGCGCGAGCAGATCCGCCTGGCGCAGGACGATGTAGTCGTCGTCACCCAGAAGATCGTCTCCAAGGCCGAGGGCCGGCACCTCAACCTGTCAACGCTCACGCCCTCGCCGCGCGCCCTCGAAGTGGCCGCTGAGACCGGCAAGGATGCCCGGCTGGTGGAGGTGATCCTTCAGGATAGCCGCAGCCTGCTGCGCGCCCGGCCGGGCTTGATCATCGTCGAGCACCGGCTCGGATTCGTGTGTGCCAACGCCGGCGTCGACCACTCGAACGTGGATAGCCCGGACGGAAGCGACGGGGAGTGGGTCCTTCGACTGCCCGCCGACCCGGATCGGTCAGCGGCTGAGCTCCGGCACTCGCTCGAAGCTCGATCCGGCGTTGCCCCTGGGGTGCTGATCACCGATTCGCATGGGCGAGCCTGGCGCCTGGGCACGGTCGGAGTCGCGCTGGGAGCAGCCGGCTTCCCGACGCTGCTTGACCTGCGCGGCCAGCCAGACCTGTTCAACTACCAGCTGCAGGCAACGGTCATTGGGTTGGCCGACGAGATCGCTGCCGGCGCCTCGGCCTTGATGGGCCAGGCGGCCGAAGGACGCCCGGTAGTTCACGTGCGTGGCTTGAGCTCTGGCGGACCGTCGGGCAGGGCGGCGGACCTGATCCGCCCCCTTGAGGAGGACCTCTTCCGTTAGGAGGAGAGACTGCTGGCGAGGAGATGGTAGATGACTGCGTCGATCCCTGAAGCGTATGCCGACTTGCTGCAGGATGAGAAGAGGGCTCTTGCCGTGCTGACCACGATCCTGCCGGACGGCAGCCCGCAGGCGACGCCAGTGTGGTTTGATTTCGCCGAGGGTCGGCTGCGCGTCAACACAGCCCGCGGTCGGACCAAGGACCGCAACATGACGGACCGGCCGGTGGTCGCGCTGTGCATCCTTGACCCACAGAACCCCTATCGCTACCTGCAGGTGCGCGGCCGGGTGGTGGGCGCAGATGAGGCAGGTGGGAGGGCGCACATCGACCGGCTGGCGCACAAGTACCAGGGCAAGGCGAAGTTCGAGGGCCCGGCAACGGACCAGCGCGTCATCTTCATCATCGAACCGATCGCCGTGCAGGCGATGGGGTAGGCATGCACGCGCAAGAGTTCCACCGCTGGCTGGCGACTCGCCGTTCGGTGCGGCGCTTTCGGCCGACGCCGATCTCCGCTGAGACGCTGCAGGCACTGCTGGACGCCGCGACCCAGGCGCCCTCGGCACACAACCGCCAGCCCTGGCGCTTCGCCGTCGTCTCAGTCGGTCCGGCAAGGCAGCGCCTGGCGCAGGCCATGGCCGACAAGCATCGCCGCGACCTACTGGCCGACCGGGCGGATCCGGCAACGGTCGAGGCCCGTCTCGAGTCGCGTCGACAGCGGCTGGTGGAGGCGCCGGCGTGCGTCGTGCTGTGCCTGTGCATGCAGGCGATGGATCGCTACCCGGACGGCGAACGGCAGGCGGCCGAGCGCATGATGACCGTTCAGAGCGTTGCCCTGGCCGGCGGGCACCTGCTGCTCGCCGCCCATGCTCACGGCCTGGGCGCTTGTTGGCTGTGCGCGCCCCTCTTCGCTCCGCAGGCTGTGCGCCAGGCGCTCGACCTCCCGCCGGACTGGGAACCGCAGGCTGCATTCATCATTGGCGAGGTCGACCAGACCCCGTCGGACCCCGGCCGCCTGCCGCTTGATCAGGTGGTGGTCTGGCGATGAAGGTCGTTGCGCTCGCCGGGGGTGTGGGTGGCGCACGGCTGGCGGATGGCCTGCGCCGCACGCTTCCTGCCGACGACCTGACCCTCATCGTCAACACCGCCGATGACTTCGAGCACCTGGGTCTGAAGATCTCGCCCGACCTTGACACGGTCACCTACACCCTCGCCGGCCTCGAGAACCCGGAGACCGGCTGGGGACGCGCCGAGGAGACCTGGGCCTTCCTCGACTCACTTGCCCGACTCGGTGGCCCGACATGGTTTCGCCTGGGCGACCGGGATCTGGCCGTCCACATCCTGCGCACGTCGCTGCTTGCCTCCGGCCTGGCGCTGAGCGAGGTGACGCAGCGCATCGCCGCCTCGTTCGGCATCCGCGTGGCTGTGCTGCCGGTGAGCGATGATCCGCTGCGAACGATCGTGTGTTCGGACGACGGTGAACTGGCCTTCCAGGAGTACTTCGTCGCCCGCGGCTGCCGACCCGTTGTGCGCGCATTCCGCTTCGACGGCGCCGAGGCAGCCCGGCCGGCGCCGGGCGTACTCGAGGCTCTTACGCGGGCCGAAGCGATCCTGTTGGCTCCCTCCAATCCATGGGTCAGTCTCGATCCGATTCTGGCTGTGCCGGGGATCCGCGAGCTGCTGGGATCCAAACCGGTGGTCGGTGTGTCGCCCATCGTCGGCGGGCGGGCGCTGAAGGGCCCGGCGGCCAAGATGGCGGCCGAACTCGGCTTGCCGGTCTCCCCGCGCACCATCGCGGCCCACTTTCGCTCGATCCTCGCCGGCTTCGTGCTGGATGCAGCCGACGCCGAGCAGGCGGAGCCGATCGCCGGCTCGGGCCTGCGCACGCTGGTCACGAACACCATCATGCGCGACGGCGCCTCCCGCGCGGCGCTCGCCTCCGAGATGGTGGGCCTGGCGCGGGCGCTGGCCGACGAGGGCAGCGAGCCATGACGCTGTGGGCGGTTGTCCCGGTCAAGGCGCTGAGCCGCTCCAAGTCGCGCCTGTCGCTGGTCTTGGGAGTGGAGGAACGCCAAGCGCTGAGCGCCAGCCTGTTGGCCCACACGCTGGACTCCCTGACTCGGGCCGAGGGGATCGGGCGGATCGCGGTCGTGAGCAGCGACGCCCAGGTTCGCAGCCTGGCCAGGGCCCGGGGAGCGGTCTACATCGAGGATCCACCTGCTGGTGGGCTGAACCAGGCCCTCGAGCGCGCCCGGCAGACCGCGCTCGACCAACATGCAACTCGCCTGCTGGTGTTGCCGGCAGATCTGCCGCGGCTGACCGCCGAGGCCATCACCAGCCTGGCCAGCCTCGGGAATGGCGCGCCCAGTGTGGTTCTAGCTCCCGACCGGCACGGCTCCGGGACGAATGCGCTGCTGCTGACGCCTCCCGGTTTGATAGAATACGCCTTTGGACCCCTCAGCTTCATGCGCCACCTGCAGTTGGCCGAAGCCGCCGGCATCCAACCGCAGATCTGCCGCTCTCCGGCGTTCGCCTTGGACCTGGATCTTCCGGAGGACCTTAGCCTGCTGGCAGAGTCGTCAGCGGAGGGGGTGGCGGAAGCGTGATCGCTGATGCTGCACCCGCCTGGAGGCACACACCTGAGCACTGCAGTTCGCGGCTGCAGCCCTCGCTCTGGGAAGGCCCCGCAACCTGCACCTGAGGAGACGCCCATGAGCCAAGCCCGCGTAGCCCTCTACCTGCAAGACTCCCACGACCTGCGCGATGGGTTGGACTACGTTCGCCTGGCGGAACAGGCCGGATTCGAAGCCGTCTGGCAGGCGGAATCGCGCCTGGTGCGAGATGCCATCGTGCCGATGGCCGCCTATGCTGCCGTGACCGAGCGCATCAAGGTCGGCTCGGGGGTAATCAACAACTGGACGCGCAACATCGGCCTGCTGGCCGCTACCTTCCTCACGCTCGACGACCTGGCGCCAGGGCGGATCGTGTGTGGCATCGGCGCCTGGTGGGACCCGCTGGCTAAGAACGTCGGAATACAGCGCACCAAGCCCCTGCTGGCGATGCGCGAGACGGTGGTGACCTTGCGCAGGCTGCTCAACATGGAGCGCGTCACCTTCCATGGAGAATTCGTGCACGTCGACGGGATTGAGCTCGATGTCGTCCATGGACGCCGCGAGGCGCGGGACGTTCCCCTCCTGATCGGCGCCACCGGAATGAAGATGATGGAGCTGGCCGGCGAGATCGCCGACGGCGTCGTGCTCAACTACTGCGTGCCGCCCGAGTACAACGACCCGGCGATCGAGGCCCTCGAGCGCGGGGCGCACGCAGCCGGACGAACGCTCGACCAGCTGGATCGCCCGCAGCTGATCGTGTGCTCAGTTCACCACGATCGGGCCCAGGCGCTGGACAGCACTCGCCAGCTGTTGACGCAATACCTGGCGCAGCAGCCGCACATCGCGCAAGCGAGTGGAGTCTCCCCCGAGGTGGTTGCCAAGATCCAGGCGATCCTGGGCTGGCCCGCCACGCACGAGCAGATCCAGCAGGCCAAGCACCTCGTGACGGACGAGCTGATCGAGCGAATCACGGCCTCGGGCACGCCGGACGAAGCGCGGGCGAAGGTGCAGGAATACCTGCATCATGGCGCAACCTGTCCGATCCTGTACGACGTGAGCGGCGACCCGCACCTGTTGATCGAAACCTTCCGTCCCATGATAGCCGAGTGAGATGGGATTTCGCCGGGGGCTACTAGGGGAATGACAGAACCTGACGGACGCGAACCGCGGCGCAAGCAGCCCAACTCTCGAAGCTGCTTCGTCTGCGGCCTGGAGAATCCGGTCGGGCTGCACCTGGCCTTTTACAGCACCGGCCCCGGCGAGGCGGCCTGTGACTATGTTGCCCCGGATCACTATCAAGGCTACCCGGGGGTTGTGCACGGCGGGATTGTCGCCTCGATGCTTGACGAAATCCTTGGCCGGGCTGCGATGGAAACCGACAGTGACCGGTTCATGATGACCGCCAAGCTGGAAATCCGCTACCGGCAGCCGATCCCTATCGGGGTTCCCCTCCGGCTCGTCGGCCGGCTGGTCAGCCGACGGGGGCGGGCGGCGAACGCCACCGGCCAGATCTTCCTCCCGGACGGGACCGTCGGCGCCGAGGCTGAGGCCTTGCTGGTCGACCTGCCAGGCCTGCCCTCCCAGGGTCAGTCGCTGGAGGACCTCGGCTGGAAGGTGTACCCGGACGAACCCGACTCGGCCCGGGCTGCGACGAAAAGAGGTGTCCGATGACCTCGATCGACTACCATCGGCCGGATTCGCTCGAGAGGGCGTTGGACCTGCTGCTTCGCGCCCAGCCGCTGGCGGGTGGCACGGCCCTCACGCCGAACAGGTCGGAGATCACCGCCGTTGTTGACCTGCAGCAGTTGTCGCTGGATGAACTGGTGGTCGAAAAGGGATCCATCCGCCTGGGCGCCACCGTCAAACTGCAGGCCCTCGTCGATGGCTCGCCTCCGCTGCCGGCGGCACTGGCGGAGGCGGCCAGCCTCGAGGCCCCCTTGAATCTGCGCAACATGGCGACCGTTGCCGGCACGATCGTCGCCTGTGATGGCCGTTCGCCGCTGGTGACGGTGCTGCTGGCAATGGACGCCGTGGCACGGTTCGCGCCGGGAGACTCGGCGGTGCCGGTCGATTCGCTGCTGGCGGCGCGTCCACAGGCGCTGGAGGGCAAGCTGATCACGCGCCTCGAAGCGCGACCTCCGGCGGCGCTGCGCTACCAACAGGTCGCTCGCTCCCCGAAGGACCGCCCGATTGTATGCGCCGCGTTGGGCAAGCTCGAGGGGAAGGGCGGACGGTCCGAGTTCCGCCTGGCGCTCGGCGGGCACGGCTCGCGTCCGGTACGTGTCCCGACGGCCGAAGCGGCGCTGCTGCGCGGCGATCTCGAGGCGGCGGCCTCTGCAGCGGCTGCGGCCTATGCGCAGGCCGACGACGAGTGGGCCTCCGCTGCCTACCGCTCCCATGTGGCGGCTGTGTTGACGCGGCGGCTGGCGCAGGAGGGGGTCAGATGAGGATCCGCTTCCGCCTCAACGGGACCCCGGTCGAGTTGGACATCGCCCCGCAAGCCACCTTGCTCGAGGCGCTGCGCGAGCATCTGGGAATCTTCGGCGTCAAGCACGGTTGCGAGACCGGCGAGTGCGGCGCCTGCGCTGTGCTGTTCGATGGGGTGATCGTCAACTCGTGCGTCATGCTCGTCGGTCAGGTGGATGGGCATGAGGTGATGACCATCGAAGGGATAGGCGAGCACCCGGCGCCGGGCTGGCGTCACACCTCCGGCCTCGATCCGCTGCAGCAGGCCTTCGTTGAGACGGGCGCCATCCAATGCGGCTACTGCACACCGGCGATGATTCTGGCAGCCCGGGCCTTGCTCGAGCGCACGCCCGATCCGGCGGAGGCGCAGGTGCGTGCGGCGATGGCCGGCGTGTTGTGTCGCTGCACCGGCTACATCAAGCCGGTGCAGGCGGTGCTGCGCGCGGCGGCCGTGCTGCGCGGCGAAGCGGTAGAGCCGATCGAGCGACCGCTGCCGGCGCCGCGGGATCTCTTCCCCCCGCCCGGCAGGGAGGCCGAGCCCCTGCAGGGGGGGCGCGGCGATCTGGTCACCCGGCTGCAGCTGCTGCCGCGCATCCAGGTCCCGCCGCAGGCCGAGCCGCGCTCGGTGATCGGCAAGCCCGAGCCGAAGGTCGATGCCGTGAAGCTGGTGCAGGGCAAGCCCGCCTTCACCGCCGATGTCGAGATGCGCGGGATGCTGATCGCCAAGGTGCTGCACAGCCCGCACGCCCACGCCCGCCTCCGCCACATCGACGTCCGCGCCGCGCGCGCCCTGCCGGGCGTGGCGGCGGTTCTCACCTGGCAGGATCTGCCGCGCATCGCCTTCACGACGGCCGGGCAGTCGGATCCGCTGCCGGCGCCGCTCGACACCTTCTCGCTGGATTCCAAGGTGCGCTTCGTGGGAGATCGGGTGGCGTTCGTGGCCGCTGAGAGCGAGGCGATCGCTGAACAGGCGCTGGCGCTGATCGAGGTCGACTACGAGATCCTGCCGGCGCTGCTGGATCCGGCCCAGGCGATGCAGCCCGGGGCGCCGATTGTGCACGACCAGCCGGACTACGTCAACTTCGCCGAATCCGATGCGACCATCAACCGCGTGGCGCAAATCCACATCGACATAGGGAACGTGGAAGAAGGCTTCCGCCAGGCGGATCAGATCTTCGAAGGGACCTACGAGGTTCCCAAGGTCCAGCAAGCCTCGATCGAGCCGCACGTGGTGATCACCTACTGGGACGAAGACGATCGGTTGGTGATACGGACCAGCACGCAGGTGCCATTCCATGTGCGCCGGATGTTGGCGCCCGTGCTCGGCCTGCCGCCGAAGCGCATCCGGGTGATCAAGCCCAGGGTGGGCGGCGGGTTCGGCGGCAAGCAGGAGGTGATGATCGAGGACGTCGCCGCCCACTTGACGATCGCCACGGGCCGACCGGTCCGCTTCGAGTACACGCGGGCGCAGGAGTTCTTCGCCGCCCGCTCACGGCATCCGATGCGCTTCAAGCTGCGCACCGGCGTGAAACGCGACGGCACCCTCACCGCGCATGAAATGATCTGTCTGAGCGACACCGGCGCCTATGGGTGCCATGGCTTGACCGTCGCCGGCAACACCGGCGCCAAGTCGATGGCGCT
>Ga0105100_10000528_pt1 | contig 22452 bp, 20 predicted proteins | sample PPLLak12cMay2015_2_FD_87033 | JGI IMG/M metagenome (GOLD analysis project Ga0105100, IMG submission 87033) | Freshwater sediment microbial communities from Prairie Pothole Lake near Jamestown, North Dakota, USA - PPLs Lake P8 Core (1) Depth... | ecosystem: Environmental > Aquatic > Freshwater >...
CTATGCCTTGTCTTATGCACTGTACCTAGTCTCGTCCCGCCAGGAATTCGGCTTTAAGCTGGGCAAGCGTGCCGGCCATCGTCACCGGGCTGGTGCCGCCAGCCACCGGGCAGGGGGCGATCGCCAACGGCAGGCCCAGCTCGGCATAGCGCATCAGGATTTCAGCGGTGTTCTCGGAGTAAGATAGCGGGCTTTCCGGGCACACGCTGCCCCAGATGAACGGTCGCTGGAGAAATTCCACCGTACTACCGGCGATGCCGCTCGTGATCTCCAGGATTAGCGCCAGGTTCTCCGGGCTGTAGGCGCTGACGCCGTATGGCTTGATGGTGTACTGCAGCATCGTAGCGGCGGTGAAGATATCCCACTTGTCCTTCGGGAAATCGGCCGGGTAGACCACCGGACGGCAGACATGGATATTCTCCAGGGCGTCGATCAGCAGTGTCATGCGTTCCAGGTCCTGCTGGCTGGCTGGCCTGGTGCGCTTGGCCTTGAAATCGTAGACGCGCACGCAGCCGCCAACGTTATGGCCGCGCATCTGCCCGTCTTGCAGGTCCAGCATCGCCTTGCCATCCCGGTCCCACAACCGGAAGCGCCCACTGACAGCAGCCAGGGATCTGTCCAGCAGGGCTTCCGGGATGCGCACGATCTGATGGCTAATATCTACGTTCGCTCCGGCGTCGGCAAAGACCTGCAAGGCGCGTTGGCTCATAAAGCGCAGTCCGTGCTCAGACAACAGCCAGACAGAGGCCTGGTGGATCTGATCAACTTCTTGGCCGGTCAATATTCGTAATCTCATTCCATTTATCCTCGAAGCATGCTCATCCGCGCGGCATGGATCACTCTACATGCGCGGCATTGCGAATTGAAATAGGCGTCCCATCTTGGGTGCTCCCCAGACCGAAGTAGCGGCTCAATGTTGCGCCGATGTCGGCTAGGGTAGGCCTGGTTCCCAAATCGACAGCTGGCTGCCCTTTCTGGTAGACCAGCAGGGGTACCTGCTCACGGGTGTGCTGCCCAGGATGGACGTTGGGATCGTTGCCGTGATCAGCGCAGATGATCAGCAGATCCGATGCGTTGGTCTCCGCCAGCACCTCAGCCAGGCTGCGGTCAACGGTTTCCAGCAGGGCGCCGAAGCGAGCGGCATCGCCGGTATGACCTGCCAGATCGGTCTCTTGGACCGTCGCAGCTACCAGGCCTGCCTGCTCAGATCGGAACGCTTCCAGTACCGCCTGCATGACCGCTGGGGTGGGCACCAATGGATCTTTCTTTGCTCCTCTACAGCTGATCAGATCTGCCATTTTGCCGATCAGCGTGACCGGCAGGCCGGCTTTGGCGACGATCGAGGCTGCCTGCTGGTCTGGATCTACACCATAGCCCAGGTGCTGGACCAGCAAGTTCTCGTTATAGACACCTACTCCTGGGCTGTCTATTCCAGACTGACCATTGGGATACTGGTGCGCGTGGCGCAAAATGTGTGCGATGTCAATACCCGGCCCGCCGAAGACGATCACCCGGCTGACGAGTACGCACTGGCGCACGATCCGTCCGATGCGCAGGGCTTCAGCGAAATCGATGATGTCAGTAGCCACCGTCAGGTTGATATTCAAGCCTGGGTCGGCCTCCAGGTTATCGCCAATGACCAGCGCCTCCTCCACAAGCAGCAGGTCGGTTCCTGGCAGTGGTCGCCACACGCGGTAGCCTGCTTCAACCAGGCGCTGCTCGATGTGTGGGGAGGCCTCACTCATTAACGTTTTGACAGGCGGTTTGGGGATGGTGCCCATGATCTCCTGGTGCCCCAAAAAGCTATCTGCACCAGGGTAGGCCAGCTGGCAGATCCCGTAGCTGGCCAGCGGTTGATCTGAGATAGTATGTCCAAGGGATGAGGTCTCCACCAGCTTGCCCAACCCCAAGCGGAGCAATGTGTTGATCTTCAGGTCTGAATTGGCTTGCAGCACGCTGCGCAGGGTGTGCGCCCCGGCGTCCAGCGGGCGCTCTTGAGCGAAATCCGGCATGACACCGACCCCCAGTGCATCGATGACCAGCAGAACCGCTCGCATGCTCACCAGAACCTTTCCACAGGCCGTCCCCATGCATCGTACAGGCCTGCCAGCTGCGGCGCACCTTCCTGGATGCCGTCAACTGCGGCGACCATCGAGCGGCTGACAAAGACCTGCGCCCGCGCTGCGATCAGCACCTTGGCGCCAACCTGCAGGCGCATTCCAGCCTGTTGTTGGAGGGTCAAATAATAATCGATTGCCGTAGGATCGAACTGCAGCAGGTCGGACAGAAAGCGTTGGCCGCCCTCATCCTGGACCAGCGCCTGGCGTGCCCGTGCCCGGCGATACAGCCCACCGCCAAAAGCATAGGCGTGCTGCTCATCACAGTGCGAGATCTCACTGACATAGACCAGGGATTCAAGCTCGGGCTGGTCCAGCCCGGCGTGCAGGTAGGTTGTGCCGGTCAGGGCATGCCCAACCTCACCGTGGGTGGCTCCCATTTCAGCCAACAAGGACATCGCTGCCACACAGGTATGCCCTGGAGCGTTAACCTGTTCGATTGATAAACCCAGCTCAGAGCGCAGGATTTCAGCCGCTTGCAGGATCGTATAGAAGTTTTGCGTCGGGATCAGCGCCCGGCGTTCTGGATCAACCTGCAGGCAAGGATAGGAAGTTACTCCCGCCACACGGATACCCGGCAGCCGTGCTATCTGACTGGCTGTCCCAACCAGCTCATCCAGCTGGATGCCTCCCTCCTGCCCGGGATGGAAGGTGTTGCCTGGTGCGATCACCCGCAGCAGCAGCCTTATTGGGTGCTGGATTTGCCGGGCTTCTTGCGAGATACGCTCAGCTTTCTCCAGGCTGAAAACCGTTATATAATCCGGCTCCAGGCGCAGCAGAGCCGGCACCATAATATCCGGCGGCTGCACCAGGTGTCCAAGGTGACCGATCGGAATGCGGTTTAGAGACAGAATATGGGCTTCCCAGGCGTCGATGGCGATAGCTTTAGCGATGCCCGCCCGGTGAACACGTCCGGCTACCAGTGGGTTGAAGCCTACCTGCTTGGTTGTGAAATACAGCTCCAATTGATGCTGGCGGGCAGCCTGGCTCAGTATAGCCGCGTTGCGCTCTACGGTCTGCAGGTCGATCACGTAGCAGTTAGGTGGAATCTGCCCGCCTTCGAGTAGCTGAAAAGCAGCATCGACCAAAGCTGGGTTGTGCACCAAGAGGGCTTGCAGGAACACCTCAACCTCCCTGGCAGTCCCGCAGCGCGTTGCGCAGTATAGTGAGAATGAGATCGGCGCCGGCGCGCATGGGATTGATGCGTATGAGGTGTGCGGCGAGTTCTGGCGCATCAGCTAAGAATGTCCCCGATGCTCGATAAAACAGCGGGGCCACTTCATAGCGCGATTCTGCGCCTACCGGATGGATGGCTGCGCCGTAAGCTGCGCTGCACTCTACCACCTGCGGTGCCAGCGGCCGTTCCAGCTCAACTAACGCTACGCGCGACTGGGCATTGGCGATATACGCCTGGCGCACACCTGCCACCTCGCCGGTATTCAGCCGCCTAGCAACTTCTGCAACTACCTCCGCCTGGATTGCTAGGGCGACCGGGGCGAAGACCAGGGAGCGCAGAGCCTCCATGGCCTCCGGACCTTGCACCTGTGTCCCCCCCGAATAATTCATCTTATGTATTCGACTGATCAGCTGCCCGTTCCCGAGGATTAAACCTACTCCCTGGGGTCCCAACAGCTTGAACAGCGAGAAGGTGGAGACGTGTGATCCGTGCTGGATGCCGATCTTTGCCACCCTCAGAGCCGCGTAGTTGTCATCCACGACCAGCTGTGCTTCGGGAAGCGCAGCCCGAATCGCCTGGATGACCGTCGACGGTTGATAGCAGTCGTCTATCCGCTGGCGAGTGTGCTGGATCAAGGCGCACTCGATGCCCCTTGGATCGACTCGCTGGATAGCTGGCAGATCGTTGAAATCAGCCCGCACCAGCTGCAAGCCCATGGCCCTGACTGTCGCATCGGTTGTCGGGTAAACAGGCGCCTGGTGCACCAGCAGCTTACCCCCAGGGTGCAGCAGCGCCATCAATACCAGCCGCAGCGCGCCGGTTCCGGCGCCGCGTGTCAGGCAGGCAGCTTCAGCTTCGAAGAAATCTGCCAGCGTCTCTTCGACCCGCTGAGTAGCCTGTGGCCGCCCGGCTCCTTGCCACAATCCGTAGTCCCCGGCTTGAAGAATGGCTCGGCCATCAAAATGGCGGGTGATAGCCTCCACCAGGTGAAACTGCATTTGGGTGGCTGCATCTAATGAGAGCTGCTCTAATGGATATGTCCGCATAGCTTAGATGGACTCCGATCGAAGGTATTACACCATGAACGTCAGGGCATTGGCGGCTGCCCATGCGAGAAGAATGGCTACCGGACCCACTGCAATGCGTAGCAAGGGGGTGCCGGTGGCTTCGTTGATCATTGCCAATCCGGCAACGCAAAGGAATCCATAGCCGGGCACCAGGTTTTCCGCTGCCAGCATGCCGCCAACCAGGGTAGCTGCCTCCAACAAGCGCGTCATCGCCGTGCGCATGGTCCCGGCTGCCTTCACTAATCCAGGATAACGCTGCAGCAGGCTTCCCAGCAGGCCTAGTGCCAGCACCTCCACGCTCATTGCCAGGCCGCCCAGCAGTGCCGCACTCCAGGGCTGCGGAGCAGCCAGCCCGGCAGTCCAGGCGAAGCCCAATCCATCGGTGACAAATACTCCCGATGTCAGCACCGCCATGCCCTTGATGGGCGTGAAAGCCAGCGCCCGTGCCAGGCTGATGGCTAGGGCTGCGGTTCGTGAGCCACCGGATATTGCCAGCAGCGATTGTGGTCCTTCGACCAGCGCCAGATGCTGGGCAGCCAGGCCGTAAAGCATACCCAAAATGGCAATCAGCGGCAGCCGGCGGCGCAGCCGCTTGAACTGGGCTTCGAAATGCAGCTCATTACCTGGAAGATTTGGTCGGCGTTCGCGTAAGGCTGCCAGGGTGACGAAAAGCAGCCCGCACGCCAGAGCCCAGACATCCGGCTGTACCAGCCCAAGCCAATCGGCAGCCAGCCGCGTCAGCAGGATGCCCACAAATGCCAGCGCTCCGGTGCGCAGCCCGTATTGATAAGCAAGCCCGATAGCCGGGAAAGCGGCAAAGCTGAAGACAACCGGCTGACTGAATGCTAACCGGGTGGCGTCCAGCGGCACGGGCAGCTGCCCTGCCAGGTAATTGAAGCCCTGCAGTCCGAGCATCAGCAGCGCGCCATATAATGCACCTGCTCCGCCGGCACCCACTTGACCCAGCCGGGTTTTCCAGCCCTGGACATGTTCGGGCATGTTATGGCTGGCGAACCAGATGCCGATCAGGTCTGCTCCCAGCCATAGAGCGTGTATAAGTAAAATGCCAGACGCCAGCGAGACAGGCAGTACGAAAGCGATCAGCAGGCCAATGCTCAGCTTGAAAGAAGTTGAAGCCAACTGGCGAGGCAGCATACGACCAGCCGCCACCTCGGGCAGCATGGCACGCAAACCATCATGGTAAACTGCAATACCGCGGTTTGCCAGCCATGCGCCCAGCGCGCCTGCTGCAGCAGTGATGACGACCGGAATCCAGGAAATTGCAGACAATAAGATACTAAGATCCCTGCTCTCTATTGCCCGCCTCTCGATGGTGAGCCAGGATGGCTGTGATCAGCATAGGCACCGTGCTGTCGATATGGTCCACCGTAAATCCGAAAGCCAGCTTCCCGCTGGCAACCGCGGCTTGTATCTCGGCTTCTTTCGGCACACTCCCGATCATGCTGGCGGTAAAGCATCGGTCATACCCGAGGATAGCGATCGCCATCGCCAGCGCACCGCCCGCCCCGGTGGCACAGGCGCCGAAATAGTAGTCTGCCCGGCCCTGGGAGACTTCAGTGGCGCCTGTGATGTCGATTGCCTCGTGTACAGAAACCCTCTCGCCGCCCAGGCCAGACGCCAGGCGGCAGATCTCATTGGTGCACAATCCAGACACTACGATGCGGATCATCGATCCTCCGGGATGGATGGGTTGGCTGGCTCGGTCCGGTTTTCCACTGCCAGGGCGATGCGGGCCAAGTGCAGGGCGACGAATCCGGCTTCGTCAGGCGGGATCATCATGCCCAGGCGCTGTTCCAGCCCGGCTATCAAAGATTTTGCCAGTTCCAGCTGCGCCGGATAGCCTTGCAGCTCTTGCCAGAGGACTCCCGGGGCAGGCTGGAGGACCTCGCCTTGCTCCAGCCTCTTGAGCGCCATTGCCAGGTGCGTTGCCAGCGGCGCTCCGAGCCCTTCGTCCAGATCGATGCCAGTCTTCCGCTCAACCTGGCGCAGGGTATCCAGGGCTGCAGAAATCGAAGACTGGCTAACCAGTCCGCTGCTGAGCAGTAGCTCAAAACGTGCTTGAAAAACCTGCTCTACGTTGCTCATATCCTATTATCGGTGCTTGCCGAGCGCCAAGCGCACCCGCCCGCCGGCATGCTCTAAACGGTGGCGCGCTTCATCCAGGTTGATGCCTGCCAGGAGCATTACCAGGGCAGGCTTGATCTCGTAGCCGCTGGCCTGGAGCGCCTGCCCGGCAGATTCGGCGCTGACGCCGGTGATCCTCATGACCATATCCAGGGCTCGTTTTCGCAGCTTCTGGTTGCTGGCGCGCATATCTACCATCATGTTGCCGTACACTTTTCCCAGACGGATCATCGCCGCGGTCGAAAGCATGTTTAAGACCATCTTTTGGGCGCTGCCGGCTTTCATGCGGGTCGAACCGGCGATGACTTCAGGGCCTACCACAGGTGCAATAGCCACATCTACCTGGGAGACCAAAGCGCCGGCAGGATTGCATACCAGACCGATCGTTGCCGCGCCGCGCTGGCGGGATGCTTCAACTACCCCGAGCACCCAGGGCGCACCGCCGCTGGCTGTGATCCCGACGACTACATCCTTTTCTCCTACGCCAGCCGCCGCGACAGTTTGGCGCCCGGCAGCTGCATCGTCTTCGGCGGCTTCTACCGATTGGCGCAGGGCGCGATCGCCGCCGGCGATGAAGGCCTGCACAAGTTCGGGCGGGGTGCTGTACGTGGGCGGCATCTCGGAGGCATCCAGCACCCCCAGACGTCCGCTGGTACCGGCTCCGAAATAGAACAGCCTTCCGCCGGCCTCCAGGCGTTCTACTATGATGTCTACGGCGCGGGCGATGTACTCCAGCTCGGCTTGCACAGCAGCAGCTACACGAGCATCCTCCTGGTTGATCAGCGTGACGATCTCCAGTGTGCTGAGGGTATCGATAGAGGCAGTCGCTTGGTTGAGTGATTCTGTAATGGCTTCAGGCATGGCTCAAAGTCGGGTAAATAAGCGGTTTGATCTCATAGCTCTGGCAAGCTGCGCAGCAGCTGGCGGTAATTGGTCCCCGGAGTGATCTTCCCCAACACAGCCGGGTGGCGGGCAAACGTGCAGCTGGGTAAATTGCCAGGACGGCCGTGCAGTCCTTCGTAAGCCAGGATCGCAAAAGCGATGGCCTCCTTGGCATCGCTCAGGTAGCCCAGGTCCTCCTGGCGTAAAACTCGGGTATTGGGCAGCCGTTCAGCCAGCATGCGCAGCAGTGTGGGGTTGCTGGCACCACCGCCTCCCACGATGACCTCATCCACCGGACCAGTCAGAAAACGCTGGTAGCTGTCGGTAATCGAGGCCGCGGTGAAGGCGGTCAGTGTCGCCAGGATATCCACCCCAGCCAGTCCACCCTGCGCTCCTTGCTCCCAGATCTGGCGAGCGAAGAATACGCCGAACTGCTCCCGTCCGGCGGTCTTCGGCAGCGGCTGAGACAGGTAGGGATGAGCCATCAGCTGCTCCAGCAGAGCTGTGTTTACCTGTCCCTGAGACGCCAGCAGTCCATTTCGGTCAAATGTTAAAGCGCCGTCGCTGGCACGCTGAGCTGCGTAATCGATCATCATATTGCCGGGACCGGTATCAAAGGAGATTACCTGCTCGGGTAAAGCTGTGGCTGGGAGGTAGGTAACGTTGCCGATGCCGCCGATATTCTGCACGGCCCGCGCCCGGGATGGGTGGCGGTACAGCAGCCAATCTACATAACTGACCAGCGGTGCGCCCTGTCCCCCAGCGGCAACATCTGCCACGCGAAAATCGGCCATCGTGGTGATGCCTGTTCGCTCGGCGATCACCGCCGCCTCACCGATCTGCAGGGTGGACTTGATCGGCCTCTGCGGTTCCATGCAGTGGTAGGCGGTTTGCCCGTGGGAGGCGATCATGTCTACCTGGTCGGGCTGCATGCCGGCTGTTTGAATAGCCTGCAGGGCCGCCTCTGCAAACCATTCACCGATGGCGAAGTTCGTCTGGCAGACCTTGTCTACAGGGGCGGTAGTCGGATCGAACAGCTCGAAAATCTGGCGGCGCTGCTCCGGGGTGAACGGCACACAGGTAAAAGATCGTAAGCTGACATTCAATGTCGGAGGCGCGCCCTGGATATCGACCAGGGCGGCGTCGATGCCATCAACTGAAGTACCGGAGATCATTCCAAGGACGAGCATGCGGCTCCTTATCCTTCTAACAGTGTTTCGATGATCAGGTCGTGAAGGGCAGGGCGAAAATTCTGGATAGCATCCGAGCCGCGCCCGTAATACACCCGGTTGGTCATGGCTACCACAACCAGGGAACGCTTAGGGTCCACCCATAACGATGTGCCGGTAAAGCCGGTGTGTCCGTAGCTATTCTGGCTGAATCGTGTTCCGCAGGAACAGGCGTGGGTCGTAGGCAGGACGAATGCCAGCCCACGCCGTAGGCCGTTCCAGGCAGCTTGTTCGCGGGTCATCTCCGCCACTGTCTCGGGGGCCAGCAGCTGCACACCCTGATGGCAGCCTTCTTGCAGGTACATCTGGCCCAATCTGGCGACCTCCTGGGCTGTTGAATAAAGCCCGGCATGCCCGGATATTCCACCCAGGCTGGCGGCATTCTCATCATCGACTTCGCCCACCAGGCGCCGGTGGCGCCAGGCGCACACCTCCGCCGGGGCAATGCGCTCGGACTTCACTCCGTGGGCCAGTGGATTGTACAGCGTGGAATTCAACCCCAGTGGCTGGATCACCTCCTGGTATAGGGTATCTTCCAACGGCTTTCCGGTCAGTGTTTGTATGGCTTCACCCAATAGGATGAATCCCAGGTCGCTGTATTCAACCTGCTCACCGGGTGGGTAGAAAAAATCATACCCGTAAACTGCCTCCAGGCGCTGGCGGCGCAGCTCGGCGGGAGTCTCATGCGGCACCGGGACCGGACCTGTTCTGCCGCCAATGGCAAAGAGGCTGCGCCAGGCAGCCAGCCCGGAGGTGTGAGTGAGCAAGCGGCGAAATGTGACCTGTCGGAGATCGACGGGCAACCCGGAATAATGCCGATCTGGGTCCAGACGGATGTTCTTAAGGGGATCTTCCGCTGCACCGATCTGGCGTTGACCGCGCAGGGCAGGCAGCACTTCACCGACGGGCATATCCAGGCCGACCAGGCCGCGTTCAACCAGGCGCATGAAGGTCGTAGCGGTGAATAGCTTGGTCAGCGAAGCCAGATCGTATAGGCTATCGAGCTGTGCTGGATAATTCTCTTCCTGCGGATCCAGATACCCGTACGCCTGGTGCCAGATCAGCTCGCCCGCCCGTTGGATTAATTGAACGCATGACGGGAACACAACTCCCAGTTGGGAATGGATAAACGCATCCAGACGGTAGCCCGAAGGTGAAGGTATTGGAGCTTCGCTCAATCTAACCGCCTCCGCGTTTTCACTTTCCGCCGCTGGGACGGCGCTTGTAATAGATCAGTTCGCTGATCCCGGGCAAGATGTAATCCGGCAGCACGCCCACCTGAATGAAGCCGCGCCGCTGGTAAAAACGCTGGGCGGGCTTATTGAAATCCGAAACCAGCAAGAACAGCTCGCCGACTTGCTGATAAACCTGCCCTTCAGCATAATCCATTAGCGCCGCGCCGACCCCCTGGTTGTATCTTCCCGGAGCCACGCCGATCAAAGGAATATAACCGCTGCGCTCGAAAGCGCCGCGCACGGCATACCAGACAAATCCCAGGATCGGTTTGAACCCCACCCCTGGCTCTTCACGCTCAGCGACAGCAATGGTAGCCTGGTGTTGTAGAGCGAGCTCGAAGCGCAGCTGGGCGCTGGTCTGCGTAACACCATACCGCTGCCACAGTGGGGTCTCTGCCATCCATTGGGCGCAAATAATGGCATCTTCCGGCTGCATCGGACGTACGATCATGCCTTAATCCCGGTTTGCATACGGGGATCGAGCACATCTCGCAGTCCATCGCCGAACAAATTAAAACCGAGTACGCCAAGCATAATTGCCATGCCAGGGGAGAATGCCATCCAAGGGGCAATTTCCATCAAGGTGCGGCTCTCACTGAGCATACTCCCCCAGGAAGGGTTGGGCGGTAGGGTACCCAGTCCGAGGAAACTCAGCGCGGCTTCGGTCAGGATCGACCAGGAGAGCGCCAGGCTGACTTGCACAATCGAGGGTGCGATGGCATTGGGCAAGATGTGGGTGCCGATGATCATGGGAGGTCTGGCTCCCAGACTGCGAGCTGCTTCGATGTAATCCATATCCTTGATGATCAGGACAGCGCCGCGTGCCACGCGGGCGAAGATCGGCAGATAAACTACCGATATTGCCAGGATAGTATTGCGCATTCCCGGACCGAGAGCGGCTGCAATAGAGAGCGCCAACAATATGGCTGGAAATGAAAATAGCAGGTCGGCAATACGCATGATAAGGTTATCCAGCCAGCCGCCAAAATAACCGCCAATAACCCCCAGGAATGTGCCAATCACGAAGGAGATCGAGACCGAGATCAGTGCGATGCGCAGCGAATTGGTCGCGCCGTGCATAAGCCGGCTGAGGATATCGCGGCCAAACTCGTCGGTACCCAGCAGGTGGGTAGCGCTGGGAGCTTGCAATCTGTCACCGGCATTCTGCTCAATTGGCGAATACGGGGCCAGGCGGACAGCGAAGATAGCCACCACCAGGTAGACCAGGATGATCGTCAGGCCCAGCATCCCACTTTTGTTTTGCCACATACGCCGCGTAAAGCGCCTGAAAGGTGTGTTATTCATAGCGGATGCGGGGGTTGACCAGTGCGTAGGTCAGGTCAGCAATCAGGTTGACGAACACAAAGTTAAGGGCAATAAATAAAATTGTCCCCTGCACCAGGGCGTAATCGCGCTGGTTGATCGCCCCAAGCAGCAAGCGGCCCACACCTGGCATGGCATACACTTCTTCTACGATGATGGCACCGCCGAACAAGTAGCCGGTTTCGAATCCGACCAGGGTGATGATCGGTATCAGGGCGTTCTTCAAACAGTGCCGCAAAATCACCTGGCTCTGTGTCCGTCCCTTGGCGAGCGCGGTGCGGGCGTAATCCTTGCCCAGTTCTTCCATCAAGGCAGAACGAGTAGTGCGCATCACCGCCGCGCTGAAAGCAAAGCCCAGGGTCAGCGCCGGGAAGATCATTTGGTTTAGATTCTCAATCGGATCTTCGGCGAAGCTGACATAGAAACCCGAGTTAGGCAATATGTGAAAATAAACTGAAAGGACGTAAATAATCAGCGTGCCCATCCAAAAGCTGGGCATAGCCAGGCCAACTAGGGAGAACAGCCTGCCGCCCAGGTCTATAACCGAGTTGCGCCGCACCGCCGACAGGATTCCCACCGGGATGCCTGCTATGACGGCAATCACCATGGCGAGCAAAGCCAGTTCCAGGGTGAGCGGATAGCGGCTGAGGATCTCGCTTAACACCGGTCGTCCGGTGCGCACTGATAATCCAAAATCCCCCCGCAGTGCTGCGGTCAGCCACAACCAATATTGCTCCAGCAGTGGTTTATCCAGGCCGTAATAGCGTCGCAGCGCCTCTGCCTGCGCTTCAGTGAGTTTATACTGGGTGCCGATCATGGCGCTGATCGTATCGCCGGGGATCAATCGCATTACCAGGAATACGATGATCGAGATGCCCAGCATTGTAGGGATCAGCACTAATATGCGTTTGACGATGTAGGAAGACATTGAATGATCGGTTTAGGACTGCTGGCTGTGATTTGAACAGCCAGCAGTCCAATGGTGATGATGTTTGGGCAGCTTAATATCTTTGAATCTGGCGCTTACTTATCAAGCCAGGTTTCCCGCAGGTAGATGGTAGAGGCGTTGGATAGGCCGGTGAAGCCTTTTACATAGGGCTGCATGGCGCGGTATTCGTAGCCAGTGTACAGCCATACCCATGGGACCGCCTCGGTGAGCATTTTCTGCACTTCGATGTAGATCGCTTTGCGCTCCTCCGGGTCGGTGATCGAGCTTGCCTGCTCCAAAAGCGGATCAATCGCCGGGTCTTGGTAGCTTGCTACGCTGTTCAGGTTGCCGGTGCTGTGCCAGTAGCGGAAGAACATGTTGTGTGGGTCGGGATTGCCGCCGTTCAAAGCTGCGGCAGCATCGAAGTCGGCTTTCAACCAGCGGTCGACGTACACGCCCAGTTCGAGGGTCTCGATCTCGACCGTGACACCGATCTCAGCTAACTGAGCCTGGATGTTCTGGGCCTCTGCGACGGCGGTCGGCGGCTCATCCGTGGCGGCGATGATTGTGAATTTCACCTCCGGATCTCCGGCCTCAGCCAGCAATGCCTTAGCTTTCTCAATATCCTTGGTATAGCAGAACAGCTCATCTGCAGGCGCCTGGTAGAAGGGTGGCGTTGCTGGGGCGGTCACCTGTCCTTCGCCCAGCGAAGCGGTGTCGAGCACCTGCTGGCGGTCGATGGCGCAGGAGATCGCCTGGCGCACGCGCACGTCCGAGAACACCGGGCGATTCGCATTGAGCTGGAGCACATGGTAGGCCAGGGCGGTGGCTTTATCGACCACCAGACCACTACTGCCGGCAGCGACAATGCCTACACGCGGGTTGTTAATCAACGCCCAATCGATTGTGCCAGCTCGCAGGCCAGCCAGGATAGAGGCCTCATCCGGAAGGGTGCGGAACTCCATCGAATCAAGATACGGCAGGCCTTCGATCCAGAAATCCGGGTTCTTTTCAAGGATCAGAATATTGTCAGGCTCCCACTGGGCCAGCTTGAACGCGCCGGTGCCGATTGCCTCGGAAGCCGGGTCCCAGCCGCTATCCAGCAGTTTTTTGGACAGGATGGCTGAGTTCGGATTGGTCATGGCGGCCAGAATGGCAGCATTGGGCGCTGTTAGATTAAAGACTACAGTGTAATCATCCGGCGCTTCGATCGATTCGATCGAGGTGAAGAAGGAGCGCGCCGCCGCGCCGGTTTCCTCATTCAAGATGCGTTCGTAAGAGGCTTTGACGTCGGCAGAGGTCATCGGATCGCCGTTGTGAAAGACAACATTCTGGCGCAGCATCATGGTCAGGGTTTTGTTCTCGTTCGACCATTCCCACGATTCCGCCAGGTTGGGGATCACGTTCATGTCCTTGTCCAGGGTGAGCAGCGGATCGTAGATGTGCTCGAGCACCCGGAATGAGGTGAAGGCAGTCTGCTTGTGCGGATCTGTGCCCGTCATATCGCCAGCCCGGGCCACGATCAAGGTGCCGCCGGGCGTGGGGGCTTTTTCCGGGACCGCAGTCGGGGTGACCAGCACTTCCTTGATCACCTCTTCGGTGACGATCTTTTCCACTTCAACTTCGACTTCTTGGGTAACAATGACTTCCTTGGTGACCACAACTTCCTTGACCTCGGCAGTCGGCGTAGCACAAGCGCTGAGAAGTAGACTCAGCATAACCAAAACCGAGATGCTAAGAGCCAGCGCAGATTTGGTACGACTGGTTAACATGATATCCTCCGGGTTGTATCTCTTTATTCGATGCAGTGATTATGTGAATGAGGCGTGCTTAGTGAAAACCTGACAATCGAGCGAAGAACATCTGCGGTGATTGCGGCGATGTTTTTTGTTTCGCAAACCCTCCTTTCTCTTCATCTCCTGGTTTGTTATTGGGCTCTTACGTCTATATTGGAATGCGTCTTAATTTTTCCAACGAGCTTAGGAATTCACTAGAGTTCCCTGCAATTTATATAGTATAGTATCAATTTGAGAATTTTGCCACAGGCAACTTGGCAGGGTCGTTATTTGATGCCATAAAGGTCGTGGCTCACCCTCCTGGGTCGCTTGTTTTTACACCCCTTCCTGCTGAAGGAGCTTTAGAATGCCAGAGATCATCTTGACGATTCACCATGTGGCTGGCTTGCACGCTCGTCCGGCAGCCTTGTTTGTCCAAACTGCCAGTAGCTATAAATCCAATATCAAAATCCGCTATGGCGAGCATGAAGTGAACGCCAAGAGCATCTTGGGCATCATGACGGTAGGGGCAACCAAGGGGGCGGTAATAACGGTCCTTGCTGAAGGGGAAGATGCCTCGCAAGCCCTGGATAGCCTCAGAGAACTGGTGGAGGGCAATTTCGGAGAGCCGCTATGAGGACCTTGCGCGGCATCCCCGCTTCAAGGGGGATAGCGTTCGGACCTGCCTTCCAATTCAAGAAAGGGATGCTGCGCCTTAAACGCTGCGTAGCGCTTGATCCCCTGGCTGAGGATCAGCGCCTCGCTAACGCCTTGGAGCAAGCTCGCCGTGAAGTAGCCACGGTATCGGAAAAAGCGTACGGGCAGGTCGATGCTGGAACGGCTGCCATCTTCGATTCTCAAGCCATGATGCTGGAAGATCCCGAATACCTGGCAGCGATCAAGGGGAAGATCGTCCACGAAGCGCTCAAAGCCGAAGTTGCCGTCATGGATGCCACTGAGATATTTGCCGGTATGCTGGAGGGATTGGCAGATGAATACCTGCGCGCTCGCGCCGCAGATATTCGTGACATAGGAATGCGCCTGGTGCGCATCCTGTCCGGGCAGTATGATTCTCCTGACAAGGGATTGTTGCAGCCTGCGATCATCCTGGCGGATGAGCTGACCCCCTCAGATACGATCTCCCTTGATAAAACACTGGTATTGGGCTTCTGCACCGCAGGGGGTGGACCTACATCGCATGTGGCTATCCTGGCGCGTGAACTGGGCTTACCCGCGGTGGTAGGCATGGGGGAAGAAATATTGGGCGTACCAGATGGCTGCCCGCTCGCCATCGATGGGAGCACAGGGACTTTGCTTCTTGAGCCAGATGCAGACAATACAGCTCTCTTGCGCGAGCAGGCGATCAGGCAGGCAGCCATAGGCGTAGAGTCTGGCAGGCTGGTAGAGCAGGCCGCGGTGACGCGTGATGGCCAGCGGATTGAAGTGGCAGCTAATATCAGCAATGTTGAAGGCGCTGGGCTGGCCCTGAAATTAGGGGCGGAAGGCGTTGGCTTGTTACGCACCGAATTCCTTTATCTGGATCGGATGCAAATACCTGATGAGGAGGAGCACTATCAGGCTTACCGTGCAATCCTGGATCTTTTCGGTGAGAAACCGGTTGTTCTGCGCACTCTGGACATTGGGGGTGATAAGGAGCTGCCCTACCTGGATCTTCCCAGGGAGGTGAACCCCTTCCTCGGATTTCGTGCGATCCGGCTGTGCCTGGCACGCCCGGATATTTTCAAGCCCCAGCTGAGAGCTGCACTCCGGGCCGGTGCAGAAGGAAACCTGAAGGTGATGTTCCCCATGGTCGCAACTGTGGGAGAATTGCGCGCTGCCAGGTCACTGCTGGAAGAGTGCCGGCTGGAGCTTAAAGAACGCGGTCAACCGATGGCTTCTAAGGTCGAGGTGGGTATCATGGTAGAGACCCCCGCAGCCGCGATCATGGCTGACAGGCTGGCAGCGGAGGTCGATTTCTTTTCCATTGGCACCAACGACTTGAGCCAATACACCATGGCAGCGGATCGCACCAGCAGCGCTGTGTCTGCTCTGGCAGATGCCTTCCAACCGGCGGTGCTACGGCTGATCAGGGACGTGGTCCAGGTCGCCCACCAAAGGGGAAAATGGGTCGGTATGTGCGGGGAATTGGCGGGCGAGCCGCTGGCTATACCGCTGCTGCTCGGTCTGGGATTGGATGAATTGAGCATGAATCCGCCATCCATCCCGCTGGTCAAGCAGATCGTGCAGGGCCTGACCATGCAAGAGTCCAGGCAGATTGCACAGGCAGCGATCGAGATGGAGGGTCCTGACCAGGTCAAGGAATGGTTGGAAGCCAACACATCAATTACGAAATAACTGCATACAGTGATATCGGCTTGTCATTGATGTGCAAGGATAGATACCTTGAGTGCAAGATGAGAAATGGAGGCTGAGCGAACATGATCGCTGCTCCTGATTTCAATTTGAATGGGAAAGTGGCTTTGATCACCGGCGCATCGCGCGGAATTGGGCAAGCGATTGCGGAGGCTTACGCTGCCAGCGGTGCCAGGGTGGTGTTAAGCAGCCGCAAACAGCCAGACCTTGATATTATTGCTGGCAAGATCCAGGCAGCTGGTGGTGATGCGCTCCCACTAGCAGCGCATACGGGAGACCAGGCGGCAATCGAAAATCTGGTCGCTAAGGCAAGCGAAGTCTTTGGCGGCATTGATGTTCTGGTCAATAATGCTGGAACCAACCCACATTTTGGGCCAATCTTGAGCGCCGAAGAGAGCCATTGGCAGAAAATCCTGGATGTGAATTTGGTGGGTTATTTCCGCATGGTCAAGGCTTGTGTTGGCAGCATGATGCACCGGGGCGGCGGTAAAATCATCAACATGGCCTCGATTGCCGGGATAAAACCTCAGACGGGGATGGGCATCTATGGGGTGAGCAAGGCGGGTGTGTTGATGCTGACCCAAGTTCTGGCTGTGGAGCTGGCTGAATACAATATCCAGGTCAACGCCATTGCACCTGGGTTCATCAAAACCAGATTCAGCCGAGTTTTATGGGAAAATGAGGACCTCCATGCGGCCATAACCAAAATGATCCCTCAACACCGCATGGCTGAAGCCGGCGAGCTGGTTGGAATTGCCCTCTATCTTGCATCCCAGGCTTCAAGCTTCACCACCGGCAGCGTCTTCATTATTGATGGTGGTCAGATGGTTGGTCATAATATAGAATTGGGCCAGGCAGGCTCCTGAATCCCTAACGCACTCTTTCACGCTGATTCTACAATCCTGGTGGCTGAAATCAGTCAGGATCAAACACCGCTTCCTATGGCCTCGAAGGTTGGCTTGAGGGCGTAATACAATCCCTGATAAAGGGGATAGGCTTCTTGATAGACCTTCACGGCGGATGGATCAGGCGAGGTGCGATTCGTGGTGTGGATCACAGCCTGGCAGCTTTCGATCACGCTGCTCCACACACCGACGCCCACGCCCGCCAGCATCGCCGCGCCCAGTGCAGCTCCCTCGGTGGTATTCACCATCACCAGCTCGATGTTCATGATATCGGAAAGGATCTGCCTCCATAAGGGGCTGCGTGCGCCGCCACCTGAGACGCGTACCTGCTGGATTTCGCCCAGACTGGCTTTCTTGATCAGCTCCATGCTGTCCCGCAGCCCAAAAGCCACCCCTTCGAGCACCGCCCGCGTCAGATGAGCCTGACTGTGGCGAACTGTCAGGCCAACAAAGGCTCCCCGCGCCAGCGGGTCGGGATGAGGGGTGCGTTCGCCGGTCAGATAAGGAAGGAAAATCAGTCCATCGCAGCCAGGCGCGACATCCTGAGCCGGGGCGATCAGGTCATCGAATGATACGTCCGTTGCCAGAGTATCGCGATACCACTGCAATGACCCTGCAGCCGAGAGCATCACCCCCATGAAATGCCAGGCGCTGGGTAGTGAGTGACAGAAGGCATGCAGCAGGCCTCGGGGTTCGATCAGTGGGGCAGGGGTGGTGGCAAAGACCACTCCCGAGGTGCCCAGGACCAGCGACACAATGCCGGGCGTAACTGCCCCAACACCCACCGCCCCGGCTGCCTGGTCTCCACCGCCGCCCACAACAGGGGTGCCGGCTTCCAGCCCGGTTTCTGACGCTGCTTCGAGCGAGATTGTACCGGTGATCTCCGGCCCTTCAAAGGTCCGAGGCAACCAATTACGAGGGATTTCGAGGATATCTAAGACTTCATCCGAATAATCGCGTTTGTTTAGATCGAAGAGCAGCATGCCCGCCCCATCGGCTTTGTCTACTGCGTAGCCACCGGTCAGGCGGAAACGTACATAATCTTTGGGAAGTAAAATATGGGCGATTTGCGCATAGATATGCGGTTCGTGCCTGCGCACCCACAGGATCTTGGGGGCAGTAAAGCCAGTCAGTGCCTTGTTGCCAGTTATTTGTAATAATCTGTCAAAGCCTAACGCAGCGGTGATTTCTTGGCATTCTGCACCAGTCCGCTGGTCGTTCCAAAGGATCGCCGGACGCAGGATGCGATTCTGATCGTCAAGCAGCACCAACCCATGCATCTGCCCGGTCAGACCGATAGCGCTAACCTGATTTCCACTGGTGCGAGCCAGGGCGAGTACCCGCCGGATGCTATCCACTGCGCCAGACCACCATTCGAGAGGGTCTTGCTCAGACCAGAGTGGGTATGGCGTCGAGAGACTGACAGGCGTCGTGGCGCTGGCGACCACCTGCCCTTGCTCGTCGATCAGCAGCGCCTTGGCACCCGTCGTGGAGATATCGATTCCCATCAGATAGGTTGGTGTGCTCATGCTCGTTATAGTCGTCCGTTAAGTCAAATGGATAAATTAGAATTGGGGATTGCTAGCGGACGCCCAACAAAAGGTCAACCGTAAGCTGATCCAATCGTTCATACGGGATGCCCCGTCCTGCCAGGGTAGTCAGGTCGAAAGTGTAAGACTTGAGGGCGTTTGCCTTTTGGCGGCTGTACACCCCGTCAAAACCTGCCATCGCCGGATCCTCGGGAGAGATCTCAGCCAGTAAAGCCTGGATCTCAGGATCGGCGTTAAAACGGGCAGCTTTTTCCTTGAAAATCAGGTAAGAACGCATACAGCCACGCGCAAAATCCTTCACACCTTCATAATCCTCAGTGCGGTAAGCATGTGCATCAAAATGCCGGCTCCCGGTATAGCCAACATCTTCGAGGAATTTGACCAGGAAGAAAGATTGTTTCAGGCTTTGCGAGCCGAAGCGCCAATCCTGGTCGAAGCGCGCATAATTCTGGTCGTTCAGATCAATGTGAAAGAGCTTGCCCGCATCCCAGGCTTGCGCCACAGCATGCAGGAAGTTCAATCCTGACATGTGCTCGTGGGCCATTTCCGGATTCAATCCGACCATCTCAGGATGTTCCAGGGTAGCGATGAAGCCTAGCATGGCTCCGCTGGTAGGCAGGTAAATATCGCCGCGCGGCTCATTGGGCTTGGCTTCCAATGCGAATTTTAGATTGTAATTTTGGTCGAGGACGTACTCGCATAGAAAATCGATTGCCTCGCGAAAGCGCTTCAGACCGGTGACCGGATTCTTGGAGGCGTCGGTCTCGACCCCTTCGCGCCCGCCCCAAAAGACATACACATTTGCTCCCAGCTCCACGCCCAGATCAATGGCGCCCATCGTCTTCTGTAAGGCGAACTTGCGCACTTGCGGATCGTTGGCGGTGAAGGCGCCGTCTTTAAAAACCGGGTGTGCAAATAAGTTGGTAGTTGCCATCGGAACTACGAGACCGGTCTCTGCCAGGGCCTGCTTGAATTCTTTTACTATCCGATCGCGCTCGGTTGGTATGGCATCGAAGGGCACCAGATCGTTGTCATGGAAGTTCACACCGTAAGCGCCAACCTCTGCCAACAGATGCACCAGCTCGACGGGTGAGAGTTTACTGCGCACCGCCGAACCAAACGGATCGGTGCCGGTGTTGCCAACCGTCCACAAACCAAAGGTGAACTTGTGCTCCGGTTTTGGTTCATATGGATTTGTCATGGGTACAACCTCCAGAGGCATGATAATTTACGGAGGCAGTCATGCTTGAAGCCCAGGCTTGCCAGCTCATCTGCCAGCTTGACCCGGATGGCATCATTCGATATCGACCGGGCAGTAGAACACGCGCTCCTGGACTGGCATTTTGCTCCCGCCGGTAATCTCGAACTCACCGGTCAGGCAGATATCCTCGGATGAGCTGCCTACCATTACAACGATCTTACCTGCTTCGAGCACCAGGCTGAGGTGATCATCATAAAAAGCCAGCTGGTTTATGGGCAGGTGGAAGGTGATAGTTTTGCATTCTCCCGGCAGCAGCCGCACCCGAGCATAGCCCTTTAGCTCTTTCGCAGGCCGCGGGATGCTCGCATATTCGTCTCGGATGTAAAGCTGTACAACTTCATCCCCTGCAAGCACGCCAATGTTGGTCAGTGTGAGCGAGATGTCTACGCTCTCACCCACCGTTGCCGCTTTCCCTTGGATCGAAAAGTCGCTATATTTAAAATCTGTATAACTCAATCCATAACCAAACGGATACAATGGCGCTACGCTTTCAGAAACATAATCCTTATACCAGAAGGACCCCATCCCTGATGGTTTGCTGGAATAGAATATTGGGACCTGACCTACCGCACGCGGGAAGGTGATGGGCAGCTTACCGCCAGGATTCGAGTCACCGAAGAGGATATCTGCGATCGCTGCACCCCCCTCCTCGCCCGGCAACCAGGCTTCAAGGATGGCGTTGGCATTCTCCGCCAGCCAGGGAATGGCATAGGGTCGTCCGGTAACCAGCACCGCCACGACCGGTGTGCCGGTAGCAATGATCGCCTCGGCCAGATCGACCTGTACGCCGGGCAGGCGCAGATCTGCGCTGTCGCGCGTTTCACCGGTCGTGCAATCCGGCGTAAGCCCTGACCGGTCTCCAAGGACGAGAACCACCACATCCGCCTGCCGTGCGATCCTGACTGCCTCCTCAAATCCGCTGCGATCATCGTCCATGTTTTCACAGCCTTTGGTATATAGTACCTGGGTCTCAGCAGACACTGCCGTCCGGACGCCTTCCAGCACAGTCGTTACGCGAACAGCGTGGGGATTCAGATTGGTCCTATCGCCACCTGTATATAACAGGCCGCGCAGTTCGAGCAGTGCTTTCATGGCTGGGTAGGAATAGTCGCCCAGCAGGGTGCGTCCATCGTCGGCGCTGGGTCCGATGACCGCGATGCTCTTAATTGTCTTCTGCAGGGGAAGGCAGCCATCGTTCTTCAGCAAAACCATGCTCTGGCGGGCAATGGCACGGGCAAGGTCGCGGTTCTGGCGCGTTTCAAATACCTCCTGCACCCGCCCTTCTTCTACATAGGGATTATCAAACAGGCCGAGCTCGACCTTCTTCTGCAGGTGGCGGAAAACAGCCTGTTCCACAGTCTCTAGGCTGATCCTACCTGCTTCAAGCGCGTAACGTAGCGGGTCGCCGTAGCAGTTAATTGTCGGCAGTTCCACATCGATGCCGGCTTCTAATGCCAGGCATGCGGCTGTGGACCAGTCTGGAGCTAAATAATGGAAATTATGGATCATACTCACGGCTTCATAATCGGACACGACGAGGCCATCGAATCCAAGCTCATTACGCAGAATATCGGTCAGGATGTGCCGCGAGGCTGCCACGACTTCGCCATCCAGCTCGGGATAAGAGTTCATGATAGCGCCGATACCTGCCAGGCGGACTGCAGCCTGGAAGGGCGGCAGGCACACTTCGTAGATTTCCCGCCAACCGATGTGAACGGGGCCGCAGTTGAGACCGCCCTGTGAGAAGCTGTGACCGATAAAATGCTTGCCCGTCGCCAGTACACCTTCAGTCAGACTATTTCCCTGCAAACCCTTGATGTACTCTACGCCAAAGTGGCTGGCAAGGGTGGGATCCTCGCCGAAAGTTTCCTCGGTACGCCCCCAGCGCGGATCGCGGGCGATATCTAAAACCGGCGCAAGCGCCTGCCGGGCTCCAATCGCTAACAGCTGAGAGCGGATCGCAGCCGTCATGTCGTGCGCCAGACTTGGCTGGAATGAGGCGGCCAGGCCGATTATTTGCGGGAAGATTGTGCCACCCAGCATTATGGCTCCGCAGCAGCACTCTTCATGTAAGAGCGCGGGTATGCCGAGCCGGGTTTCTTCCACCAGGAATTTCTGCAAACGATTGGCTGCTTTGGCTGCTGAACAGGGATCGAGCGTGGACGCGCCGGCGAGGCGCGTGATCTGTCCGATCCCGTGTTTCAATTTGCTGGCAATCTTGCCCTGGTCAAACTCACCTAGGGTCTGAAGCTCAAATATCCAATACGAACCCAGCTGGGCGAGTTTTTCGTCCAGCGTCATTTGAGAGATTAATGATTTCAGGCGTTTGTCATTCGATGATGTCATTACAGCCTCATTCAACTGGTTTAGACTCTTAGAACATTAACATCGACAAACTAATGTCGTTCATACAGGCTGAAGGGAAATGCCGATCAGCCCGAACAGGTTTTGCAAGTCGGCACGCAGAGAGCGGTAGAGATCATCC
>Ga0105100_10000530_pt1 | contig 22416 bp, 20 predicted proteins | sample PPLLak12cMay2015_2_FD_87033 | JGI IMG/M metagenome (GOLD analysis project Ga0105100, IMG submission 87033) | Freshwater sediment microbial communities from Prairie Pothole Lake near Jamestown, North Dakota, USA - PPLs Lake P8 Core (1) Depth... | ecosystem: Environmental > Aquatic > Freshwater >...
AGCGCCCATTGCGACCGCGGCGCCGATCGCGACCAGGCCCTGGGTCCTGGCGTCGAGAGCCCGAAGAACCGGGGTCGTCTTGGACACGGCGGTCTTTCCGAGGTCACCGAGCATCTCCTCGGTGGTTCTGCCCGGACTCATGTGCACTCAAACAATCGCCTCGTCGACGGGAACCCCATATCCCATCATCAGAGCATCCGGTCGACAAGACAGCATCATCCCGACAGGGTGAATTCATCTCAGGCGCCGAGCAACCCCGACTGACGCGCCGCCTCGACGGCCTCGCTTCTCGACGAGGCTCCCAATTTGCGATAGATCGAGATTGCTTGAGTCTTCACCGTGTGACGTGAGATGTAGAGCCTCTCGCCGATCTCAGGGAATGTGAGATGAGTTGCCAGCAGCGGCAACAGACGCAACTCGGCAGTTGTCAGAGAAGATGGACCGACCTTTCCCGGTGCGGTCACACCGACCAGAACCTGTTCGAGCCGTTGAGGGAGCTGACCAAGATCCGGTCGCTGGGCGAGTGTGTCCCGAGCTGCCTGGATTACGCGTCTCGCCCCTGCGATGTCCGAGAGCTCGAGATAGGCCTCGGCCATCTTGGTGTAGGTCTGCACGGCGATTCCAGGTTGTGTCGCGTTGAGACGAGGACGAAGGCTGGCCGCCTGTGCCAGCAGCGCCGAGGCCTTGGAGATGTCGTTTCGTCTTCGGGCAAGTCGCGCCGCCACCACGAAAACGAGGGCGCTCGTGGCATATCCATCGAGGCCATTGTCGAGCACGAGCCGAAGCGACTGGTTCGCCCACTGTTCGCCATTCGACCAATCCCCGGCCTCGATGGCGATGACGGCCCGCTCCGCCAGTGCCATGGTCGCGGTTGGTATTGCTCCCTGTGACTCGCTGAGCGTGACGGCCTCGGCGAACAAAGCGTCCGCGCGTTCGACCTCGCCCTCCCAGAGCCATCCGAGGCCCTCCATCAGAGTGGCGGCGGCGCGAAACCCCGACCCGGGCGGTAGCTCCTCCAGGGCCGTTCGAGCATCTTCGATCATTGCGCCGGTTCCGGCTCTGGTCTGTATTGCGCGGGCCATGCGGGCTATGGGAGTCGTGGGCTCGCCTGGGATGGTCCACCTCTCGACACCGATCGGGTCGCCAGTCAGGGCACACGCTAAAGCACCGAAAGCGGCGATCTCCGGGTTACGTCTGATATCGCCGCTTCGTTCGAGCCACTCCAGCCAGTCGAGGAGAGTGTCAGACCTTCCTCTCGCATACACGGAACGACCGATCGCCCTGACGAGCCCGGCCACCCGCTCCACGTCACCTGCAGCTTGAGCATGTCCGATCGCAATCTCCGGCATGTCATTAGCCTCAAACCACTCAGCCGCTCGCTCATGCAAGCCGGCCGCCGCCTCCGGCTCACGCAGCTTCAGTTCTGCCCTGAGCAGATCCTGAAACATGTGGTGGTAGCGGTGCCACTCCCTGGTTCTGTCGAGACGCGTGATCAGCAGGTTTGAACGCTCCAGGTCCTCGAGAGTGCGGGCCGAAGCGGTGGTCTCGAGGACGTAATCGCACAGTGGGCCACTCAATTGGTCGAGGATCGACGTTCGAGTGAGAAACGACACTTTGGTGTCGGACAGCCGGTCGAGGATCTTATGACGCAGGTACTCGGCGATGTAGAGGTCGTCACCACCTACCGAGAGCGCCTCTGATCCAGCAGAGCCGGCCTGGATGGCAAGCCCGGTCAAGTAGACGCCAACCGGCCACCCCTCTGTCTTCTCCATCACGGCATCCAGGTCGTACTCGGAGCGGACGCCCGTCGCATCGAGGAGGAAGGCTGCCTCTCGCTCGTCGAGTGCAAGATCTTCTGCGGTCAACTCGAGGACAGCTCCTTGGGGTCGCAGGCTCGCCACCGGAATCCGTCCCTCGGAGCGAGATGCGATGGCTACCTGGATCCTCCCCTCCACCTGGTAGACAAGTGTTCCGATTGCATCGATCGCAGCTCTCTTGCGCAGAGCATCGAGATTGTCCAGCTGGAGGATCCCCGGGCCAGCGTCAGGATCGAGCGCCCGGATCAGGCGAGGGATACCGTGGGAGATCGCCGAGTCCGACGTGAAGTGAAGGGCTTGTACTCCGTCAGATCGCAGCAGACCGGCCAGTCCGAGGGCCGTTGCAATGTCAGAGATGAGACTCGCAGGGTCATTGTCGCTGTGATCGAGCGACAGCCAGGCCGTCGGCCGGATCTCCCGTTCGATCCACTGCGTCATGAGCACGGACTTGCCGTAGCCGGTCGGGGCAACGATGGTGATGAGCCGAGCGTCATATGCCTCTCTGAGACGGTCGACCAAGCGGTCGCGCGTGACCATGCCGGGCTGAGGTGTTGGGAGCCGAAACTTGAGCTCGGGTATCTCGAGCCTCTCCAGGCTCAGCCCAACCGACCGCGGCGTGCCTACCTGAGTCGTGGACATCATGAGGAGGGTAACCAAACCCGGAGCCCAGCCGGTTTCCGGGTAGTCGGCTAGCTGTTCTGGCCGGCCGGGATTTCTGCCCCGAGCGCCCCGGCCAGCCTCGGAAGAACGCTGCTGAGCCGTGCCGCGCCGACAAGCGGAGAGACTGTCATCACTGTTTCGAGGATCTCTTCGTCCTCGACACCGGCAGCGCGGGCGTTGTCGACCACAGCCTGAAAGGAAGCGCCCTCTGCCTCGAGAGCAACGAGTGCTGCGATCTCGACCAGGACTGCAGTCCTGTGGTCGAGGTCGGTGATGAACTGACCACGCATCAATCGATCGATTGTGGTCTCGTCGCCGACGGTCAAGCGTCGGAGTAATTCTTGGAGGTGTTCGGGAATCGGCATCGCCGTTCTCTTGCTCCTGCCACTCGCATCCTCAGCCTGCACAACCCATTCTGGACAGCCCGAGTCGAATCGCCATCACCCGGCGTGGGTGATACTCCGATTTCATCCATGGTGGGGGATGCGGGAGATGGCCGTGCGCCGGTTGTATTGGCGGTGACGGAGCGGCCGACCCGCTCCACCAAGCGTCGATCGGAGGATTTGAGATGGCTATCGGGCCTGTGCAGCTATTGGTGATTGGATTTGACCAACCTGATTTCTCGGGGGCCGTTCTCGACGAGCTGGAGCGACTGCGACAGAACGACACGGTTCGAGTGATCGACTCGCTGACGGTGTTCAAGGACAGTGAAGGCAAGGTGACCGCGCTCAAGCTCAGTCAGATGAGCGATGAGGAAGCAGTCGAGTTCGGCTCGAAAGTCGGCGCGCTGATCGGCCTCGGGGCCGCCGGCGAGAAAGGGGCTGTGACCGGGGCAGAGCTCGGCGCCGAGGCGACCCGGGAAGGCGTCGACATATTCAGCCCTGAAGACGCCTGGGACGTCCAAGAGGACCTGCCGTTGAACACCGCGGCGGCCGTGATCCTCATCGAGCACCGTTGGGCCATCCCGTTGCGGGACGCGGTGTTCGCGGCCGGTGGCTTCCCGTTGGACAGCGGGTTCATCAGCCCGCTCGACCTGGTGGGAATCGGCCTGCTCGCGGGGGCGGAAACCGACTAGGAATCCAATGTCAGAAAGAAGCAGCTCCTCGGCGTTCATAACGCTGGGGACTGTGCGACCGACCAAAGGAGAGAAATGCCACTGTTAGATCTGTTCTGGGCCATGCTCTGGTTCTATCTGTTCTTCATCTGGATCTGGCTGCTCATCAGCCTGTTCGGGGACATCTTCCGCAGCGACGACCTCGGAGGCTGGGGCAAGGCAGGGTGGACGATCTTCATAATCGTCTTCCCCTTCCTCGGAGTGCTCATCTACCTGATTGCCAGGGGCAAGTCGATGCAGGAGCGCGCCCTCAATCAGGCCGCCGAGCAGGAGAAGGCGACCCGCCAATACATCCAGGAGGTGTCGGGCACTTCCGCCACTTCGACCGCCGACGAGATAGCGAAACTGGCCGCACTGCGGGATCAGGGCTTGCTCACCGCCGAGGAATTCAACGCCCAGAAGGCGGCACTGCTCGGCTGAAAGATCGTGCCAGCCCGGTTGCCGGCTCGAGCTGCGGCAACCCGATGAGCTGTGACAGCACTGACAGCACTAGAGGGGCGCATAGGCACCCCTCTAGTGTCGGTCACCGATAGGGGGTCGACATGGCACAACCATCGCCGGCCAGATGGCGCTTCTCACGCAACAACTGGAGAGTCGCCCTGGTCCGGTTTCTCATGAGCGGGGTGCTGGTGATGCTCGTACTGGCCCTGCTCCCCTCGATCGACGCCGACATCGAGGCACCTCTCGCCTCGATTCTGCTGCTCGCGTCCATCTACGCACTCCTCGATGTATTCGTTCGACCGCTTCTCAATGTGCTGCTCATGCCGTTCGTGGTCCAGTCCTACGGTCTCGCCCTGGTGGCCGTCGATATCCTGATCTTCGCCCTGCTCCTACGTCTGTCCCGACCACTCCTCGAGTGGGTCGGCGATCCCCTCGTCGTCGAGAGTCTCTGGCCCGTGCTCGTCGGCGGGCTCCTCTTGGGTCTGCTCAAACTGGTCGCAGAGGCCATGCTGGGTCTGACGCCCCCGGTCGGGCATGAAGCGACCCCCGATTCAGCCGGAGGAGGTTGACCTTGCGATTCGGACAGCGCGTCGAGGAACGGCTCCGCCTGCTGCGTGTCTACGACACGATCTGGGCCTATGGGATCGACGCCGCCTTCGACCGCGAGGGGGTCATCGCCCGGACCCGGTGGCGCATGCAGGACTGGCTTTGGCAACCCGAGGTGGCGCCGACCCACGTGGCCGCCCCGGTCAGATTTCGATTGCTGCTTCAGGAGCTCGGGCCCACCTACGTCAAGATCGGCCAGATCGTCTCCAGTCAGGGCCGGGCCTTGCCCGCCGATTGGGCGGCGGAGCTCGAGAAGCTCCAGAGTGAGGTGCGGCCATTCCCGTACGAAGAAGTGCGGGGGCGGATCATCGCAGACCTCGGGGCTCCACCTGACGAGCTGTATGCCACGTTCGACACCACCCCGCTGGCGGCGGCGTCTCTCGCCCAGGTGCATCGGGCCACCCTGCATGACGGCCGCCAGGTGGTGGTCAAAGTGCAGCGGCCCGCCATCCACAACCAGCTCCGGTCTGATGTGCGGATCCTGGTCCGCATGTCGCGCGGCTTGGAGCGACGGGCCCGATGGGCGCGGGACGTCGATCTCTCGGGAGTCCTGCTCGAGTTCGGCACGACCCTCCTGCGCGAGCTCGACTACACGATCGAGGCATACAACGCCCGTCGTCTCAACCGGGTGCTGGAGCCGATACAAGGTCTCCACGTGCCTGAGGCGATCCCTGATCTCTCCTCCCCCCAGGTGCTCACCCTCGAGTTCATCGATGGGGTCAAACCCATTCGGACTGCGGAGATCGATGCCGCCGGTCTCGATCGAGAAGTGCTGGCCGATCGCATGATCAGGGGAGCCGTGAAGATGATGATCATCGACGGGTTCTTCCATGCCGATCCGCATCCGGGAAACGTGCTGATCGAGCTCGACTCCGGCCGCTTGACCATGTTGGACACCGGGATGGTGGGCGAGCTCTCCGTTCAGAACCGGATCAAGCTCGGGAGTCTGATGCTGGTGATACGGAATCGGGACGTGACCGGTCTGGCCCAGACACTCAGGTCACTGTCCGCTCCATTCCGGGAGACAGACGATGCCCGGTTCTACAAGGACTTCGAGCGAAAACTCAGCCCATATCTCGACCCACCACCGGGTCAGAAGATCGAGGTCGTCTCCAAGGTCCTCCCGGCCTCGATGGACCTGCTCCGCGAAGCCGGATACCGTCTCGACCCTCAGCTGACCCTGGCCATAAAGTCGCTCACCCAGGCGGAGGCGATAACGACGGCCCTCGTCCCCGAATGGTCCGGCAGCGAGTTCACCCGGAGAGCGTTGGATGCCTCCTTCGACCTCCTCCCTGCGGTGGTCACCCCCGAGGCGATGAAGGCGGTCGTCATCAAACAGGCCAGCTACGTGGTGCGTGAGGCCGCTCAGCAAATGCCCTCTTTCCAGGAGGGTGCAGTCAAGTGGTTGGAACAGCTGAGACGTGGCGGTCTCAGGGTCGAGCTCGATACCAGCGGGCTCGACAAACAGGTGAAACAACTGCGCGGCATCGCCATGCTTCTGGCTCTGGCCATCCTCATCGTCGGGCTGGTCATAGGATCTGCCATAGCCGCCGGGGTCTCCGGCCTCGAGGAGAGCCCGCTCGCCTCGGTGAGGGACTTCAGCCTGTTGATCTTCGCCGGGTCGGCCCTGATCGGTGCGATCGCGGTCGTGTATCTGGCGTGGCGGCTCATACGCAGTAATCGAAAGCCGAGAGACTCGATCGACCGACTCTGAGAGTCAAAGAGGAGATCGGCGTCCTCCGATCCGGAGCCCTGACGACCCCGCACTACGCACTGCGTGTAGCTTCGTTGTTCGGACTGGGCGTGTCACTTCGATCACCCGATGTGGGCGATGACAGTCCCTGCCCGTTGTGGTTGAAATTCCAATCAGGGGCGCCGGGTGTTCCGGCAAGACAAAAAGGTGGGGCACGACTCAAAGGAGGCGCTGTGACGGAAAGAGAGACGAGTGGCTGGGCAGTCGGATGGACTGTGTATGCCGCCGTGATGATGATCATGATCGGTTTCTTCCATGCCATCGCGGGTCTGGTCGGGATCCTGGAAGACGATCTCTACGTGCTCACCAGCGACTATGTGTTCTCGTTCGACGTGACCACCTGGGGATGGGTGCACATGGTGATGGGCGTCATCGTCGTCCTGGCCGGCTTCGCCCTGCTCAGTGGGGCAGTGTGGGCCCGTACCATCGGTGTGATCCTCGCGGTGGTCAGCGTTCTGGCCAATTTCGCGTGGCTCCCCTGGTACCCGTTGTGGGCGATCATCATGATCACCGCCAACGTGTTCGTGATCTGGGCCCTCACCGCGCACGGGCGGGACATCGAACAGCGGGGGTAGTCGTCCGCCAACACTGCGTGCAAGATCCTCGGTGACCATGGTCACCGATGGACCGGGTCAGTCAGCGACCAGCCGGACCAGTGGTATGACCCGATCCGTGGCGGCCTGGTAGTCGGCAAACTGAGGGGCGTCGGCCACCACGACCGACTCCCAAAGCCGGTCACGCTCGCTGCCGTCGATGAGGAGTGCGGTGGCCGGATAGAGGTCGGCGTCCCGCCGAACCCAGACCCTCGGGTCCTCGACCAGGTTGAGATACCAATCCGGATGACGTGGCGAGCCGCGGTAGGAGGCGGCGATGACCAAATCGTCACCGACCTCGAAGAAGCGAACCGGGGTGCGCCGGGTCTCCCCGGAGGCCCGACCGGTGGTGTAGAGAAGGATCAGGCTGCCCGCGGCCGGATGATCGACTCGCAACCCATCGCTCTCCAGGTATTGACGGGTGTGGGCAGCAGCATGTGGGCTTGGGCTGTCTGTTGCCCGGTCTTCGATCGTCAGGGCAGGCCTCGCGATGGGGAGTCTGAACCTTACATCCCGGGCCGCCCGTCCTCGACGAGCTGTCCCCTGGTTATATCGCCCCCGATGGGCGAAATACTTCCGCTGGTCGATCGTGTTCGCTCCTGGTCGGAGCGAACTGCGGTAAGCGACGAGACTGGGTCCTATACCTACCGCGATCTCCTGACAGGTTCCGATCGGGGTGCGGCCCGTCTTCTCGGGGGACGTGCGGATCTGGGCGAAGCCCGGGTTGCCTTCATGGTGGAGCCGTCGTTCGCCTATGTCCGCACCCAATGGTCCATCTGGCGGGCGGGTGGTGTTGCTGTCCCTTTGTGTCTCACCCATCCCGCCCCCGAGTTGGAGTACGTGCTCGATACCACAACACCATCGGCGGTCGTCGCCTCTCCCGCTCATGCCGATCTGCTCCGCCCCCTGGCCGAGGCACGGGCCGTCGAGCTCCTGTTGGCGGAGGAGCTCGATGCCGAGCCCGTGGCCCCTCCCCGAATCGACCCGTCACGACGGGCCATGATCCTGTTCACCAGTGGCACCACCGGCCGTCCCAAGGGTGTGGTCACCACCCACGGCAACATCGAGGCTCAGATCGTGTCCCTGGTCGAGGCGTGGGAGTGGACCAAAGACGATCGCATCCTTCTCACCCTTCCCCTCCACCACATCCACGGGATCGTGAACGTGATCGGATGCGCACTGTGGAGTGGCGCCCGTTGCGACATGCTTCCCGTCTTCGACGCCTCGAAGGTGATCGAGCGGCTGGCCGATGTGGAGCTCACCCTGTACATGGCCGTGCCCACCATCTACCACCGTTTGATCGCGCGGCTCCAGGAGGCTTCGGAGCCGGAAAGGGCCGGCTTCCAGGAAGGGGCGGCCCGACTCCGCCTGATGGTGTCGGGCTCGGCCGCACTCCCCATCCCCGTCCTGGAGCGATGGCGCGACCTGTCCGGGCACACCCTGCTCGAGCGTTACGGGATGACGGAGATCGGGATGGGGCTGTCCAACCCGTACCGGGGGGATCGCATCCCCGGCTCGGTTGGGATGCCGCTCCCTGGCGTCGAGGCGCGCCTCGTCGACGAGCGTGACGAGCCGGTGCGGGATGGAGAACCCGGCGAGATCCAGGTTCGCGGGCCCGCCGTGTTCCTCGAGTATTGGGAGCGGCCCGAGGACACCAAGGCAGCCTTCACCCACGACGGGTGGTTCCGAACCGGTGACACCGCGGTCATCGCCGAGGGCCGGTATCGGATACTGGGCAGGTCGTCGGTCGACATCCTCAAAACCGGTGGAGAGAAGGTCTCCGCGCTCGAGGTCGAGGACGTGCTCCTCCGTCACGAGGCGATCAGCGAGGCGGCCGTCGTGGGCATCGAGGACCCCGAGTGGGGCCAGCGGGTGGTGGCGGTGGTGGTGGCCAGGCAACCTGTGGAAGCAGCCGACCTGAGACAGTGGGCGCGAGACATCCTCGCTCCCCACAAGGTGCCCAAGGACTTCTACTTCGTCGATGCCCTCCCGCGTAATCCCCTGGGCAAGACCCTGAAGGCGGATGTCGTCCGCTTCGTGGTCGAGCAGATCTAGGAAACGACCCAGGCTGGTCACGACGAAGAGGGCACTTCGACTCTGATCGGCGACGCCATCACCGCTCACGATGAGGTCATGACTCGATTCTTCTATGACCCGGTCGCCTCGGGTCTCCAGGAGCAGAAGCAGGTGTCCCCGAGTTGGCAGCCGCTCTTCGACGCGTTGGCCGTTTGCGGCGGTGAGCCACTGAATGGCGGCTGGGATACCCCATTGGTCTACGCGGTGCTCACCGGAGGCACGGAGCGAAAGCTGGCCGACAGGTGGCTCGGCCGGCCCGATCCTGATGCGCCTGTGCTGCTGGTCGCTCATCCCGATGACAACTCGCTCCCCGCCGCCCTGGAGGCCCTGGCCTGGTGGCAACAGCAGGGGCGTCGGGGACAGATCGTCTACCTGTCCGGTTCCGGGGATCGAGTCTCCCTGGAGACTGCGATCCGCGACATGGAGGCTTGGCAGAGCCTGCATCACAGTCGAATCGGCGTGGCCGGGGTGTCGGACTGGTTGATCGCCAGCCGCCCCGAACCGGCAGAGGTTCGCCGTGTCTGGGGCCCCGAGGTCGTCTCGCTCGACCTCGCCTCGGCGATCACCGCTCACGCAGCCGGGCCGGAAGGGCGCGGTGCCAACCTCGCCGAGTCGGTGGAACGAGGATCCTGGGAACGGGTGGAGCCGACCGAGGTCGGCGTCCGTCATGCGGCCGACGTCCTCCCCTCACTCGATGATCTGATGGACGGGCAACGTCTCGACGCAGTCACTGTCCGTTGCTTCGACCTTCTCGAGACGGTGGGAACATCGGGCTGTTTGGCGCTGGCCGAACTGAACGACAAGGGCGTGATCGCGGGATGCGAGGGTGACGTGCCCAGCACGCTCGGGATGCTCTGGGTGCAGGCCCTGCTCGGAACCACATCGTGGATGGCCAACCCTGCACGGGTGGACCAGGCGTCCAACACCGTGCTGCTCGCACATTGCACCATTGCACGAACCATGGTCGACTCCTACAGCCTGCGCTCACACTTCGAGTCAGGGCTCGGCGTGGCCATAGCCGGTACTCTCCCAGCCGGGGAGTACACCCTGGTCCGGATCGGCGGGGAAAGTCTGCAGGGCCTGTGGCTGGCCGAGGGAGTGTCGTCCGACCGGGCCTTGGAGGAAGGCCTGTGCCGGACCCAGCTCGAGGTCCACCTCGACCACGGCTCTGTCGACGATCTCCTGTCGAGGCCCCTCGGCAATCACATCGTCGCGGTGAAAGGCCGACACGCAGACCGTCTCCGTCGTTGGTGGCAGACCTTTGTGGCCCCGCAATGAGCAGGATTTGGCCACACCCGGCCTCTACAGTCGTTTCGGCATGTTCCACCGGTGCGAAGACGTCCTGCTCTCCCTGGGGTTGGGGCCATGACTCCTGACCCCGGCTACCCCACCGGGCGACGGTTGACGACCCCCCGGGCAGCCGCCGTCGCAGGGATCCTGTTCGCACTGCTGATGGGCACGGCCTATGTCCTGATCCGTCTCTCGATTCCTGCCGACCCTGCGGACAGTGGCGAATGGCTCGAGGAGAACACCGACTATGTGAACCTGGCCTTGAGCCTGCTCCCGTTTGCCGGAATCGCCTTCTTGTGGTTCATAGGAGTGGTGCGGGACCGAATCGGTCATCTGGAGGACCGCTTCTTCGCGACCGTGATGTTCGGAAGTGGATTGCTCTTCCTGAGCATGATCTTCATCGCGGCCGCGATGGCAGCCGGCCTCGTCGCGACGTACGCCCGGAGCCCGGAGCAGATGCTCGGCAGTGGCGTTTACAGCTTCGGTCGTGAGGTCGTGTACCGGGCGAGCACTGTCTACGCCATCCGGATGGCGGCGGTCTTCATGCTCTCCCTGGGCACCATCTGGTTGCGGACCGGGACCGTGCCCAGATGGCTGAACATCCTCACCTTTGGCTCGGCCCTGATCCTCCTCTTCACTGTGAACTACAGCCTCTGGCTGGTCCTCTTGTTTCCGACGTGGGTGCTCGTCGTCTCCATCTACATCCTGGTGGCGAACCGACGCAGGGAGAGCGAGACCATGGGGGTCGAGGTGGCACCGGAACCGGAGTGAGAGGTCAGGCGGAGCGGGTCGTCCCCGGTCAGGCCTGGAGACCGGCCAACCCGTCTCCGATGAGCTTGGCTCCGAGCAGAAGGAGGATGACCATCATGATCACCGCGTTGTTCTCGGACATGAATCGCCTCACCGAGGAAAGTGGCCCTGCAGCCCGCTCAGCGTCCAGAAGGTAGAAGAGAACCGAGCCTGCAACCGTCACCGAGCCGATCAGGACGAACACCCCCACCGCGATGATTTCGTCGGTCATGCTCAGATCCGCCTGAGCGATCGAGGCCGCTGCAGCCATTGTGAGCGCCAGATTCTTTGGATTCGCACCGGAAAGGGTGGCGCCGAGCAACAAGGCCCTCCCCGGAGCGACGGTCTCGATGGTCGCCATCCATCCTGGCATCTCCGGCTCCTGGCCCCTTGCCGTTCGGTTCCTCCATTGCTTGACAGCCAGGACGAGAAACAACACACCGATTCCGACCTTCAGCCAGTCGGCGAGATTGGAAGCGGTGCTGTCCGGGTCATCGGCGCCGCCCGCAATCAATAGAACCAGCACGCTGACGACAGTGAGCCCGGCAACCCAGCCAAGGGTGAAGGTGGGGCCGCTCGATCGAGCCCTGGGGGAACCCAGCACAAGAACGACGGCGACGATCGGTATCGGGCTGAGCGCAACTGCGACCGCCGCAGGCAGCAGACCACCGATGGCTTGACCAAGCATGCTGATCCCTCGCGCCGCTACGGCGTCACGATGTTGAACCAGAAGTCGAAACTGTCGAGCAGCCCGAGGAACACGGTGAATGCCCCGGAGTCGCCTTCGATCTCGATCGAGCCATTCGAGACCTGCTCGGCGAAATCGGTCTCGCCCAGGATGACAGCATCGAGGTCGGCCCGGGTGGTGCGCACCGTCACAGTCGGAGACCCGGCGGTCACGCCCTTGGTGTGATTGAGGACCCCATTCTCCACTTCGAGCATGTACCTCTCACCGGAGTCGGCAAGCTCGAGATTGAACACATGGTCGAGGTGGGCAGCCTCCGGCCCCTTCAGCCGCACCGCCAGATAGTCGAGCAGCATTTCCGTGGTCAGGGCCCGGGCCAGGTCGGGACTACTGGTGCTCGGACTCGGTAGAGCCATCACTCCGTCCCTCAGCTCCTTGGCGGCACTCAGATAGAAGTTCCGCCAAGTGCCGTTCTCCGCTTGGTACGCGAGCTGCTTCAGGGCGTCGGCCTGCAGCTCTCTCGCTTCCGAGTTGTCGGGGTCGGCGAAGATGACGTGGTTCACCGCCTGGGCCACCCATCGGTACTCTCCCCGGTCGAAATCCTCCCGGGCCCTGGAGAGGACTGCGGCGGCGCCTCCCATGTACTCCACGGTCTTCTTGGCGGTCTCGACCGGTGGCAGCGGATGGAGATTGGCCGGGTTCCCGTCGAACCACCCCAGGTAGTACACGTAGACCGCCTTGACGCAGTGATTCACCGAGCCGTAATAGCCGCGGTTGGCGAAACTCTGTGCGATCCCATCGGGGAGCTCGATCATCTCGGCGATCTCGGTCATGGTGTATCCGTGATTGGCGAGACGAAGTGTCTCGTCGTGGATGTAGCGGTAGAGGTCACGCTGCCCCTTGAGGAAGGAGACGACCTCGGGTTTGCCCCAGGTCGGCCAGTGATGCGACGAGAACACCACTTCGGTCACGTCCCCGAACAGTCGGATCGAGTCATTGATATGACGAGACCAGGCAAGGGCGTCTCGCAGCTTGGCCCCCCGCAAGGTGTAGACGTTGTGGAGGGTGTGACTGGCGATTTCGGCCATGCACAGCGCTTTCCGCTCCGGCAGGTAGAAGCAGAACTCCGCCGGAGCCTCGGCGCCAGGGGTGTGCTGGAACACGATCCGCAACCCGTCGATGGTCAACTCTTGTCCGGTCTCGCTGATGATGTCCGTCGGGGGAAGAAGGCTGACCCGGCCCGTAGATGTCAGCTGGGCGAGCCCTGCTCCGATCCCGTGTTCGGCGTCCCATCCGACCAGGTTCCCGTACATGTAAGACGCCCTTCGGGACATGGCGTTGCCCGCCATGATGTTCTCGCTGACGGCTTCTTCGAGGAAATCGACCGGGGCGATGATCTTGACCCGACCCGAGGCAACGTCATCAGAGGAGACGACGGCTCTTACCCCTCCGAAATGATCGACATGGCTGTGGCTGTAGATCACCGCCACCACGGGCAGGTCGGCCACGTGCTCTCTGACCAGCCGCATGGCAGCGTCCATCGGCTCCACAGTGATCAGCGGATCGACAACAACCCACCCGGCATCTGTTCGAAGGAAGCTCACGACGGCGAGGTCGTGGCCACGAACCTGATAGATACCGTCGGTGACCTGGAACAGGCCGGCGATCGAGTTGAGCCGGCCCTGACGCCACAGGCTCGGATTGGCCGTCTCCGGGGCGTCGCCGTCGAGAAAGCCCCATCGGTCCATATCCCAAACCACGCGTCCTTCGGCGTTGGTGATCTGACCCTGGCTTTCGACGATCAGGCCGCGGCGTGCGTTGTCGAAGTCGGTCGTGTCCTCGAAAGGCAGCTCCTCGAGAACCCGGGCGTTGGCTCTGGCAGTCCAGGTAGTGGCGGGGCTGGGTGTTGGCATGGTCATAGTCACCGATGATCGCAGGTCGGGTGAGCGACCGGGCCATCGGTCCCATGGCGACACAACCTGCCGACCGGCGGTTGACCGCTAAGCCTTGAGGCTCTGAGCCGGGTACTTCTTCTTCGGATCGACGAATGGGAGCGAGGCCGCGATCGCAGTTAGCTCCCGCCCGTCCTCGGTGACCACCTCCAGCCGCGCCCCGGGTTGTGACAGATCGAACGGGACCCACATGTAGCCGATGTTGCGCTCCAGGCCGGGTGACCAAACTGCGTCGGTCACGCGACCGACTTGCCGTCCCTCATGGAAGACCGGCCAGACCCTGGAAAGCTCCGCTCGCAACTGGTCACCCTCGAGGAGCATCCCCACCAGCTTCCGGTCGACACCTTGTGATGCCAGCCGCTCCAGGGCGGTCTTGCCGATGTAATCCTGGTTCTGCGGCTCGACGAGACGCTCCATGCCACTGACGTGCAACGGCGTGTCGTCGAGGGTCATATCGGATCCGTAGTTGAAGATCCCGGCCTCGATCCGCCGAGCCTCGCACGGCGCGATCGGACGAATGCGGAACTCCTCTCCGGCGGCGGCCACCGCCCTCCCACAGCTCCCTGCCCATGGACGAGTCGAGCAGGTTGATCTCGAATCCGGGGATCGCCGTCCAACCGGTGCGACTGATCACGACCGGGGTGCCCGCGATCTCGAACTCGCCGAGCCAGTAGTACTTGATGTCGTAGATGGCCGGGCCGACCAGCTTCTGCAGCGTCCTGGCGGCGAGCGGGCCCTGCACCTGCATCGGGTGGACATCGGGCAGGGTCACCTCGGCATCGAACCGGCCTGCAGCCACACCGAGGGCGTATAGACCGGCGTCCGAGTCGGCCAGCTGCATCCACCAGCGGTTCTCGCCGACGTGAAGCAGGACCGGGTCGTTGACGATCCCACCATCAGGGGCGATGACCGGCATGTACTTGCCCTGCCCCACCTGACACTTGGTCAGGTCGCGACAGGTCAGATAGTCGACGAGGCGGTCGGCGTCGGGGCCGCTCACCTCGACGGTCCGTTCCACGCCGACGTCCCACATGGTCACCCCGTTGACCAGTGCCCAGTACTCGACATCCGGGTCGTCGAAGTAGGCGGGCAGATACATGTGGTTGTAGATGTCGTAGGACGAGCAACCGGCGGCAAGCGTCGATTCGAAGTACGGCGAACGCCGATACCAGGGACCGAAATAGAGGGTCGTGCTCTTGGCGAGCATCTCCGGTCGTTCGTTGGCCACCACGCCTCCTCTGATTACTGAACCGCCATTCAAACCCTACTCAGAGAGGCGATGACAGGGCCCGCCGTCACCCGACCACGATCGGGATGGTGGCGAAGGTGCCGGCAACCCGGTCGGACGCGTACCAGATCTCGTAGTCGCCGGGTTGGTCCGGAGCCGTGAGGGTGAGCGGGCTCCCTGCGGTGGTGTACTCGTAGTCGAGATACGTCCCCTCTTGGGAGCCGGCCGGGACGATGGTGATGTAGTCCTGTGGGCCGTCGGGGCCGGTCCAGGTCACTTCGAACTCGGCACCTGGAGCGACCTGAGCGGGAGCCTCCAGGGTGATTGCCGCAGGGGTGACCACTATCGACATCGAGGCCAGGGTCTTCCCCTCTGCCCCATTGACATAGCGGATCTCGAATTCGCCTGCTTCCGCAGGGCCGATCAGGGTCCCTGTGGCGCCGTCTCTGGTGTAGAAGTACTGCTCGTAGGTCCCCTCGGCGGCACCGGCAGGGACGATGGTGACGTAGTCGTCGGGGCCATCGCCACCCACCTTGGCCCAGGTCACCGAGAACTCGGCGCCCGCCTCGACCTCGGCCGGAGCCTCCAACGTGACCGCTGAGGCTGTGACGGTGAGAGGGACGGTGGCGGAGGTGGTCTCGCTCGCCCCATCGACATAGCGAATCTCGTAGGCGCCCTCGGCGACCGGCGCCTGCAGCATCCCCGTCGCACCATCTCTGGTATAGAAGTAGTCCCCGTAGTCCCCTTCGGCAGCCCCCACTTCGACGATCGTGACGTAGTCGTCGGCGTTGTCTGGGCCGGTCCAGGTCACCGCGAACTCGGTGCATGCCTCCACCTCCGCCGGGAAGTACAGGGTCACGTCGCTTGTGGCTCGGGTCGTCGTGGTCGTCGACCCCTGGGTCGTGGTGACCACAGGTGCGGCCGTGGTTGTGGTCCCCCCGGTGTCGGCGCCACCGCAGGCGCCCACCAGCAGTGCCATGCCGATCGATATCGCCCGGCCGGGCCAGGCCCGGAGCCCGTTTCGCCGATTCATCTCTACTCGCTTCCGATCAATTAGGAGCCCGATGCAGTCGGCGTGTCGACGGCTGACTGTGACCGGATCATATTGCCCCCAAACCGCCGGAGCTGCCCTGATGACAAGGACCTTTGGCACAGGGGGCGCATCACCTGTTTCCCGTCTGCCTTGTGTATACCTCCTCCATGACCACCCTGGCCGGTGCCCGAATCGCTGACGCCCCCGAGGCGTCTGCAATCACCGTTCGTGATGGTCGTATCACCGCCATCGATGACCACATCGATGGGGACCGGATCGATGTCTCGGGTCTCACCGTGGGCCCCGGCCTGATCGATCTCCAAACCAACGGTGCCTACGGCGAGGACTTCACCGACGATCCGACCTCAATCTGGCGAGTCGGGGCCCGGCTCCCGGAACAGGGGGTGACCGCCTTTCTCCCCACGATCATCACCTCGCCACCCGAAACGATCCATGCCGCACAAAAAGTCCTGGCCGGGCGGCCGGCCGACTATCGGGGGGCGGAGCCGCTGGGACTCCACCTGGAGGGTCCAATGATCTCCCCCCACCGGCCGGGCGTCCACGATCCCTCCCTGATCAGACAGCCGTCTTCGGAGATGATCGAAGGCTGGACCGCCCAAGCGGGGGTTGCGATGGTGACACTGGCCCCGGAGCTGGAGAAAGCCGGGACCGTGGTCAAGGCCCTTGTCGTGGCAGGCGTGGTCGTCTCGGCCGGGCACTCCGCGGCCGACTACGAGCAAGCCATGACCGGTTTCGGATGGGGGATCACGGCGGCAACCCATCTCTTCAACACCATGGAGCCCTTCCACCATCGCTCCCCCGGTCTGATTGGTGCTGTCTTCGATCATCCCGGTGTCGTCGCGGGCATGATCGTGGACGGGATCCACACCCATCCCGCGACGGTGCGGGCTGCCTGGAAGCTGCTCGGGCCCACCAGATTGGCCTTGGTCACCGATTCCATGGCCGCCGCCGGGCTGGGTGATGGTGAGTACGTGATCGGGTCGAGTTCCGTCCACGTTGTGGACGGCCGGGCCAGCGACTCGAATAGGCGTCTGGCCGGGAGCACGCTGACCCTCGACCAGGCCGTGCGCAATCCGGTCGAGTTCACCGGCTGCACCGCCGACCAGGCGGTGGCGGCGGCGTCCTCGGTGCCGGCGCAGGTTCTCGGCCTCGACGATCGGGGTCGACTGTCGGTGGGCGGGCGGGCAGACCTCGCCATGTTCGACTCTTCGATGCGGGTGGCGGCGACGATGGTCGGGGGAGAGATGGTATGGCGATCATGAGCCTCTGGGACGAGATCCTGTCACAGCCCCGCGTGCTTGGCGCCTTCCTCGAGGACCGGTGGCACGAGGTCGTGTCGGTGGCCGATTGGATCTCGACCAAGAGCTTCTCCTATGTGGTGATGGCGGCGAGGGGGTCTTCGGACAACGCCGCCCGATACGCCCAGTACCTGTGGGGGGCGCACAACCACCTCAATGTCGCCCTGGCCGCGCCCTCGCTTTACACCCTCTTCCACAGCCCGCCCGGGCTGGAGGACGCGCTGGTGGTCGGCATCTCCCAGTCGGGTGAGTCGCCGGACTTGCTGGCCGTCCTCGAGAGCGGCAACGCACAGGGACGGCCGACCCTCGCCATCACCAACAACCCCGACTCCCCGATGGCCACCCTTGCCGACTGCCATCTCGATCTGGCCGCCGGGCCCGAGCTGGCCGTGGCCGCCACCAAGACCTACACCAGCCAGTTGCTCGCCATTGCCGCACTGTCCGCGGCCATGGCCGGTGACGATGGGCTCACCACCCTTTTGAGAAAGGTGCCGGTGGCGGTGAACCAGATCCTCGACGATGCGGAGCTGATCCGGCCGGCCGTGCTGGCACTCCGGGACCAGACCCGATGTGTCGTCATCGGCCGGGGCTACAACCACGCCACCGCCTTCGAATGGGCGCTGAAGATCGCCGAGCTCTCCTACCTGGTCGCCCAACCTTTCTCGGCGGCGGACTTCCGTCACGGCCCGATGGCATTGGTCGAGCCCGGGCTGGTTGTCCTTGCGGTGGCGACCGACGGGCCCCTATTCGAAGACCTTGCCGACCTTCTCAGAGTCGTCCGTCGAAACGGGGCAAGGGTGGTGGCGATATCCGACCGTGACGATTGCCCCGCCGACGCCCTGGTCCGGCTGCCCCAGGGCCTACCCGAGTGGACGACGCCGATCCCTGCCACCGTGGCTGCACAGGTGTTCACCTATCAGCTGACCGTTGCCCGTAACGACGACCCCGACCGGCCGCGGCACCTCCACAAAGTGACCAAGACCATCTGACCGTCAGTCAGAGAGAAGCGTTGGCGCCTCGTGGGCGAGCACCGGTTGTGGTTCGCCGATGAACCGCTCCACATCGACCAGACAGGTCTGCGCGGTGGGGCCCTGGGCCAGAGAGGAGGTGCCCACATCCCGGGTGAGGACGTTGGGGTTTCCCGCTCGGCACAGGCCTCCGGGCTCGACCGGGTCCCACCAAGCTCCTGTGGGCAGCTGGACGACGCCTCGCATCAGGTCATGCCTGATCGAGACCGCGGCGAGACAGGCGCCCCGATCGTTGAACACCCGGACCAGGTCTCCCTGGTCGAGACCGCGTGAGCCGGCGTCTTCTGGCGTCATGCCGATCTGCTCCCGACCGTCCACCTTGCCATTGATGCTGGTCTCGCCATGGTCCCATTGGGAGTGGAGACGGGTCTTGGGCTGGTTCGAGATCATGTGCAACGGATATCGGCCCACATTCCCCAGCCACTCGGCCGGCTCCAGCCAGGATGGATGAGGAGGGCAGTCGGCATAGCCGAAGCTCTCGATGGTCTCCGAGTACAGCTCGATGCGGCCGGAAGGAGTGCTCAGAGCCGAGCCCAGAGGGTCATCCCGGAACGACACCAGCTGTGACCGGAGCGGTGGGATCCATTCCTCGGGGATCTGGAAGTGGCCCGCCTCCTTCAACTCTTCGAAGCTCGGGTAGTCGGGGTGATTCGAGTGGAATCTCTCGTAGATGTGCTCGACCCACTCATCCGCCGTCCTCCCTTCGGTGAACCTCTCCCCGGAACCGAGACGATCAGCCAGCTCGGAGAAGATCTCGTAATCGTTCCTCGCCTCCCCCACCGGGTCGATGACCTTCTCCATCCAGAAGACGAAGTCGTCATTTCCGCTCCCGCCCACGTCGTTTCGCTCCAGAGGGGTGGTGGCGGGCAGGACGACGTCGCAATGACGGGCCAGTGCGTTCCAGAAGGGCTCGTGACAGACGACCGTGTCCGGGGTCTGCCAGGCCCGGGCCAGACGATTGAGGTCCTGGTGATGATGGAACGGGTTGCCCCCGGCCCAGTAGACGAGATGTGTCTCCGGATAGGTGAGCCGCCGGCCGTTGTAGTCGAACTCCTCGCCTCCATGTAGGAGCAAGTCCGAGATCCGAGCCACCGGGATGAAGTCGGTCACCGGGTTCTTCCCTTGGCCGAGACGGGGCAACACGTGATAGCCCACCGGGTGTCCGTTCAAGCCAACCGCGCCATAGCCGTAACCGACGCCCCCGCCGGGAAGTCCGATCTGGCCGAGCATCGCCGCCAGCGCCGCTGCCATCCAATACGGCTGCTCACCATGATCGTTCCTCTGCACCGACCAGCTGACGGTGATCAGGGTTCGCCTGCTCGCCATCTCTCCGGCGAGGGAGCGGATCCGGTTGGGGTCGACACCGGAGATGTCCCCCGCCCATTCCGCCGTCTTGGGCGTGCCATCGGGCTCGCCGAGGAGATAGGAGCGAAGCCGATCCCAGCCGACGCAGTAGGTGGCGAGGAACCCATCGTCGTGGTCACCGGCGATGAGGAGACTGTGGGCCAGGCCCAGCATGAGGGCGGTGTCGGTGCTGGGACGCACCGGGATCCATTCCGCATCCACACCCTCGATCAGGTCCTCACCCAAAGGGGACAGATTGACGAACCTGACCCCCCGGTCCCGACAGGTCTCGAGACGGCTGGGGAGCATGTGACGACCCTGGCCCCCGTATTGGACCTGGCTGTTCTTGATCGGCATGCCCCCGAACGCCACCACCAACTCCGTGTTCTCGGCGATCTCGACGAAGTGGGGCTGCTCGTCGAGATAGTCGTCGAAGGAGAACCCGAAGATGTGAGGTGTGATCACATGGCCGGCGGCGATGGAGTAGTCGTCGACGGAGTAGGTGTATCCGCCGATCGAGTTCAGGAATCGATGAATCTGGCTTTGGGCATGATGGAAGCGGCCGGCGCTGGCCCATCCGTAGCTCCCGCCGAAGATGGCCTGGTTGCCGTATTCGGACCGAACCCGGTCGATCTCCCTGGCGAGGAGGTCGAGGGCGACATCCCATTCGACTTCGACGAACGGCTCGTGCCCGCGACCCTCCGGGTTGGACCCGGGACCACCCCGAAACCAGGACTCGCGGATCGCCGGTCGCTCCACCCGGCTCTTGCGAACTGCCTTGAGAGACTGCCCGATCGGGGAAGGGTCCGGATCCTTGGCAAATGGGTGAACGGCGGTGATCTCATGACCATCGGTCTCCACCTCGTAGGCGCCCCAGTTGGTGAGGGTTCGATGTCGTGTCGTAGTCATGGTCGTGGCCGCATTATCCCGGTGAAGCTAGCGGGCGGCCCGTCACAGCGCCGGGCGATGACCGGTACCCTCCGCCTATGACCCTCACCGAAGAACTCGCCGAACGGGCCTCTCGTGGATGGGCCGACCTCCCCCCGGAGAGGAGGGCGATGTACGAGCGGGCGGCAGCCGCCCTGGAAGCCTCCGGGATCGAGGATCACGCCCTGAGGGAGGGAGATGTCGCCCCTGACTTCGAGCTCCCTGATGCAATGGGTCGTCCGGTGCGCCTGGCCGACCTGAGAGCACGCGGCCCGGTGATCATTTCCTTTTACCGAGGCCAGTGGTGCCCGTTCTGCAACCTGGAGCTGCGCGGGCTGCAGCGGGCGCTGGAGGAGATCCGAGAAGCAGGCGCCACATTGGTGGCGATATCACCGAACAAGCCGGACGTGAGCCTGGACACGATCGAGGCGCTCGATCTGGAGTTTCCGGTCCTTTCGGACCACGACAACCGGGTGGCCAAACAGTTCAACCTGGTTTACGAGATGACTCCCGAGAACATCGAGATGTACCGGGAGATCGGCCGGGACATCGGGGAGCTGACGGGGACCGGGAAGTGGGAACTGCCGGTCCCGGCGACCTACGTCGTCGATCGCGACGGCAGGATCGCCTATTCCTTCGTCGACCTCAACCACCGACGCCGAGCCGAGCCGTCCGAGGTTGCCGCCATCGCGGCCGAGTTGGGACGCGTCTAGCTCTCGCTGAGCAACCCCGTATCAACGGCCATGTCGCGCTCCCGCCAGATCGCCATCGCCGTGTTCATGCGGAGAAAGCCGAGCCTGGCGTAGAAGCCCTCTGTCCCGGGATTGGCGTAGAGGATCACCTTCTTGTGCCCGCCGGCCAGCCTGACCAGCTCGCCGATGATCGCCTTGCCCAGCCCCTCCCCCTGATGATCGGGGTGAACGGCTACGTCGGCCAGATAGGCAGTGTCGAGCCCGTCGGCCAGCGCCCGGCCAGCACCGATGAGATCGCTGTCGCTGTAGACGAAACACTTGAACATGCTGTTGGAGAAGACCGTCGCCAGATCTCCGGGCGGCTTGTCACCGAGCGGTGCGATCCGGTACAGCTCCGACAACTCGTCCCAATCCACGGTGTCGGCCCCGTAGCTCCATGTGTAACCGGTCATTCGCCCAAGTTAGGCGACGGGAGGCGACCTGCAGTAGACCCGTGTAAGGGATTCGCCGGGCACGGACACATAACATTGAAGAAAGGCAGATGTGTCCAGACGAACCGGTGTCGAGCATCCTGTGGAGACGGACCATCGCTTCGACCCGCTCTTCCAGGCTCACCACGACCAGATCTACCGGTATTGCGTGCGGCGACTGGGACGTACCGATGCCGAGGATGCCACGGCCGAAGTCTTCGCCGTGGCCTGGCGTCGTCTCGACGAGATGCCCGAGGGTGATGCGGGCAAGGCGTGGCTCTACGGCGTCGCCTATCGGGTGGTCGGGAACCAGTACCGGAGCCGGAGACGCCGGGGCAGCCTTTCGAGCCGTCTCACCCAGACAGGTGACCCCGCCGCCGCCGTCGCCGGACCGGAGTCGGCCGGAGAGTTCGAGACGCTGTATGCCGCCATCGACCGGCTGAGCGCCAACGACCGCGAGCTGCTCCGCCTCAGTTCCTGGGACGGTCTGACCCGGGCCGAGATCGCCAAGGTCCTCGGCATCAGGGAGAACGCGGTCGACCAGCGGCTCCATCGTGCCAGATCCCGATTGAAGAACCGTCTCGACCAGCTCGACACCG
>Ga0105100_10000533_pt1 | contig 22352 bp, 19 predicted proteins | sample PPLLak12cMay2015_2_FD_87033 | JGI IMG/M metagenome (GOLD analysis project Ga0105100, IMG submission 87033) | Freshwater sediment microbial communities from Prairie Pothole Lake near Jamestown, North Dakota, USA - PPLs Lake P8 Core (1) Depth... | ecosystem: Environmental > Aquatic > Freshwater >...
CAATGTCCGCAATCTCTCGAATCGGGTTGACCGTCCCCACCTCGTTGTTGGCATGCATGACGGTGATGAGGACCGTTTCCGGTGTGATGGCTCGCTCGATGGCCTCGGGATGCACTCTGCCGTCTCCATCCACCGGCACATAGGTCGTTCGGAATCCCTCCCGCTCCAGGTCGGCACAGACCTCTGTCACCGCGGGATGCTCCACCGTCGAGGTGATGATGTGGCTGCCTCTGGACCGGCAGGCCCGGGCGGCGCCCATGATCGCATGATTGTTGGATTCCGTGCCGCCGCTCGTGAAGATGATTTCGTGCGGCTGCGCGCCGAGGAGAGCGGACACCTGCTCCCTGGCCTTTTCGACCGCTCTCCGTGGGATCACTCCATAGGCATGGCTGCTCGACGGGTTTCCGAAATGCTCGTGAATGAACGGCAGCATGGCATCGGCCACCCGCGGGTCGATGGGAGTCGTGGCGTTGTAATCCAGGTAAACAACTTTCACGGTCATCCGCCTCCTGGCTGAGTCAACAAGCCTGAATGTAAAGCTTCTTCAGCTAATCGACAATCCGCAGTCCGGGTTTGGCTGATACCGCCACCTGCCCGATTTTCCTCGCTGAAGAAACACCCCCCGTATGCAGTTCCACCACCAGATCTTCGGCCTGGTCCGGTGGAACGGACAGCAGCAGTCCTCCGGAGGTCTGCGGGTCAAAGAGGAGCTCCTGCTGCCTGGACGTCATTTTTGCCTCAATGGCCAAAACCCCCTGGACCAACTCACGGTTTGCCCGGTTGCTGCCGGTGGTTTCACCCCGCTCATACATCTCGAGGGCGTTGGGGTAAAAGGGGAGCGCCGAATAGCTCAGCTCAACCCGCAAACCGCTTCCCTGCGCCATCTCCAGACTGTGGCCCAAAATGCCGAACCCGGTCACGTCCGTGCAGGCGTGGATATCATAGCGGAGGGCGATCTCCAGGGCGCGCCCGTTCAAAGCCGCCACCTCCGGGAGGATGCGCTCCAGCTCGGCCCAGGGCAGTTTCCTGGCCCGGCGCGCGTTGAAGAGCACCCCGGTTCCCAACGGCTTGGTCAAGATCAGGTGATCGCCCGGCCTGGCCCCGGTGTTCCTGAGAACCCGGTCGGGCGAAACCACGCCCGTGACAGCCAGGCCGTATTTGGGCTCCTCGTCCTCCACTGAGTGGCCCCCAGCGAGGGATGCGCCTGCTTCAGACACCTTTTCGTGTCCTCCCTGGAGAATGCCTCTCAGCAGCTCGGTGCCGAGCTTCCTGGCCGGGAACATGACCAGGTTGAGCGCCGTCAATGGCCTTCCGCCCATGGCGTAGATATCGGACAGGGAGTTGGCGGCCGCAATCCTGCCGAACCAAACGGGATCGTCCACCGGCGGTGTGATGAAATCCACCGTCGAGATGACCGCCATGGTGTCACTGAGGCGGTACACGGCGGCGTCGTCACTCGTCTCAAAGCCAACCAGGAGGTTGGGATCCGAAGGCTGCGGGAAGCTGCGAAGCGTGTCCGACAGAACCGTCGGACCGATTTTGGCCGCTCAGCCGCACGTGCGCGCCATTTGGGTCAGGGTTCGCTTTCTGGCAAAAAGATTCATATCCGTGATTTCTCGTCTGTACCCATGGGGGCTCGTTTCCAACTTGGCAACCAAGCCCGGGGATGCCACTTCAATCCGTCACAACCGTTTCCCTGCCGGGAGAGAATCGCACGTTCGCTCCATCCCCCAGGTTAATCTCAGCTCCAGGTCATCATTTTGACCAATTTGGCCCAGAGGCCTTCGCGCTCCCTGGCCTCAGCCAGTGCTCGCACATGATCCTCAAGCGCCCGCTCAAGGGTTTCGGAACAGCGCCTCTCGGTCCACGCGAGCTTCTCGTCGAAATGGGCCCTTTCGACAGCCAGCCGTTTCGATGCCTCCTCTTGCTGATGATACCTCTCCTGCAACTGCCTTTGGTATTCCTCCATTTCGCGCTCGTTGGAGGACTGCTGCCGGGAGAGATCCCTTCGCAGGTTTTGGATTTCGGCTTCCTGCCGGGTGATCTCCTCCTTCAGGTGCAGGATCTCCAGGTGAAGGAGCTCGTTTCGGGCCAGGAGATCCCACTTCTCGTCCAGAGTGCGCTGAAGAAGCCTCAGCTGTTCGGCCAGCGACTGGGCAGAAGGGGCTGCAAGGGGATCCGCTCGCAAGTCCAGGGACATGGCGGTACGGGTTCCTTCCGGCTTGACATTGCGTGAAATGAAATCTTCCAGGGACGATTCCGGAACGAAAACCTGAGCCCCCACTGTCTCGAAAGCCAGCCTGCCCGACGCGATGTAGCTCTGGACGGCATTCTCGCTGATGCCCAGAATGCGGGCCACTTCGGCAAGGGTCAGGGCCATCTAGATTCTCTCGGCGCCCGATCGATAGGCCTCGGATCGAATCCCGTAGCGGCGAAGCAGCTGCTGAAAAGCCTGGCGCTCCATTCCGCCCAGCCGGGCAGCCTGAGTCACATTGCCCTGGGTGCGGTTGAGGAGCTCGCCCAGGTATTCCGCATGGAATTGTTGCAGGACCTCTTCTTTGGCCTGACGGTATGGCAAATTCTCAATGGAAGGTGCGGTTCCCTGCGCGGTGGATCGTTCCGACCTCGTCAAAAACCCGGCATGCTCCGGGCGTATTTCGTCGTCGGGAGCAAACAGGATGGAGCGGATCACCACGTTCTCCAGTTCCCGGACGTTGCCATCCCAGGGATGCATGAGAAAACAGGTCATCAGCTCCGCCGACGCGCGTTTGCGAGGTCGGTTCAGCGCGGTGCAATGCTTGTCGAGGAGGTGCTCAACGAGCAACGGGATGTCATCGCGTCTCTCCCGAAGGGATGGAATAGTGATGGGGACAACGTTGAGACGATAGTAAAGATCCTCCCGGAACTCCCCCGACCTGATTTTTTCCGGCAGGTTCCGATTGGTGGAGGCAATGACTCGGACATCCACGTGGATGGATTTGGTGTCGCCGAGCGGCTTGATCTCCTTCTGCTGCAGAACCCTCAGCAGCTTCGTCTGAATTGCAGTGTTGATGTCCCCGATTTCATCCAGGAAAATCGTCCCGCCGTGGGCCTCCTGAAAGAGGCCGGCCTTGTTCTGGGTGGCGTGGGTGAACGCCCCTTTTCTGTAACCGAACAGCTCGCTTTCGAGGATATTTTCCGGCACCGTCGGGCAGTTCACAGCCACAAACGCCCGGTCGCGCCGGTCGCTCAAGGAGTGGATGGCGCGCGCCGCAAGATCCTTTCCGGTTCCGGATTCTCCCGTGATGAGCACCGTCAGATCCGTCTTGGCCACCATCTGGATCGCTTCGTAGACCCGCTGCATCTGGGAGCTGCGGCCAACGATACTCTGGAAAACCTCGCGGCAGGATCCTTCCCTCTGGAGCCTGAGGTTCTCGCGAAGGAGGCGGCTCCGCTCAAGGGCCTTGTTGAGATTCAATACCAGGGTTTCATGGTCGAAGGGCTTGGTGATGAAGTCGTAGGCTCCCAGCTTGATGGCCTGGACGGCCAGTTCAATGCAGCCGTGGGCCGTCATGATGACCACGGTGAGCCAGGGGTGCAGGCCTCGCGCCTGTTCGAGGAGTTCCATGCCGTCCATCTTGGGCATCTTCATGTCGATGAGGGCCAGGTCCGGCCGCTGGTCCTTGAGGATCTTCAGAGCCGATTCCGCGGAGGAGGCCGTGATGACCCGGCAGTCCAGCTCGGGCTCAAGGCTCCGCTTCAGGAGGCGCAACATATCCTCTTCGTCATCGACGACCAGAATCACTTCCTTCGTCATGCCGTTCCCTGCTGTTCCCCAACCACCGGCAGCGACACCGTGAAGGTACATCCCCTTCCGGGCTCACTCTCAACGGATATCTCGCCGCCATGGTCTTTGACGATGCCGTAGCTTACGGAGAGCCCAAGGCCGGTCCCTTCTCCCGTTTCCTTGGTGGTGAAAAAAGGGTCGAAAATACGCGGCAGCTGTTCGCTCGGAATGCCGCAGCCCGTGTCGTGAACCCGCAGCTCCCCCGAGCCCGCCTGACGGTCATATCGGGTGACGATCCGAATCTCACCTTTATCTTTAATAGCCTGTTTTGCGTTCATGATCAAATTCATGACCACCTGCTTGATTTTCGAAGAATCCAGCGTCATGGACGGCATGGCTTCATCGAACACTGATTCAATATGGACGCCGTCCAGCTCAAACTGGTGCCGAACCACCCCCAGGACCTCCTGGATGCAGGCATGCAGGTGTCCCGAACCCTTGTTGGAGGGTGCCTCCCGTGCGAAGCTGAGAAGATCCTTGACGATGGTTTTGCAGGCCCTGGCGTGCTTTTCGATGATTCGCAGGTCTTCCGCCCGCTCCGAGCCCTCCTGCTCGTCCCTCAGCAGAAGCTGCGTGTACCCAAGAATCAGGCTCAGAGGGTTGTTGATTTCGTGCGCAATGCCTGAGGCCAACTGCCCGATGGATGCCAGCTTGTCGGCCTGCTGAAGCTGTCTTTCCATGTCCTGGAGCCCCGAAACGATCTTCAGAGCTTCATCAGAGGAAAAGAAGTGCCAGAGCAGCTTCACATCATCCAGGCTGAGCTGGCCGGGAGCCGCCGCATTCTGGCCGGGCAGCTGAACGTAGGTCCAGGGGCTTCCCAGAAGCAGGCAAGCGAGGCGGCTCCAGCATCCCATGGGTCCCATACAGAATGCGATCGGTGCCTGACCGAGTCTGCCCCTTGCCCATGGGATCAGCCCGAGGACCCGCAGGTTGTCCTCCGGCGACTTCGCCTGAGTCACGATCTTGACGGCCTGCGGACGGCGCTGGGCCATTTGCTCGGTCCATTTCCTCAACTCTCTGTCGCCAGGGGTCGAAGCGAAGTCATGGTGACTGAGGAGAACCCGGCTGCCGAGGGATTGAAAGCGTGCGACGATCTCCGGATTCACGTCCATCTCCAGATCCACCCATTCGGCTCCCGCTTCGACCGCTTTCTCGAGAACCCCGATCCGCTCCTCCTCGGACCTGGAAAAAAGGCCCCCTTCCCGAGTCGGCCGGTTGGTGACGAGAACAGGCAGCCTCTGTGGCTCACGGAGAAGCTCGAGGGCTTCCAGGGTTTCTTTCATCGAGTTTGCGGCCAGGAAGATGTCCAGCCTCCACTCGAGGAGAGCCAGGCCCGGCTGATGCAGCGCCTTTGTGAGCATTTCCGCAGAGGTGTGGACAAAACAGCCGCAAAGGGAGGGTTTCATCAACGAATCCATTCCTTCTCGAGCCGAATAGGCTTCTTCGGGTCACTCCTGGGGTAGGAGCCGAGGACCTTCAGGAATGTCACGTGCTCTTTGAGAGCCCTGAATCCTGAAGCCAAACCCTCTCCTTCGGCGTGCCCTTCGAGGTCGGCATAGAACAGGAATTGCCCGGGAAACACCCGATTGGGTCGGGACTCGATGCGTGTCATGTTCACCTTGGCCGCCGCAAATGCTTCCAGAGCTTCGTACAAGGCACCGGGCTGATCGGAAACCGCAAAGAGGATCGAGGTCTTGTCGTCTCCGGTGGGTGAGCTCACCTGGTCTCCGAGGGCCAGGAAGCGCGTCATGTTTCCACCATGATCCTCGATGCGCTCCGCCAGGATCTGAAGGCCGTAATGATGAGCGGCGTAGAGGTTGCAAATGGCAGCCCCCGCTGCATCCTTCCGCGTCAGCTGAACGGCCTGAGCCGTCGAAGCGCACTCGAAGATCTCCACGTCCCTCAGGTTCTCCAGAATCCATCCGCGGCACTGCTCGATGGCCTGGGGATGGGCGTAGAGGTGCCTGACCTGCTCGGCATCTCCTGCATGGCCGCCGAGGTAGTGGGCCACCTCGAGGTAGCATTCGGCCACGACCGTGACATGCCTTTCGTACAGGAGGTCCATGGTGCGTCCCACTCCTCCCTGCAGGGAATTCTCGATGGGGACGACGGCCACATTGGCCTGCTTCTTGAGCAGGGCATCGAAAACATCCTCCAGGGTGTTGAGGGAAAGATAGCGGGCGGAGTGGCCGAAGAAAGACATGGCCGCAAGGTACGAATAGGTCCATTCCGGGCCGAGAAACGCCACCTGGAGGACATACTGAATCAGACGGGAGGCAGCGAAGATCTCCCGGTAGATGGCCCGGAGGGATTCGGGCCGGATGGGTCCGGCATTGCGGCTGGTGAGGCCCTCGATGATGATCTCTTCGCGTCCGGGATCGAACAGGGATAGCCCTTTGGCAGCCTTGATCTCTCCGACCCGCTGGGAGAGGGTCATGCGCCGGTTGAACAGGTGGAGCAGGTTGCGGTCGATGTCATCGATTTCCCTCCTGATTTCCTGAAGCTCCTCATCTTTCAACATAACCCTCTCCGCTTCCTTCCCTTCTGATCCACCCGAAGCCGATGCTGATGCTCGGTGAGGCCTTTCGATCGCACAGGGCGTGAGCACTCGATACTCGATCCAGACCCTTCCACAACCACGGCATCATGATATCAAGCTGCCAACGAGCAAGCTCACTTCTCCCAGATGGTCTCTTCGACCTTCATCCCGAAATGCCTTCCTTCCCCCTCCATGGCGATGAGGATGGAATCCCCCACCTTGAGCTCGACGACTGAAACGGCTTTCCCATCCGGTGCGGTCAGCCGGATGGTCTCGGCATTCTGCAGGATGATGGAACCGCTCCTCCCATGGCTCCTGGCTTCGATGAGGAGCAGTGGACGCCTCTCGATTTTGACTCGACCCACCGTGGCACTTTGCGAGGATCCGTCGTGGCGCACGAGAAGCGCCGGGTCTCCCGCCCGAAGCTCGCTGAGATACCGCGTGCTCCCGGCGGGGGTCCTGAGATAGGAGTGCACCGGGCCTGCATTCACGCGGAAGGGACGGGGCTCCACGTAAGGGTTCGGAATGGCCTCGGCTTGCACGAGGAAGAGAAAGCCGCTCGAATTCCCGACCAGCATCCCCTCGCCTTCATTCATGAGAGTGCAGGTATCCACGCAAACGCGGTCCCCTATGCCGGCCGGTTCGATGCGCTCAACGACGGCCGTGATGAGATCCACGGATTCCGACACGGCTTTCACGCGCTTGAGGAGCGATTTCAGGCGAGTGGGCTCTGAGGCTAGAATCAGGACTCCTGCAACCCCTTTTTCCATCACGGTGAGGGCCAGATCGAGCTCCTCCGCTGAATGCACGGGAACGATGAGCCTTCCCCCTCTTGCGATCAGGTTTTCCAGGGGGATGATCTCCCATGGGCGGGCCTTGGGAGTCGAGCATGACACGGACGATGCCGATGGACCAGTCGTTTCGCCGCCCGGCGACAACGCCTTCCCGATCAAGGCCGGCGGGAGGGGCATGAGAACCACCGTACCGGATGCAAGCCTGTTGCTGATCCGCTTCTCGTCTTCGGGGGTCTCGAGCTTCTCGAAGAAGACATCCCCCCCCGGGCGTAAATCCCCATCTGCACTGACCGTGGTGATTCGGCCCAGAGCCTTCACGCGATCATGCAATCCCGGGGGCAGGACGACAGCGTCCGCGCCGTTTTCGATGGCCGCCGTCAGCAACTCCTTCGACCAATCCTCCAGGTACACCCAGGCTTCCTTCAACCGTTTCACCTTTCACCAGCAGTGTCCCGACCACCGCCGCATCGAATGAATAAGAACGGTGTGCGTGCGGCGTTCAGGCTTGAGGCCAAAAAAAAGCCGCGGTGCTTTACCCGCGGCTGGATGATCTGGTTGGAGCTGTGTGCATCAAGTGCGGGCCAGCCCAGCTTCAAAATAACCGGTGCAGTAATAGAATGCTCCGTAGAATACTCCGTAAAACCCCCGCACAGCCATTCCCCCGGTACCTCGCAGCTCCAATCAGTCAACGGTTTCCATGCGCTTGGATTGCGCTCAAAATAGAGCCCCTTCAGAAAGGCTGTCAAGCACTATGTAGATTCTCTGATTTGACGAAATAGTACGCATGCAATATTGTCGTTCACCAGTTTTGGCGACGGTCTGCTGGTCAGAGTACGACTTGTTTGAATTCAGGCAACTGAGGTTGGGCGGGGATGGCAGGTTGCAGGGGATGGGCACTGATCCCACAGTCTCTCCATCGATTGTGTGCAGGTCATTTGAGGGCTTCACAGCTTCCGGGCGCCTCCCTACGCAATGGGCGCGCACAATGAAGCGACTCGTTCGGAGCGGGAGATTCTGGAACCAGAGCCAGGGCTTGGGACTGGCTGCCGTCATCATGGCCATGAGCATTCTGCTCTCCAGGCTCATGGGGCTGATTCGGGACAAGGTCATCTCTTACCTGTACGGAGCCACCCTGGAGGCGGACGTCTATTTCGCCAGTTTTGTCGTCCCCGATTTCATCAACTATCTCCTTGCCGGCGGCTATTTCTCCATCACGCTGATTCCCCTCCTTTCCTCCTTTTTCGAGAGGAATGCCGACGAGGGGTGGGATTTCTTTTCCGCCGTTCTCCTCTGGATCACGGTGGCCATTACGGCACTCACCGCGCTCTGCTTCATCCTTGCTCCCCAGCTTGCGGTGCTGGCCGCACCGGGGTTGCCGCAGGAAGCTGCGGAAAGGCTCGCACGGTTTCTTCGGATCATCCTCCCGGCCCAGATCTGCTTCCTCGTGGGATCATGCTTTTCATCGCTGCTCTACATGAGAAAACAATTCCTGGTTCCGGCCCTCATGCCCATTGTCTACAATTCCGGCATTGTTTTCGGAGGGCTGCTGCTACGGGATCGAGGTATGGAGGGCTTCTGCTGGGGGGTTCTCGGAGGGGCTGCAGCCGGCAACCTCCTCCTGCCTTTTCTGGCCTCCAGAGGCGGGGAGGGGCTGAATCTTCGCTTTCGACTGGGGCATCCGGGACTCAGGCAGTTCTTCTGGTTAGCCTTGCCTCTGATGCTCGGACAATCCATCGTGGTGCTGGATGAACAACTGGTGAGGGTTTTCGGCTCGCTGACCGTTGTGGGGGCTGTGAGCTGGCTCAACTATGCACGTCGAATCATGCTGGTTCCGGTGGGCGTGGTGGCTCAGGCGGCGGGTGTGGCATCGTATCCCTTTCTAGCGGAGCTCTTCGCCAGGAAAGAATGGGACCGTTTCCACGAGACGCTGGGGGGAGCCCTGCGCAATGTGGTGACCCTGCTAATCCCCATGTCCATGTGGATGGCTGTGGTGAGCGAACCCACTGTGAGGCTCATCTTCGAGCAGGGCACCTTCTCTGTGGAGGATACGCAGAAGACAGCCCTGCTGCTTACGATTCTGCTTTCGACCGTGTGCTTCTGGGGCGTTCAGCAAATCATCGGGCGTGCCTACTATGCGTGCCAGGACACCTTGACCCCGGCTCTTCTGGGAACGCTGATCACCCTGATTTCGATCCCTCTTTTTTATCTGCTGAGCCGGAAGCTGGGTGTCTACGGGGTCGCGGCTGCCAGTGCCGCTTCCATCGCGATTTACGCCGGTGTGCTGGGTTTGTGGTGGAGGCGCCGCTTTGGGGGTGGAGCCTTCCGCGGGTTGGGGGAGACCTCGGTCCGGGTGGCAGGGGTTGCCTTGCCTGCGGCTCTGACTTCCGGTTGGATCCCTCGTTGGCTGAGTGGAGCCATGAGCCTCGATCCGTTGCTCATATCCTTTCTTTCCCTGGTGCTGAGCGGCAGTATGTTCTGCTTCGTCTTCGCCTTGATCGGCAGGTTTTTCATTCCGGACCTCCTGACACCTTTCACACGCAAACTGGGTCCGTTTGGAAAACTCCTCCAACGTTGACCAAACTGCCCGAGCCTGATGGGTCGACTTGATTTGATGGGTGTGAAGCTCCAGGCCGTGACTTATGTTTAGTAGGTGGTGAACACGTGGATCTCCTGATTTTCAGGACATCGCATAGAGCAGGATGTGTCCAGGTTTTGAGAAGGCGGGGCTGGGATCAACCGGGTTTCGCGCCGCGGAGCAGGGTCTGGACCTGTAATCCACTCTGTTGTCCCACGCGGATTGGATTACCGGAGGGTGGCTGAGGAGGAGCGAAGAGGACTCAATCGAACGGGGAGGTACTCATGAAGAAGATGTGGATTCAGGTGAAGCCGGGAGAGGACATCAAGCAGTTGAAGGCCCAGCTGAAAGAAATCGGGGCGGTGGAGGAGGACCCGCAGATCTCGTCCCGTCTCATTTTGGCCTTCCACAACCAGTCGGAAGGTGGGATGCGGATGGCCGGCTTCCGACTCTCCCAGGATTTTATCCAGTGTTTTGAGGATTTTGGGATGGTTCCCGAAAAAGGCTGATGCAGCGAGGGGGAGCGCTGAGTATGGATGCTCCGGATGGGCTTACTGATTTGGCTTGACAAACGGGGGGTACATCACTACGTTTCCTTAGCACTCTACGGGACAGAGTGCTAATAAGCCACGTAGGGAGTGTATCGGTGACTGAACTTACGAGACGCGACCAGCAGGTCCTTGAGGCCGTCATTACCGACTATATCCAAACGGGAGAACCGGTAGGTTCGCGTGTGGTGGCCAAAAGGCACGGGCTCGAGGTGAGCTCGGCCACCATTCGCAATGTGATGGCCGACCTCGAAGAACTGGGGTTTCTTTACCAGCCGCACACTTCTGCCGGTCGCATCCCGACCGATCGTGGCCTGCGTTTCTATTTGGACTTCATCATGAAGTTCAAGACGCTGAAAGAGGAGGAGCGGGAGCTCATTCGCAGGGCATTCAACGAGTCCGAGGCAGACGTCAAGGAGCTTCTTCATCGCACCTCGCGCGTGCTCTCGGACTTCTGCAAGCAGGCGGGCGTCGTTTTGTGGCCGAAGCTTTCCATGACGCGCTTCAAGCACATCGAGCTCATCCGGTTGAGAACGCGCCAGATCATGGTCATCCTGATCTCCAAGAGCGGACTTGTTCATCACCGTATGCTGGAGTGGGAAGAGGACATCAACCAGCATGAGCTTGACAAATACTCTCGCTATCTCAATGAGCTCCTGGAAGACGTTCCCCTGGGCGAGATCAAGGCCCGCATTATTGAAGGGATGCGCAAGGACAAAGCCCTTTTCGATCAGCTCTTTTCCAAGACCCTCGAGATGACCCAGCGGGTCGTCCAGTCGACGCTGGAAAACAGCGAAGTCTACATCGAGGGTCAGACAAATCTCCTGATCAACCCGGAATTCGCTCAAGTGGAGAGAATGCGGAAGATCCTCTCGGCTTTTGAGGACAAGTCGCGCCTCATTCGGCTCCTTGACAGAACCATGAGCACATCACCCGGTGTCCGGATCGTCCTGGGGTCTGAGAGTGAATCGAAGGACCTGAGCGAGATCAGCCTCATTTCTTCACCTTACCGCAGGGGCGATACGCTGCTGGGGGTGGTCGGGGTGATCGGTCCCCTGAGGATGGACTACTCACGGATCATCCCCGTCGTCGAATTCACGGCTGCATTGTTGAGCGATCTCCTCGAAGATCCGGAAAACAGGGCTTGAGGCGGTGTTAAAAGGCTTGTCCCTGTTGGTCGTTTCCCCTCGGGAGTGTCCGGTCATCGTGCCAGGGGGAAAAGCGCGCTGCTCATGGCCGAACAAATTGGGGGGCATGTGCTTCGTGAGTGACTTCGGGTGCGTGTTTCATTGGAATGAGCTTAGTGCTGGCTCTTGCGACCGGGCATTCTACTGATTAGAAAGTAAAAGTTGATGAGTGAGGAATTGAACAAGGAAAATGTGGAGAACCAGGTGGAGGAGGTTTCGGAAGAGCAGCCTCAGGTAGCGAAGCCGGCCGAGACCGCTGAGGAGAGTTGCGAGCAGCTGCTTGAGCGCAAGAATGTTGAGATCAAAGAATTGCAGGATCGTATGCTCAGGCTTGCGGCAGAATCAGACAACGCCCGCAAGCGATTGGAACGCGAAAAGGCCGACGGGATTGCCTTTGCCAACGAGAGCATTCTTCGATCGCTGCTGGCGGTGGGCGACAGCCTGGACTTGGCCATTCAGCACAGTGAAGGGGATGTGGATCCACAGGCATTACTTGAAGGGATTCGCATGACTCGAAAGGTCTTCCTGGATGTGCTGGCCCGTTATGGCTGCGTTCCGTTCGATTCTCAAGGCAAGGTGTTTGACCCCAATTTCCATGAAGCGATGCTCCAGCAAGAATCCGAGGAATACCCCGAGAACACGATCGTGCAAGATTACCAGAAAGGTTACATGCTCAACGATCGGCTGTTGCGCCCCGCCATGGTCGTTGTATCGAAAGGCCTCAAGAGCGGGTGAAGGAGATTCGTGGATGCGATGGGGCGTTCGGATTGGCCTTATGGGTAAACGTTTGATCCGGTTCAGCTCCTGAGACATCAGCGTTTCGTTCAGGGAAGATCAAGAGCAGCGGCTCATTCCGATAAACGGTTGCAGGGTACATGCGACAGTTGGGCTTTTTAGATGGTCAGGCTGTAAGTATCGCAGTTGTTCCTGCGTGATCATTCGCCAAATGAATTCATGTTCATTTCGTCAAGGAGGCGAAACAGATGAGTAAAGTCATTGGAATTGACTTGGGAACCACCAATTCGGTAGTGGCAATCATGGAGGGCAAGGAACCCAAGGTGCTCCCCAACGCGGAAGGTGGAAGGACAACCCCTTCGATGGTGGCATTCACAGAGAGTGGGGAACGGCTGGTGGGGCAGGTGGCCAAGCGGCAGGCGATCACCAACCCCGAGAATACGATTTTTGCGGTCAAGAGACTCATGGGCAGGAAGTTTGAATCCAAGGAAGTTCAGCAGGATACCAAAGTACTTCCTTACCAGATTGCGAAGGCTTCCAATGGCGACGCACACCTCCGCATTCGGGGGCGCGACTACAGCCCGACTGAAATCTCGGCCTATGTTCTAACCAAAATGAAACAGACGGCGGAGGATTATTTGGGCGAGAAGGTGACCGAAGCGGTCATCACCGTACCGGCCTACTTCAACGACAGTCAGCGCCAGGCCACCAAAGACGCTGGAAAGATCGCCGGACTGACCGTTCTTCGTATCATCAACGAACCGACAGCGGCTTCTCTCGCCTATGGGCTGGACAGGAAGAAGGACGAGAAGATCGCCGTCTTCGACTTGGGAGGCGGGACCTACGATATTTCCATTCTTGAGATTGGGGACGGGGTGTTCGAGGTGAAGGCCACCAACGGCGACACCCATCTCGGGGGCGAGGATTTCGACCAGCGCATCATTGACTGGCTGGCCAGCGAGTTCAAGAAGGACTACGGGATCGATCTCCGCAATGACAAGATGGCTCTGCAGCGCCTGAAAGAAGCTGCGGAGAAGGCAAAGATCGAGCTCTCCTCGACCATGGAAACGGAGCTCAACCTGCCGTTCATCACCGCAGATGCTTCGGGCCCGAAACATATGAACATCAAATTGACCCGCGCCAAAATGGAGTCCCTCGTCGAGGACTTGATCGATCGCCTCGTTCCTCCCATGGAGCAGGCTCTGCGCGATGCCGGCCTCAACCGGTCCGCCGTGGACGAAGTGATCCTGGTGGGCGGCATGACGCGGGTGCCGAGAGTTCAGCAGATGGTCCAGGAATTTTTTGGCAAAGAGCCTCACAGGGGGGTGAACCCGGACGAAGTCGTGGCCATTGGAGCTGCTATCCAGGCCGGTGTCTTGAAGGGTGATGTGAAGGATGTGCTCCTCCTCGATGTCACGCCTCTTTCCCTCGGCATCGAAACCCTCGGCGGAGTCATGACGCGCCTGATTGAGCGGAATACCACGATACCCACCCGTAAGAGCCAGGTTTTCTCGACGGCAACGGACAATCAGACGGCGGTTTCCATACATGTTCTGCAGGGTGAGCGAGAAATGGCCTCTGACAACAAGACTCTTGGCCGTTTTGAATTGGTCGGGATTCCCGCGGCTCCGCGTGGTGTTCCGCAGATCGAGGTCACCTTTGACATCGATGCCAACGGCATTGTGCACGTTTCAGCCAAAGACCTGGCCACCCAGAGAGAGCAGTCCATTCAGATCACCGCGTCGAGCGGCCTTTCGGATAGCGAGATAAAGAACCTGGTGCGCGAGGCCGAAGCGCATGCCGAAGAGGACAAGAAAAAGCGGGCTCTGGTGGAAGCCAGAAACAATGCCGACTCGCTGATTTACAGCACGGAAAAGACGTTGCGCGAGATGGGAGACAAGGTCGATTCCAAGACCCGGCAGGATATCGAAGAGCAGATCACGAAGGTCAGATCGGTCATGGACGGAAATGACGTCGATGCGATTCAGCGTGAATTGGATCAGCTCATGCAGATTTCCCACAAGGTCGCCGAAGAGGCTTACAAGCGGGCTTCAGCTCAGCAGGGCGAGCCGCAGGAGGGGGGGGGGCCCGGGCCGGGTCCACAAGAATCCGCAACAGGCCGTCAGAGGCCGGACGACGATGTCGTGGACGCCGATTTCGAGGAAGTGAAAGACAAGTAAGATGAATCTCGGAATCGTGCTGTAACGGTGATCGTGAAGGGCACAAGTTTTCTTGTGCCCTTTATGTGCTTTTACGATATAGAGCCTTCCAAGGGGTAAGTGTTTGGTGCGAAGGGTACGCGGACCCTCTAGGGGGAGCGGAGCTGAGGTCCGGTTCGAGACCGATTCGTTGAGAGGGTTTCGTCCTGCCAGGGAAGAGGCTTTCGGGGTTTGGTGATTTGGGAACCGACGAACGGACCGTAACAGGCTCGGTGAAGAATCCGGCCATACAGGGTGAGGCACGCTTATGGTAAGGACAGGTTGTCGGCTTTTCGTTTTGATTTGCATGATCTTAACCGCCAGCTGTGCCTCTGGTCCGCGTCAGCAGCCACCGCCCAGCTCGGGGCGGGCCCTCTCCAAATCTACGCCTGCTGAAGCCGAGGTGTTATGGAAGAAGGCCGAGCAGGATAGAAGTGCGGGGAACCTCAAAGGAGCCATCTCAACTCTGGAGGGTCTGGCTCAGGCTTATCCAAACAATGTGATTGCTGCGAAATCGCTTCGCAAGCTGGGCCAGATTCATCTTGAAAATGGCCAGGGCGAGCGGGCGCTGCAATACATCGAGTACCTCCTTTACACCTATCCAGGATGGGACGGCTATCTCACGGCACAGGTCGATCAGCTGAAGGGCTGGTGGATGGTCGGACGCAAGAAGCAGGTCTTCAAGGAAGCGGTTCCCCTCTGGGAGGCGTCTTCAGGCGACCGTGAAGCACAGCTGCAACTGGCAAATTTCATGGCCGACGTTTACAGAAGCCAGGGGGACAAAGAAACGGCGTTCGAGTGGGTCATGGCCGGTTTCACGGTCGCCAGGACCCCCGAAGAGCAGAGGCCCCTGACGCTTGCGGCGACGGAGCTCGTCAAAGAAATGGATGCCGGTGAGATTCGCCGACTCTATAAGAAGAATGTCACGGAAACCATGCGGGTTTTTCTGGACTTCCGCCTGGCCCAGATCGAGGCCCAGGGAATGCCCAAGGAAGCGGCGAGGGAGAGATACCGGTCGCTTTTGAACCAGAATCCCTCCCATCCCCTGGTTCCTGAGATACAGGCGGCCATGCTGGGAGTGTCGCCCGGTGACAAGACGGCTCCGGTCAATCCTGACAAGGTAGGTTGTCTGGTTCCGCTCAACGGGCCACATGAGAAGTACGGGCGGATGGTATTGCGTGGTGTGGAAATGGCTCTGGCTGAATGGAACGAAAGAAATCCAGGAAAGCCGGTGACTCTCGTGGCCAAGGATGTGCCCAGCGATGCGACTCAAGCCGCCAGGGCTTTCGACTCGCTGGTCAAGGAGGATGCGGTTCTGGGAATCGTTGGCCCGCTGGGTACTCAGACGACCAAGACCATTGCGCCCCTCGCGGAGCGCCGGGGAGTGCCCCTCCTGACGCTCACCCAGAAAGACGAGGACATCTCCGCCAACCCTTATGCCATCAGTGTATTCCTGGATAATGCGGAACTGGTTCGAACGGCTGTTCGCTATTGCCGGGAGAAACTGAGCGCCACGCGGTTTGCTGCCCTCTATCCCGATGATCGCTACGGGCAACAGCTGTCAAAAATCTTTGCGGAGGTCGTCAAAGCGGAGGGAGGCAGCCTTCTGGCGAGTGTGGCCTACAAGGGGAAGACGACCGACTTCCAGGAGCCGATTCAAAAGCTTCTGAATGTCGCCAGGCAGAACATCCCACCGACAGGGGATGACTCAACACCGTTCGAGGTCCTTTTCATTCCAGACCAGGTGCAGACCGTTTCACTCATTGCCCCTCAGCTGCTCTACCACAACGTGGTCGGGCCGACTCTTCTGGGAACCAACCTTTGGGGAGAGGGGCCTCTGGTGGAGATCGGCGGCACTTATGTGGAGCACGCTGTGTTCGCCACGCCGTTCTATGCAGAAGCCGGGGGACCCAGGGTGCGTGCATTCAAGGAGAAATACGAGGCCCTTTACAGCTCCCCGCCCTCCTATCTTGAGGCGCAGGCCTACGACACCATGATGCTCCTTCTCAAGGCGCGATCCATGCTTACAGGGAAGTCTGTCGATCGGGTTTCCCTGCTCCAGAGTCTGCGCCAGATACGTAACTTCGAAGGTGTGGCAGGGACCTACAGCTTCACGCCCACCGGTGACGTGACTCGGGACTACATGGTCCTTCAGGTCTCCAATGGGCAGCTGGTGAAAGTGGCGCCATGACCTGAAATGGGGTGCGCCTGGCGGTGGAAAGGTTGAACGTGTGCGACTGATCGTTTTGGCGAAGCGATTGGCCTTCGCCGGGGTACACTGTATTGACATTCAAATTGATGAAATTATAATGGGCTCAGCTTCAAAAGGGGCTACAAAGGAAGAGACTGTAGACGAGAGGTGATGCCTGAAGAGGAGGTTTACAAAATGCCGATCTACGAGTACGAATGTTTGAAGTGTGGGAAGACGATGGAGGCCTTGCAGAGATTTTCGGATCCCCCGCTTTGTGAATGCTCCCGCTGCAAGGGGGAAGTTCGAAAGCTCATCTCCATGAGTACTTTTCACCTCAAGGGTTCAGGTTGGTATGTCACCGATTACTCTGGTAAAAATCAGAGCGACAGTGCGCCCAAGGCTGATGCCACGCAGTCTGAAAAGGCTGAGACCAAGAGCGCTTCGACCGATAGCTCAACATCTGGTGACTAGAGATTTTCAGGTCTTTTCCCTTCTTGGATCGCAGTGTTTCACTCCAATCAGAAGAATGGACGTTCAGGCTGCAGTTCAGAAAGACATAGTCGCCGCTACTCCATGGAGAATCATCGATCCTGCGGGCAAATCGCCCGCTTTTTCTTTTTTCGCCAACAATCCGATGTTTCTCCTCACTATTCGGAGACTCGCCAAAAGTGGCCGGCCGTCGCCCCTTGACGGAGGCTGCTGGAGGGAGCTCGGTGTGCTTCTTCATTCTCCCCCCCCCTCACCGCCCCTGCGGAGAGGAGTGAGTTTCGAAATAGACTCGCCTTTTTCAATCGACCGCTCGTTTTGGCTGCCTCCCGGTGCTTGGGAAGGGGCCGATGCCGATGGGGCGTGAGGTCTCACATGTCTAAGGGATTGCTGATCGTATTCACGGGCAACGGAAAAGGTAAGACCACGGCTGCACTGGGGATGGCAGTGCGAGCCGCGGGCCATTCGATGCGGACCCTGGTTTTGCAGTTCATCAAGGGAGCCTGGAAGTACGGTGAACTGGAGGCGCTGAAGCGGTTCGATGAAATCGATATCAAGCCGCTGGGAACGGGATTCACCTGGAAAAAGGAGAACATGGACGAGGACCGTCGACTCGCCCGGATTGGATGGAATCTCGCTTCTGAGGCCATCGAAAGGAGTGACTACAATATTGTTGTGCTTGATGAGCTCAACCTCATTATGGCCTATGGCCTTCTCCCCGTTGCCGAGGTTCTGGACGCATTGGGGCGAAGGCCGGAGGGTCTTCATGTTATCATAACCGGCAGAAACGCTCCGGACGAATTGATCGCGGCTGCCGATCTGGTGACGGAAATGCGCGAAATCAAGCACCCCTATCGTGAGCAGTCCATTCAGGCCCAGAAGGGGATTGAGTTCTGACTCCCACGAACGTGAAAGCCCAGAGGCTACATGAGCTCTACGCCCGTGTGCGCAACGATCCCTTCTGGAGGGTCTCTGGAGTGGGTGGGGTTTTCGTTCCGGGCCGGGGGTCTTTGGAGGACGGTCGGCTGGTTTTGGTTGGAGAAGCTCCCGGGCGTGAGGAGGAAAGGCTCCAGCAGCCATTCGTGGGCGCCGCCGGAAGAAACCTGACTCGACTGCTTGAAGAGATCGGCTTGGCCAGGGAGAAGGTTTTCATCACCAACTTGATGAAGTACCGCCCCCTTACTCCGAAGGGCGGCAATCGGAGCCCGACCGCCCGAGAGCAGCGCCATGCACTTCCATATCTCACGGAGGAGCTGAAGATCCTTTCCCCTGGGCTGGTGGTGTGCCTGGGGCTTCCCGCAGCCAGGGCTCTCCTGGATGACCCGGGTTTGAGAATGGGTGCGGCCAACGGAGTGTTATTTCAGGTTCATCCTTTTCAAGTGTTTGTGACGTATCATCCTTCGCCGCTGAACTATTTTACTCCTGTCAAGCGGGAAGCATTGCACGCTGCCTTTTCTCGGATCAAGTCCCTCTTGGCAGCCCGTTGAACCCTTGGGACGATTGAACGGACGGTGCCCCATGAATGAAGCGCAGCTCAGGGAGCAGATTGCAAACTACTCGAGGTTCCCTCCGCGGGGGAATCTCAACATCCTCTCCGACACGACGGAGTTCATGTCGATACAGTCGGGTGACGTCCTCGAGCTTGGAGGAGCCTACTACCTGGTGCGAGGCGAGGAAGTGGAAGGCCGGTTTGGGCTGGACGGCGAACCCAAGTACTGGGTCAAGAGAGCCATCGATCTGGCTGACGGCAGCTCCAAGATCATCAAGCTGGTCTTCCATGAGAAATTCCTGATGCAGCTGGGAACGGAGCAGATCCTGTGTTTCCGAAGCCCGGTCAAGGAGGCCCGGGTTTTAGATAAGGTTCGCGATGATTTGCGGTTCATGCAGGGGTTCAATGTCCTGGATTCGGCCGGCAATCACGTGAGGATCATCGAGCGGATTCAGGGTGACCGTTACTACGACCTCATCCACAGTTTTCAGATGGACCACGAGGTTTACTTTCATGACCATTTCCCCATCATTTTCGACAAGGTCTTCGGCTGCATGGAGGCCATCAACCGGTTGCATCGCATGGGAGAACTGCACGGGGACATCCGCAACGATCACATCCTGATCGAACGGGACACCGGCTCGTATCGCTGGATCGACTTCGACTACACTTATGACTGGGCTGAGAGCCCCTATGGCGTGGATCTCTTCGGGCTGGGCAACATCCTCTTGTTCACTGCGGGCAAGGGGTTTCATAATTTGCCTGATTTAGCGGCCTGTGGACCCGAGGGAATGAGAATGCGATCGTGCCTGGAACATGGCGATTTATCGTTGTTTTTCAAGCACCGGATTGCAAATCTGCAGAAGCTTTTTCCTTACATTCCGGATTCACTGAACTACGTGTTGCTACATTTCAGCCAGGGGGCCAGGGTTTTTTACGAGCACACTGACGAGCTGCTCCAGGATCTCAGCGCCTGCCGGTTGGACATCGCAGCCCGATGACAGAAGGGCTCATTGAGGTTTCTGAGAGCCGGACGGACACAGGGGGAGGTCCTTATGATTGAATTGGCCGGGGGTATCGAAAACAAGGTGCTGATTGCCGTTGATCTTTCTGAGAATTCCCTCAAAGCTGTGGATTACGTGGGAGGGATGCTTCGCTGCCACGGGACGGCCGAAATCACCCTCTTGACGGTGATCAAGGAGCCGTCGCCCGACATCGTGCCCGACGATCAGGAACGAGGCAGAATGGTGGAGGAAGCCCGAAAGGAGACTCTGGCCCTCATGGAAGAAGCGGGTGCGCGGCTCACGGCGTTGGGCATTTCCGAGAAGCATATCCGCCTCAAGATCCAGGTCTGCCAGAAACCCATGAGTGTCTCGGATCTGATCCTCGAGGAGCAGCAAAATGCCGGATACGGGACACTGGTGGTGGGCAGGAGGGGCGTCAGCAAGCGCCAGGAGTTTCTCTTTGGCAGTGTGTCCAGCAAAGTGGTGAGGGACGCCAAGAATTGTGCCGTGTGGGTGATCGAGTGAATCGTGGTGGAGTCAGTGTGAGGCTTCAAGTCGGCCCGGAGTAAGTTGGATCAGTCCGATTTCGCCCCTTCCAGGATTCTCCGGATTCGCTCCTGATCGGCCATTGCCCTCCGGAGCTTTTCCTGAATGGTTGCTCTTGAGGTCTGTTCATGGGGTGGAAGCTCCTGGACTTGTCTTTCCAGGGCTTCCACCTCTTTCATGATCCCGTAGAGCTCGAGAGCAATCAGCCGAATGCTCATTTCCGGAAGAAATCCCTTCACGCGTGAGGGAATGGTTATCCCGCGGGGCGATGCGTTGTTAACCGGTCTTGCCTCTACTTCCGGAGGTAATCCCTGTACGCCAGGTTAAAGCGGTCATGGGCACCCGAGGGAATGCGCAGGGTGAATTCCGAGCCCGAAGGGACGCAGCCTTTGCTCAGCGAGGGATTCAATTCTCGCAGATCGCATGCCGGCACTTGAAGCCATTTGGCAACTTCGTCCAGTTTGAGTGGCTTCCGGACCTGAATGGACTCGAAATTGAACACCTGGACGTAATGGGGTCGGCTGAAACCGTGCTCTTCAAAATTGCGCGCGATCTGGATAGCTCCCAGCACCTTGGCGACGTATGCACGGGTCCTTCCGGAGAAGGCCTTGCGATCACAGAGCGCCCAGAAGTTGTCCGACCCATGACGTTGTGTCGTTCTGCTCACAACATTGCTGCCTGCGTTGTAGGCTGCCAGGGCCAAAGGCCAAGACTCAAACTGCTCGTGAAGCATGCGAAGGTATCTCGCTGCAGCGAGAGTGGACTTGACAGGGTCGACGCGTTCATCCACCCATGAATCCACCCTGAGCCCCAGGGACCTTGCCGTGGAACCGAGCAGCTGCCAGTACCCCTTCGCGCCGCGATACGAAGCTCTCCCTTTGAAAGAGCTCTCCACAAGAGCAACGTAGATCAGCTCCTCGGGGATTCCTTCGGATTGGAAGATTTCCTCCATCACCGGGAGATGCAGCCACGAGCGGTCCAAGGCTTCTCGAAAAGTTCTTCGGTCTCTGTCCTTGTAGCGTTCGATGTAATGGTTGATTGCTGGATGATTCGGAATAGGAATTCTCATCCTGTTGCTCGATCCTCCAGCAGGGGAAGCATGAAAAAACGCAGGGGTTGAGGTGAGACTTGCCATCTGCAGAGCCTCGGTCCGGTGCGATCCGCGGGTGGATACAAACCCTATGGTGAGATCGCTCCAGACGCCACCGTTGAGGTCGGTTTTAGACTCTGCCGGTGTTGCGAGAAGTATGGAGAGGATACATAACAGAAGTGTGGCGCGATGGCAGGTGCGCCATTGGTTGGTGGTTGCTTCCCCCAGCTGGTGCCTCCAGATTCTGGAAACAGGCGCCATACTGGTTCTCCTTGTCTTGTCAAAGAAATTCAACATCGCCCTCGCAGTGTAACCGTTGCTCATGGACCGCTGTTCTAGCAGCCTCTTGGCTGGATGCGCAAACGCGGTAATCAGGGTTTATCCGCGGTTAGACGGAATTATGGGCTGATTCGTGGGATCTTGGGATCCACAGAAATCCATGGGCTTCCATATGTGAAGATTTGGACAAAAAAGGAGGGTATCGCTGATAGATAGCCGATTTTTGAACGTTTTTTTTCTCTGTTAAGGCCCAAGTTCATTGGCAGAGGATGATGAGCGGTGATCTCATTCTTTCATCTATTTCTTCAGCTTTTCATTGTTTATCAAAGATTTTCACGGTGATTATCTGTTCCTTGTCTTGAGAATGAGTGGCATAACGGATACAAAAATGTTGAAAAGATGCCACGCATGGATGCTTCCCATGAGGTCTCAAACCACGACGGGGCTTTGATCCGGTGGAAAAGTCCCACCTCTGTCCTGAGGGATGGAATGATCCATCCGAACCTCGCCTTTCCATCCTTCATATTTGGTGGTAATTGACCGAGTATTAAATTTACCCAGGGCTCTTCATGATCCTCATGCTGCACAGGGGGATCGGGAGCTGTATTTGAATGTATCTCCAGAAGAGGCATGAGTTTCTATCGGCCATCAAGTCGTGCCAATCATGAATCAGCATCGCTGACAAAGCGATCCGAACACAATGGGAGTTGAATCACATGGGTGAAAGGCGGAATTTCACGCGAGTCCTATTTCGGGTGAGGCAGAGCTGCGCTGTGAAAACAAGTCGGTGAGGGGTGAGCTGAACAACCTGAGTCTTCGTGGCATGCTGGTTACCAGTGCCGACCCATGTCCCCTTGGAAAGCCG
>Ga0105100_10000535_pt1 | contig 22311 bp, 26 predicted proteins | sample PPLLak12cMay2015_2_FD_87033 | JGI IMG/M metagenome (GOLD analysis project Ga0105100, IMG submission 87033) | Freshwater sediment microbial communities from Prairie Pothole Lake near Jamestown, North Dakota, USA - PPLs Lake P8 Core (1) Depth... | ecosystem: Environmental > Aquatic > Freshwater >...
TGAAAACCAGAGGCAGATGGTTAAAATGACGGAATGTACTGGAAAAACCGAGCTTCCTCAATTTAATCTTATTAATATAAGCTATAACACTGAATATGGGAGTTTAGAGCTATGGGAAGAGCGCAAGACAGCCAGGCTTCCGGAATTAAGCGAAAAGGAAGTTGAAATTGTTTCCCCATATATGAAACTCTGGATTTTCCCACCAAGGGAGTTTCTCGTTTATGAGATGAAAAAAGCAATGGAAAATGGGGAGTTTCCAGGCTCGCCTGAAGAAAAGATGGAAAGGAAAAACGAAGGGGGTTTGAAGGAAGAGGAAAAAGATAAGATAAGGAACAATGCCAAATTCATGAAAACAATAAAGAAGCTTGCAGACAGCCATGGAGGAAGCTATGATGGAGTAGTTCAGATAAAAGATTATCAGACAGGTGAGATTATTTTCAATCTGTTCGTAAAAGTCAATGAACAGGATATCTTGTCCATGGAGCCGATGCTTCCAGAGAAAACTCCTGAAACAGACCTTTCAATCACTCTTGATTTTGATAAGATTTACGAATTAGTAAGCACTCAGGAAAAAGACATGAAAAAAGAACAGATACAAATGCCTCCATGGGAAAAAGAAAAAGTAGAACCAGTCAGGCAGATAAAAGAGGCAGTTAATGGAATCAAAATGTTCTTTAAAGTAAGAGACTTGATAAATTCAGCCGAGTACGAGCCAAAAGAAGGAAAGAAAGAGGTAAAATCCCTTGTCAACGGCTTTATGCGCATGATGATGGAAACCAACGAGGGGCCAAAAGAAGAACAGCTGACTGATGAGGAAAAGCAGCAGGCAGAGGAAATCAAGGATGAGCTTTTGAATTCCAAAGAAGCTATGACCGGCGAAATAATTATGAGTTTCTAGTTCTAAAAAATTATCTTTCATATATTCATGTTTTCTCTAATTTCTTTATGTCCCTATATATACTTAATAATGCAACAATATTTAAAAAATAAATGCCCTTTTTGCAATAAATAATATGAGAGAGTATAATCCAGAAAGAAATGAAAGAGACTATGTCCAGTTTATGGATTTAATTTATTCTGGCTATGGTGAAGAAGCTTATGGTATTTTGAGGGATAATCCTGGTCTGATGCGCAATTTAAGATTTGATGACATAGAAGATGTTGCTGATGAGCTTAGAAGAGATGTTGGAGATAAAGCCCTGTTGTATTTTACAGCCAGAATAGCCAAGCTTCATGGAGAAATAGGCGAGGGAATATCTCTAAGTGCCCAATTAGACGAAGCATCTGCCCGTAACAACCTGAAAAGATTCTGGAAATTAATCAGCAGGCGCCATAAAAGAATGCTGAGAGAAATGGGAGATGAAGATATGGGAGATGAATCCACTTTATAAAAAACATAATTTCCATTCTTTTTCTATACAATAATACTTTTAAACTCTTGAATTTATTTATGTACCATGAAGCTAACCAGCCAGTTGATTGCCTTGAGAACAGACCTTCGAGAAGGCAGTATTAATGGGCTTAGTATTAGGCGCGTTTATGATAGACTGGAGGATTTAAGGGAATGCGGGGTGCCTTTCTTGACAGATACGGTTAGTGACCCTTATGAAGGTTTTGTTCAGAGAGCTTTAAACTATAAGTGTAGTCCTTTCTTGCTTTTTTCTGATAGTCGTTTCAGGGCTCATGAAGTAGTTGTTCAGAAGCCTTTTGCTGATAAGAACCGTTTTTTTGCTTTAGAAAGGAAGTGGGACGAGGGTTTTGCTACAGGAAATCCTCTGTTGGATTACCTGGAAGAAAGGGTTAGTGAGGACGAGATAGTTCAGCTAACCACTCCTTTGGGAGCAGATGAAAAATCCAGGGATGTTAAGGTTGGGCTTTCTACTATTGGTGTTTCTTCTAAAGATGACCAGCTTGTTTATGATGCTGAGTTAGAAGCCCATCGTATTGTTCAGCCTAAGTTTTTTGGAGGCTTTAAAGTTACTGATTTTTTGCTTCCTTCATCCAGCTATGTAACTATACGCCCTGAATTGGAGCCAGTCCCACCTTATGGCGGGCCTCTTTCTTTGGCTTCTGATAACTGGTTATCTTTTTAATTTTTGTTGTTCTTTACAATAATGCTTAAAAACCCCTTTTTCCTGTCATAATAATGGACAAATCTAGATCGTCTCAAGAAGTTATTTTACCAAAACAAGCAAGGGAAGGAGAGATGCGCGGATTAGCCTTGTTTGACAGAGATATTTGTAGAGCATTGGGTGCTTCATTAAGAGAGATGCAGGAATTATCTGAAAGAATGCAGAGAATGATAGATAGCAACCCCATATATAGAAAATCTGCCTCACCATCTAGCGGGACTATTACAAATCCTCAGTTAGACAGAATGGAAGAGGGTTTTTCAGGAATCTGCACATCATTTCTTGCACATGACCTCAGAGAATTAGTTGTATATGATTCCTCTAGAATAATTGCATACGCTAGAATAATTACATACGACCCCTCTGCTTCTCAGGAAGTAGTAGCTGCCTAAGAACGTGTCTGAAAAACGAGTTTTAAGTTTTTATTTTCTAGTGCCCTTATCTGGTAAGTCGTCCTAATCCTTCTTCTATAAGTTCTGCTCTTCTAGATAGAATCTCTGCTCTTGTTCTATGGGCCTGCGCAATTGTTTCTGCATACCTTGGATCAACTTTCCTATGGTTGTCAAAAAATTCCGCTCCAACTGCGTCTAGAGAATATCCCGCGTCTGTTATAGTCTTTGCGACAAGTCCCCCATCTTGAATATAAACCCAACTAATTTGTGGATCTTCTCCCTGCATGCCAATATAAAGCCCGACTTTATCTGCTATTACCTGAGTGTCATCTTTTGCCATGTTTTTATCTGCCTTTTCTACTTTTTATTCTTTATTGTGATTTAAAATAAGCTTTAAAAACTCAAGAACTCTCTGTTTTTATAAAAATAAGAGTTCTGATAAATTAACATAGTAAGAAAAAATATCACAATTAGACATGAATTCGGATGTAGTATATTATGATAGGATGGGAATTGTTCCTTCAAGAGGAATAATAGATATTTCTGGGTATTTGAGAGAAGCAGAGCAGAAATGTCGAATGCTTGATAAGCTACAAAGCAGCCCTAATGATCTTATTAAGGGAAACTTTAGAGTTGAGACTGTGAGTGGAGAAAATTCAGAAAAGTTTGTACATAAATTTGATACACTTCCACTTCCAGCTATTGTTGCTGAAAGAAAAGATTTTAAGAAGATGTATAAAAGTGCTTCTCTTAGATATCGGCTTTCATATTATGTTACTCTTGGAAGAGCTGATGGAACTGTTGTTTATCCTGATAAAACCGTCAGATTAAAGGTTCCAATTATTGTCGATACCCATAAAAAAGATGAACTAGAAAACCGTATTATCCATGAAACTGTTCATTCAGTAAGAAGTCAGTGGAAAACTTTTTTGGGTGATGCAAGAACCAGGGGTTTAGAAGAGACTATGGCCTACATAGTTGATAGCTCTCCCCAAGAAACCGCTCAATTAATTTCTATTTTAGGGACAGCGTATTCCTCTTTGGCTGCTCTTTTAACAGCCCCTATTCTTGTTCTGGCAATAACCGCATACGGATATAAATCTTTTGGCTGGGTTGGAGGAGTTTTGAGTGCTGTTTCTTTGCCAGCATTCGATTTGATTCGCACAGTTCCAAAATTAAGAAAAGCAAAAAAATTGATGTTAAAAGGATTTGAAGAAGGAGTAAACTTAAATTACCTGTTTCTTAGGGCAGATGTTAGTGAATTCAATTTGAAGCAAAGATTTGAAGAGCAAATAGCGCGAAAACAGGGGGTTAAATGGGAGGTTATAAGAACAAGATTAGGGATATCAAAATCCTAGGCTATTTAAATTTCTCAGTAATAACAATTAAAGTTTCCAAGCATAGCTCAGAAAGGGGATAAATTTAAATAACTTAATAGTATGTTTATTTTAAGGTGATTCTAGAGTAAACTAAAATGGAAATATCAAGAAGAAGATTTTTGAAAGGAAGTTCATTAGCAACTGCAGCACTTTGGGCAGGGGTCCCTGATTTTTCTTCTGAACAGCCTGAAGAAAAAGAAACTCCTAAAACTGTCTGGGAACAGGCGAGGGAATATTCTAGGATTGTTGTCGCTCGTCTTAATACAATGCCAAGAAATCTTCCTAGAAGCCTGGGTTATAGATCTGGCGATTTAGATAGTTGCGTATCTTGGTATTCTGATGAGGAACACCATGCTCTTCGTTCAAGGGATGGAGAAAATAATACATTTACATATGGCTCTTGTCAACTTCCTTTAGATATGAAAGATTTTGATTTGCCTTTTAATAATAAAAACGGATTAAAAGGGGCAGTTTTTCTTTATCATCTAGACAGAGTATGCATGCGCTTGACATCAGGGGGCATTATTCAGAGTAAAAGTCCGTTTGCAGGATGGGGAGCAGTAGGATTATTTTATGTTCCAGATGAAAAAGGTAAAGTAGGAAGGCTGGTTAGGGCAGATTCTCTCGCTATAAGGTTAGGGGATTCTATCGAGACAGGGCTTCTTAAATATGAACCAAAAGAAATAGATGTAGGGAGCATAAAACCAGGCGATTCAATAATGGGAATACCATTAGAAACAGAAATAGATTATGAAACAACTGCAAGAAAAATCTTGCATTTCAGCGGGATAGAGAGGGCTGCAAGGTTGATTGCCCAGTCTGCTTAAATTTCTATAAATTTGGTAATCCAACTGTAGCAGGTATAGAAACCTTTAAAATCTAAAATAGCTATAAATAGGCATGAAAAATAAGGTGAGAAAATGCAAATTATGCAGCCAAAAAGTTGCATTTGAAGAAAAAACCTCTAAGACTACAAGAAAATTTCAATGCCCTAATTGCAAAGGCTATCTTGTTCCTTTTAAAATGAGGCATTTTGATAATCCCTATAATGGTTATCCCAAATGGATAAGTCAAGAAGACTGGAAAAACAAGAGGTTTGTTGATGGCTTAATTCTTGCTGGCGCCACCATGGAAGAAATCGATAGAGTAATGAATGACTAAAAATATTTAATTAACCTATTCTTTAAGCACTTAAATCCACAGGCACATCTTCTTCTTTATTATCCCACATTGTTCTTGCTTTTTGTCCATCTAGGTATGCCTGTTGTGCATCGTGGTATGTTCCAGTATAGTCTCCTTCACGAAGATAGGCTCTTTGGAACTGAATAAATGGAGCCAGATTGCTCCCCGCGCACTCTATGCGGGTAGTTGTAGTCCTCTGATAGCCATTGAGCTCATCAGTAGTCTCAATTACAAAATCAGTTTCTGTTAATGTTATTGTTCCTGGAAAATTTGGATGTTTTGCAACTGCGGTTTCAAGCCTTGCATCAGCTTTTGTGTCTGTTAGCTCTCTTGGATTAATTCCAAGCCTGATTCCTATCCATGCCTGCCATACTGGTATTTCCATTGTTTTTAGCTTTGCCATCTTTTCCCTTGCCTTTCCCCCTTTTTATTCTTTGTTGTTTTCAAGAACAACAAACATTTTTAAGTTTCCTGTTTTTTTAGCTGCTCTTCAAGCCAATTGGCTGTATCTCTTAATCCCCGAACTTCAGCTTCTCCTGCAACCAGAGGGGTGAGCCGTCTTGCAAGTTCTGGAGTGAGGGAATCAATTAACTCAGGGTTTAAGTTGCTTGTTACAAACCAGCCTTGCACATCATTATGGTCTATCTTAAAATAAGTCCTCTCTCCCGGAGAAAAAGCTGAAACATAAAGCCCCTTTTCAATTGGTTTTCCATGTCTGTCTTCATAAGCATCCATGTTTTTATCTGCCTTTTCTACTTTTTATTCTTTATTATCTTCAAATGTATATTTATTCCATCACAATAAACATTTTTAAGCCCTTTTTCTATCCAAGTTATTATATGCTTAATAATGTAACAATATTTAAAACTGGCTCATTTATCTTAACTAGTTAAGATGGAGCAAGAAACAACAGAAATATGGATGACTTTAAAGCAGATACAAGAAGCTGGCTCGACATTACATCCCAAGTATCTCTACAAGCTTGTTTCTTCAGGCGGGATGTTTACGACTCGGCACGCTACTTCTAAAGGGAGACCATTAGAAGTTTTAATGACTCCTGATGTCATTTCTAGATTAAAAATAAAAGGTGATATTGATTTTAGAGGAACTAGTTTAAAGACAAGTTCTAGCCAGGTTGTTATCCATACAGGAACTCAGGATAAAAGTAAGGATTACACTGTTTCTTCAGATGCAGATTATGATTACGGGAATTTTGCTTCTTTGTTTAGGGCAGTTTTGCCAGATGAGCCAAATCCTGCTGTTCTTGAAGAACTATTTGAAAAAAATGCAGGAAGTTTAGGAGAAAAAATTAATGGCGGCAGGTTAATAGGACTGTTGTTAGAAGCTAGGGAAGCGGCTTTTCTTGGAAAAACTTTGTTTGATTATATTTCAAGAGAAGCAGGAGTCAATATAGGAGAAGTTTCCGCGCATCTGAGCGAGGTTGCAGGAAATCAAATCAGGAAATTGTCTCCAAGGATTTCTTATATTCTTAAAGGGGAACTGCCAGGAGTTATAGAAGAAATTAGGAAACACGCTTATCCTGGCATAGAGGATTCCGGGGCTGGAAGTTGGCCAAGTGACATTGATTTGAGGTCAAAGCCCGTTCTAGAAACAAGAGTGGCAGTTGAGCAAACTCCTCAGCCAGCTGGTTTTTACATTTCAGTTCCAGGTTATAGAGTCAAGGAAGTTGTTCGTAAAGGTGATGGTCTAGAATTAATAGTTGAAAGTATTGGGCCTGCAACAAGAGAAGTTTTACGAACTTATGAACCTTCTGTAAGCCTTTCTGGTAAAAGTGTTAGGTTAACAGCTACTGATTTAGCAAAGCTTACTGGATTGAGTGTTTTTACAATGAGAAAAAGGATGACCGCTGATAAAGATTCGCTTAATTTAAAGAGGCGTACAGAGGGTACTGGATGCGCTTATGAAGCTGAGGTTACAAGAGATAATTATCATCTGCTTGGCATTACCAAAGAACAGGCAGAATCTCTTCTTGGCTTTGAAGATGAAAAAACTGCTGCTTCTCCTGCAATTGCATCCCCTCCTCTCCCTCTTACACCTGTTCCCCATACACCAGTACCTCACGCACCTTCAAAACCATTTGCCAGGCCTCCTGCAGCCCCTGTTAAATCTCCTCCAACTCCAGAGGAGCAGCCTGTAGAAGTGGTTATTTCTGAAAGACCTTACCAGTTGTTTCCTTCACGAATGTATACTCCAAATGAAGTTGGTGAGTTATTAAGGCAAGTTAATCAAGCAGTTTTTTCAGATGTTGTTGTAGAAAGGATATTTCAGGAACTTGAAATCAAAGATGGACAGATGGAGGGCAGAGATTTAGTCAGGTACGTACACCGAGTAAATGGCATGATGGACTTGTCCAGCTCTTCAACAAAATCAAAACTTGCTCAAATGGGAATCTCTTTAGAAGCCTTAGAAGAGCCTAGACTTTCTGAGTATGTAAGGAAAGCCCCTGGATTAAGAGAGCATTATGTACTGAAAAGGGACCTTCCAAGACTCCAGGAGCTTTGTTCAGGCAGAAGGCCTCCTGGCCCTACTGACCCTCTTGATCCTGGTGGGCAAAAGGAACAGGAGAGGCTTGCAGCCTTAAGAAAATGGGAAGATAAGCTAACTAGGCAGAATATAATGCCAAGAGATTTGGTTTTGAGAAAATTAAGGGATGCAGGTGTTTTTGTAGATAATTCAGCACAGACAGTTGAAGCCACTTATGGGGCTTTTGAAACTCAGATGAAGGGTTTTGTTTATTTCGATCTTGGTAGCCTAAGAGCAAAAGTGGATCCTAGCCTTAGCTGGCAGGATTTTCGTGTTAATTACTTGAATATCTTGGAAGAAAGAGGCTTCGTAAAAGATGTAGTTGCAGCCTGCGGAGGTACAGAGGATAAATGGGTTTATGTTTTAAAAAAAGGCACCACTCCCCAACAACTCCATAGAGTTTTGGGTTTGCCATCTTAAAAACCCCCCATTTTTATTTTCTTTGTTTTTCACAACAACAAACATTTTAAGCCCTTTTCCTATCCAATTAATTATATGCTTAACAATGTAACAATATTTAAAAATATAAATTCTATAAAAGAATCATGGGCCAAGAATTTGAAGAAGCAACAAAAAGGATAGGGGGAATTAGAACTGCAAAGACTGCTTATGACAGGATAGTTGGGCACTGCGAATGGTGGTATCTGAATATTTCTGCAGCAGTTCATGGCGGAGAAATGGACCCTGTTTTTATGGCTGAGATGTTTAAGGCAGCGCCTTCAGAACCTGCTGATTTCCATGAATTTGCTAAAAGAAGAAGAGAGTTAATGCTCTCTGCGCTTGTTAGACTGGCAGATGTTCGCCAGTATTCTGATTCAGTTCGCCCATTAAAAGAAAGAATTGAAACAGAAGAGCTTTTCGATCATGTCTACCCCTGGCAAGCTGGAAAAAGCAGAGAATTCCTATTTTCGCATAGGAACGGTAATAGGGGATACATATTTATGCCTGATGCAGAGATAAATTCTTTAGACATTCCTGGTTCTTCTGTAATACTCTGCCCAACTTTAGAGAGCGCTAGGCCCGCTGCAGATTGTAATGAGGTTGGAGAGTATAGAAGAATGAATAGATGGTATCTGGTTGGCCAAGTAGAAGAATAAGTTTTTTATTCTTCAGCTTCTCTTATCCTGTTAATCTTTGCAGCCACTTCTTTATACAGGAGAACTTGCTCCTCTAATTTGTCAGTATCTCCACGCCCCCTATAAATTACCCATTTTGTGGAATACAAAAAAGGCATGCCAGGATTTAATTTAATTGCCCTGTCAAGGCAGTCAAGTGCCGGAGGATAATCCCTTAGAACTGATGAAGCATACGCAGTCCCCATGTGATAGTAAGCCAGCGCAAGAGGGTCATTTTCATTGGAGACATAGACTGCATTAGGATTAAAAAGGACTATTGTCCCCTCTTTTTTTGTTATGCTTGCTTTTGTATCTAGCGCAAATCTTCTGAAATTGCTAATAGCCATCATAGGATGCCCTGTCCCAACAAATTCAACACCATCCTCGTTTGCAACAGTTGGAAAAGGAGGTTTTTTATTCTTGAGCCCTATTTCTATAGCTTTTTTAAAACAGGAAACTGCTTCTCTATCTTTCCCAAGACGTTTTAAAATAACCCCTTTGTTGAGATAAGCAGAAAATAGCCTTGGATTTAGTCTTATTGCAGTGTCAAAATCCTTAATTGCAAGTTCTGCTCCACTGACAAAATCTTCTGGCATATTTTCATTTGTAATCATCCACATTGGTATCTCTTCTGTAGGCTCATTTATAGCATATCTTGCTATCCCCCTGTTGATATAAAATGCAGCAACTTTAGGATTTAATTCAATTGCCTTGTCATACTCTTTAATAGCTCTTCTAAAGTTGTCCGGAGTAATTATAGACATAGATAAGGCATTTCCATAAATCATATGTGTGCGAGGATCGTTAGGAGCTTTTTCTACTAGTACAGAGAAGGTGTTTGGATCAAGTATCTTTTGTCCCTCAAACTCTAAAAGACATTTTCTATATGCTTCTTCTAACTCCTGGTTTTGCTCTGCAGGAGCCTGTGTTGTTTTTTGCCTAGTTTGCTCTGTACCTTGAGCAAGACATCTAGAACCTAAAGATGCCCCGCTTACTAAAATTAGTCCAGATAAAGCTGCCCTGACTACTCTTTCAAGCGCCATTAACCCATAAAGTAACAAATATATTTAAGCTTATAGCTTTAAAGGCCCTCAAATTTTTCTACTGCCTTGTGAAACAAATTTTAAGATAAACTTAAATAATAGAAGCAAATTATATTATATAGAATGAAACTAAAGGAAATAGTTATTTTAGCGTGTCTGGGAGCAGCTAGTTTATCTTCTCAGCCGTCTCTTTCTCAGGAAGCAATTAGGGATAGTTCAACTTCACAAAAGCAGGGCATTAATGATCTAGAGGCAAGAAAAAAACAAGTAGAAGATTTATTTCAGAAGACAAGTTGGGGATGGTGGATGGGCCAGCCTAATTATGTAGAACCAGGAGAAAAAGATGCTTCTGAAGTGTCAAAATTTGGGGATTTAGCTATTGATTATTGTATGGAATATTCAAGAGGAAATTTAAGCCAAAGAAAAACTGCGATGAGAGCTCTTCGGCTGTTAGGGGAGCAACACATCAATATTGACAGGGCTAGAGACACTGTACTCAGGGTATGGGAAGATGGTAATGAAAATTATTATGTAAGAGGGCTTGCACGCGACGTATTTTTTTATTTTGGAAAAGAAGGATTATTGAACCTATTAGGCAATATAAGTCCTGAAGTAAAAATTTTAGCAATTGAAAGTCTGGGCCAGCATTATGGGGAGGACTCTGATACTCTAAAACGTCTGGGCGAATTGATTAAAGAGAGAAATGCAGATGCGAAAGTAAGGGCTGCTGCTACAGTATATGGCACTCCAAGAGAGCAGAGGCTAGAAAGAATTTTGCATTTTATAGAAGATTCTAATGAGCCTGTTTTATTCAGGCAAGAGTTACTTACAGATAGTTTACCGAATTATTTATCAGCTGTAAGATCTGAAAGAAAACAGGAAGAATTGCCTATCCAGCAGTATGAAGCACTCAGGGGAACTGTTGCTAGAGTATCTCGGGGCAAAGAACTTCAAGCTGCATTGCAAGGCAAGCCTTTCCAGACTCTGGTAGGCATAGACGAAGAATTATGCGAGCTTTATTTTAAACGGGCGAGGGTTTATATCGATAAAGGCAGTCTAGAAGCAGCTAAAGGAGATATACATAGTGCAATGGTTCTAGCCGGTAAAATGCCTGATAAAAAAAGACAAGAAGCATTTGAGTCGGGAATATCTACTACTGGTTGGAATTATCCTGGAGGGTATCACCCTCGTGAAACAAGGGCTATATTTAATGAATTGCTCCTTGGAGAAGCCAGCCCAAATATGCGAAGAGCATTAAGAGAAGGGATGGATTATATAGATGACTATCTTAAAAAATATCCTGTAAACTAAAAAATAAAACCCTATTTTTTCTGCAACAACAAATGTTTTCATTGAAACATTTCAGGCACAAGGAAGAAATATTCTCTCCGTTTCAGGCCCATCTTGGACCCTTCTTCAGTCTTGTTTCCCATGTCATCAACCTTGCTTTTGCATTTGAATACTATTATTCCATTAGAGTAGTGGAATTCGTACATAGTTCGCTCGTAAGTTGAAGGGTCGCGCTCAACGTTTGCTTCTGCAACAACTGTATTGGTCTTATCTACAGCAACAATCCCCTTTAAGTTAGCAGAATCATCATATACAAAACAGGTTTTGAAATCTCCAAAATCGTACATCAGCTTAACAGGGTCTCTTTCAGCAATCATTGGCAGCTCAGGCCTTTGGACGCTGGTATATCTAAGGGGCATTTCCCCCCTATAAAATGGGGGCTTCTCTTTTAAGATATACTCGTATGCAACTTTTGCGCCAGTGTCTTTGTTAATCTGCAGGTCCCAAGGTTTCCAGAAAGGCAAATTCTTCGAAAGTACGGCTAATGTTGCTTCTTCAGACCTTAGTTTAGTTAAGCCTCTTGAAGGTGTTCTGCTGCCAGAGCCTGGAGGAGCTTTCTTGCATCCAAGATAAGTTGCAGAAGTTATCGCAAGAACTAAAGATAAGCCAAGTGCTGCAGGCCTCCATATTCCTTGTTGGTTGTCCTTTAATCTTCCCTCAAGACCTCTACCCATATCCTCTTTAAGCTCCTCTTTTATTTAACCTTTTCTATATTTCAATGCAACAATCTCTTCTTTTCATCACCACAATAATTATAAACTTAAGAATGTTTCACCATTAAGAATGGCCCGAGGAATTGGTAATTTTACAAGGAGAGAAATTCTAGGCGCTTTGGCAGGTTTGGCAACTTTAGGTATGGGAGTTGAAGGTGCTGACAAGCCAGCTTCTTTAGCTGAACTTTACGATAAAGCAATATCAAGACTCTCTCTTGGGGAAAACGATGAAGGTTTAGAAATGTTTCTTCAGATGGAAACGGAATTTCCATCTTCTGCCGACGCATATTTCACTGCATCCAATAGCCGCATCATTGGTTTAACAGGTGGCGGAGAAAATCGGGTAATGGGCGCAGTTAAAGGCTATACTAAGGCAATGACTCTGGAGGAAAATTTTGCTGAGGCAATGGTCAACTGGGCAGTTTTATCCTTTATTGTTGCTGGGCCTTCATTTAACGAGCTGAAAGGGATGGCTGATTCCTTCTATCAATCCGAGTTCAGAAAGCCTTACGAATTGAAATCCACTTCGCCTCTCATCCTAGTTGCGGCGAATAAAGTAATGGACGAGGCTATTAAATTAAGGCCGAGGCTTTTTTCAGCGCGTTTCAATAAAGGTCAATATTTGCTTTATTCAGGAATGCCAAGAGAAGCAGTCCCAGAATTTTCAAAGGCAATTGAAATTGGCCTTAAAGATGAAGATTGGTCAGGACATACTCCAACATTCAAGGAGGAAAGGTCTACTGAGGTGGCAATATCAACGCATCCTTTGTATATAAACAGTGCTCTTATGAAACACTATATAGCCAGATTCCGAACTTATAAAATTGATGGGGAAACGCTAGTGCTCTTATCTGATGATTTTGAAGGAATTCACTTTCAGAGTCCAAACACCCCTTTAGCTTCTGCATATTACTGCAGGGGCGTCTGCCATGCACATTTAGGGGACTATGCGAAAACAATTGCTGACTGCAGCGAGTCTGTCCGCCTAAATCCCAGAATTAGGCCGTATCTAGTGTTATCAACTGCCCAGCGTCTAGCTGGAAATGAGAGGGGAAGTCGAGAGACAATAGAGAAACTAAATGCTTATTCAGAACGGATGAACCGATTGTTAGTGAAAAAATTTGAAACAAGAGAAGGCTGAATGTCAATACAAAAAAATTTAAAATGAAAAATAGCATTGAATTTATTTCAAGAAGGGGATTTTTGACCCTATTAGCTGCCTCAGGTTTCGCATTAAAAGCAAGTGGCAGCGATGGCGAATTGGAGAAATACTATAATACTGCAATATCCAAATTAGCAGGAAGAGAAGTTGAAGGCGCAGATATGTTATCAAGTATTGAAGGAAGATTTCCTTCGTCAGCTATGGCTTGGTTTATCGCCGGTAATACAGTTCTGATGGACCAGAGGAAAGATCCAGATGAAAAGCAAAGAACTGCTTTGGCAAGATATAGCCGGGCTTTGCAGCTTGACAAAAACCTCGCGGGAGCATATGTAAACAGGGGGGCTATGCGAAGCTATATGGCATTGCCTGGGAAAGAAGAGGCAATGGGGCTTGCAAGAAGGGTTATAAGAGGAGATACTGCTGGAAAATTAGAAGCAGGGGCGTCCAGGTTGAGGGCATTAGAAGAATCTGTAGCTGATTTTAAAAAGGCGATTGAAATAAATCCAAAACTTTTCGCTGCCCATTATGATATGGGCTTCTTTTTAGCCTCATGTTACAAGTGGGAGGAAGCAATCCCAGAATTGTGAAAGGCAATTGAGATTGGCTCGAGAAATTCTGATTGGTCAATATATACTCCAACTTTCAAAGATGAAGGTATAACAGAGGTCATAATGGACCCGTCTCACTTTTGTATGGTAGGGGGAATCTTGAAGTTAGTCAAAGACCGGTTTGGAACATTCAGGGTTGGTGCAGACAGGCTTGTTGTATTAGACAGTAAGGATATCTTAGGTTCGGCATATCTCCAGAACGAGGATGAAGCACTTGCGTTCGCTTATTTCAAAAGAGGAATGGCTTATATGGGTTTAGCATCCAGGGGATATGAAAATGCAGATGCTGATTTGCAAAAAGCTATCAGCCTTAATCCCAATGTCCCAATATTTTATCAAACGCTGAACATTCTTCAGGGGTTTCGAGGACAGACTGCAGAGGCAGCCGAGACAATGAAAAAGCACGGCATGGTGTTAACAAAATTACAACGCTGCATCGATCAGCTTACCAGATAATCCGCTTTTATAGTCCAACAATAAAATCATTCGATATTTCTAGTGCAGCAGTCTTTAAAACTGTCATTATCCCTATTTTTTGACTGGCTTTGCTTCTTTTGTCAGCTGTTCGAATTCTTTCACAAAATCTGATCTTATGGGTATTTTTTCCGGGTCTCCGTATTCGCTTATTATTAAGTCATAAAGTTCTCCGGGGGTTCTTACATGGATTACCTCATTCCCGCCATAAACTTGTGAGTTATTTACTGCTTCTTGCCTTTGCATCCAGTATTCTGCTGCCAGGTCTGCCTTTAAGACTCTTCTTCGGTATATAAGTGCTTTTTCGTTTTGTTTGCTGGTTTGTTCGTCCTCTTGTAGAGCCCAAAAGTCGAATGGCAGGAGCCTTTTTCCATCATGTCTTATGTCTGTTGGATGCCATTCTATTATTTTTCCAGTGCCAGGAAGCAGGAAGTCAAACCAACAATTAGTATCTCCCTGTACCTGGAAGGTTTCGCCTTTAACAATCTTGTATCCCGGAATATATTTTTCAAGGGCTAATGCTGTTGCGCATTCTGTTTTTGATGCATAATAAACCCCTTCGTGTTCATATCTTTGCTGGCTTAATTCCCATATCACTCCTCCTCTGTTATTTTTTGCCCATATTTCACGCATTTTTTCCCTGGTATCTTCAGAAACTTGTCTTCCTGTTAATGCTTCTGATATTCTTTTCCTGGTCTCTTCAGTTACTGGCCCAATCTCCCTTCCTTTTAATGCTTCTGATAATTTTCTCCTTGTTTCCGGTGAATTTGTTTGATGCCTATTCAAATTTGCATCGGTTCTTATTTGATCTTCTCTGTAGTCTCTGTCCACCTGTGTTAATTTTCCCTGGTCAACCAATCTTTTTAACTCTCTTGAAACTGTTCCTAAGCCTTTTACTCCTGCCAGTTGTGCGAGTTCTGGGTTTGTCCTGAGTTTTTTTATTAGTCCTTGCTTGCACCTTTGTATCTCTTCTGGTACAGATTCAATTACTTCACCTAAATCTGGGTGATACTCTTGCCATCTTCTTTGCGCTGTTTGCTTTCTTAGTTGCGTTGCTCTGTAGTCCAGAAGGGGTCTTGGCAGTTTATTTCTTATTATTGAAGAAAAGTTGCCTGATTTTACTCCTGCTCGTTGCGCATAGTATTCGTTTCCCTTTAGTGTTGATATTTCTCTGTTTTGATGCGCTTGTATCTCTTGTACGAGTTCTTCTATCACCTCACTTCTCTTCGTTCGTTTAGTTAGATCTTCTTCACTAATCACTCCTTCTGAAACTGCCCTGCTGAGATATCTTCTTACTGTGTTTTTGCTTATTGATAATGCTCTTGCCCATTCTTTATCAGTTGATGTTCTTCCCAGTAAGCCTGCTTGGAACGCAGCAAGTTCTTCTCGAAACGCTCCTGTGAAAGTTTCATATTTTAGAATATCTCTTTGCGGCATTTTTTATATAAACATTTTATTCTATTTCGGGAGTTTTTTATTATATAAGTCTTTGTATTTGTTACCACTATTAAGATACTTCTATAAAAGGAGTTAAAAGGCATCTTCGTACAATAGTCCAGAAGACGCACTAATTTGATTTAGGAATTTCTGCTAGTTTTAATCATCCCCCTCCAGAATAATAATATTTATAAACTTTAAAAATAATAATCTTATATGGCTTTAACAAGAAGAGACCTTTTAAAAAATTCTCCATTAATCTCTATTGTTTTAGGCGGGCAGTGTTTGGCTGGAGGAACAGCAGGAACGAAGATGCCTCAAAAATCAGATTTAGAAAAGCAGTCCTCTGAAGCAGATTCTGGTATGACTGTAAATACAGCTTATGATATTCCTTATTTAAAAATTGATGTTTTAGGAACAGATACAAGTGATGTAGAATTGGAAAAAACAAGAAAAAAGATGCGGGGTTTTGGATTGTGGGTGACTTTTACAGATAGTCCGTACAAGGAAAACATTTGCGATAAAGAAAAGATTTTTGCAGTCTGGGTTAAAAGCTTTGCATGCGGGGGAAAAACATTTTATCTTCTAAATGAAAGAACAGAATCAGAAAGTTCAAGAGAAAGGGCTGCTGTTCTTTTCGATGCAGGCAGGAAAACAAAAACAATATTTCGATATTTAGAAGGAAATTTGGATTTACAGGGCCTTTTATCAGATAAAGGAGATTTATTGTATTTAGGATTATCAAAGACAATTCCATCTCCTCCGCCATCTGGGGCAAAAGGCAAAATAGTAAAATTTGGGACTGCTGATGAACCAAAAGAATCTTTTGAATTATCTGAAAGTGGGGGAGTGTATTTGATTGACTTAGAAAATAATATGAGAGTAAAATATCATCAGTTGGGAAATCCAGACAGTAACCCACAGTTTACCGAGGATGGAAATGGCTTTTTTGCAAACAATAGATTAGTCAATGTCTTAACTGGGCAGGTGAAAGAATTGCGCCAGGTTTTTGGCCTAAGCCATTATGGTTATTCGTTGAGCCCTAATGGGAATTATGTTGCCTGGAGAGTAGGAATGTTCTCTGCAAATAGCTGGGTTGATGGGCAGTGGGGATTAGAGGTTATCACTCCAAAAGGAAATTTCCTTTTAAGCTCTCCTGAATTATCCTTAAATGTAAAACAAATTCAAGATGATGGGACTATAATTGATCATCGAGGATATGTATTAAAACCAGAAAATGATACTTACAAATGTATCAAATCTGAAGCAGATGCCAAAACCTTGAATTTTGGGCCCCTTAAACCATTGATTGATCTGCAAGTAAGAAAATTATAGTGATATCGTAGTTTCAGCTTCTTTCATTTTTTAATAAGTGTTACGCTAATGTTATATGGAAAAAGACTTGAAACTAAAAATATTTTTGAAGAAGAGCAAACTAAGGCAGTTGGTTTGGGATAACCTTAAAGAAGCAAAGACACCAACAGAAGTTGCAAAGGAATTAAAAAAAGAAAGAAGCTCAATAAGCAGGATTATGATTGATTTAGAAAAGAAAGGATTTATAGAATGCATAAATCCTGAAGATAAAACCTTCAGGCATTATGTGAAGAAATGAAAAACTTATTAGAGAAGTAAAAATTACTTACTTGCTTTTATTAGATCTGTTATCCTTTTCTTTTTCTACTATTTCATTAATTTCTTCTTTTATGGAGTCTACAAAAACAGTTTTTATTTTCTTATCGATAACTTTATGTTTTATTAGATTATTATACAAATCTACCTTTTCATTTATTATTTGTAATTGCCTTAAGTCTCTGCTTTCACGATAATTATTATACATCTCTCCAAAACCCCATATTATCAATGGAAGTCCAATAATAAAAAGAAAGTTGGTAGAATCTTGAGAATCAATGGGATCCACATAAATAAAATACCATCCCGATCCTATCAAAAATAAACCCAGAAAAGTTATTAAAAAATCATATCTGACATATTTCGGAATTTCTCCCAAATCCATTTTATACCCTCATTTTATTAACCATCTCGACAAGCTGATCCCCAACGCCACAATTAGCATAATAATTCCGACAGGTAGAAAAAATATATTTGCATTCTGGAAAATAATAAGAATTGTTCCAATAATTGCGACTACAATTATTATCAAATCTCTATACCCCCTCTTTTTTCCCATACACATTTTAAGGTTGTCATCTTTTTAAATTTTCCCGTTTCTCAATAATTCCTTAAAATCCTTCTTTTTCAACAATAAAAAATTCTCTAAAATCCCATATTTCTTATATATTTAATTAGAGAATCAAGAGAATAAGGGGTGATTTCCAGAACAAATAGATAGAGGTATAAAAAAGGGAAAAATGAAAAAAGAAGTTAATGTTTAGTTGCGATTTCTATCAGTTAAAGAGTATTCAGTATACTCCTCAATTGGCCTAAGCTTCCGGTCTGCAATTGTAAAAAAATGTGTCCATTCATCTGGCGACATTCTATAAGCAACACTCCTGTCGCATTCTCTAGCACCAAGCCCCCATCCATCATCCCTTATGAATACAATATCAGGAGTTATCCCATGCTCCCTTTCTGCCCGGTCAGGGCGCAATGCCTCTCCATCTGCGTTAATAATTACCCTCATCTGTTTCACCATCTCTGTAGCTTTCCTTGCATCTTCATTCATATTCATAACAATGGAGAACTTAAGAAGTATTTAAAATCATTTGTCTTTCAACGCAACAATGCTTAAATATCCTATAAAGAAGAAAATAAATTCCCTATTGTAAAATTATTTAAACAAAAGAGCCTTAGATGAGCTATGTCCTACGATGGAGATTTGCAGCACGACCCAGGTTGGGGTAGAAGCAGGGAAGATAATGAAAGGATACGCGATGAGCAGAGCAATCATAGACCCGCCGCACAGCATCCTGGATAGGGCGATAGCAGAGTACTTAGAAAATGTAACTGAACTGAGGCCCTTAGAGGAAAACGAGGAAATCCGCGCTATAAGAATAAAGGATGGGACACCGCACAGAATCCTGGATTTGGTTATAGATGCACAGCGCCAACAAAGAGCCCACGATCAGTGGGCAGAATACGAGGATTAAACAACCTTTAAAAACCCTAAAATTATAGTATTTTTAACAAAATAAGAGTTCTGATTAATTTAAGATGACAGAAAGTTTACAAGAAGAATATCTTAACAAGATGTTTAGGAATTTTTTAGGCGGAATAGAATATTACGCAGGGTTTGTGTCTGAGCCAGAGCTTAGGGAGGGAATAGGAAAACTTGGTACCTTTTTTAAGGAGAGAGATTTGAAGGAACTTGCTTCTAGATTCATGGAATATCCAAGAGGAAGTCATTTTAAGGAAGGTGTTGGGGATTTATTAAAGAGGATTTCAGAAAGAACTTCTCAAGATCCCGCTTATTTAGTTAAGCTTTGGGGATTTGATTACGAGTCTACAGACAGGACTATTTTAGACCATATAGGTGGAGATGGTTTAACTAAAGCTCAAAAAAACATTTTGTTTAATGCTGAGGCATTGTTTAAGTATTCTATGGGGGCAGTTCATTTGTTAACTTCGATGAGGTTAGCTCCAGAGGGTTATATCCTAGGTGTTAGGGATGATGGGAGTGTTGTTTCTAAATTTTTTAGAGTAGGTTCTTCAAGCGAGAGGGACCGTAACAGATTCTTTCAGGGCTGGTATGATATGAGTATACATGCTCCTTTTTTTATGAAGTTAGATGCTGATTCTTTAGACGAGTTAGTTCATGATGAAGAAACTTGGATGGATACTAACTCTAATAATAGTTTTCCAAGTTATTTTGCAGGTCATTTTTTGGGGAGAAAATTATTTCGATTTGGCTCTGAACAGAAAGTATATGCTTCTCCTAGGCCCCATAGGATTGTTTTGGACAATGAATTTTTTGATTCTATTACTGTCATGGATCGTTTCCACGAGGGTATTATTTTCAAGGCCAAGTATGCTGACAAGAAGATCTCTGTTGGGTTCATGAATTTAATTCCAGAAGAAGATAGGGAAGTTCCCTTAGAAGGAGATGTTGGGACTGATGCTGAAGAGTCCTACAAGGTTTCTTTTGAGAGCTCTAGTTTTGCCCCATTTGTTCACGTGACAAAGATTCAGTGTTTATTTAATGAAGGGGGGATTTTGTGCGCTACTGTTGGGGCTATTGCAAGAGACATGTTTGTTTGTGAGGAAAAAACCAGGTTTTATCAGGAAAGGATCAGCGAGCCTCCTGCAACCAGAGCCAACCCAAGGCCCACTCAAACTGTTATTTGGCTCCCAAGAGAAAGAATACATTATGAAGGCATTCCAAACAGAAGCGAAGAAGAATTAGGTCATATAGTTCAGGATATCGCGCCTACTGAGGTCACAGGGCATCCAAGAAAGTGCAAAAATCCAAGCCCTAAGCAGTTGGAATTAGCAAAGTTATACAGGGTTAATGTTCCAGAAGGCCATACTTTTGTAAAACCGCATCCAAGAAGCGGCTATAAGAGGACAGATCCTGTTTACAAAAGCAGGTCTGCATTGCAGGTGCTTTTTGGCGTAAGAAATGAAACACAGTAAAAGAGTTCTGACAGATTAAGATGAAAGTAAGATATTTGAATGTAAGAGAAGCAGCACTTTTGGCTTTGCTGAGCAAGAAGCCAGCTTACGGGTTTGAGCTGGTTGAGGAGTCTCCTGCCCTTATTGAAGGAGGCATGCCAAAAGGAGGCGTTTACAACCTTCTTTATAAGCTGCGGGGATTGGGGTTTGTTAATGCTGCTGAAAGAACTGCCACCTCTTCAGAAAAAGGGGGTAATGACAGGCTTTATTACAGTATAACCCCGGAAGGAAGAAAATCTCTTGATGATTTTTTCTCCACTGTTCAGAATCTAAGAACTCGTTCAGGAACAGAATCCCCAGAAACCACATAAATTTATTATATGTTTCCCAATACTATAATATTAGTTTATTTTAATAAACAATCAGAAATAAACTCTTTTGTGACATAAAGTGTTTGGTTGGATACTTTTTTAAGGTGGTGGGAGATGGATTTTTTGTTTCCAATAGCAACATAAACTATCTTCTTGCCAAATCTTTTTGCAGCTGTAACTGCGCCTGAAAAATCACCGTCATTTGAAATTAAGTAAGCTGTTTCGTATGTTCTGCTTTCAGCATCTAACGCTAAGTCCAGCGCTAAATTTACATCTGTTGCCTTTTCTACATAGTAGACTTCCCCCTCCCTTTTTCTTTTTTCCAGCCTTCCGAAGATTATCTTTAATTTTTGTATTTTTTTCAGTTTTTCAAGAAAACTCTGTTGCTGAGCGTACATTTCTGGGTTGTTGAACTGCTCAATTGGGGCAATATAGTAGTCTATCTTTACAAGATCATCATCTGCAGATAATTTCTTGCAGAACTTTTCAATGTCTATTCTGCAGTTAAACGTCTTTTTTACAGAAAAATAAAAATTGCTTCCATCAATATACACAGCCACTTTTTTCTTAGAAGAACTCTTTTCAAAACCCATTTTTTAAAAAACATAGGATCCTTTCAGATCCTATGGACTTAATTATTACAAGCAGGCGTATTACATTTATATACCTTTCTATGCGCCTTTTTCTTTTTATCTTTATTTTCTCTCTTTTTTCTCCCAGTTTATTATATGTTTCCCAATACTATAATATTTAAATAATTCTCCGAAGGCAATGTTTATATGGAAGCGATGCTTAATAAAGAGATGAAAAAAGGCATTAAATATTCTGTAGTTGTCCCGGTTTTTAATGAAGAAGGGAACCTAGTTCAATTAGATAAAGAGATAAAAGCAGTAATGAACTCCTTGGAGGGAGATTACGAAGTAATCTATATTAACGATGGCTCAACTGATAATTCTCTTTCAGTTCTTAAGCAGCTGAAAAAGGTAAAAATAATTTCTTTAAACAGGAATTATGGACAGGCAACTGCCTTGGATGCAGGATTTAAAGCCAGCCAGGGAGAGTATGTTATTTCTCTGGATGCAGACCTTCAAAACGACCCAAAAGATATTCCAGCAATGATAAAAAAGCTAGAAGATGAAAATTTAGATGTTGTTTGCGGCTGGAGGAAGGATAGAAAAGACAGCCTAGGAATAAGAACCCTCACCAAGATAGGGCATGGAATGAGGAGGTTTTTAATTTCAGACCAGGTTCATGATACAGGATGCACCTTAAGAGTTTATAAAAGCAAGGCAGTAAAAAACTTAGACCTGACAGGAGAAATGCACCGCTACATCCTAGCCTATCTTAGATGGAAAGGCTTTAGAATAGACGAAATAATAGCGAATCATCGCCCAAGAACATCCGGCAAAACCAAATATGGCTATAAAAAAGCCCTGAGGGGATTTATTGATTTAGTATATGTCTGGTTCATAGATAAATACAGCCAAAGGCCCTTGCATATTTTTGGCTCAGCTGGAATTTTTTTCTTCCTGGCAGGCATATTAATAGAACTTTGGATGCTTTATGACAAGATTTTCCAAAACATCGACCTCTCAGGAAATGCCTGGTTTAGCCTCGGCTTTTTCCTCATAATTGCCGGCATCATCCTTTTCAGCTTCGGCATAGTAATAGATCTCTTAATGAAGATCCATTATAACACAAGCCCTTATGAAAAAAGGTATAATGTAAGGGAAATTTTTGAAGGATAAAATTTTAATGCTTAATTACTATTTCCATTAGTTAGAGAATATGCAGTATACTCCTCAATTGGCCTAAGCTTCCGGTCTGCAATTGTAAAAAA
>Ga0105100_10000536_pt1 | contig 22289 bp, 21 predicted proteins | sample PPLLak12cMay2015_2_FD_87033 | JGI IMG/M metagenome (GOLD analysis project Ga0105100, IMG submission 87033) | Freshwater sediment microbial communities from Prairie Pothole Lake near Jamestown, North Dakota, USA - PPLs Lake P8 Core (1) Depth... | ecosystem: Environmental > Aquatic > Freshwater >...
TAGAACGTGATTGACTTGACCTACTTCCTCTTTGATTTCAAGTATATGATGTTCGAGAAGTTCGAAAACCTTGAAGATATGTTGCCTTACATGTTCAACAGGGATGTCATCCTTGACAGAAGAGACGGAACACGACTTTTCGGTGTTCTACTCTCCACTGAGAGGTGGAGGTAGTAATATTTCATAGAAACCACATTTCCTTCTATTGATTGATTTTTGATAAAATTATTTTTAAATCATTATTCATTCATTTTTTAATCATTTTTTTATAATAACTGAATCTTAGTTGAATTGATGAAATCCTCTGTGAAAATCGGTACTATCATTGGAATACCTATCAGGATTCATTTTACCTTCCTGCTTATTCTCGCCCTGTTCGCCTGGTCGTTTTCAATTAGTTCTGTTGCCTTCTTTGGTATTATTATTGGATATGGTGCGTTACCAATTGAGCTTAAATGGAAAGTGCTGTTTGGAATTTTTTGTGCAATCCTTCTTTTCGTTTGTGTTATCCTCCATGAAATAGGGCATTCCTATATGACACAAAAATACGGATACAAAATACATAGTATCACCTTATTCATATTCGGAGGAATCTCGCAAGCTGAAGAATTACCTCAAAATCCAAAAATGGAATTTACTATCGCGGTCATTGGTCCAGCGATTAGTATATTTTTAGGAGCGATAGCTTATGTTTTTTATCTGCTCATAAACACTTTTCCTGCTTCCATATCTACGCAAATCATAGTAATCACGGTTGGAACATTGGCATTTTATAATGTGCTTCTCGGGTTGTTCAATTTAATCCCAGCGTTTCCGATAGATGGAGGGAGAATCCTTCGTTCTTTTCTCGCATCAAGAATTGAATATAAAAGAGCCACGAAAATCGCTTCAAATATTGGAAAAGGCTTTGCTGTGGCCATGGCAGTGCTCGGAATTTTTTTTAATATCTGGCTCGTTTTAGTGGCTGTTTTTGTTTACATTGGCGCAACAGAAGAGGATAAAAACCTTCAAATCTCTGTTACCTTAGAGGGTTATAAAGGAAAGAACCTGATGACTCCCAAAATAGATTCTACACCTCCAACAATGACCCTTCAAGAATTTTCTGGGTACATGCTTTCTCATAAACACCTGGAGTACCCGGTCATGGAAAATAATCATCTTCTCGGGATGATGAGTATCAATGAGTTCCATAAAATAGCTCGTGAAAAACAAAATAATACTCTAGTGAAGGATGTTATGCGGACAGATGTTCTGTCAATCGACGCAGATGAACCTGCATCAGCAGCATTCAAGATGATGACACAACATAATCATGAGCGTTTAATTGTCAAAAAAATGGTGAGTACCAGGGGATCATTTCTTGGTCAGACCTTCAACGTGCGGTGGAGTTAAAAGGGATGTGATGAATGAAAAAATCAATGCAGAATACTAGATTGAAGACGTTCGTTCCCCCTAAATTTCTAACACGATTTGCCCTGAAATTAAATAGGATCAAAAATGATGTGATTAGGATATGGTAAAAACAAATGACCAAAAACAATTAACTTTTGATATCATTCCTGATTTTACTTTAAAAGCAGTAGATGGAAGAATCATTAGTCCAAGTTTGTATCGTAACAAAAAGAATCTTGTTCTTGTGTTTGTTCAATTTTCCGAATGCTCCACCTGTTATCCTTTATTATCTGATCTGAAAAAATTTTATAAGGATTTTCGTGGGATGAACACCGAGGTTCTCCTGATTATTGGTTGTAGTGAGAAAGCGGTCAAGAATCTACAACAACTCTGGATGATGCCATTTCCCATGCTTGCTGATACTGATGATCTTGCCGCAAGACAATACCTTGGAGATAACATTCAGTATCGACCTGCATTATTAATTGTTGATCAATACGGCTTGGTTTGGAAATATTTCATAGGAAAAAACAAGACAGATATTAAACCACAAAATATACTCAAGTGGCTTGAATTTATCGAGATTCAATGCCCAGAATGCGGAGTGAAGGATGGTCCCGTGAACGATAAAAATGAAGTGAATCTTTCTTTGAGTAAAAAGATAAGGGGATGTTATAGAAGGAGCAACAGATAAATTGTTGAGAAACATTTTTATAAAACGTCATATTCTATTTCCTAAAAAACTGCAAATGACGGGGGATTTCTCGTGGGGAAAATAAAAGAATCAACGAAAAAAAATCATCGAAGAGTCTCGAGAAAAGCGCATAAGAAGGAGACGAATTCATCATTTTCTAAAAAAGATGCCCAGCTGAGAAAGATTGGAATACCTATTCTGAACGATGTACCCTGGGGCACTCATCTCTGTCAATTTTATCATACGAAAGAAGATTTGATCGATATATTGATACCATATTTTAAAGCAGGATTAGAACACAACGAGTTTTGTATGTGGATTACTTCAGAGCCTTTAAAGGCTGATGAAGCAAAACATGCATTGAAGAAAAAATTGAAAAACGCTGATAACTACATTCAAAAAGGTCAACTTGAAATCCTTGATTCCACTCAATGGTATACCAAATCAGGAAAATTCGATGCTGACGAAGTGCTACAAGGATGGGTGAAGAAAGAAGCCTGGGCACGGAAACAAGGATATGATGGTCTTCGTCTCACCGGAAATACGTTCTGGTTAGAGAAAAAGGATTGGGAGGATTTCAAAAACTACGAAGAAGCCGTCAATTCAGTGATTGGAAAATATCACATGATTGCCATCTGCTCCTATTCTCTTGATAAATGCAGTGCATCTGAGATAATCGATGTCGTAAGTAATCATCAATTTTCATTAATCAAACGTGATGACAAATGGCATCGGATTGAGAATCCTGAAATGAAGAAAGCTGAAGATGCATTAAAAACACATCAACAGTTGCTTGAGACTGTTGTCAACTTCATGCCAGCAGCAATTAATCTTATACGAGGGCACGACCTAAGATTGCAGTTGATAAATCCAGCGTATCAAGCGATTGCTCCTAGGAAGGACATGATTGGTAAGACTTTAGATGAGTTATGGCCTGAGACCGGACAAAATTTTTCAAAGTTATGCCGTCAGGTGTTAGCTACAGGTAAACCATATCAAGTCTACGATGAATTAAATATGATTCGACGAGAACCAAACAGTCCATTGGAGCCTGCCTATTTTAGTTGGTCATTAAATCGAGTACGTTTACCAGGGGAAGAAGGTTGGGGGATTTTAAACATAGCTTGGGAAACCACCGAGCGAAAAAAAATCCAGGAAGAACTATTACGAAATATGCAAATATTTGATCAGATTCAAGATGGTATAATAATAGTTGATCCCAAATTCCGAATTAGGTATTGGAATAAAGGTGCGGAACAATTGTTTGGCTACAGTAAATCGGAAGCAATGGGAATAAACACACTAGAACTTTTAAAACCTGTATATGCTGCGGGAGAACGTAAGAAAATACTTGATGAACTGAATCATGTAGGATCATTAAGAATAACGCTTCTTACGAAACATAAGAATGGAACTGATATTTGTACTGATGTGCATGCGACACGACTTACAAATGAATCAGGGGAAATTACTGGATATGTTGTGACGTATCGGGATGTTTCTGAACGGGAAAAAGCACAAAAAGCATTGAAAGATGCCGAATTAAAATATAGAACCGTTGCCGATAATACATATGACTTTGAGTTTTGGATTAATCCTGAGGGTCGCTATCTTTATGCATCTCCTTCATGTAAACGGATAACAGGATACGAACCAGAGGATTTTTTAAACAAAACCAATCTTCGTAGTCGTATTATCCACCCGGACGATAAAGAAAAATTTCGACAACACGTTTCAAAGGAACGAACAGGAAAAAAAGCTGATGAAATTGAATTTCGTATTCTTCTGAAAAATGGTGGTGAAAAATGGATTCATCATGTCTGTGCTCCGATTTATGATGAAAAGGGAATATTTTTAGGAGTACGTGGGAGTAACCGAGATATCACTGACCAGAAAAGTGCTGAGAATGCAGTATTGGAAAACAAGAAACGGTTGGATTTTGCCCTTGAAGTGAGCCGTATAGGTGCATGGGATCTTGATTTGGTAGATCATACCGCATTTCGGTCACTAGAACATGACCGGATATTTGGTTATGAAACGCTTTTACCCCGATGGACCTATGAAATGTTTCTTGAGCATGTAATTCCGGAAGATCGTGCTCTTGTTGATGATAAATTCAAAAAGGCAATTGATTCCAAAAGTGATTGGAATTTTGAATGTCGTATCCGCCGGAATGATGAGGCTATCCGTTGGATATGGGCTGCAGGTCGTCATAAGATTGATGAAAACAACCGAACCCATCGTATGGCTGGTATCGTCCAGGACATCACCGAGCGTAAACAGATGGATGACGAATTACGACGAAAACAAGCTGAAATCCAGACCCTATTTGAAAACTCTCCTGCAGGATTAGTCCTCTTTGATGCCACCCCTCCTTACAAAGTTCTTGTGCACAATAAGTATTATCAAGAACTTTTCGCAGAACCCTTCAGAAGCAACGGAATGGTCGGATTGAATATGTATGAGTATGCTCCCGAAGTAGAAGCATCAGGTGTCGCAGCTGTTTTTGAAGAAGTTGTACGCACCAAACGACCGAAAAGCTTCCTTGATTTTTCATACAAGAGTAATCCACCTAACGAGTATTGGTTCAACTGGCATATGTCACCAATCATTATAGATGATAAAGTAGTAGCTCTCGTAAGCATGAGCCTCAATGTCACTGAGCGTCACAAAGCAGAAGAGAGCTTACGAGAAACGCACGATTATCTTGAAAATCTATTAAATTATGCAAATGCACCTATTATTGTATGGAACAAGGATTTTAAAATCTCTCGATTTAATCATGCATTTGAACACCTTACTGGATTTTCATCAAAAGAAGTGATAGGGAAAAACCTCAAAATCCTCTTCCCGCAAGAGTCTATAAAAAAATCGTTACAAGAAATTCAACGAACTCTCAGTGGAGAGTACTGGGAATCTGTTGAAATACCTATTCGCCAAAAAAATGGGAAAACACGTATCGTTCTATGGAACTCAGCGAATATATACGATCATTCTGGAACGTCATTAATAGCCACAATCGCACAGGGACAAGATATTACTGAACGGAAAAAAATTGAAGAAGATTTACTTAATAGCGAGGAACGTTTTCGGTTAGCTCAACGAGCTGCTCATATCGGTAACTGGGATTGGAAGGTTCTGACAAACACTCTCGTTTGGTCTGAAGAAATGGAACGAATGTTTGGTTTAAAGACTCATTCGTTTGAAAGGACATATGAAGCTTTTCTAAAATGTGTTCACCCTGATGATCGCTCATTCGTTGATTCATCGGTCCGTGCGACTATTGAAAGAAATGCACTGTATGATATTGAGTATCGCATAATTCGACCAGATAAAAAAATCAGATGGATTGCAGCCACAGGGGATGTTATCCGAAATAAAGAGGGAAAAATCGAACGAATGCTTGGTATTGTCCAAGATATTACAGAAAAGAAAGATGCTGCAGCTACTCTTCAACAGACTCGAGATTATTTAGAAAATTTACTCAACTATGCTAATGCGCCAATTATAGTGTGGGATAAGGATTTTAAAATTATTCGATTCAACCATGCATTTGAACACCTGACAGGATATAAAACAAAAGAAGTAATAGGAAAAAATCTTGATATCTTATTCCCCAAAGACTCCAAAGATGAAACAGTTCGAAAGATAAAAAAAACCCTTCGGGGAGAACACTGGGAATCTGTAGAAATACCAATACTACAAAAAAATGGTCGCATTCGGATTGCATTATGGAATTCTGCTAATGTATACGACAGTTCTGGAAAAACACTCATGGCGACTATTGCACAAGGGCAAGATATCACAGACCGAAAACAAATTGAAGAAATACTTCGAAATAATGAATCCCAACAAAAAAGAGCACAGGAATTAGCTCATCTTGGAAGTTGGGATCTCGATTTAATTAAGAATCATTTAAAATGGTCTGATGAAGTGTATCGAATTTTTGGTTTACAACCACAAGAATTTAAAGCAACATATGAAACATTCCTCGATAACATTCACCCTGATGATCGAGAAACGGTCGATAAGGCATATACAGACTCGATACGTCATGGGAAAAATACCTATGAAATAGAACATCGGATTCTACGAAAAAATGGGGAGATTCGTTTTGTTCACGAAAAATGCGAACATATGCGCAATTTATCAGGAGATGTCATACGATATATCGGAATGATCCACGATATTACCGAGGTTAAAAAAGCAGAAACAGAACTTTCACGTCTCGCTTCTTTTCCATTAAAAAATCCAAATCCTATCATTGAAATCGATTTATCAGGAAAAATTCAATACCTCAACCCGATATCACAAAAGTTTTTCCCTGACTTGGAGAAAAAAGAATTCGATCATCCTTTCCTAAAGAATATCAAAAAATTGATTCCGACGATTAAAAAGAAAAAGTATCATCTCCTGGAAGTGCAAATCAATGATAAATTTTTCCTCCAAACAATAACGTACATCCCAGGGAACGATCGCATTCGAATTTATAGTACTGACATAACCTTACTGAAAAAAACAGAAAAAACCCTTCAAGAGAGTGAAGAAAAATACCGACGAATTGTTGAAAACACGACGAATGTCATCATGACTACTCAACCAGACGGTACCATATCTTATCTCAGTCCATCAAGTAAAGGAGTGTTAGGATACCTGCCTGAAGAATTGATTGGCACCAATCCCATGATTTTCTATCGGGACGATATCGAAAAAGTCCAACACGAATTCGCAAGAGCCTTAAAAGCAGAAAAAGGATCATATTTTGAATACCGCATCGTAACCAAACAAGGAGATATCAAATGGATATCACATGCTTGGTCTCCAATATTCCAAGATGATCAATTGCTATCGATTATCAGTATCTTAGCAGATATCACAGAAAGAAAAATAACAGAGGAAAAAATAAGAAAATTAAATGATAATCTGATTCGACGCAGTATTGAATTAGCTTTCGTAAATAAAGAACTAGAAACATTTAGCTACTCGGTCTCCCATGATTTACGAGCTCCTCTTAGAAGCATCGATGGGTTCAGTCAAGCATTATTAGAAGATTACGGAAATATTCTTGATGAAAATGGAAAAGAATATCTTACGAGGGTACGAAAAGCAACAGATCGAATGTCACAACTCATCGATGATATGCTTCGGCTTTCACGATTAACAAGAGTCGAAATGAACATGCAACAAGTAGATTTAGGATTACTTGCTACAACAATTATTGAAAACCTCAAGAAAACAGAGCCCGGGAGAAAAGTGACTTTTGTTTCTGATAAAAAATTAGAAACTGAAGGCGATGAAAATCTCCTTAAGATCTTACTTGAAAACTTACTTGGTAATGCATGGAAATTTACTAAAAAATGCTCGCAAACAAAAATAGAGATCGGTAAAATACAAAAAGGAAAAGATGTCGTTTTTTTCATCCGAGATAATGGTGCTGGCTTCAATATGAAATACGCTGATAAATTATTTATTCCGTTTCAACGCCTCCATGATGAAGCAGATTATCCTGGCACAGGGATCGGATTGGGTATTGTATCCCGTATTATCCATCGACATGGAGGGCGAATCTGGGCGGAAGCTGAAGAAAATAAAGGAGCAACATTTTATTTTACAATAGGAGGAAAAACCAATGAGTAAACAATTAAAAATATTGTTAGTAGAAGACTCGGAAGATGACGCAGCATTACTCACACGAGAGTTAAAAAAAGGTGGTATTCAACCCACTGTACTACGTGTGGAAACAGCAGAGGCAATGAAAAAGGCATTAGAGAAACAAGAATGGGACGTGGTCATCGCTGACTATGTCTTACCCTGTTTTAGTGGACTAGAGGCAATAAGACTCTTAAAAAAGACTGAAAAAGATCTCCCTTTTATTATTGTCTCTGGGAAAATCGGAGAGGATACCGCAGTTGAAACAATGAAAGCTGGTGCCCATGACTATATTATGAAAGGGAATCTAGCTCGTTTGATCCCTGCAATTGAAAGAGAAATTGATGAAGCGAAGGTTCGTCAAGAACGAAGGGATGCACAAGAAAAATTAGTTCATTCATGTAACGAATTAGCTGATACAACTGTTGAACTTGAAAAAACAAATAAACAGTTACGAGGAGAAATCGAAGAACGACAAAAAGCGGAAACCCATACGGTAGAAATGAAAGAACATCTGCAGAATGTTATTGATAGCGCCTCTGAAGTCATCATCGCGATCGATGCGAATAAAAGGGTCACGACATGGAATAAGACAGCAGAGATGATCACTGGATACAAACAGAAAGAAGTATTGAACTGGAGTATTACAAAATTGTCTCTTTTTGAGAACCAGCAGAAAATCCTTGACCTTATCAAGAATCTGACGAAAGAAACGCATCATAACTATGAAGATTTCGTAATTACCACAAAAGATTCTGCAAAGAAAATTCTCCGTATCACAAGCTCACCAATTATGGGAAAACCAGAGAAAGGAGTCCTCTTCATCGGCCGAGATATCACCCGCGAAATGGACATTCATGGAAAACTCCTCTCAGGGAATAGTTATCTAATTCCAGAAAAAAATAATGCAGCGGCAGTTGATTTACTCGTCGATTTGGCAACCTCGGGATATTCTGGGTATTTGATCACTCGGACGGATCCTCATTCCATGAAAAGTGTGATTTCAACAGCAGATATTCAAACCTATCTCTTAGGACAGACCCGTGGTCCAGAATATCAGACAATTACTGATCTGCGAATGTTACTTCAAACGATAAAGGACATTAATAAAAAGAAGAAAGAAACTGTTATTTTATTAGAACGACTTGATTATTTGATTAATAAATTCTCATTTGAAAAGGTCATGGACACGCTCTATGAAATAAACGACCATATCGCACAAAACAAATGCCTCCTGTTACTAAGAATCGATCCAGGTACGATTGAAAAAACTCAGATGGCGTTAATTGAAAATGAGGTGCAGCTGCTTCCGAGCCAGAAAATCGAAGGTTTGATTATTGAAGATGAGGTGCATGATATTCTTCGATTTATCTACGAGCAGAATCAGAATAATGCTGTTGTTCCAATTAAGAAAATCATGGGGCGATTTTCCCTTGCCTATTCGACGGTAGCAAAGCGTTTACAGGGGTTGGAAATGAAAGGATTGATTTTCACGAAAAAACAGGGGAAATCTCGGACGGTAACAATTTCAGATAAGGGAAAAACATTTTTGCATAAGCGACAGACGACGTAGATTTCGAAATTTTATCTACTTAAAAAAATGTGCAAATGAAAGAACTTTAGATACATAATTAGTCCTATAAAGCATAAAATAACACCTGTTGTCATAATACTTCAATTTACTTCATTTAGTCATTTTGTGTCCATTTTTTAAATGTTTTTTCACAATTTATTTAAATACCCATAGGATTAATTAATTGTACAATGGAGGGTGATACACTCCTATGGATAAGAAAGTAATCTTACTTGTGGAAGATAATAAGGATGATATTTTGTTAATTCAACGTGCATTTAATAAATCGAAACTCTCAGAGAAATTCGAGTTATTTGTTGCACAAGATGGGAACCAAGCAATTTCTTATCTGAAAAATATTACGACGTCTCAAACGTACATTTTACCTATGATTCTTCTTTTAGATTTGAAATTGCCCCGAATCGATGGTTTTGAAGTGCTTCAACATGTTCGAGATAATAAAAAAACGAATTTGATTCCGGTCATCGTTTTTACTTCTTCGAGAGAGGAGAAGGATATTGCCAAAGCATATTCGCTTGGGGCAAATAGTTATGTGCGTAAACCTATTGATTCAGAAAAATTCATGTCTGTGCTTCAGCAGATTGTTACCTACTGGGGCGATGTAAATGAGATATCGATACAATAAAATGGTTTTTCACTTTATTACTATCAAATTCAATCATTCTTAATACATTTTTAATCTGTTCTTAAATAATTGTTTTATAGCCTCAAAGATTTTCTTTTATTGTAAGATCTACTGGAGATTGTAGAGTGATAAAAAATAAAGATGATCGTTCTTCCTTTCCCCTTTCCCCAGACTTTTTAAACACTCTACAACATCTCCTGCTTTGTCGGGCGACAGAAATTCAATTTACAAAGAAGACGAACGTTTTTCTTCTGCTACTTCGAAAGAGAATTTATCTCAATTCACACCATAGAAGACATAACTGAGAGTGTTATCGTTGCTCATCATCTGAAAAATTTAAACATTTTTTTATTTCTTTCACAAACTGATTTCACGAGTATTGAATGTATTTTTTATGTATTTTTAAATTAACATTTTAAAGAGGGAATGTCTTTCTTTATCGATTGGAACGACAAGGGATTGTAGAGTTAAAAAAAAATTAATAAATTATTCTCACGCCTCCCCCCTCTAATTTTTAAGAACTCTGCAATCCTTCTCATTTTATCGGTATTTGAAGGATACCGTATCCTTATTTGTTTTCTCGAGCATTACGCATCACCTCCAGGGTGATCAACGTAATCCCCTGTTCCCGAGCGTATCGTTCAATACTAAGGATTGCCATTGGGCGAGCAAACCCTGGGATATTGTCCAAATGTTTCTTTGCATCCTCAGTCCATATAAGTTTTTCATGGAATTTTTTTTCTTGGAAAGACTTAGTGGAAATCAATGTTGGAGAACTGGTGTTGGTGGTCGACGTGATTAATACATTGGTGGGTGCGTTTTCAACAAGCCGTTCAGCATTTGATCCAATCGATTCTTTCTTTCCTCGATGCATCCCAAAACGACCTACTACGATAAGATCCGCTTGAAGATTCTTTGCTTTCTCACTTAATTCACGTTACGGTTTTCCCTTGAGAAGTTCAGTTTTGACATCGCGAGTAAACTGCTCAGCTATCTTCCGGGCGTTTTCAAGATGTTGATAATAGAGATGTTCGAGGCTGGCATCAATAACTTGATTATGTAGCTGCTCTTGTTTCTTAAATTTGAACACCTTTCCTGCTTCCTCGCTGAGAACATCAGATAAGGATTTGAACACAACTCGATGAAGATCTGGATCGTAACAGGAAATAATATGTAAATTTGTACTAAGAATGCTTGCTAACCGCGCAGCATGTTCTACAGCCTGGTTAGAGTATTGACTTCCATCAATGCCGACGAGAATTGTCTTCAACCGACTCATGCAGAACATGCTCGACCAATGGAAGACGAAGATGCTTGTGATGAATTCCGTGCAGGAAAATAAAAAAGAATCAATCGTTAAAATAAAAGTATTTTTTACCTATCATTTAATTGATTTTTAGTTATTGTTTTATGGTCATTGTCGTTTAAACGTAATGGAGGTAATAAAAATAGCTGTAAAAAAAGATAAGAAAGAAAAATTAGCGGTAATCCCTAAGAAAAAAACAGATGCTCTATTACAAAGACCCTATGAGTTATGGTCAGATATGGATAGGCTTTTTGATCGATTTAGGACCAATGTCGATGAGTTGTTCTGGGGGCCTCGGACAAGTCTTCTGATGATGCCTGAATACCAGATGCCTCGTACGGACATAGTTGATCTGGGTGACAAATATGAAATGCATGTAGAAATGCCAGGAATCAAGAAAGAAGATATCTGTATCGAAATGACACCAACAAATATTGAAATTAGTGCAGAGCATGAAGAAAAAAGTGAAGATAAGGGGAAGAACTGGCTACGACAAGAACGAAGCAGTATGGGTTTTTATCGGTCATTTCAAGTCCCTGAAAATGTAAAGGCTGGTAAAGTGGAAGCAGATCTAAAAAACGGTGTTCTTACACTTATGTTACCGAAGGTTGAACCGAAACCAAAATTTGAAACAACAAAAATTAAAATTAAATAATTTTGAACTACTTTATTAGGCAAAGTGAAAAGAGTAAGAAAAAAAAGGAGGAAATCCTTATGACAAAAACAAAAATAATTGAATTATTGAACCATGGTCTTGAATTAGAACATGCAGCTTTTGTGCAATATCTAAGCCATGCGGAAATTGTCGATGGAATAAATGCTGAACCAATCATCGCGCGTCTCAAAGAAATCGCAAACGATGAAAAAGGGCACCAGGAGAAATTCCGAACGCTAATCGGAGACCTAGGAGGTATACCTAGCATGAATTTCACGCCTCGACATCCAGCGACCACCCTTAAACAGATTCTTGAGGTGAACTTAGAAGATGAAAAAACAGCGGTTGGTACCTATCGAAAAATCCTTGAGGAACTCAAAAAAGAAAAAAGCGAAGGATACTATGATCACCTCCTTGAACATGACATCAGACATATCCTTATGGAAGAACAAGAGCACATAACTGAACTAGAACTGTTACTTGGCATTCAAGGGAAAAGTTATTGAAATAATTCAAAAAAAAATTCATGTAATAGATGACTTGACTAATCATGCCATTTGATGTATACCCAAGGTGAATTGATATGGACAAAAAAGAAGTCGATTATATGAGAACCTATGATAACTCTTGGTTGTTTATCCGTCTCTTTATAGTGGTAAGTATTGTGACTCTATTGATAAATTTCTTATACTAAGGATAAATTATTTAGAAATAGCATCATCGATTTCTTTTTTCTTGGTTTTCGACAAGCATAGTATATCGCTCATGGATCATCGTTTTATCAAAATCATTAAATTCCTGCAACATGACATCAGATTCTACCATTGTGAAAAGTTCCATTGCTGGGAAGAAAAAATGCTTATCTTCGATTTCGATATGTTGTGGATATAGGTGGATAAGATCGTTCATTCTTTTGTGTATCTCATTGATTGAAGCATGGAATCCCTTTTTATATTGAGTATTTGCATCATTGAGTTTTTGTATGGTTGCTCGTGATGTTTGGTGATCCTTTATCAGTTGGTCCAGTGTTTTTTTTAAAACATCAGAAAGAGGTTTTTTCGAAAGAGCATTGAAAAGAATATCTTCTTCTTTTCCATGGTGTGTTTTGTCTGCATAGGTAGTAAAAAAATCGATGGCGATTGTGATAAACTCAGTGTCGACTTTTAAAGTTTTTTTTGTTTCTTGAAGTGTTTTTTCCAGTAACTTTATCATACGTTCGATTAATCGATGTTCCCTCATAAGAATTCCAATCGGTTGCATGATGGGTCACGCCTCTGTAGGTATCATCTGATGAATCTTTCTAAAGTTTATTTTTATTTGACTAAGACTTGCGTTCCTTTTACTGAAGGGATTTTTTTCCTCACGTTGATCTGAAGAACACCATTAGAAAGCATCGCTTCTGCGTCGTCAGGATCTACATCCTCAGGGAATTTAAGATATCTACATAGCGTTGAATAACCTCGTTCCTTTTTGAGATATCCTTGTGCTTGATTTCGTAAGCGTGTTTCCGTTGCACCACAGATAGTGATGGTTCGAGGTGTCACCGTTATTTCAATGTCTTTTTTGTTAACGCCAGGCATTTCAGTAATGATTTGATATCCTTCTCCAGTGTCCATGAGATCCACCGGGATTACTCTCATATGGGTCTCTGGATTGGTGAAGGATTGGTTCATGATCCAACGGCTCCACCAGGGTGTCGTCCAAGGGTTTTGATAATACATTCTGTTGATATCATCGAATATTTCGAATGGATTTTCTAAGAGAGGAGATAGTATTTTTTGTTCTTTGGCATCTTGTGGTTTTTTCATTTGTACAATAATCTTTTTTTCTTTCTTTTTTCTCACCATAAGGCGTCACATCCTGGTTCGCATTCATTATCGAGGAATTTGTTTATGAAGATGTTGTAACAGATCCCTTTCTTCCGAGGTGAGGTATTGTTCTCGAAGTATGTTTTCAGAGTCTAACAACATAGTCTTATTTCTCCTTGATGAAAAGAGGGTATATCTAGTTAAAAATTTGAGTGAAAAACAGTTGAAAAATAGATAAAAAACATATGCAGCTATTAATTATTTATAAGGAGAGAATAACTATCTATCAAATAGATGACTCATTTGATTTAATATGAAAAAATTTCTCTTTATGAATAAAGATCATTTGTGTATTTTATAGTTATTCTACTTCGCTACTGAACTATGATTGTCCCCCTCATACTTGGATGAATGCCACAGGTGTAGTTATAGGTACCTGGCGCTGTGAAAGTATGAGAGAAGCTTTGTCCTTTTGTTAGAGTCCCTGAACTAAAAAGACCGGTTGCAGAGAGAACAGTGTGGCTGACGCTATCATCATTAATCCAGGTTACGGTTGTCTCATTAGATACCGTAAGAGCATTAGGGTTAAACGCCAGATTTTTTATCGAGACTGTGTTAACCCCTGGATTATTTGATTGCTGTGTGCAACCTGAGAGAAGAAGGAGTGGTATAATTGCACTTATCAGACTTAGAATTTTATTTCTTGTTTTGTGTAATTTGTTTTTCATAGAATCTACCTTGGTCTATCTTCATATAGAATCTTATGAGATATAAAATAATGTTTTAAAATTCAGTAAAAAAAAATTAAAAAATGAAAAGTATTAGAATTTTTCCAAAAAAAAAAAAAGATACTCATATCAGCGAGAAGAAATAATCGTTCATGGTGCGGTAGTAACAACAACATTATCTATTAAAAAATCTGTGCCACCAGGTTGTTGAGGGAGCATTTCAATTTCTACAAAATTAAAGGATTTTTGTGTGGAAAAAGATAATGTACCTTGGGGAAAAATATTGTCGGTTACAATACCTTGCGCAGTATTTGATCCAATCATTTTATTCCCTCCGTTATTGTATAAATATGTTGTTACTTTCATGATGCTTGGTTCATCAACATGACCTGCCCCATAATATTCAGCAGTCGCAAATGTTAAGGTAATATTCGAGAGAGGTTGACTAAAAGAGATTTGGAGTTTATCCCTAACTATTTTATTATCAAACAGATAATTACCCGAGAATTGTGATAAGGTGTAAAACGTTGTATCATAACTTTGAATCGAATATGTTGCTGGATCTGATGGAGAGCTAAAATGAGCAGTTAATCCATTGGACGTCTGATTCAAAGGTGTATTTTGTCCCTCCGAAAGAACTGGTTGTCCGTTATTGAAATCATAGGTGATTGTCGTGTATGGTGGTACGTGGGTAGTAGGCGGTATTAAGGGAGACTTTGATATTTCAGGAGTCGATGTACTCGCAGGCAGAAAATGGAAAATATTTCCGATAATAAGAATTGCACAAAGGAAGCCGGCAATAGTGAGAATGACGACGGGTATTATTTTTTTCATTTCTTTTCTACCTCTTGATAATTATTTCTTTTGGTTGATTAACTATGACAAAAAATATTTGTTATATATTCAAATATAGCTAAAAAATAATTTAAAAATATGTAAAAATCAGTTTCATTTCAATCTCTTCATATCGATTTTTTCTAAAAGATATTTTATTACTGATGGTATTGGACCGGGGATCATGAACAACCAATAGGAAAGGATTGCATTGTGTCGCCCCAAGCTGATTATCATTGGTGCTTTTCGTGAGCGATAAATTAGTAATCTTTTTCTTTGTATTGAGCGGAGAATATTTGATAAAATAAGAGCTCCATGGCGCATCGCGTTTATCGCGGTTTTTTCCTCATCTATACTGGTAATATCCCCGCCAACAAAGATATTGGGGTATCCTTCAAGTTGCAAAAAATTATTCACTTTTAAAGCATTCTTCTTTGTGAAAATTGAGGAGTTAAAACCGCTCATGAACCAAGGATTTGATGAAATTCCTGCACACCAAATTCCAACATCTGCTTTTATGATTCGTTTCTTATTGGTACTAAACGTCCCATTTTGATGGTCGATCACTGATTCACCTAGGATGATTCTAACTCCACGATCCATGAGGAATTTTGTTGCATAACTAGAGACCATCTCCCTATTTCTCTCAAGTAATCGATCATGTGAATGAACAAGAATGATATTTTTTTTCGGTGATGCTGTAACCAATTCTCCTGCAATTTCAGTCCCAATTAAACCACCACCAATAATTAAAATTGTATTTGCATTAGATATCTTCTTACTATCGATTACTACTTCACCTCCGTCTTTGATTATAAAAATATTTTTTTGATTTTCAAGGGAGATTGGATATTCTATGCCTGTTGATATTACTAAATAATCAAACATGATTTTTTCTTTTTCTGTTTCAATAAATTCAGGAGTAACATGAAGCATCGATGTTTTTATCATATGTACATTTTTTAAAAACCTAGAATATGAGGCAATATATTTTTTATGTTTTTCTGGTTTTAAGAGAAGTTTCCAGATACTTGGCGAATATTCAAAATATTCTTTTTTGTCTATTAAAATCACTTCAACATTTCTTTTTCTATCAAGGTTTTTAACAATGAGTGAACCGCAAAATCCCCCTCCGAGAATGATAATTCTCATTTAAAAAAAAATAAACAGTAAATGGTTTTTATAATTATTGAAAAAACATTGAACAAACTGAGATGAAAATGAGAATGATTAATATTTTCGGAAAAAGGTTCTTTTATTTAATTTCTACATCAACAGCATTTTCAAATGCTTCCTTATATGGAACCAAAACGGTTAGAAGTCCATTAGCATAAGTCGCTTTAGCATCCCTAGGAATCACTGGGCAACAGACGGAGAACGTTCCGATATATTCATAATCATCCTTTTGAGCTCGAATATAAAAACCATCTTCGCGAAGTCGGAACGTGATGTTTTCCTTTTTAACCCCGGGGAGTTCTACTTCAATTTTAAGTTTTGCAGACTCTTCGTCATAATATGAACATACGTCTGGTGTGATCATATGGACCATAGAATTTTCATCTCTATTAAAACCCATATATTGTTTTAAATAAAAAGATAATTGAAAAACAATGAAAAAAAAACATAAAAAAAAAATAAAATTAAAAAAATAAAAAAAAACATAATAAAAAGAATATTAGTAAGTTCATTGAATAACTCTCGAGATTTTGATAAATTCAACTTACATTAACATTACATAGAATACGTTTCAAAAGCCATCTTACACTATTTTTTCAATCAACGAAAGATTGATGCGCACAGAGATAACAATGACTCTTTTTCTCCCTAAATTTTTCGTAGAGGAAAGCTTCTTTTATCTGATTTTGGACCTTGAAGTTGTACCAGATATTGGCATCTGAGATGTTTTCATAAACTCCCGTTTCCATTCATGAACCGGGAGGGTCGATTCCTTAATCACCCGTGGGTTCACCCAGCGAAGGAGACTTAGCCATAATCCTGTTTTGTCATTCGTCCCAGAGTGTCGCGCTCCACCAAAAGGTTGTCGTCCCACAACAGAACCCGTCGGTTTATCATTAATGTAGAAATTTCCAGCGCTATACCTCAGTATTGTTTCTGCAGTTGTGATGGCATCGCGGTCAGAAGCAAAAATAGAACCAGTTAACGCATACGGGGAGGTTTCACTGCAGAGCTGTAGGGTCTCTCTATATTTATCATCATCATAGACAAAGATAGTTACTACGGGACCAAAGATTTCTTCATTCATGAGTTTTCCTTTCGGATCACTCGTTTTAATCAAAGTCGGGGCAATGAACCACCCTTTGGCATTATCATATGTTCCTCCGATTATCGTCTCATAATCGGGGTTTGTCTGAGCATAACACAGGTAGGTGACGACTTTTTTGTACGCGTCCTCGTCGATGAGTGCGCCAAGATAGTTTTGAAAATCATCAACAGGTCCATACTTGATTGTTGATATTTCATCCTTTAAAAGAGTCTTTAGTGGTTGCCACATACTTTTTGGGATATAGATACGTGAAGCAGCAGAGCATTTCTGTCCTTGGTTTTCGAATCCACCACGAAGAATGCTTATCGCAACATGTCTGATATCTGCTGAACGATGGGCAAATATGAAATCCTTCCCACCGGTCTCTCCAACAATACGTGGGAAGTTCTTATAGGTAAGGATATTTCTTGCGATTTCCATCCATAGTTTTGTGAGTGTTTCATAGCTACCTGTGAAGTGCAATCCACCAAAGTCTGGATGTTTCAAGAGAACATCAGAGTATTTACTATGAAAAGGAACAAAGTTAATCATCCCTGATGGGAGTCCCGCTTTGGAGAGTAACTGCATTATTTCATAGTTTGCAAAAACAGACTGTGACGCGGGTTTCCAGATGACGACATTCCCAAGCATTGCAGAGGTTGTCGCGAGATTTCCTCCAAGCGCATAGAAATTAAACGGTGAGACGGCAAACACAAATCCTTCTAAGGGACGCCAATCGAGTTGATTGATTTCAAAATCAGTTTGATCTGAATTTTCCGAGGAGATTTGTTCAACAAAATACGCATTGAATCGAAGAAAATCAATAAACTCTGAAACATCAATTTCTGCTTCAAAAGGGTTTTTCGAGAGATTCATCATCGTTACCGCAACATGGCGGAGGCGATCTTGCTGCGAAAGGAGATCTGCTGCCTTCCTAAAAATCGCAACCCGACGTTTCCAATCAAGTGATGCCCACAGTATTCGTGCTTGAAGAGCAGATTCAACAGCTGCGATGAGGTGTTCAGTATGGGCGAGATGAACACGAGCGAGAAGACAGGAGTGATCATGCGGACTTCGTACCTCAAGTATCTCATCAGTTTTTACTTTCTTCCCACCAACAATCAAGGGTATTTCAACAGTTTCTTGTTTAATTTTCTGAATTTCGTTAAGAAGGTCTTCTCGTTCTTTCGTACCGATAGCATAGGTGAGATTTTTCTCATTTTCAGGTTTTTTAATCATCGATCCCTCACAGCAGTTAAGAGCGCTGAAGTTTCTGCAGTGACGCTTTGATAAATGCGGGAATATCAGCAGGACTCCGACTTGAGATCAGATTACCATCTTCCACGACTTCCTGATCGATATACACAGCACCAGTGTTCTTCAAATCCTGCACAATGGATTTCCATCCGGTTATCCTCCGACCGGTCAACACCTGAGCGGTGATCAAGAGCTGAGGACCATGACAGATTGAAAACACCGATTTTCCACTCATGACAAAATCCTTTACAAACCGTACAGCGTCATCGTTCACCCGTAACTTATCTGGAGAATAGCCCCCCCGGGATGAAAAGTGCGTCGAAGTCATCGATAGAAACGTTGTCTACTTGTTTATCTATACAGACCTTCACCTGTTGTTTCTTTCCAACTACCACGTTTCCTTTTTTAAGGCCAATATGGGTTATTCGATGCCCGGCTTTTTGAAATGCTTCCGCTGGTTTCGAATACTCAACGTCTTCGAATAAATCATCAATGAGGACCGCTATGCTCTTCTCCATATTCATACGACATCCTTACATATCTGCATTAGAGCAATCCATGGATGGCGTCAGCACATCCGGTGCAGATTGTTTTTATATCCCCGTTCATGGGAAATTGCAGGACCTCATGTTTGTCGATGCCTTCTCCACAGACACAACAGGTGTATTCCTCATCTCCAGAGGTGATGTTTCTCGTTGGGCAGCTACGCTCATATCGGGATATTGTTTTCCCAGTTTTTTTTTGATATCCCTTCACAAGGACGTGTTTGCGTCCATCACTACATTTCACCATATCGGTTCTCCTTCATTTTTTATTTTATTGTTTTACATGTTCCTATTTTAACGAATGATCATCACTGGGGATTTTGAATGATGAACCACTTTTTCACAGACACTCCCCACAAGAATCCTCCCCAAAGCGGTTCTCCCCTTGCAGCCCATCACTATCAGATCATCTTTTTTTGCTTCCTTTATTATCTCATCATCCGGGATGCCTTCGACGATCTTCGTTTTTATGGAAATCCCAAGTTTTGACCCCTGTTTTTTTACAGCATTCAGATAAGTGGTCCCTTGTTTTTTCATAATATCTATTAAATCTGTATAAGAAGATACTGAGTCAACGGAAGCAATGTAGGGGTATTCCATCACATGAATTGCTGTCACATCAGCACCTGTTTCCTTTGCTAATGTTAATGCTCTTTTCACCGCTCTTGTTGAACTCTCTGAACCATCCACCGGTAGGATGATTCTCTGAAAATCCCGGACTTTTTCTGATTGACGCCTTATTGCTTTCATACCAAATCCCGAACCGAAATATTCTCGTGTTTTGATTTCTCAGACACTATTAAAGAATACCTAAAAAACATGTAAAATATTGATTGAAAACAATTCAGTATTACTAGAAATCAAACGCGCCCCCGCAGGATCATCGATGAGGCATTGTAGAGCCGAAATTAAATTTTTTTTTATTTAAGATGGGAGGAGAATGGGATGCATAAACTTCAGAAACATTCGGCTCTACAACTCCTGTAATCGTATCATATAAAAAAGGTTGAGGTATAAAGAAATACTCTAAAAATAGATGAAGAATACATACAAAATAACTCATGAATGGTAAAATGAAACAGGATAGAATGTTGGAAAGCACCGTCTTTTTGATAACGATTCGTACGAAAAATCTTTCATGGAAAAAAAAATGAATTATTTTATCAAAATGATTCTTTCATTCAATTTAAGTTATTTTGTATTCGTTTTTTAGTCAACTTATTATAGTTTTCATGAAATCGAATATCACGAAAAAAGGTGATAGGAATGAAAGAATATGAGGAAACACTTAGTGATATAACGAAAACCATCGGGTTAGTCCCTGGTTTTATGAAGGTATTACCCCAAGAGGTCCTTATCCATGACTGGCCGCTCTGGAAGAAATATACGTTGGAGACCACAAAAATACCTGCAAAATACAGAGAACTCGCAGGGTTAGAGATCGCAGCAAATATCAAATGCCCCTATTGCGAAGTGATGCATACCGCGTTTGCTAAATTTTATGGAGCAACGGATGAGGAATTAGCCGAAGTGTTCTACCTTGCCAGTCTCACCGCTCGATGGAGCACCATGATCCATGCCCAACACTATGACTGGGACACATTCCAACAAGAAGCACAACAGATTGGGAACTACCTGCAGAAACACTGGAAAAAGGAAATTGAAATATAACTGGAGGAAAAAAAGTATGTCGATATTTGCTGTGAATATGAAACATGGTCCTGAGTCCTGCCCAATGTTCAATAACGCTGTTCGGACTGAGGTCAAAAAAACATTGAACAAAGGGGAAGATTTCGCCAAGAAGCATGGAATAAAAATATTGAGCGGGGTCGTTTCATTACTAGAGCATCGTATTTACTACGTGATGGAATCGGATTCACAGATGGAATTGGAGGATTACCTGAAAGAGATTGGATACGCCTCCTGGAATACCATCAAGATCAAACAAGTTCATTTTATCGACGATGTCCTAAAAAATTTATAAAAAATGTAGTTCTAAGGCAAAGCGGGACAGAGAAAAAATCAACAGAAGGTAAAAATCGGGTCTGTTGCCTGAATTTTCTCCGAGAGAGTCGGATGGGCCTGTGGCGGATTATCTGTATGAGCAGCAGGATCAGTATAACACTCATTATAAGACCCATGTTTGTCAAAAATGTGGTCGAACAAGTGAACGGATACGTTGTGTTAATTTAGATTGTGAACTCGTGGAAAATGATGATTTGACCATGGACTGTGTCCCGCTGCTTTTAATATGATCACTATCTGCGATGAGTTTCATTGTGCATTAAAAGAATGGTTGAATATCGTAATCCAAGATTCTATGGAAACGTAATCATAGTGCGTCCTTTGGGCGCATATATATTGACAATAGGAATGACTAATTGAAGGTTGTATATTGCTATAGAATTTCTTAGAAAAATTTTCTACATATATATGCATTTCAAAATTCACATATATATACGATATATATTCGGTGAAAACTGATATTTTTTAAAATTTTAAATTTTACATTTTTCACAAAAAACGAGTGCTTTGGATATATATGGGATATATATTGGTAAAAAAATAAAGGATGGGTGATTTGTGTATATATGTGTTTTATAATGTAATTTTAGTTTAGACATATCGGACATTATATCAACTTAAAGAAGGAATTAATAGGACCTAGGGGAGGGGGGTTGAAATAGCCAGGGATTTTATGATTTATTTTATTTTTGAGCATTTTTTTTATATAATTTCTTTGCAAATTTTTCAGCAGTAAATCAAAATAATCAACCTACGAATAATGAACGTTTGGTAACTCATTGTATCGATGCTAACTTGTTTTATTATCGTTTCATTCACCCTAAATAAACATGTGACATTGTTTTAACGATAACCACTTTGTTACCCGCCCAATTCGTTGAATTATATTGCCAAAACCGAGTTATCTGGCCAGA
>Ga0105100_10000537_pt1 | contig 22273 bp, 19 predicted proteins | sample PPLLak12cMay2015_2_FD_87033 | JGI IMG/M metagenome (GOLD analysis project Ga0105100, IMG submission 87033) | Freshwater sediment microbial communities from Prairie Pothole Lake near Jamestown, North Dakota, USA - PPLs Lake P8 Core (1) Depth... | ecosystem: Environmental > Aquatic > Freshwater >...
GGGAATGTCCAACGGTACCGTTACTTGTGCTCGTTTCATCTCTCCGCTTCACCTGTTCCAACCTTATTTTCGCTATTTTACACCCCTATATCTGGGGGGTACCACGACCATTCCCAATGAGCCGCTGATGAAGCGAGCGGCTGTATTCGGGGGCTCATCTTCCCCCACCCAGGAGAATCTTACATTCTTCTAAGATTATCCTGGTAAAATTTATCCTGTAACATGGTGGTACCATTCACCCGCTACTAATCCCAAAAGTTGGAGTCTGCATGAACAACCCGCGTAAGATCTCTCAGGTTATCGAGCCTGCTACTGTCATCGAAGGGGCCGGTGTGCGCCTGCGCCGCTCGATCGCCCCCAGCCGCCAGAATCCTTTCGATCCATTCCTGCTCTTCGATCATTTCGCCTTCAACAATCCCATCGAAGGCCCAATCCGCGGCTTTCCGATGCATCCCCACCGCGGCATCGAGACCGTCACCTATATGCTGGAGGGCTCTGTGCACCACCGCGACAGCCTGGGCAATGCCGGGCTGATCGGTCCCGGCGATGTGCAGTGGATGACCTCCGGGCGCGGCATCCTGCACGAAGAGATGCCCCGCCGCAGCCCAGAAGGCAACGTGTTCGGCTTCCAGCTATGGGTCAACCTGCCAGCAGCTCTCAAGATGGGCCAGCCGCGCTACCAGGAAGTGGCTGCCGCCAGCATCCCGGCCGTCCAGCTTAACGGCGCCTCCGTGCGCATCGTCGCGGGAGAGGTGAACGGAGTGCGCGGCCCGGTAGCCGATATCGCTGCCAATCCTCTGTACATGGACGTGCACCTGGAACCGGGGGCGAGCTTCACCCAGCCCATCCCGGAAGGGCATACCACCGTGTCATACGTCTATAAAGGTAAGGGAGAGTTCGGAGTGGATCAAGACGGGGGCAGCGAGATAATCGAAGCCACCCGCATGCTCGCCTTTGGCGATGGCGACCATCTCATGGTGCAGGCCCCGCCCGATTCGGCCCTCGACTTCATGCTGATGGCGGGCGCGCCGTTCAAAGAGCCCATCGTCCCCTACGGGCCATTCGTGATGAACACAGTCGAGGAGATCCAGCAGACTTTGGAGGACCTGCGCAACGGTACCTTCGTGCAGGCCTGAATATCACCCACCTCACATCAGGTCGTCCACTCGTCGTGGATGATCCCCGCCAGGTACCATGCGCCGTCTATCTGCTGAAAGACCAGGCGCAGGCTTTGCCAGTCCATGCCCCCATACTCCGGGTTCTCTCCAGGCAGGTGGTATTCAACCACCACCGCGCCAGGGTAAAACTCCTGGCTGTTGTCGATGGTGTTTCCTCCGCCAAGGCGCTGGTCCGCGCTGACCTGTTCCGCCTCGGCAAAGTCCTTGCTGTACACAAAACGAGCGAAATAATCCGCGAAGGTCATCTCGATCGGCGCGCCGCTGCCGTCGAAGATTCCCCAGTTATAAATAGTGGGATCATCCAGCAGGGTGGTCAGCTGCTCGGGCGTAAAGACCAGGTGCTCCGGGCGGACGAAAGAGTAGGGGGAAAAGCGCAGCCCAGCGGTCGGGTGCACCAGCGCAGATAATGCCGCCATATCCTTTGCCTGGAGCGCCCGGATGGCGGTCTCCGCCAGGGGCAGTACCTGGCTCTGCGCCGGGGTGACCAGCAGGTCACCCTGCAGCAGGTAGGCTTCGCTCACCTCCTGGCTTGGACAGCAGGCAGGGTCCTGCGGGCCGTGGACGACCACCTGGATATGGATGGCGCCGTCCCCGACCGCCAGAGACTGCACTTTAACCCGGTCACCCAGGAAGCGCGTGGCGGCGTGTCTGGGAACACCGTTCTCATTGAGCACGGCTGCCAGGTTCATGAAGGTACCGCTCCCACCGGTGTTGATCGCCAGGACCGAAACCCCATCTTCCAATCCATCGCCGTTCAGGTCGCCGCGCGCCTCGTTTATCAGATTGACAGAAACGGCTCCGGTCGAATCGGGGTTGCGCTGTTCGAAGAGCCCATCCTTGAGAGTCACCTTTCCACCGCTGTCAGGCAGCACGCTGGAGACGATATCCAATTTGTAGGTCATATTGCCCAGGGTGCCGGGCTCGAGGCCGGGCGGAGCGGTTGGCGAAGGCTCCGGCGGGAGAGTTGGGATGGTTGTTGGGGGCTGGGTGACCTGCGCAGTCTGGACTGGTGTTTGCAAGCTGGGAGCTGTCTCTAGCGGAGCAGCTGGTTCTGCAGCTGCACAGCCAGCTGCTGAGATTACCAGCAAGGCAGCAAATAGAAATATGGAATAACTCGTAGGCAAGGTGTTCATAGCCGATCCATGTCCATCTCGATTAAGGGAGCTAAGGCGCGGGTACGTGGTCTTGACGCGCCAGCCTGGTTTGTGCGTTCTACCAGAAAAGACGACCGCGCTCGCCAAAACGTTCCAACAGGTAGTGGTCCATTCCCCAGGTGCGCCCGGCCCGGGTGAACAGTGTCACCACTAGAATACCAATCGGCAGGATGTAGGACCAAGGCCAGTCGTGTACCAATGTCGCCAGGAAGGTGTTGATCAGAAAAAAAATTCCTGCCAAGCTGAAAAACGGGGTGAATGCGCCGAACAGGAGCGCCAATCCCAACAGTCCCTCGGTGACCAGCTGAAACGGGGCGAATACGCCCCGGATGGGCAGGATCACCCGGTCGATAAATGCGGCGTAAAATGTCAGAGGGTTCTCGGATTGGGGATAGATCTCGGTGAAGAACCGCAGCAAGCCATCCGGGGTATAAAAACCATCGAGCAAGTTGAAGCCCCAGGTGGTGATAAACATGACCCCGATCATAATTCTCAGGGCGGCGATCCAGCGCAGCAATGACGGGGTGGTTGAGTCTACTCTCGAGCTATCCATGCCTTTACAGCACCTCCTGGGTTAATCCGATTATAATGGCTTTGCAGGCATACTGAGATTACAGGATTTTCATAATGGCGCCTCCCACCAGCGAGCCCCAACTGGCGAACCAAGAACCCGAAGTCCAGAAAAAGCTGTGGATCTACACCAATTACGACTGCAACCTGCGCTGCACTTACTGCGTGGCGGAATCCAGCCCGAAAGCCGCTCGCCGCGCCCTGGGGGTGGACACTGTCAAGCGTCTGGTGGATGAAGCTCATAACCTGGAGTTCGAGCATCTCTACTTCACCGGTGGAGAGCCTTTCCTGCTGAGCGAGATCTACGAGATGCTGGCATACGCATCCGCGCGCCGGCCGACCACCGTGCTGACCAATGCGATGCTGCTGCACGGCAAGCGGTTGGAGAGTCTGTGGGCGATTAAGAATGATCATCTGGCGGTTCAGGTCAGCCTGGATGGAGGCCGGCCTGAGCAGCACGATCCTTACCGCGGCGGCGGCAGCTGGCAAAAGACCGTTGAAGGTATCCGTAATCTGCAAGAGCGAGGTTTTCGGGTGCGCCTGGCGACTACGGAGACGTCCAGCAATTCAGCCCACCTTGCCGAGCTGTGTGCGTTCCACCAGGCGTTGGGCATCCCGGAAGAAGATCACCTGATCCGGCCCCTGGCAAAAAGGGGTTTCTCGAGCGAGGGGCTGGAGGTGGGTAAGCAGAACCTGGCGCCCGAGATCACCGTGAACGGGGAGGGCGTTTATTGGCACCCACTGTCGACCGACTCCGATATGCTTGTGAGCGCCCAGATATTCCCGCTGTCTGAGGCGGTATGCCAGGTGCGTGGGGAGCTGGAGCAGATGGCAGATATGAGCCAGGCGCAGTTAAATACCTTTCAGTGAAGTAAGTGAGCCGGCTCCCGTGCGGAGCTTTTCAGCCCAGGCGAGATTTTAAATGCAAATCAGACAGGCAGCGGCGCGTGTGCACCGCGCGTTCCACGGGCAGCTGCGCCAGGTCCCCCTGCAGGCGCCGCAGGTCATCGGGGGTGTCCACGTCGTACCAGGGTGGGGTCAGCGCGGCTCGCAGACCGGCATTCTGTGCTCGCTCCAGTGTCTGGGACAGCACCCGGTCAGTGCTCCAGGAAATCCCATCAAAAATCCCGGCATGCATGTGCTTCATACCCACCAGGTAGTAGCCTCCATCGTACCCGGGACCCAAGACAAGCTCCACCTGATCTAAATATAGGGCAGCCTGTTTCAGATATTCCCCTGGCAGGGTAGGTCCATCCGAGTTAAGCGCCAGTACCTTTCGATAGCCTAACCTCAGCGCCTCCTGTATCGCTTGGGAGAGGCAATCGCCCATGCCTTCCCCTTCTACAGGCAGGAGATGCGTACCGAGCGGCGTGATGGCTTTAAAATAGCGGCGCGCAGCCGGGGGAGTGATCGCCACTGCCAGGTCAGCCTCTGCCAGTGCTGCTGCCATCTCGATCGTATCCAGAATCATGGCTTCAGATAACGCGATCGCCTCCTCGGGAGTGAGAGCCGGATACAACCGCGTCTTGGTCTTGCCCACTTGCGGCTGTTTGGCCATGATGACGAAGACCGTCTCTTTCATACCGGCTATATCCTGCGGTAGCGGACGATGCTGCGCAAAATAAAATAGGTTGCCAGGAATGAGCCTTTCCAGGTGCCGCTGATCTTGGATTTGCCGCCCAGGCGCGGGCGGTAGCTGACCGGTATTTCCCGAATCCGCCAGTTTCGCCGGGCTGCCCTGGCGATCATCTCCGTCGGCCAGCCGTAGGTCATCTCCTGCATCCCCAATGCTCCCAGATCCTCCCGCAGCACTGCTCGAAAAGGGCTTAGGTCGGTCAGCTGCAGCCCATATAGGCCGCTCAGCAGCCAGGCTGCCAGCCTGTTCCCGGCGCGCTGGTGCCAGGACATGGCGCCGGGTTCGATGCTCCCCGCCAGTCGTGAGCCCAGCACCATCTCAGCTTCGTGACTTAAAATCGGTGCAGCCAGCTCGCTGATATAGAGCGGATCATCCGCTCCGTCGGCATCCATAAAAACAGCAATTTCACCCTGGGCAGCAGCCAAACCTGTTGAGCACGCCTGACCATAGCCGCGCCTCGGCTCGTGAAGGACGGTTGCACCGGCTGCACCTGCAATTGCAACGGTGCCGTCATTTGATCCTCCGTCCACTACCAGGATTTCGAGATTGCCATCGGTTGGGAGAGCCGCCAGCAGGGTACCGATGCTCTCAGCCTCGTTGAGCGCCGGGATGATCACGCTGATGATTTGCATGGCCGTATTTTGCCCTATCTCAGGCAGGCTGGCAAGGCCGCGCCTCGAACTGTACAAACGAAATTATAATAACGCGACCGGTCGGCATGCAATCTGGTACGGGTGGAGTTTGACTATTTTGGCTGTCCTCCCAGATCTTCGAGGCAAGGCGTCCTGGCCAACCCAAAGGTGGCTGGACCTTGCGTGGTTAGCGGCACTGGCACTACTGCTGGCCTACACTTTTAGTGTTTATCGGTCTGGCCGCTTCTGCGCGTATTTAGGCACCGATTTCCGGGGCTACTATGCTGCCGCGCAGATTGTACGCCAGCGCGGCTTTGCTGCCGTGTACAGCCAGGCGACCCAGGAGTTCTACCAGGCAAACCTTCCCCACCAATGTCCGGACTCGACCTCCGCCCCTCCGCTGCTTAAGGTTTCAATGCCCTACCTGCCCGCCTTTGTTGTGGTTTTCCTGCCGCTGACCTTCCTGGATTTCACCACCGCTTACGAGGTGTGGGTGCTTCTCAACCTGGCAGGTCTGCTGGTCTACTTGCTGTATCTCATCGCCGCGCTCGGTGAAAGGGCGAGTTTATTGCGATCCTTGCAGTGGATGCTGTGTGTGCCGCTCTTCTCGAACCTGGTTTTGGGGCAGATGAACCTCGTACTGGTGGTTTGTTTGGGCCAATTTGTGCTGTCTATCTTGGTGGGGCGGCGATTCCTGGGCGGGTTCTGGCTGGGCGGTATGCTGATGAAGCCTCATGCCCTGATCCTGCTGCTGCCGGGTCTGGTCATCCGCAAGGATTGGAAACCTCTGCTCGGCTTTACTGGCAGCGCCCTGGCGATCCTCTCAATTTCCACTCTTCTGGCAGGCTGGGATGGCTTAGGGTCATCGGTCCAGATGGCGGCTGAGTTCGCTGGCCCGTTGATCCAGACCGGCCCGGCAATGATGAACTTCCGGGCGCTGGCTCTTTACCTGGAGAATATCTTGCCGGTATGGGGCGCCTGGGCTGTGGCGATCTGCGGGATGGCTATGGCAGCAGGTTTAGCGCTTTATCTCTGGTGGCGGCACTACCTGGCAACCGGTCCGGGGTTTGTGTTGTTGGTGGTTGCCACTTTAGCGGCAACTTTCGCCGTCACCTGGCATTCGCATTTTTATTTATTGATGCTTCTGATCCCACTCTTGCTGTTCCTGGACCTTAAGGGGGTCATCCCGCCGGCCTGGCGCTGGTTCTGGATAGCAGGCCCACCGCTGTTATATCTGCTGCTTTACCTGGCAAACCCATCCCAGGCGCGCAGCTGGTTCGGATTGGGGATGCTGGCTATAAATCTGTACATCCTGGCATGGTCTGCTCAGAGACTCAGGAACGCCAGGCGCAATCCAGTTTAAAGCATGCTGATTTCAAGCCGGATGATCAGTAAATCCTCGCTGGCGATATGATCGAGCGCCTTACTTCACCTGGAGCGTCACCACGGTCAGCTTGCCGGGCTCGACCTCCACCAGCGTCTGGTGCATCTGCTGGCCCAGCCAGACGGAGATTTGGTACTCGCCCGGGGGTAGGTCGCCGATGGCAAAGTTCTCCTGCCAGGGGTTGCTCCCGGTCAGATCCTTGTCCATGTAGGTGCTTATGTAATACTGCTCCACAGCCGGCTGTCCCGGTCCTCCCAGCAGCTCCAGGACAACGTTGTTCACTTCGATGAAATCCCCGTTGGCATCCACCAGCCGCCCGGCCAGCGCTCCCAGCACCTGCCCGTCTGCCCCGCTGAGCGGTGCCAGCCACAGCTCCGGGTTGACCGCCGCTTCGGGCTTGTTCTCACCCAGGCGTACTTCGAAGTGCAGCATGCTGCCGGCGATATTGCCGCTCATGCCCACCTTGCCGATCTCCTGACCGGCGGATACGCCATCGCCCTCTTTGACCAGCACCTCCGACAGGTGCGCGTACAGGGTGTAGACCGGCTCTGAGACGCCCGCCAGGCTGTGCTCCAGGATCACCAGGTTGCCGTAGGTGTTCGGGCGTGAGGCATAAGACTTCACGCTGTCGTCGCCGGCGACCACCACGCGCCCGTCTGCGGCGGCCACCACGGACGTGCCGGTGGAGTTGAGGAAGCCGGCACCCAGGTTGGCACCGCGCTTGGAGCGATGGTACTCGCCAAAGCGGTAGGATGGATCGTACTCTATCCGCCCGCCCTGGCTCACCGGTCGACCCAGCGGAAACACACCTTCCAATCTGCAGACCTCTTCGGCGCAGCCCGATGGGGCTTGCCCGGCAGGTGCCGCCGGTGGCGCTTCCGTTGGCGCAGGCGGCGGCTCGGTGGGAGGCGGAGCCTCAGTGGGCGGGAGGCTGGTCGGCGCAGCCTCCGCAGGCGGTTCGGTCGGCAAAGCCAGCTCGGCTTCCGCCGGTGTGGGGGAAGCCTGTGCGCTCACCGGCGGAGGGCTTGTTTGGGGCGGCTCTGCGGTTTGGCCTCCAACCTGGCAGGCGACCACAGCCATTGCCAGGATCAGGATAATGAACATAATCGAGGAAATATACCCGGTCTTCATCATCTTCGATAACACCTTTTCTTGGGCTTCTACTCGATAACCATCGGGTTTCCTGCGTGGCTACCAGGGTGCGTTGACGATAAACACATACGCAAAAAATGTGCAGGCGACAATGCTGCACAAGGCAACCGCAGCAATGGCGATGATGACAGCCATCGCCACCTGGCTGCCGGAGCCAGTCGATTTACTGCTTGGCCCTGGCTGGGACGGAGAACTGACTGAATACTCGGGCGCACCGGCTGGTTCCGACGGCGATCCTGGGGCGACCTCACTCATGATGTTCCTCCTTGGCGCGGCGACACGCCGGTAATGTTTCCGGTAAGAGCATAACACAGCGGGTAGTGCGAGTCAATTAAACCTCAGTTAAGGAAACCCCTTGACTCTCCCCCTGCTGGATGGTGTATGATCAGTCACAGCATGCACATGGGCGCTTTATCCATCTGAAGCCCCATCATAAATTGGACCGCGCGGACCTGATCGATGTTCAGAATAGGTGATTTTTCAAGGCTCAGCCGGGTGCCGGTGAAAACCCTGCGCTACTACGACGAGATCGGCTTGCTCAAGCCGCGCGGCATAGACCGCTTCACTCGCTATCGCTACTATTCCGTTGACCAGCTGCCCCTGCTCTACCGCATTCTGGGGCTCAAGGAGCTGGGCTTCTCGCTTGAGCAAATCGCCCGCCTGCTGGAAGGGGATATCTCGCCTGGGCAGCTCCGGCGCATGCTGGAGGTGCGCCGGGGAGAGATCGAGCAGCAGCTTGAGCAGGGACACTACCAGCTCAAGCGCCTGGAGGCCCGGCTGAAACAGATCGAACAGGAGGGCAAAATGCCTGATTACGAGGTTATTCTCAAGAAAGTTGATCCCCGCTGGGTCGCCTCTGTGCGCGGGGTGATCTCCAGCTATGATGAATCGGGACCTGTTTTCGACCGCCTCTTCGACGAGGCATACAGCTACGTCCATCGCCAGGGGGTGCGCAGCCCGGGCTGCGGCATCGCCGTCTACCACGAAAAGCAGGGCAGCGACGAGAACATCGAAGTGGAAGCGCTGGCTGAGCTGTCAGGGCCTATCCGGGGCAGCAGCCAGGTGCAGGTCTACGAGCTGCCGGCGATCGAGACGGCTGCCAGCATGGTGCACCACGGTCTGTTCGCCACCCTCGGCAAGGCCTATGCCGCAATCCTGGCCTGGACCCAGGAGCACGGCTACCGCGTCAGCGGGCCGGCGCGTGAGCTCTATCTGAGCTTTCAAAAGGACGGCGATCAGAACCAGTACGTCACCGAGATCCAGCTCCCGGTGATGAAGATCCAGCAAAGGAAGGCTGCAGTGGAACCTGAGATTGTCAATTTGGAAGCATTCCTGGTGGTCGGGCTGCCCTACCTGGGCGACAACGAGGGGGGAGAGATCGGGCAAATGTGGGGCGAGTTCGTCCCGCGCATCCCGGAGATCCGCCACCTGGCGCCCGGCCCGGCAGTATCTTACGGCATCTGCAGCCCCAATCCCACGGGGTTGATCGACTACATTGCCGCCCTGCCTGTGACCCGCCTGGAGGATATTCCACCGGGCATGGTCGGCAAACAGGTACCCGCGCAGACGTATGTGCGCTTCGAGGCGCGCGGGGTGGAAGATATCGGACCCACGTACCAGCGCATCCTGAAAGAGTGGCTGCCCGCTTCAGGCTACCAGCCCGGCGACGGTCCCGATTTCGAGTTTTATCCGGAAACTTTCAATCCCGATGACCCCGAATCGACGGTTTACATCTATTTCCCCGTCCAGAAAGCCTGATCATTCCAGACAAATATGATTCGCCCCGGATTTGATCTTTACCGGAGCGAATCATATTTGTTACGCTGTTTACCCAATCCCTCCTGCCCCTCTACCCGGTGGGAAAGGGGGATTTCGGACATAAGAATAGAATTAGCTATCTCTGTGTACTCTGCGCACTCTGTGGTGAGTGAACCCTACTCGCCAAACTTGATCCCCTGGGCCAGGGGCAGCTCTTTTGAGTAGTTGATCGTATTGGTCTGGCGGCGCATATAGGCCTTCCAGGCATCGGAGCCCGATTCGCGCCCGCCGCCGGTCTCTTTCTCCCCGCCAAACGCCCCGCCGATTTCAGCTCCTGAGGTGCCGATATTGACGTTGGCAATGCCGCAGTCCGATCCGCTGGCTGAGAGGAAGACCTCCGCCTTGCGCAGGTCGTTGGTGAAGATGGCGCTGGACAGCCCCTGGGGTACGTCGTTGTGCAGGTGAATGGCCTCCTCCAGGCTGCTGTACTCCAGCAGGTACAGGATGGGGGCGAACGTTTCGGTCTTGACGATCTCCGTCTGGGCCGGCATTTTGACGATCGTCGGCTCGACAAAGTTTGGCCCCAGGCCGGTGTGCACACCCCCGCCGGTGAGGATTTCGCCGCCGTCGGCGCGCGCCTGCTGCAGGGCATCCAGCATGTCTTCTACTGCGGCATTGTTCACCAGCGGCCCCATCAGGGTGGTGTCGTCCAGCGGATTGCCCATAGGCACCTGCCGGTAAGCATCTACCAGCCGTCGGGCGAGTTCGCTGGCGATATCCCTGTGCAGGATCAGCCGCCGGGTGCTGGTGCAGCGCTGACCCGCCGTGCCCACCGCCCCGAACAGGATGGCGCGGGCTGCCATATCCAGGTCGGCGTCTTCTGTGACGATGATGGCGTTGTTGCCGCCCAGCTCCAGGATGGTGCGCCCAAATCGCCGGGCGACCGCCTCGGCGACATGCTCTCCGATCTTGGTGGAGCCGGTGAAGGAGACCAACGGCACGCGCCGGTCGTTGAGCAGCAGCTCGCCCACATCCCGCCCGGAGCCGATCACCAGGTTGAATATCCCGCTCAAGCCATGATCAGCCATGACCCGGTTGGCAATCACCTGCACGGCAATGGCAGTCAGCGGCGTCTCGGACGACGGCTTCCACAGCACGGTGTCGCCGCATACTGCAGCGATGGTGGAGTTCCATGACCATACGGCTACCGGGAAGTTGAAGGACGTGATCAGACCCAGGATGCCCAGCGGGTGCCACTGTTCGTACATGCGGTGACCGGGGCGCTCGGAGTGCATGGAGAGGCCGTAGAGCTGGCGTGACAGCCCAACGGCAAAATCGGCGATATCGATCATCTCCTGCACCTCGCCGCGTCCTTCGGCGCGGATCTTGCCCATCTCCAGCGATACCAGGTCGCCCAGCGGCTCTTTCATCTCGCGCAGGGCGTCGCCCAGGTCGCGCACCAGCAGGCCGCGCCTGGGCGCCGGCACCGCTCGCCAGCTCAGAAAGGCTCTCTGCGCGGCCGCAGCCACCTGCTCGTAGATCGCTGGGGTTGCCTGCACAACCCGGGCGATGGGTTCGCCGCTGGTCGGGTTGTAGGAGACCAGCTCTTTGCCTTCGGGTTCCGAGAGCCAGCCTTCCGCTCCGATGCAGGCTCCCAGGTTGAGTTCTTCGATGCCAAGCTTGCTCAGCAGTGCTTTCATGAGTAGGACCTCCTTGAAATTGCGATGGCGGCTTCAATCGTGTCACAATTTTAATCCCGAATCCACGATAAATAAGAAATGGATTAAACCTCTCGCTCCGGGGGAACCCGGTCTCGAGAAAAGGCGTCATAAACTCGAGCTACCGGGTGTGCAACTGTGGAACGTCGCCCCTTTGCAATACATCATCCCGATTCAGCGGTAGTAAAACAATTGGTATATCGAATAGGAGCAGAAAATGAAGAAAAGATGCGGCCCATTGTTTCCCCTGACTGGCGTCGCGGTGCTGTTTCTGGCAGCCTGTTCTGTTAGCCCTGCGACCACCTCTGAGCCCTTAGTCGAAAAAACTATCTATATCGGACCGCAGCTTGTCGACTGTGCAGGCGTGGCCCCGCAGCAGTGTATGCAGGTGAAAGAAAGCCCCGAGGCCGAGTACACCCTGTTCTATGACCAGATCGAAGGCTTCGAATACGAGGCTGGTTACGACTACACATTGAAAGTGAAGGAAGAGAAAGTGGAAAACCCGCCTGCCGACGCAGCGGATTTCCGCTGGATCCTGGTCGAGATAGTCAGCAAGACCGCCGCTAGCGCCCCGCCTGCAGTTGCATCGTCCCTCGAAGGGCAGACCTTCTCCCTGGACTGGTACCTGAGCAGCGCCGGCGAGCAGGTTCAAGTCCTGCCGGAGGCTGAGATCACTGCCGAAATTAGTGAAGGCACAATTGGGGGCAGTGCTGGCTGCAACCACTACAGCGCCAGCATCCAGGTGGATGGCGATCAGGTCAAGATCGAGCAGGGAATGACCACCCTGATGGCCTGCGCAGAGCCGGTGATGCGGCAAGAGCAGGCTTATCTCGAAACTCTGGGGAAGGCCGCCTCCTACCAACTGGCGGACGGCGTGCTGACTTTTATGGACTCCCAGGGATCTGTGATCCTGTCCTTTTCGACCCTGCAGCCGCTGTCCCTGGCTGGCACCGCCTGGCAGATGACGGGTTATAACAACGGCCCGGGCGGCATCGCCTCCGCTATCGCCGGCACCTAGATCGATGCCCTCTTCGGCGAGGACGGCAGCCTGAGCGGTTCGGCTGGCTGCAACCGCTACACCGCCTCCTACACGCTGGATGGCGATAAGATTTCCATCAGCCCGGCCGCGACCACGCGCAAGATGTGCACCCAGCCGTAAGGCATCATGGAGCAGGAAACAGCGTACCTCAAAGCCCTGGAAAAGGCGACAGCCTACACAATCGCAGGCGATATGCTCACCCTGACCGACGCTGAAGGGACCCGCATGGCGGAATTCCGTGCCAACCCCCTGATCGAGACAAGTTAAATAACGCTCGGGCGGTGAGACTGCCGCCCGAGTTTGTGTGAAGTACGGTTGGAGCAGTATTCGATTGTCCCCTCCTATCTGCGAGGGTTGGTTGGGGGCAGGTACTTTACACCACCTCCTGCCGCAGTGAAGCCGTTATGTTTCACCCCACCCCCAACCTCGCCACCCTCCGCCGATAATGGTTACCATTTCCTGCTAATATAAACGCCCCAGCGTCCGCCGTGTTACCCGCCTTACGAATCCGCAATGATTGATACCCCCACACCATATCCTATCTGATCATCATCGGCAGGTACTGCCGGGAGACGACATACGGGTATGCCCACAGCTCCCGTCCGTGCTCGCTGTCGTCGGCAAGGAAGAAAAGCGTGCCGTTCACATCGGTAAGCCAGTTCGGATGTGAAGAAACAAAATATGAGTATTCGTCCACCCCCGGATGAATATCTGCCACCATTACCGTGCCTGCTTGTGTACCGTCACTCTTCCACAGCTCGGTGCCGTGCAGGCCGTCGTCAGCTCCCAGGAAGACCACCCCGTTGATTGCTGTTAAATTTGAAGGCCAGGAAAGATCTCTCGACCAGTTAGGTCCTGGGTTAATATCCCTCACCAACACGGTGCCCAGTTCGCTGCCGTCGCTCACCCACAGCTCTTTGCCGTGTGCGCCATCGTCGGCGATAAAGAAGAGCCTTCCGTTAACAGCTGCCAGGAATTCGGGGTTTGAATGATACGGTTGTCCGTATTCGGCAAATCCGGGATAGATATCTTTGACCAGCACGGTGCCCTCTTCTGTCCCATCGCTTTTCCATAGCTCTACCCCGTGCAGCTCGTCGAACGCGGTGAAGTACAGGGTATCCTCGACGAGGGTGAGTTCATCTGGAAGTTGGTATTGATAATCAGGGTCGTTGGGTATGACATCCTTAATGAGCGTTGTGCCTGCTTCCGTGCCGTCGCTGCTCCACAGCTCGATCCCATGGGTGCCATCGCCGGCGATAAAAACCAGCGTGCCGTTCATGTCGGTCAGGCTGCCAGGACCCGAGGAGATATAGCCAGGATAGATGTCCTTGACCAGGAAGGTGCCCGTCTCAGTGCCGTCGCTCTTCCACAGCTCGTAGCCATGAGTGCCGTCATCCGCGGCAAAATACAGGCTGTCGTTGACCACGACGAGGTTGACAGGAGTTGAGCCCCAACCCGGGTTGATATCCTTGACCAGCATGGTGCCTGTCTGGGTGCCGTCGCTGCTCCACAGCTCCGGGCCATGCACGCCGTCGTCGGCAGTGAAGTACAGCTCATCGTTGAAGATGGCGAAGCCAGCTGGCTGAGATGAACAGTCCGGACAGATATCCATCACCAGCCACGTGCCTGCATCCGTGCCGTCGCTGCGCCACAGCTCCGCGCCGTGGATGCCGTCATTTGCCGCAAAATACATCACGCCGTTAAAGACCTTAATACCGGTTGGCGTGGATGAGCCGTTTGGATTGATGTCCGCCACCATCCCGGTTCCGCTCTCGGTGCCATCGCTCACCCACAGCTCGATGCCATACAGTCGGTCGTCTATGGCGAAATAGTACTTGCCATCCATGCTCAGCGCGGTTTTTATTTCGATATCATCCGTGTCGGTGTTGATATCTCTTACCAGCGAAGTGCCTTGCTCGCTGCCGTCCGTCTTCCACAGCTCGGTGCCGTGAGTCCCGTCATCAGTGGTGAAAAACAGTTGGCCTCCGGAAACGATCAAATGACTCGGGGTGTGATCAGATGGATACGACCAGTCGATACTGCCTATCAATATGTCTTTAACCAATACGGTACCCGCCTCGGTTCCATCGCTCTTCCAAAGTTCTATTCCATGGACTCCGTCATCTGCGGAGAAGAACAGCTCACCATTGAATACCGTCAGGTGGTTCACACAAGATGTGTTATGGGGGTTGATATCTATAACGAGCGCAGTGCCGGCCTCGGTGCCGTCGCTCTGCCACAGCTCGCAGCCGTGAGCATCCTCTGAGGCGCTGAAGTAGAGCATTCCCCCCATGCCGGTTAAGGATGATGGCCAGGAACCCGATGCAGTCGGGTAAATATCTTTGACCAGCCGGGTGCCGTCCTGTGTCCCGTCGCTCATCCACAGCTCGTTTCCGTGGATCCCATCATCTGCTGTGAAGTAGAGCGAGCCCTCGTGTTCGACCATATTGGACGGGCAGGATGCGTTATTGGGATCGATATCCTTCACCAGCCGGGTGCCGGCTTCCGTCCCATCGCTCTTCCATAGCTCGCAGCCATGCTGGCTGTCATCGACGGTGAAATACAGGCTGCTGCCGACAGCAGCCAGCTCCATCATCGTCCAAGGTTGTCCGGCAGGTATGTCTTTGACCCGTTGTGTGCCAGCCTGTGTGCCGTCGCTCTTCCACAGTTCATCGCTATAGTCTGGGCTGGAGACCGCAAAATACAAAGTCCCATCCACGTCTACAAAATTGCGCGGAAAGGATGAATACGGTCCATATTCATCCCCGCCGGGGTAAATATCCTTGACCAGCAGAGTGCCTCCTTCCGTCCCGTCGCTCACCCACAACTCGGAGCCGTGAACCCCATCGTTGCCGTTGAAGTACAAGGATCCCTGATATTCCACCAATAACCCCGGATAGTAGTCGTAGATTCCCGAGTTCAATCCGGGATGGAGGTCTTTCACCATCACCGTGCCGGCTTCGGTCCCGTCGCTCGTCCACAGCTCGCTGCCGTGCTCGTCATCCGTGGCGGCGAAGAACAGCCTTTCGTTGATCATCATCAGGTATTTCGGCCAGGAGGAGCCGTCCGGGTCGATGTCCTTTACCAGCAGCGTGCCGGCTTCGCTTCCATCGCTCTTCCACAGCTCGACGCCGTGGACGCCGTCATCGATCGAGAGGAACAGGGAGCTGTTAACGTTGGCAAATATGGGTTCCCCGTAGCCGACCCCGATGCCCTGGGTTGTGGTGATGATGTCCTTAACCAGGTAAGGCTCGCCGGCGATTGGGTCGGGCGTTGTGATTCCTTGACTGCTGGCATTCATTGCTTGCTTGCCAACAGTTAACCATGCTGTGCTGCAGAGCAGCGCAGCGATTATGACCATCAGCCGCAGGGAACATCTCCCCGCATAGACCGGCAGCATTCTCCCAAACATGGTTGGCTCCTTGTGCTAAAATCTGGTAAGCGGCAACCTCGATCATCGAGCTTTCTCTGTTATCATCGCGAATATTGTCTTGCGAGTCAAGCGCCGCTTTGGCACGCGCCTTGCATTGTTTTCACTAACTCGAATCGTCTCTACTGGATTACACTGTTTTCTACTCTCAATTCTCGACTCTCGTTCCTCGTACCAACCCGGGAGGTCGTATGGCAAACAAAACCGCACTTGTACTCAGCGGCGGCGGCGCCAAGGGCGCTTTCCAGGTCGGCGCCGAAAAGTACGCCCGCGAAGTCAAAGGCTACCATTGGGATATTATTGCCGGCGTGTCGGTGGGGGCGCTCAACGGTGCTATGCTCGCCATGGAGAAGTACACCCGCCTGCTGGAGATCTGGAATACCATCTCGGACGACCAAGTCTACACCGGCGGGCTCAACCTCATCTCGCTGGTCAGGCTGCTGTTTGGGAGGCGCTCCTTCTACGGCAACGAGCCGCTGCAGCGCATGCTGAGCCAGGAGCTCGAGCCGGAGAAGATGCGCGCCGACCTGCGCGTGGGGGCAGTCTCGCTGATCAGCGGCGAGTACGTAGAGTTCCGGGCCGACGACCCTCAGCTTGAGCGGGCGGTGCTGGCATCTACCGTGATGCCCATCATCTGGGAGCCGGTCAGCCTGTCCGACCAGTATCCCGAGATGGTGGACGGCGGCGTGCGCAATATCTCGCCCATCGGCGACGTGCTGGACGCCGATCCGGACGAGGTGGTGATCATCAACTGCAGCCCGCAGACCTTCGATCCGCTGAGAAAAGCGCCCAAAGACGTGGTCAAGGTCGGGCTGCGCACCCTGGATATCCTGCTGAACGAGTTGTTCCAGAGCGACCTGCGTGAGTTCGTGCGCATCAACCACCTGGTGCAGGAAGCCGCGGCGCAGGGCGTGACCCTGCATCACCCGGTAAGTGGGCAGCCCTTGAAATACTACGAGTGCAAGGTTATCGAGCCGCTCGCTCCGCTGGGCGATACCCTGGATTTCTCCCAGCAGGCGGTGCAGGCCTCGCTGCAGGCCGGAGTGGAGCGCGCCCGCCAGGTCTTGAATGGGGTGAAGCGCAACAATCACACCACCCCGGCTTGACAGCCCCGGGTTATCCGCTTATAATCAGTCCTGATTAGTCAATATTGACTAATCAGGACTGATGTGTTTATGGAACCAAAACTGCTGCTTTTAGGTTTGCTACGCCAGCATGACATGCATGGCTATCAGCTCTACGAGTTTATCGAACGCGACCTCTCGGTCTGCACCGATCTGAAGAAGCCCACCGCCTACTACCTGCTGGGCAAGATGGCGGAAGACGGCTGGATCGCTGAAGATCAGGCGCAAGAAGGCAACCGCCCGCCCCGCCGTGTTTACAGTCTGACCGAGCGCGGCGAAGAGGCCTTTCAGAGTATGCTGCGCGCCAACCTGGCAGACTACCGCCCGGCCGTTTTTGCTGGTGACGCTGGCCTGGCATTCGTGGACGCATTGGATCCGCAGGAGGCGCGGGCGCTGCTGTCCCGGCGCCGCCACGCGACGGCGGATGCCCTGGAAGCCTTGCGTTCCGTCCCAGCCCATCAGGGCAGCCTGCAGATCGTCATCGATCACCAGCGTAGCCACCTGCGAGCTGAGCTGGACTGGCTGGATGCACTGCTGACTAACTTAGATCAAAGAGAAAAAATATGAAACGTCGTGAAAGAACGTCCCAGCTTGCCCCAGAAGACCGGTTGGATTTCAAGAAAATCCTGCCGGTTTTCGTCATCGTCTTAATTGACCTCCTGGGTCTGACGATCATTATCCCCTTAATGCCCCTATATGCCACTTCCTTCGGGGCCAGCGCTCTGGTCATTGGCCTGCTAGGTGCGGCTTACCCTACGATGCAGTTCATCGGCGCGCCTATCCTCGGACGGCTCTCAGACCGCTACGGGCGCAAGCCGGTCCTGCTTGCCAGCCAGGCGGGCACCCTGCTGGGCTTCCTGGTTTTGGGTTTCGCCGGCTCGCTGTGGATGATCTTCCTGGCGCGCATCATCGACGGTCTCTCAGGCGCCAATATCTCGACTGCGCAGGCAGTGATCTCCGACAGCACCACGGAGAAAAACCGCACCCAGGGGCTCGGTCTGCTCGGCGCAGCCTTTGGACTGGGATTTATTATCGGCCCGATTATCGCTTTCGTTTCGCTGGCGGCGAGCGGCAACGATTACCGCGTCCCGGCTTTTGTGGCGGCAGCTTTCTCTCTTCTGTCGATCTTGCTCACCCTGATCTGGCTAGAGGAGACCCTGCCAGCCGAACAGCGCGGGGCAACTGGCAAAAAGGCGTCCTTATCCTTGGGTGTAATGCTGGGGGCCCTGCGCCACCCGGCGGTTGGCTTGCTGCTGGTCTTGATGTTCGCACAGCAGATTGCTTTCGGCGGCTTCGAGCAGCTCCTAGCTCTGTTCACCCTGAATCGCATGGGCCTCAATGCGTCGGGCAACTCCATCATTTTTGTCTTTGTGGGCGTGATCGTGGTGGCAGTGCAAGGCGGTCTCATCGGTCCATGGAGCCGTAAGTACGGCGACCGGCGGCTGATCTATACCGGGCTGGCGCTGTTGGCGGTCGGTCTGGCGTTGACCTCCCTGACGCCGCGCGTACCTATGCCTGGCTATTCCCAGGCTAAGCTGACACAGGAGCTTTCCGCCAGCGCCGATTTCCGCACCCACGAGAGTCCTACCACGCAGAACCTGGCGGTCGATCTGCCGCCGGACAGCAACAACGGTTTGACCGGTTTGTTATGGATCCTGGCTGCTATGGTCCCGGCTGCCATCGGTGGCGGCATCCTGCAGCCCAGCATCAACAGCCTGATCACAAAACGGGTAGATCACAGCGATGTGGGCGGCATGCTGGGCATCTCCGCCGCCTTCCTATCCGCTGCCAATGCCATTGCCCCCCTGCTTGGCGGAGCGATCTTCCAGGTTCTCGGTTCTACTGCCCCGTTCTTCCTGGGCGGGCTGCTCATGGCAGTCTTGCTCCTGGTCTCCACGCAGCGCCTCAAACCGGGCAGTGAAGAGCTTTCCCAGGTGGGATTGGCGAGATCGACCAGTGGGCATTGATCCCGTATAAGATCTTTGTACGATAGCAGATGGGGGAATTAAGAATTGCACGGGGCGGCAATAGACTGCCGCCCCGAATCTATTGGCTGTTCAGCACAAAATCAATCGCATACTGGGCATCCTGGTAGTACGGATTCTCCACCAGGGCCTGCTGGAAGTTGGCTACCGCCCCGTTGTTATCCCCATTGCGGTACAGCATCCAGCCGCGCCAGAGCAGGGCCTCTTCAGCGTTGGGTGTGATCTGAAGCGCGTAGTCGGTCAGCGCTTTCAGATCATCCATGCGCCGGCTGTGGAAGTAGGCAAAGAACGGTCCGAACTGGTAGCGCATCATGCGCTGGGGCAGACCGAGCTGGCGCGCCCGGTCGTAGGCTCCTGCCGCCTCATTGTAGCGCTCGAAGTACACCAGATTGCTGCCCAGGTTGAACCAGGCATAAGCGTCTTCGGGATCAACGGCTGTATCTGCCTGGGCATTCTCTAATGCATGCTGGCGGTTGTAGTCCACGTCCCAGTCCGGGCCGAGGATCGCCTTGACAATCTCTTCTTTTTCCGGCGGATACAGCATGATGTAGACGTGGTTAAAGCTGTGCCAGTACTCATACAGCTTATCGTACGGCACTTTCCGGTCTGGTCCGAGGTAGGAGTCCTGGGCAGTGAACGTCTGGGTGGCATCGTCATAGCCTGTGATCAGGTTATAGTGCGCAGCCCACCGGTCATCGTTGGGCCAGTATGCGACCTCCAGCTCAAAGCTCTCCTCGATCATCACCGGGATGCCGGCCGCGATCAGCTTCTTGAGCACCTCCAGGTCGCCGCCCACGCGGAACTCAGCGTTCAGCCAGCCAGCGCGCGTGCGCACATAGTAGATCAGCTCCTCCACGTTGACATTGCGGTCCTCGCGTTGAGGCTTGAGCAGGTCGGAGATATCCTTTTGAGTGCCCTCCCAGCCGGTGGTGCGCAGGTACAGCGCCAGCGTGGTCGGACCGCAGTTGTTAGCATCCTGCTTCTCCCAGGCTGGGGCAGGCAGCGAGACCACCGAGGGTATAGGGGTAGGCGTGAGTGTCGGTGTGGGCGTCGGTCCAGAGGTGGGGGTGAGGGTCGGGCAGGTGGTGGGTGTGATTGTCGGCTCTAGGCGGGAGATGACGATCACTTCGGGGGGCGGCAGGGCAGTCGGCACCTCCCCCACCGGGTTAATCACCCCGCGCAGATATGCCAGAGCAAAATCGAGCCGCCAGGACAGGCGGCTCTTTACCGGGGGTAGCTGGTAGAGCAAAACCGCCAGGGCAAGGAGCGCCATACCGGTGAGCAGGACTCTCGTCCAGGTTGACTTGGGCATGTGCGGTATTTTATCATCCTTCCCAGGCCGTTTTTAGCATTCTAAGTGTCTTCTTAATTGTATGGGTAGGAGCTCGCCGCAGGCCCTCTCACACCCTTAGATGCGTTTCTATTATCTTGACTGAAATGCGCCCTCAAGACACGAAGCTACCTGGTGCCTTTACGTCTTGGTGGTTTATTTCTTTAGCGAGGATTCTCACCCAGACCCAGCTCGTGGTGCAGGGAGCGCACTGTATCTACCATCTGGTCTTCTGGGATGCAGAAGGAGACGCTGTACTCTGTGGCTGCCTGGGCAACGGCGATAACGCGTGTGCCGTGCTTACCCAGGGCAGCGAACGCGTGCGAGACGATGCCGGTCTCGTTCCATCCTGGCACGCCCACCACCGAGACCGTGGCGACTTTTTCTCGGGTTTCCAGCCGCAAGCCGTTGCCATTGCTGCCGTTCCCCTTATACGAAGCTTGGTCCCCGTCAGCGCAGTCAGGTGATAGGTCGACGCCAAACTCCTGGCACAGCCGCTTGAGGGCGTGGCTCTGGTCGCGCTGGCGCAGCACCAGGTTGAGGCTGTGCTCGGAAAATGACTGGGAGAACATGGGCACATCCACCCCCGCCTGGCTCAGGCTTCCCAGGGCGCGCGCCGCCAGCTGCGGCGTCCAACGGTCATCCTGGCTGCCCACAGCCACCATCACCAGCCCGGTGGTGGAGATGATAGCAGGCAGGAGCTGGCGGTCGGGGGCCGGGTTTTTGACGATCAACGTGCCGGGGTAAGCCGGGTTGAAGCTGTTGAGCAGGCGCAGGGGGATGCCCTGGGAGACGACCGGTCGGATTGTCTTTGGGTGCAGCACATCGGCGCCGTAGTACGCCAGATCAGCGGCTTCCTCATACGAAAGCTGCGCCAGGCTGCGCGCGCCAGGGACGATGTTGGGATCGGCAGTAAGGATGCCGTCCACATCGCTCCAGATCCATACCTCGCCGGCGTCCAGTCCGGCAGCGATGATGGCAGCCGAGTAATCGCTGCCGCCGCGCCCCAGGGTGGTGGTGACGCCAGCTTCGTTGGCGGCGATGTAGCCGGTGATCACGGGTAGAACATCTTGCTCGATCAGAGGCCGCAGGCGCTCCTGCAGGCGCTGGCGGGTGGCTTCCATCAGCGGGTGCGCCGCCCCGAAATTGCTGTCGGTAACGATCAGCCCGGCGGCGCTGAGCGCCTGAGCGCGCAGGCCGCGCTCGCGCAGCACTGCCGCCAGCAGGCTGGCGGAGAGCTGCTCGCCGAAAGATGACACCGCGTCGTAGCCGCGCCGGGTCACCTCGCCCAGAACGGCGATGCTGCGGTACAGGCGCTCCAGATCGTGCAGGCGGTCCTCGATCATACCGCCGGCCTCCAGCCGCTCTGTTCTGCTCTTGAGCAGGTCCTCAGCAGTCTGTAGGTGGCGCGCCAGAAGCGCTGCCTTGATCTCGCGGTAGGTCCCATCCTGACCTTCGGCGGCGGCGCGCGCCCCGGCAATGAGCTGGTCGGTGACGCCGCTCATGGCGGAGACTACCGCCACTTTTGGCCCGCTGTTCTCGATGAGGATGTCCGCCACACCGGCGATGCGCTCGGCGCTGCCAACTGACGTGCCTCCGAATTTATGGACGATCATGAGCGTCTCCATGATTGGTTATACTTTCTCGAGCGCCTGTTCCAGGTCTGCAATCAGGTCGCCGGGGTCTTCGATGCCGGCCGCGTAGCGCACCAGGTTATCCGCCAGGCCAGCGGCCCGGCGCTCGGCGCTGTGCAGCGAGAACAGCGCTGCAGGCTGCTGGACGATGCTCTCCACTCCCCCCAGGGTCGGGCCGATATAGGGCAGGCGCAGCGCATCGATGAAGCGCCCCGTAGCTTCGAAATCCCCCTCGATCTCGAAGCTGACTACACCACCGAAGCCATCCATCAGCCGGCTGGCGGCGGCGTGGTCGGGGTGGCTCGGCAGGCCCGGATAGTACACCCGGTGCACCGCAGGGTGGCCCTCCAGGAAGCGCGCCAGGTGCAGCCCACTCTCGTTCTGGCGGCGAACGCGCAGCTCGAGCGTCTTCAGCCCGCGCAGCAGCAGGTAGGCATCGTTGGGATTGCTGATCCCGCCCAGCACACCCCGGGCATGTTCGACCGGCGCAAGATCCAGGTGCGACCCGGCCACCACCCCTGCCAGAAGATCGTTGTGACCGCCCAGGTA
>Ga0105100_10000539_pt1 | contig 22219 bp, 14 predicted proteins | sample PPLLak12cMay2015_2_FD_87033 | JGI IMG/M metagenome (GOLD analysis project Ga0105100, IMG submission 87033) | Freshwater sediment microbial communities from Prairie Pothole Lake near Jamestown, North Dakota, USA - PPLs Lake P8 Core (1) Depth... | ecosystem: Environmental > Aquatic > Freshwater >...
CCCGGAATTTTGTCATTGAAATATGGTTGTCATGTAACTCCAGTGCAACACCCAATGCACCGGTTAAATGACAATATGCCGAGACCATGATGGGTTTTTTCAGTTTTTGTTCAAATGCGGCAACCAGGGCTTTGTTTTTTGCTGGCGCACCCTGGAAAAATATTTTCTTGCCAATTTTGCCTTTAACGGCGACTTTTGTAAGATAGTTTTCCCGGATTGAATGCAATACGGCAGCCAGAATTTCATCCGTTGAATATCCTTCAGCAAGGTAATGGTTGAGGTCACGTTCCATAAAAACAGAACAACGGTCACTGGCGAGGGGTGCATTTGCCTTTTCAGCCCGTCGTGAATAATCCGGTAAAGGACAACCCAGACGTTTTGCCTGTTCTTCAATAAAGCTTCCGGTTCCTGCAGCACATACATTATTCATGACTGAAAACGTTACCATGCCATCCTGCATGATCGTGAATTTTGAATCCTGTCCGCCAATTTCAATGATGGTATCCGTATCGGGATTCAATTCGAAAGCCGCTCTTGCATGAGCCGTTATTTCGTCAGGAATGATATCCGCACCGATGATTTTCCCGGTAAATTTCCTGCCTGACCCGGTAGTTCCGGCACCCGAAATAATGAAACCGATCTGTTTCTGTTGTTCCATATCGCGGATGGCTTCAAAAATTAGCTGCACAGCCTGCAAAGGCTGACCGGAAGTACGCGTATACAAACCGGCAATAACTTGTTTCTGAAGATCCAGTAAAACGGCTTTTGTACTTGTCGAACCGATGTCAATCCCCAGGAATGCTTTTATGTGACTGTTTTTTTCAGGCACTGAATAAAGATCGATTTCAACCGGTTTCATAGCGGGAAACCGGTTGGAATGAACCTCATAAAATTCATGCGATGAAAAGTCGGGATAATCGGAAAGCTTCAACTGTAAGGGCGGATAATGATATTTTTTTTCTTTTTTTCCGGAAATTATAATATCCTCAATGCTATTGTATTGGAATTCAACCGGCTGATCCTCATCCATGCAGGTTATTGCTGCTCCCAGCGCTCCATACAAATGTGCATGCTCATCCACCCTGATATTGAGTTGTGTAAGTTTTTCAATGTGCTTCATTACCGCTTTATTCAGTGCCACTCCTCCGGCAGCAACAAGGGTTGAAAATGGTTGGTCCTGAAAAACAGCATCAACAATATTTTTAGCCAGTCCATAGGATAATCCGTCACAGATTTCACCAAGTGAATATCCTTCCTGCTGTGCATGGATAAGGTCAGTCTTGGCAAAAACGGCACACCGGGAGGCAATTTTTGGAAAGCCCCCTGTATTCTCAAAGGCGATTTTGCTGAATTCCATGATATTCGGAATGTTAAGCCGTTCGGCCTGCTGATCGAGGAAATTACCGGTTCCGGCTGCACAGGAACTGTTTGATTTATAGTTTTGGTATTCTCCGTTTTTATCAAAGGTGACGAGACCGAATTTCTCGGCACCGATAATTAACAGAGCCTGGAGACCGGGGTGGAAATTCCGGGCTGCTGTAATGAAGGCAATCCTGGTGTCGACGGCTTTTCCCTGCCTGATTATGGGAGGTGTTGAAGAGGTATATCCTATGGATGCGAGTCGATACAAGTCGATTTTTCCCAGCAGTTTCAGCAGATTTTCATGGATCTGGCCATTATGGAAAACGTATGATGAATGAAGAATCTGCTTATTGCAGTCCATTAATGCTATGGCAATGGAGACCGAACCAATATCGATGCCAAGGGATTGCCTGCTTCCCATCATCAGATGCCTCCTTTTTCATGCCGGGTTTCAGCGAAAAAATCCGGATCGCCTTGTTTACGGCTCAATAAAAGTAATGAATAATGCGAATTAAGAGTTAAAGTGATCTATAAAATTGAAGAGGATTACTAATGTTGCAAACCGCGGAGCAGTTAAATATAAATAGCGCCGGGTGAAACCCGGTGGCATATGAAGATGCAAGTCACCCAATTACCAGCAACCGCGGAGCGGTTGAATACAAAAACGCGAATTGAATACTTAATTTTAAAATTTCAACCGCTCCGCGGTTGTGAATCTCGTTTGTTTTTAACTTGCATCTTAACCACCGGGTTTCACCCGGCGCTATTCACACCCGTCTGCCGTCGGGCAGGTTCAAGCACTCCGTGCTTGGTCACTTTTAGTTCAAAAAAACGGGGAAACAATATTAATATCAATTTCAACACTTAATTCGCATGAATATCTGGTCCGTTTTCATTCGTTCTACGGTCAATTTTCATCATGACTTATGGTATGGGGAGCAGAGGTATTGAGACAGACTCATTCACTTTATTAAATGACGGAGTTAGTTTATGCCTGACAGTCCTTAAATACGGTTGGATTTATAGAACAGAATATTTCTTATAAATCTTTTATTATTAGGCAATTTGGATAAAATTGTTATAAATTTGAAAAAAAGCAAGTATGAGGAATAAGAGTATTTTCATTGTACTTGTTCTAATCATAACAAGTATAAGCAGCACGGGGCTTTATGCCCAATCGGTGCGTTTTGTGAAACCTGTTTCACAGGGCACTGGTGATGGATCTTCATGGTCCAATGCTTCTTCCGATTTAGCAGCCATACTAAGTGCTTCACATGGTGGTGATGCCGTATGGGTAGCTGCCGGAACCTACAAACCCGGAAACGGAACGGACCGGTATAGTAAGTTTAATGTACCTGCAGGTGTCAGTGTCTTCGGGGGATTTGCCGGAACGGAGACATCCATGGATCAGCGCACTGCGCATGCCAATGAAACGATTCTCTCAGGAGATATCGGCATGGTTGATTATGGTTATGACAACAGCATCCGTATCATGGAAACAGGTTCAGGTATTTACGGCTCGATTATAGATGGATTTACCCTGCAGGATGCTTATAGTCCAAAGCACATTACCCTAACAGAACCTGCATCGGTCGTTGGTGATTATTCCAATACTTCAGCTCAGTTTGGGGACCTCGATTTTTCAATAACCGGTGAGGTTGTGCTGGCTGATCCTTTGGATGCATGTACTTCCGTCGGTGCCCTCACGGGCAAAATTGCCCTTATTCAGCGCGGCGGATGCCCATTTGTCCAGAAGGCTCTGAATGCCCAGGAAGCCGGAGCTATTGCAGCGGTAATATTCAATAACATTGCTGAGGAGATGGTTACCCTGGGCGGGACGGATACCAACATCGTAATACCTGTCATAGGAATTTCTATGGCGGATGGCGAAATGTTGCAGCTTGAATTGAAATCAGGCCACACCGTTAGTCTGATCATGGAATCAGGACAATACGGGGGAGGCATATGTATTAATCCCGGTAATGTTATGGTCAGCAACTGTTTGTTTCAAAAAAACAATGCTTTAGGAGGAAGCGCGGTGTTCATTGATCATTCATCGGCGGCATTAAAGAACTGCAGGTTTGTTCAGAATCAGTCAGACTATGGAACTGTATACCTTTTTGGTGCTGCCGGAGATATCGATTCCTGCAGTTTTACTAAGAATGAATCAAGTTACGGGGGTGGTATTTTCAATGACGGATCCTTGGGTTCTGTGAAAAATTGTGAGTTTGACAGCAATAAGACGGCCTATCGGGGAGGAGCCATTTATAACGGGGGTGCCCTGACGGTAAACGCAAGCCATTTTTCATCCAATGAGGCCATATGGGGCGGGGCAATCCATATGCAAGCGGATTCAGCCATTATCACCAACAGTTATATTGCCCGGAATAAGGCAAAAATCGGAGGGGGTGGGATCAGTGTTTTAGGGGGTAAACTGGTTTTGGAGGATTGTTTCTTTTACAGCAACGAAGCTGTAAGAGAGGATCCCAATCCCGGAACCGGAGGCGCAATCCATTTAGGCGACACGGCAGTGGTCGGTATTACCAACTGTGTGTTTTCCCAAAATGCGGCAAAGGGCAGGGCAGATTTTGGCGGAGGGGCCATAGCGATCAATTACGGGAGTGTGGCGCTCAATAAAACCACCATGGCCTACAACAGTTCAGACCGTTACGGAGGCGCAATTTCACTGTTGCATCCCGGTGCTTTTGCCATCATCAATAATGCCATTGTCTGGAATAATACCGCTGATGAAGCGGGCACTGGAGGCATTTACAATGACAGCGGTTGGGTAAGCATAACTTATTCGGATATACAAAACGATGAAATGTTTACCGGAGAGGGAGTGATCTATGATGAACCCCTGTTTGTCAACGGAACCAATCCTCTTGGCGATGATGGGATTGCGATGACAGCCGATGACGGCTTGCGGTTGATGGAGAATTCTCCGGCCATCAACAAAGGTGATCCCTCAACGGCCGTACCTCACTTTGATATACTCGGGAATCAGAATGTTGCCATTGTAGATATGGGGGCGTACGAATTTCTTACCGTCGTGTCATCGAACAGGATATCTGCCGATGACGATATGTTCTGGGTTTTCCCGGTTCCGGCGACAAGCTTTATTGATCTCAAAGGAAAAGATGACTTTTCCGGGTTTGTTATCTCCAACTCGCTGGGACAGATCATCCGGTCAGGAGATCCGGCGGATTTCCCGCTTGATATCTCAACATGGGACAGGGGTATATGTGTGATCCGGTTGGAAAAAGAGGGTGAAATTATTACACGGAAATTGATAATCAGGTAGCATTTTCTTTTCAATTAACAAGGGCGAGGGGAAACGGCATTATGGTGCAAATAGAAAAAGACCGGGCTTATCAAAAGTCCGGTCTTTTAGTAGCGGGGGCAGGACTTGAACCTACGACCTTTGGGTTATGAGCCCAACGAGCTACCAACTGCTCCACCCCGCAATATATTTTCTGTACAAACTTTCTGAAAAACAAGTGTGCAAAGATAATGCAAGTTGTGGAAATAGCAAATAAATTTGAAATATATCAAGGTTAGCAAAATCAATGTTTTGGACTTATATCATATATTCAGAAAAATTTGACAAGTATTACATCGGTTATAGTATCGATATTGAAGGCAGGATGGCTGCTCACAATCATCCCAAAAATAAAGGATATACAAAGAAGTTGCAGCCCTGGAGATTGGTTTATTCAAAATCCTTCGAAAATAAGCATGAAGCCATGAAGTATGAGAAATATCTCAAATCCCTAAAGAGTAAAATTGCTTTGATTGAATTAATAAACAACGATAAATTATAGCTCGTTGGGCTCATATCCCGATGCATCGGGACGTAGGTTTCCCGACTAAATCGGGACCCCCGCTACTAAAAGCCACCGTATTTTGGTGGCTTTTTTCATCCTATTTATCCGGTTGATGCACCCTCACGGATTTCTGCCATACTACCATCTGTTTTGCATGAGCCCGCAGCTCATCGGCCATTTCCTGGTTACCGCTTTCCTCCAGCAGTTTTGCATAATGCCTGAGGGTTGACGGGGCATGGACATCCTGTGCCCTGAGCAGGAAAACGGGTTCATCCTCGGGAATTTTCCCTGCCTTATCAATGATCCGCTGGTTATAATCCTCGCGCGTGAACTTCATGGTGCTGTTTTTTTATTATCCGGGCAATGGAACCGGTATGATCAAAGGTAGTTGAGTTTATAAGAAAAGCATCCATTAAAGTACATAAACCTCATTTCTTACTATATTTGTTTGCAAAAATCAACGCCGATGTCTGACAAGAAGGAAAAGAAATCGTTTTTTAAGAAATTCCAGCATAAATACCGCCTGTCGATATACCGTGATGAGACTTTTGAGGAGGTATTTAACCTGCGGTTGTCCAAACTGAATGTGCTGGGATTGATTTCTGCATTGACCCTTATCTTTCTTATCATCGTGATTTCCATTATTGCCTATACGCCCGCCCGTGAGCTGATCCCCGGCTATCCCGACGAAAATACGATACGGAACATCCGCCTGAATGCCCATCGGTTGGATTCCCTGGAACTTGAAATGAGAAAAAGAGACAACTACTTTGAAAACATACGCCGCATCATATCGGGCGAGGAACCGGAGCAGTTCAACAATCCCAGGGACACTGTTATTAACAAGGGCAGTGTTACCTTTCAGCGTTCGCGTGAGGATTCTCTGCTGCGCAATATGATCGAATCTGATGAACCTTATACACTGCTGGTGGATGACAGGAGAAAAACAAAAACCTCCTTGTCCAATATCCTTTTATTCCCCCCGGTGAAGGGGATGATCACCAATTCATTCAACCCGGCGGAGGATCATTATGGTACCGATATCGTGGCAGCTCCCAATGAAGTCGTTAAGTCCGTGCTGGGCGGAACGGTTATTTTGGCTTCCTGGACGCTGGAGACAGGAAATGTAATCCAGGTTCAGCATGAAAATGACCTGATATCCGTATATAAGCATAACGCAGAATTGCTGAAGGGAGTGGGCGACCATGTGAAAGTTGGTGAACCCATAGCCATTGTGGGTAATTCAGGTGAACTCACTACCGGCCCGCATTTACATTTTGAATTATGGCACAACGGGAGTCCTTTGAATCCTGAGAATTATGTTACATTTTAACGAAGTGACCTTTACCCGGTAATGAAAAAGCGTGTTGCCATTCTGGGATCAACGGGTTCCATCGGCAGTCAGGCCCTGGATGTTATCCGGCACCACAGCGGCAGATTTGAAGTGGAAGTGCTCACTGCCGGAAAAAACAAAGATTTGCTGATCCGTCAGGCATTGGAGTTTACTCCAGGCCATGTGGTGATCTCTGATGAATCGCTGTATCCTGCAGTCAGGGATGCGCTGGCTGCCACTCCGACGCAGGTGCATGCAGGAGAAAAGGCGCTGGCAGCAATAACGGCCCTCGAATCAGTGGATATTGTGCTGGCTTCCATGGTTGGATTTTCAGGGTTATTGCCTACCATTTCCGCGATTAAAAACAAAAAGAAGCTGGCCCTGGCCAATAAAGAAACCCTGGTAGTTGCCGGAGAACTCATTACCAGCCTTGCTGCACTGTATAAAGTAACGATTATACCGGTTGATTCGGAGCATTCAGCCATTTTTCAATGCCTGGAGGGAGAAAGGAAAAATCCACCCGAAAAGATCATTCTCACAGCTTCCGGAGGTCCTTTCAGGGGAAAAAGCCGGCATGAACTGGAGCATGTCACCCGGAAGGAAGCCCTGAATCATCCCAACTGGTGCATGGGTGACAAGATCACCATTGATTCGGCAACCTTAATGAACAAAGGCCTTGAAGTCATTGAAGCACGCTGGCTTTTCAACCTGTTGCCACGGCAAATTGAAGTAGTCATTCACCCCCAGTCCATTATTCACTCCATGGTACAGTTTGAAGATGGTTCCATAAAAGCCCAGATGGGATTGCCCTATATGCGGTTACCCATTCAATATTCCCTGGGTTACCCGAAGCGGCTTACATCAACCTTCCCGCGGTTCTCCTTCACGGATCATCCGCAGCTGACTTTTGAAAAACCCGACTTGTCGCTGTTCCGCAATCTTGATTTGGCCTTTCATGCCCTGGAAAAGGGTGGAAACATGCCCTGTATCATGAATGCAGCCAATGAGATCGTGGTGGATGCTTTCCTCAGGGAAAAAGTGGGCTTTCTGCAGATTCCCGGACTCATTGAAAAAACAATGAATTCAGTGCCATTTCTTCCCCGACCCTCCCTGGAAGATTACCAGCAATCCGATCATGAGGCCAGGGAATTCACGAAGAGACTGCTACGGATTTAAGGGCCTGCCTGCCGTCAGGCAGGTTTGAAGATTCAAAGATTCAATGATTTAAGAGTTTGCAGATTTACAGGTTAATAAGTTTACAGATTAATTAATAACTTTGCAGCCATTTTAATTCAGAATAAGTTTCAGGATAAATTAATATCTTTCGATCATGGGTGTTTTCCTTCAGATCAGTCAGTTGTTGTTGAGTCTTTCGCTGCTCATTATTTTGCATGAGCTCGGGCATTTTATATTGGCGCGTTTATTCAAGGTCCGTGTTGAAAAATTTTACCTGTTTTTCGATCCCTGGTTTTCCATTTTTAAGGTGAAAAGAGGAGATACTGAATACGGGCTGGGCTGGCTTCCCCTGGGAGGATACGTGAAGATCTCGGGGATGATCGATGAGTCCATGGATACGGAACAGCTAAAACAACCCCCGCAACCTTATGAATTCAGGTCAAAACCTGCCTGGCAACGTTTGCTGATCATGCTGGGAGGGGTTATAGTCAATCTTATCCTTGGTTTTCTGATCTATGCCATGGTGTTGTTTGTATGGGGTGAAAAATACCTGCCGAACAGCAGTCTAAAGGACGGCATCTGGTGTGTTGACAGCATTGCCAATGATATCGGTTTCCAAACCGGAGATAAGATCGTCTCCATCCATGGTAATTCCATCGAAAGGTTTGACGATATTTTCAAGGATATTCTCTTCGGAGGATCGGCAAAGGTGATCCGCAACAATGAAGAAATTGAATTCAGCATTCCGGATGATTTTATCAGCAAGATCATCGACAAGCGGAATTTGCTTCTTTTCTATCCGAGGGTACCCTTTATTATTAAAGAGATCCCGGACACTTCCAGGAATGCAGGAATCGGATTAATGCCCAGAGATCAGGTAATCGGCATCAATGGCGTGATGTTTAAGTACTATGATGAATACCAAAGTATGGTTGACACGATAAAACCGGGGGCAATTCAGATTACCTTGTTACGGAATGGAGAGCAGCTTATGGTTACCGCACAGCTCAGTGACCAAAAAAAGCTCGGGATATACAACATCATCCCCAACTTTGAGGAACTGGAAAAGCTTGGCCTCTATGCAATGGAGACCAACACTTTTACCTTTGCGCAGTCCATTCCCGCCGGGTGGAAACTGGCCAAAGAAAAGCTGGGATCCTATATCAGGCAGATGAAGCTGTTGTTTGATGTAAAATCAGGAGCTTACAAAGGACTTGGCGGATTCGGTACCATCGGAGGCCTCTTCCCGAAAACCTGGGAATGGGATATTTTCTGGGAAATTACGGCGTTCTTATCGCTCATTCTGGCTTTTATGAATGTGCTTCCGATACCTGCACTGGACGGTGGTCATGTGGCTTTTCTTTTCTTTGAAATCATCACGGGCCGAAAACCCAGCGAGAAGTTTCTTGAATATGCACAGATAGCCGGTATGGTGCTTATTTTAGGCCTGGTACTGGTGGCGAACCTGAATGATATTTTATACTGGCTTGGCAATAAATAGCGGATTTATTATTATAATTGACCTGTTGATTCATTAATAATTCCTAACTTTACACGATTAATACTAAAGTTATGAGCATAAACAGTTTGCTTTTTTCCCTGGGCCCTGCAGAAATATTACTGATTGTAGCCATCGTATTATTATTATTCGGGGGCAGAAAGATACCCGAGCTGATGAAGGGGCTCGGACAGGGCATGCGTGAATTTAAAAAAGCCTCAAGAGGAGATGAGACAGCGGGCAGCAACAAGAGTTCCCTCGAAGACAATAATTCAAAATAAAACCGGAAGAAAAAAAATTGCCTGTCATTTTAAACATGACGGGCTTTTTTTTTGCAGTTTTGCAAAATGTCTGGTTCATCAGCCATAAGATTCAAAACAATAAATAAATGCGGATTTTTCGGATTGCTTTAACAGGTTTCTTCGCTTTTATGATCCTCGCCGGTTTTGATGAAACCAGACCTGAAGTTTTCTCTGCTGTTCACGATAAAGAAGATCCATCAGATTCCATTCCGCGATATCCCGATCTCTACTATGAGTTCAAGATTTCAGAACTGAACCAAACCTGCCCCATTGAGCTTGATTATAACCCTGAAGTCAAAGCATATATTGAACTATATACCCATCAGCGCCGAAAGGAACTGGCAGCCATCATCGGCCTTTCACAATTATATTTTCCCATTTTTGATGAAGCGCTTGACCGGTATTCCCTGCCCCTGGAGTTAAAATACCTTACCATTGTTGAATCCGGGCTTGTTCCTGTTGCTGTTTCAAAATCGGGCGCCGTTGGTTTATGGCAATTTCTGATGGGAACGGCTGAAATGTTTGACCTTACCGTCAACTCTTATATTGATGAACGCAGGGATCCGTATAAATCCACGGAAGCTGCCTGCAAATACCTTCAATATCTTTATACCACGTTTCATGACTGGCAACTGGTTTTGTCATCCTATAACGGAGGTCCTGGTGAAATCCGCAAAGCTATTGAACGCAGCGGGGGTGAAACCAATTACTGGAAAATCAGGCCTTTATTGTCACAACAGGCGCAAAATTATGTGCCGGCCTTTATCGCGATGGTTTATCTCATGCATTATTATGCTGATCATAACATAGTGCCGGTAACGCCAGCCTTTACTTTTCGTCAGCTGGATACCTTGCATATACGCTATGCCTTGTCATTTCAACAGATTACGGAAATGATTGACCTGCCTGTTGAGCACATCCGCTTTCTGAATCCCGTATACAAAAGAGATTTTATACCTGAACTGGGAGTTCCGGCTGTTCTTGTGCTGCCAGCAGATAAGGCCTTAACTTTCCTGCACAACGAAGTCAATATCCTGGGGTATTATTCAGAACCGGTTGATTATAATTTGCTGGTAAAAAACGCCGGCAATACAGACAACAAAATCCGGATCATTTATACGGTTGAAAGAGGTGACTATTTTCATAAGATTGCCTTGAAATACGGGTGTACGATAGAAAATTTAAAGGCCTGGAATAATCTCGGGGATTCGTCACTTGTGGCCGGGCAAAAGCTGGCTATCTGGGTGGATAAAAACCGACAGCCACCATAAGATAACACGGAGATTTACCCCGACGGGGAGTTCAAAACCCCGACGGGGTGCATCAGCATCATAATATAAATCATTTTAAACAAAACACCATGAAAGGAATCCTGCCCATAATATTCCTGCTGCCCATTGCCCTGGTATCCTGCAAGGAGGATTCACAACCGCTTTTACCGAATGTAGGAGGGAAGCCGGGAGATGTGGCGGTGGTGATCGGCAAGGCTGACTGGGATGGAAAAATAGGGGAGGAATATCGCAGGATATTCAGTGAGCCCTATGAAATGCTTCCCCAGTATGAACCGGTTTATGATCCGATCAATGTGTCCTATGACTCATTCAACAGTCTTTTTCAACGGCACCGGAATGTTATTTTTACCGAAATCTCCGACCGTTATACAAAAGCCAGGATGCTGGTTGAACGTGACCGCTATGCAAGGCCTCAATTGCTGATCCATCTGCAGGCACCGGATGACAGTTCTTTTATCCGGTTGCTGGGAGCAAGCCGGCCAATGATCCTTGCGTACCTCAAACGTGCAGAAAGTGACCGGTTGGTGAACCTGCACCAGATGGCCATGGATAAAGTCCTTAGCGAAAAGTTAAAGAAAAAGTTTAATGTTTCGCTTATACTTCCAAAGGGTTACAGTATTGTCCGTGATTCCTCCGATTTCACCTGGGTCAACCAGGATGTAGGTCCCGTTATACTGGGCATTGTTTTATATCAATATCCTTTTCAGGATTCAAGTGTGTTTGCGCTTAAAAAACTTGTCATGATCCGGGATCAGTTCATGCAAAAGTATATGCCCGGTGAGGTAGAAGGTTCCTATATAACGACAGAAAAGGAGTTTGGCCCTCAGTACAGCGAATACCTGTTCAAAGGCAAAAAGCACGTAGCCGAGATCAGGGGGTTATGGAAAACCGAAAAGGGGATATCCATGGGGGGGCCATTTATCAGCCTTTCGACCCTGGATGAAAAAAACAACCGGATACTCACCGTTGAAGGATTTGTTTATGCAGCAGGTTATGACAAACGAAACTACATGCGGCAGCTGGAGGCGATTCTGTATAGCATGAAGTTGCCGGAGTGAAGGGGGAGAGGGGAAACAGTGATCGGTAATCGGTGATCGGTGTTGTCGGTTGTCTGTTGTCGGTTGTCTGTTGTGAAGATTGTGAAGGTTGTGATGCCTGTCTGGTGGCAGGCAGGTCTGGAAATCTTGTGTCTTGGTTCTTGACTCTTGGCTCTTGGTTCTGTCAAAGCTCGTAACTCATAACTAATCTTCTGTTATAATTTGTCTAAATTGTTAACTTTACACCTTTCAATTTTTTGCACAGGTTTTAACGTGATAATACTATTGCATGAAAGGTGATAAAATCGTTTTGGGGATAACCCAGGGTGATATCAACGGGATAGGTTACGAGGTTATAATTAAAGCTTTGTCGGACAGCAGGCTTTATGATATTTGCATACCGATCGTTTACGGTTCACCTAAAGTGGCGGCCTATCACCGGAAAGCTTTGAATCTCGAGAATTTCAGTTTCAATACCATCCGGGGTGCCGAAGAGGCTGGTGCAAAAAGAGCCAGTATCATTAACTGTACGGACGATACGGTGCGGGTTGAACTGGGAAAATCCACGCCCATAGCAGGGGAGGCATCCTACAAGGCATTGGAGGCAGCTGCACAGGATCTTGCGCAGCATAAGATCGATGTACTGGTAACGGCTCCCATCAACAAATCCAATATACAGTCCGATAAGTTTCAATACGCCGGCCATACTGAATTCCTGGAATCCCAGTTCAATTCCGGAGGCGTGCTGATGCTTATGATCAATGAGCTGTTCCGTGTCGGGGTGGTGACCACGCATGTGCCCATTAACAAAATAACGGAATATATAACCCGGGATTCGGTTTTAAATAAATTGAGGATATTGCAGCATTCGCTTCTTGTCGATTTCCGGATTACCAGTCCACGGATCGCCGTACTGGGATTGAATCCTCATGCCGGAGATGAAGGACTTATCGGAGAAGAGGAACAGAAAGAGATCATTCCGGCCATTGAAGCGGCGCGGGTTGAAAATATAATGGTATTCGGGCCCTTCCCCGGTGATGGCTTTTTTGGATCCGGCATGTATTCGAAGTTTGATGCTATTCTTGCCATGTATCATGATCAGGGGCTGATACCTTTCAAGGCCCTTACCCTTGAGGGAGGCGTAAACTTCACGGCCGGCCTGCCTGTCGTGCGCACCTCTCCTGCTCACGGGACAGCTTATGATATTGCCGGAAAAGGAGTAGCTTCGCCTGATTCATTCAGACAAGCCATATATATGGCGTGTGATATTTTCAGGAACCGAAAAGAATACGCTGAGATCTCCGGTAATCCTTTGAAGCCATACGATGGTTCTGAGCTTTCATAAGAGACTTTTCACCCGGGATATTGATCTGAACAAACGGGTATCATTATAGCATTCTCATAGATTCATTATGTTTGACTACATTAAGGGCACACTCACTGAAAAGAATCCTGCCTACTGTGTTATTGAAGCCGGAGGTATCGGATATTTCATCAACATTTCCCTTACCACTTACGGGCAGCTGCAACATCTGGAACAATGCAAGCTTTTATTGCATCAGGTGATCCGTGAAGATGCCCAACTGCTGTTTGGATTCCATACCGCCAGCGAAAGGGAACTATTCAGGCAGCTCATAACGGTATCAGGGATCGGGGCAAACACAGCCAGGATGATGCTTTCTTCCCTCAAGCCTGATGAACTTCGCAGTACAATAGCTACGGGCAATACCGGCGCTTTGCAAAGCATCAAAGGCATCGGGCTGAAGACTGCACAGCGGGTCATTGTGGAGCTCAGGGATAAGGTATCCAAAACAGTTCATCCGGATGAAATAATTTTCCTGCATAACAATACAATAAAGGATGAAGCGTTATCTGCTTTAGTAACGTTAGGATTTTCAAAAAATGCGGTTGAAAAGGTCATAACCGGTATTTTATTGACCGACAAGAACGTTACCCTGGAGGAATTAATAAAAAGGGCATTAAAACAGTTGTAATTTTTTTAAAGTTCCGGGATTTGCTTTACAGGATGACAAGAAATAGAAGCCTTGCAGGGTCATTCAGGCCTTTCATTATACTGGTTGTCGGATCTGTTTATTTTATCCTGGGCACAACGGACGGAAAGGCGCAGGTAGCGGAAAAGGACAGCTCCGGACTTCAATTCCCCTTTACCGATGAAATACGTTATCCTTTTTCGCATTCAGGAATCCAGTCTCCCCTGATTCTCGGCAATCCTTCCAATATTGAATCGAAAGTCGTTTATGATCCGGAAACCAATCAATATATATTTTCCGAGACCATAGGCAGGATGAATTATCGTCCTCCTGTGTCCATGTCGCTTAAGGAGTATCTGGAATATGACACCAAAACATCCAAAAGCGATTTCTGGCTTCAGAAATCCAGGGAATCCGTTGCCCCCAAAACATCGCCCCTGCTGGCGAATTTTCAGCTGGGGGAGACGTTTGACAAGATTTTCGGGACCGATGCCATCAGTATTGTACCGCAGGGCTCTGCGGAACTGATCTTCGGATACAATATATCCTATACGGAAAATCCCGCACTGTCCGAACGAAACCGCCGCAACGGATCCTTTATTTTCAAGGAAAAGATCCAGATGAATGTCACCGGGTCTATTGGTGATAAAATGCAGGTTGGCATCAATTACAATACCGAAGCAACTTTTGATTTTGAAAATAAGACGAAGCTTGAATATGCCGGCAAGGAAGACGAGATCATCAAAAAGATCGAAGCGGGCAATGTATCCTTTAGTTTACCGGGTACGCTGATAACCGGCAGTCAGAGTCTTTTTGGCCTGAAGGCTGACCTGCAGTTCGGAAAGCTTTTTGTAAGCTCCGTTATAAGCCACCAGCGCGGGCAGTCACAGGTAGTGGAAGTCAAGGGCGGAGCCCAGGTTAACGAATTTGAGATTACGGTTGATGATTATGATGCAAACCGGCACTTTTTCCTTTCCCATTTTTTCAGGGACAACTATAATGAATGGATGAAGTCGCTTCCCTATGTCAATTCAGGCGTCAGGATTGAACAGATTGAAGTATGGATAACCAACAAGACCAGCGAATTTGACAAGGACAACCGGAATATCCTGGCATTGATGGATCTGGGTGAAGGTTACGGGCCTGCGTACGAGCCTAATTTTTTCGGAGATCCGCTGTTCATACAACCGCAACAGGTTACGAATGGTGCTGTGAGCAACGATTTAAACGGGCTTTATGAAACCATTACAGGGCAGTATGAAGCCATCCGTGATTTCAAGGCCATTGCGGAAACATTGAAGGACCTTGAGCAATCTGACGGATTTTTCAGCGGAAAGGATTTTGAGAAAGTTGAAAATGCCCGGAAGTTAAACGACAGAGAATACACCCTCAACCGTGAACTGGGCTATATTTCACTCAATACATCCCTGCGGTCAGATGAAGTGCTGGCAGTAGCTTATGTATATACTTACAGGGGAAAGACCTACCGGGTGGGCGAATTATCAACCGATGGCGTTAGTGCACCCAAGACCCTGGTGATAAAGCTGCTGAAAGGGACCAGCCTGACACCCAAGCTCGGTACCTGGGACCTGATGATGAAAAACGTATACTCCATCGGGGCTTATCAGGTATCCCGGGAGGACTTTGTGCTGGATGTGCTATACCGCAAGGATGAAACCGGGGTGCCGGTCAACTATATTGCAGAGAATACTGCAGATTCTGCCTTTAACAATAAGATCCTGCTCAAGGTATTGAATCTTGATAATCTCGATTCCCGCAATGAACCCAATCCTGACGGACGTTTTGACTTTGTGGAGGGGGTCACCATCATCGCCCGGGACGGACGGGTTTTCATGCCACAGCTGGAACCCTTTGGTGCCGATCTGCGGAAAATGATCACAGGGGGTGATCCGACAAAAAATAAGATTGCCGATAAATATGTATTTGAGGAACTTTATGATTCCACACAAACAAAAGCCCGGTTGATTGCCCGGAAAAATAAGTTTTTCCTGGCCGGTACTTATCAGTCTTCCTCCAGTTCCGAAATACAATTAAATGCCATGAATATTCCCCGCGGGTCGGTAAAAGTGACCGCCGGCGGCATTGCCCTGGTTGAAGGTCAGGATTATTCAGTTGATTACACCCTGGGCAGGGTAAAAATACTGAACCAGGGATATGTTGAATCGGGTACCTCGCTTCAGGTTTCACTGGAAAACAATGCACTGTTTAACCTGCAAACCAAAACACTGCTGGGGACGCATCTCGATTACAAGTTTTCGGATAATTTTACCATTGGCGGTACCATTATGAAACTTACGGAACGACCGCTTACCCAGAAAGTGAACATGGGGGATGAGCCCATTTCCAATACTATCTGGGGGCTGAATGCAAGTTACCGTACTGATTCACGCCTGCTGACCACCCTGGTTGACAAACTCCCGCTAATTGAGACCAAAGAAGTATCTTCCATATCCCTGGATGCTGAATTCGCCCATTTAATACCGGGCCAGGCAAAAGTCACCGGTAAAGGAGGGGTAGCTTATGTGGATGATTTTGAAGGGACGGAAACGACCATCGAATTGAAAAGTTATACGGCCTGGCACCTGGCCAGCACTCCCAGGAGGATGCCGGAATCAAATATGCTCAATAAACTGGAGTATGGATATAACCGGGCGAAATTGTCCTGGTATGTAATTGATCCGCTTTTTACGCGGAATACTTCACAAACCCCTGATAACATCAATACCAAGGAAACCCAGGAAAATCCCTTTGTCAGGGAGGTACTGGAAACTGAGATCTATAAAAACCGGCAGAGCGGGACGGGCTTTGATAATCCGCTGACCGTGCTGAATCTTGCATATTACCCGCAGGAAAGAGGGCCTTATAATTTCAATTATAGTGAGATCAATAATGATGGTACCCTTCAGAATCCGGAGGATAAATGGGGAGGAATCATGCGGGAAATACAGATCAGTGATTTTGAGAATGCCAATGTGGAATATATTGAATTCTGGCTGATGGATCCCTTTGTGAAAGATTCGCTGCATGATGGCGGCGACCTGTATTTTAACCTGGGTGAGATCTCGGAAGATATCCTGAAGGATTCGTGGAAAATGTTTGAAAACGGATTGCCCACGGATTCCATTTCATTGATTGACACCACAGCATGGGGACGTGTTCCCGCTACACAAGCCATTGTCAATGCATTTGATGCGGATCCGGATCATCGTGAGAAACAGGATGTAGGCCTTGACGGATTAAATGATGATGATGAACGTTCATTTTTTGATACGGCTTATATTGCGCACCTGACTCCCGGGACTCAGGCATACGAACTGGCCATAGAGGATCCCTCGAATGACAATTTTACCTATTTTCTGAACGAGGCCTACGATGATGAAGATATCGGCGTGATTGAGCGATACAAGAAATATAACAATGTACAGGGAAACTCTCCGACGACCGAGCAGAGTGCGGGGGATTTTGCGGCTGCAAGCACCTTGCCTACCACCGAAGATATAAACCGTGACAATACCCTGAACGAAAATGAAGCCTATTTTGAATATCACACGGAGCTCAGACGCGATAACCTGAATTTTGATAATCCCTATATTTCTGATATCATTGACGGTGAAGATGTGAAATGGTATTTGTTCCGGATACCCATCAATGAATATGAAAACAAGATAGGAAATATAGACGATTTCAAGTCCATACGTTTCATGAGGATGTACCTGACCGGTTTCCGTGAGCCTGTCATTCTGCGTTTTGCAGAGTTACACCTCGTGAGGGCGGAATGGCGAAAATACCAGTATGATGTTGCACAGGGCGGGCCATCTGTTACCGATCAGATCGAAAGCAGCTTATTTGATGTTGCGGCCGTAAACATTGAAGAAAATTCAAGCAAATTCCCGGTTAACTATGTCCTCCCTCCGGATATCAGCCGGGTCATTGACCCCAGCCAGCCTCAGTTAACCGAACTGAATGAGCAGGCTATTCTGCTTAAAGTAAAAAATATGGCTGATGGTGATGCACGCGTTGTGTTCAAAAACACCGATCTTGATTTCCGGCAATATCAAAAGCTGAGAATGTATGTGCACGCTGAGGAAATTCCCGATAATTATCTGAAAGACTATGATATCACAGCATTTTTAAGAATTGGTTCAGATCAGGTTGACAATTATTATGAGTACGAAGTTCCGTTAAAGCTGACTCCCCATCGCACAGATTATAATAACGATTCGGATTCAGACCGTGAGATCGTATGGCCTGAAGAAAACCTCTTTGAAATTATGCTGGATGACCTGGTAGAAATTAAAAAAGAACGGGATCAGGCAGAACGGGATGATCCATTTCTGTATAATAAGACGAAAGTGTATCACAAATTCAGCGGCACCAGGAAGATAAAAGTTAAAGGTACGCCTAACCTGGGCAATATCCGCACCGTTGTTTTGGGTATCCGGAATCCCGGTAGAACTGATAATCCTCAGCCGGATGACGGATTGCCCAAGTCTGTTGAGGTATGGTTCAACGAACTCAGGCTGACAGATTTTAATAACCGGGGAGGTTGGGCCGCTAATGCCAGGGTCCAGACCAGGCTGGCTGACCTGGGGACTGTCTCCGTTGCCGGTTCTACTTCCAAGCCCGGCTTTGGCAGTATTGAACAAAAAGTAGATCAGCGCAACCAGGAAGAGACCAATCAGTATGATATTTCCTCCAACATTGAGTTGGGCAAGTTATTCCCTGAAAAGTCAAAGGTAAGTGTACCGCTTTTTGTAGGAGCCTCCAATACCACTATTAATCCGGAATATTATCCGAAGGAACCCGACAGGCTTCTCAAGGAGGTACTGGATGAAGCCGAAAGCGAGGCTGAACGGAAGCGGATCAAAGAAATATCACAGGATTTCATTCAGCGGAACAGCATTAATCTTACCAATGTAAGGGTCAACAAGGATTTGAAAAAGTGGCGCATTTTCTCTCCGGCCAATTTATCATTGAGTGCTGCCTATAATGAATCCCGCGCGAGGAGCTATAAAATAGAAAGGAATAATATAATTCAGTATAAACTGGGATTAAATTATGTTTACAATGCCCGGCCGAAAAGCATTGCCCCCTTTACCAAATCGAAATCACTGAAATCACCTTACCTGCGCTTTGTCAAGGATTTCAATTTTGCCCCTTATCCAAGCCGGTTTACTTTCAGGACCAATTTTGACCGGAATTACAATGAGATAAAACTGCGTAATGTTTATGAAGACCGGCTTATTAAAATTGATTCAACAGTAACCAAGGATTTTATCTGGGACCGTTATTACGATCTGACCTGGGATATTACGCGTTCGCTGAAATTTGATGTTTCTGCCTCGAATGCATCAAGAATTGATGAAATTGCAGGAGCTTATGACTGGTTCCGCGAAGGTGATCATGAAGAATGGGCCAATTCGGTCTGGAGCAGTATCATGAACGGAGGGCGCCCGGTAACCTACAATCACAGTTTCAATGCCACCTACAATGTGCCGATAAACAAATTCCCCATATTGAGCTGGACTTCTTTATCCCTGCGTTATAATGCCAAGGTGCAGTGGGATCAGGGCCCTATTTTTACTGACGGGCGTGACCTTGGCAATACCATCAGCAATTCCAACACGTTTCAGGTTAATTCACAGTTCAATTTCGGCAACCTTTATACCAAGGTCAAATACCTGAAAAAGCTGGAGTCAAAATACAGCTCAACCCGAAAACAAGGGGAAGAAGAAAAAAGATTTAAAACCGTCGTATTTCAAAAAGAGGGATTTTTTGTAAAGGCAGGTACTCCGAAAAATCTCTCTCACAAATTAAAAACACAGGATGTGCAGGTTAAGGTTACAGACCGGGAAGGAAGGGAAGTGAAGCTGGATGTTGAAATCCTGGATGAAAACAGGATCACCGTCACGGCCGATTCAAATCTTTCAGGATTGACCGTATCTGTTGAGGGGAAGATTGAAGCCGGCGCAAATCCGCTGGTTTACCTGGGGGAAAATACGATCCGGTTCCTTACCGGATTGAAAAACGTGTCCGTGTCCTATTCCAATTCCGGAGCCTCTATGGTTATGGGATACATGGCTGATCCCGATATAGTCGGATTTTCCACCCGGGGGAATTACTCCGGTGCCCCCGGCTGGCCCTTTATAGCAGGTTATCAGGATGAAGACATGGTGAAGGATTTTGCCCTGAATGGCTGGCTGACAACCGATTCAACATTCAGCAATCCCTATACGCTTACCGTAAATGAGAATCTGAATGTTCGCGGCACATTTGAACCTTTCCGGGGATTCAGGATTGAGTTGTCAACCCTGAGGACATATTCGGAAAATATCAGTGAATACTATTATTATGATGGACTTTCGCCTTACGGTGGTTTCAATTTCGGGAACAGGATGAATACCGGCAGTTTTTCCATATCCATTATCAGCCTGGGGACTGCCTTTGAAAAACTTTCCGAAGAGGACAATTATGCCTCAGGGTATTTTGACAAGATGAAAGAATACCGGAAGGATATTTCGGGACGGTTGTATGGAACAAGACTTGACCAGAATGCCGTTGGTTATAGCCCTTCCATTCAACAGCCTGTTGAAGAAGGCTATCAGGACGGGACCGGTTCAACGGCTCCGGAGGTTTTGGTTCCTGCTTTTCTGGCTGCCTATACCGGTAAAGATCCAAAAACGATGAGCCTTGATCCGTTCCCCGGTTATTTCGCCATGATGCCAAACTGGAGGATTTCCATTGATGGACTTACCAATCTCAAAGCCCTTAAGCCCTTGTTCAAGTCCATCAATATCACCCATTCTTACCGTTCAACCTATAACGTCAATTCATTTACAACCAATTTCCAGTTCGAGGCGGATAATAACGGGATAGGGACCATAAGGGATTACCAGAATAATTTCATCCCCAATCTTCTTTTCAATGCCGTTTCCATTACAGAACAACTCAGTCCCCTTGCCGGTATTGACATAACCTGGATTAACAGCCTGATAACACGGGTTGAAGTTAAAAAGACACGGACGCTGGCATTAAGTTTGTCCAATAATCAGATCACTGAATCAAGGAATAATGAGTGGGTTATCGGAAGCGGTTTCCGTTTTAAGGAAGTCCCCCTGAATTTTGGTGAACGGGCCTTTGAAAGTGACCTGAACGTAAGACTTGATCTTTCTGTCAGGGATAATAAAACCGTCATCCGTAACCTGGTGCAGGCAACTGATTTGGAAAACCTGGCACAGGCTACAACAGGGCAGAAGATTTTCAAGATAAACTTCACAGCCGATTATGTGCTTACGCCCCGGTTTAACGTACAGTTCTTTTTTGACCGCGCGTTGAACAAGCCTTATACAACCAGGTCATTTCTTACTGCTGATACCAATATCGGTTTTAGCCTGAGGTTTACATTGTCGCAGTAAAAACTGTGATAATCTCAAATCCTTTGTCGGGAATTATTCCTATTTTTATCAGTAGTTAATCATTAAAACATCATGGCTATGACAATACCGGAAAATCTGAAGTACACCAAGGATCATGAATGGATCAGGCCTGAAGGGAAGATGGCTGTTGTTGGGATTACTGACTTTGCCCAGGGTGAACTGGGAGATATTGTATTCATTGAGATTGAAACCCTCGGGGAGCACCTTGGGAAAGAGGAAACATTCGGGACCATTGAGGCAGTGAAAACCGTTTCCGATCTCTTTATGCCAGTGGCAGGCAAAGTGGTTGAGATCAATGAAGCCATCAATAACACGCCTGAACTGGTGAATAAGGATCCATACGGAGAAGGATGGTTGATTAAGATTGAAATGGATTCAGCCGATCAGCTTGGTACATTGTACGATGCGAAAGGTTATGAAAAACTTTTAAATGCATAGTAACCGTTTTTTTTGTAATTTCGTTATTCTTTCCCACGGGATAAAATTATTGGATCGTTTTAGGTTGCATATTTAAAACATATTTAATGAAGCCTATTATTCCGCCTATTGACAGGGATATTCTTTTACAGGAACTGAATGATGAAAAATTCCTGCGAAAGACCAATAATGGCAATAATATGCTTTATGTAATCACGCACCATGATTCCCCCGGAGTCATGCAGGAAATCGGGCGTTTAAGAGAGCTTACTTTCAGGGCGGCAGGCGGCGGAACAGGAAAAGAAACGGATATTGATGAGTTTGATATCATGCCGGATCCATACAAACAGATTGTCGTATGGGATCCGTCACGCAAGGAAATACTGGGAGGATATCGTTATTTTGTGTGTTCCGATAGCGTATGTTATGCAGGAGAACATTGTAACCTGGCAAGTGGAGAATTAATCTCGTTCTCAAAAAAGTTCCGCGAAGACTACATGCACTGGATGATTGCACTAGGACGGTAG
>Ga0105100_10000540_pt1 | contig 22186 bp, 22 predicted proteins | sample PPLLak12cMay2015_2_FD_87033 | JGI IMG/M metagenome (GOLD analysis project Ga0105100, IMG submission 87033) | Freshwater sediment microbial communities from Prairie Pothole Lake near Jamestown, North Dakota, USA - PPLs Lake P8 Core (1) Depth... | ecosystem: Environmental > Aquatic > Freshwater >...
GCCCTGTCTCGCGGGTATAGAACCAGGAATTTGAATGATGTAAATCACAGGACGGTGTTTTCCAGGAATACGGGATCAAGACATAAGGTATTGGTCACGTAGAGAACCGGTCCCTAATTCAGAGTCGGGGTTAGAAAGAGCGACCCTTTTTTTTGCCCGCCTTTAGAGTCTCGCAATTTTCCCTCTCCTTTGACGCAAAGGGGCACCTTTAGTCTTTCCTCAGAATTCTATTTTCGAATATCTTCTTTTGAAATCAACAACTTGTCCAAGAAAATTCCCTTTGGCATTGAAATTGCTTTTGAATACAACAGGAACAATGGGAAACGGAAGGTAAAGAACATGAATTACGAGTGGCCACACCATGATATTGATTCAACCAATGACTATTCCGAAACACTTTTCTTCTTACACAGGAAAGCCTCAACCGATCTCATGGGATGGGGTCTGAACCATGGCAAGAAATAAGGAATTCATTTTGGGAAGGCAGCACATCAGAGTCAACTATTTTTCATTTAGATTACGATACCTAAAAGCATTGGTAAAAATGTATACCCTGAAAGAGGAACTCAAAGAGAAGTTAAAAAGATGAGGACAAGAGGTGAGCCATGTTTATGGGTGAAGAGCTGATTCGGGGAATCGAACACTTTGGCCGATGGCACACGCAGGAATTTGTAGCCAGGAGTCAAGAAATGATCGATGTTCTGACGTATCTCAGAGCGGAGAGGGCCCTTGAGATGTTCAAGGTCGTGTCCTTCGTCACCGCGGACTCATACCATTTTTCGAGGAGAACAGATCCTTCGCCTTCTCCGGGTGAGTTCAGCGGGACAAGCCAGCAGGAGATGCGAGAAATTTAGAGCATCGGATCCAACCGATCTAAAAATTTTCCTGGACGAGGGTTGGGGAAGGGAGCCATAGCGAATGACAACCATGGTAGGGGATATCTTCAAAAACAAGGTCACGCAGGATCTGTTTAAGATAAAGAAGGTCGAAGATGAAAACGTCGTGGTGTTGGAAGACGAAAATGGATTTGTACAAATATGGCTTCCCAAAGAGCACGTGGGATCCTTGTTCGAGAAAATCGGGGAGGTGTGAGGCTGAATGAGAATTGCGGAGGGTGACAGATTCAAGCACAAATTGACCGGGCAATTATTCGAGGTCAAGATGATTAAAGACGATACATTTATTTTAGAGTCTGCGCACACCCCTTATCGGATGTGGTTTGGTGAAGAAGGTGTGGAGTTATTTTTTGAGACAGCCGCGAAAAAGAGGTTAAAGAAGTAAATCCCCACTCCGTTTTTTCCCCCTGATCCCTACTTCAGTTCAAGGAGCAATCGCTGGAATTCTCCGGATTCCACGAGGAGTCGGTGGGCGGCATCCCGTGTTTTGTCCACCTCCTCAGAAGGCAGCTTCAAGGCAGTGGGTAATCTCTTAAAATGGATACGTTCCGTTTCATCCTTCAACGCATCAAACTTCACTTCAACGACATAAAACTGAATATCCCCACAACCGCCCGGTGAGGTAGAAACCACTCTTCCGTTGCATCTCTGAGTCCTTATCTCATCCGCCCACGAGCCGGCGCTATCTTTCAAAAGGGCGATGGTTCCTTCGTTGTGCCGATCGATCGCGATCGAGGAGTAAGAAGCGAGCATGACGCCGAACGTGGGAACTCTCTCAGTCCTGTCCCACTTGGGATCCGGTTCTGTCTCAGCGTTCACCAAGAGGAAGACCACTTTGTGAACCTTCTCCATCGGAGTCCCTCTGATTGCTCGCCAGACGCTCCCTCCGACGATGACCCGGTCAAGAACGGCCTTCAGACCCAGGTTGTCCGCCACCCCGCCATCAACAAGATGAATATACCGTTTTTTTTCACGATCTGAGAATGGAACGATGTCATTGTGCAGAAAGAAACCCCGCTCCTGGACGTCACGCCCTTCTGAGACTTTTTCGAATTCCTCCGTTGTCTTAAAACCGCAGGTCCCGGCGTAGTTTCGCAGCGTGATGGGGGTGAGCGCCATAGGAATTGCCGATGAGGCGGCGGCAGCCCTTCCCACGGGGAAAAGAGAGAGGTCTGAACAGATCAGATCAAAAGCCTCTTGAGTAAATCCCACCCGGGTCCCATGGGTCATGTCCGTGGCGTTTATGATGATGAAGGGGCCTTTCCGGGCTGCGACATCACCAAAGGTACCTCCTTCGAAAATATGCCTATCATAATATTCAGCAGCCAGATCGCTCCGGGCGAAGGTCGGCGACAAAAGCCGCACCCAATTGGCAACATTGAACAGGGCTCTTAAAATAAGACCTCTTTGAATGTTCTTCTTCAAGAACTTACTCTCAAAATCCTCAAAGATCCGGTCTCCAAAGAGGCCGTAATACCCCGCCGTGAAACTCCCTCCGGAGACACTCGATATCCCATCCACCTCATCCAGAAGCCGTCGCTTTTTTCCGTCAAGAACGATTTCAGTCTTCCGCAATTCCTCAAGAACACCATAGGAAAGTGCCGCCGCCCGCATTCCCCCACCTGAAAAAGTGAGGAAAAGAAGCAGGCTGTCTGAATTTTCAGAAGTTTTCATGGTGGCGGCTCTGTAGCCCGCATCGCGGCGAGCCTCTTTGGTCGGCTGATTGACCGGATAGTGGGCACAACCAACACCAAAAGAGAAAGCCAGCAGGAGCGCGTCCATGAGGATTCTCTTCTTGTTCAACTTAAAACCTATCTTGCTTTTGTTTCCCAATTCTTGCCCCCACTTCTTTAATCGCTTCAGGATGTCCTACTCCGGCTTCTTGCAGGTTTTGTATGGAGCGATGTAACGGGTTTCTATATTCTTACCATTTATTTGATGGTGGGGTAAAGTGGATAACAATGAACAGTGATCCGAACTTGGGATCCACGTGATGACCATCCTGGCGCGAGCCTAGGGGAAGAGAGACAGCTGTAATTTGCAGATTGTCGATTGTACCAATATATGTTTCACGAAATCGTTCGTTTCTCAACTACAGGGAAGCGCTAAGAAAGGGAGTTAAAGACCCCACCTCTTCTGCGAAAGTGAGTTGATCTCGGAGCTGATCATTACCGAAGGAAATAAACAAAAAAGGCAGAGCCAAATGACCCTGCCTTTCCCTCATCAGACTTAGTAATGGATCTATTTCTTAAAAAACTTCTTTCTCCCATATCCTGCAAGCCCAAGTAACCCAGAACCAAGAAGAAACATAGTAGCGGGTTCGGGTACGGGATGAAATTCGGCGTATGCTATAGCCCTATTTTCAGCATTGGAATGAGGGGAGTCTGGTCCAAGAAAATCGTCCGGGTCAAAGTCGAAGCTGAGGGCTCGGAAGAAGTAGTCCTCTCCTACTTCCAGGATTCCAACGGGAACAGAAAAACTCGGTGTTAGCAGAAGATCAGATTCGAAGATATTGGTCTTGGAGGCGTCAAAAATATGCACTACGTAGCGGCGATTTAGTCCTGCTACCTCCGGGGAGGGATCTGGGTCGGTAAAGGTAAAAATTGGAGTGGTGCTGTTGCTGCTAAAGGCAAGATTCGTCGGGATGGGAATAACTTCAGGCTTGTCGAGGTTATGACTTGTACTTGGTGTGCTCTGCGAACTCGTATTGGTTACCGTATACGTATAGGTTCCTGTTACGTTTGGAAACTGGCTAATACCGGTAAGAGGGGGAAGTGTGGTGTATTCGGCCCCGCCAACGATGGGGAAAACAGCGTTTAGGGGCACGTTTCGTGGCGTTGAAAAGGGAACATCTGGATTGCTTGAAACAACGCTGGCGCCGGAACCAGGTCCCGTCAGAGCAGGAACGCCTCCGGCATCAACTGCCTTTACAGTTAAATTCAATCTCAGCCCTGTAATACTAAAGATATCATCGGCCGGCCGGTTATCAATGAACGCCCAATCCCGAATAATAACCGGGTCAGCATGGGCTGGGATGGGAACAATAACCAACACCGAGCAAAGAGCAGCACAGACCACAATCATTCGGTACATAGCTAATCCCTCCTTTCCATTTGTTACTTCGGCGCTTGATGAAGAAATTTACGTCACAATACAAACGAAATTTTGACAACACATAATCTGTGACCTCACCCACTTTTCCAATGAAGGTTAAGTATCTGCAATAGCCCTGTATATTTATTAGCAATATCAGTGCCAAATGTGATAATTTGCTGTAAGTACCTGATAATTAGAGATAATTCTGAACAACCAGCATTTTTGAGATAACATAATAGTGGAAGGCTTTTTCATAAAACTCCTGAGTCTCTTCCTTAAAAGTGTGAAAACTTTTCCTCTGTCTAATCACTTTTGATTTCGGATTGAAACCTACTAATGCAAACGCGTTTAGTTTTTTGACAATGGGCCCCCTCACCCTCCCCTCTCCCCGCTGGGGAGAGGGATAGGGTGAGGGGCGATACCAACGGATGTAATGAAATTTAATGCGTTTGTATTAATTTGAGGCAAAATTGTCAAATCACGAGGAAGTAATTCAGGACGCTAAATCTTGCAAGACTTTTTCACTCTTACCGAAGAGGTAGGAAGAACCTGGAGGATTGGGAAAAAGGATATCAAATGGCGAGGGGAAGATGTTTGTACTGACGTAACGCTTAGTGGTTTGCTGAAAAAGTCACTTTTCTCAGACTGCTCAAAAATGCCAAGATGCAAGGCGCCCGAAATCCTGAGAGTGGCGTCGCGACGAATAAGGAGCGACTTCTTGCCACGCCGACGAGTCGGTGAGTCGGCCAGAGGCGTACTTGGATGTACGCCGCAACGACGAAGGATGAGGGTAACACCGCAGATGGGCGTTTTTCAGCAGCCTGTTAGTGGTCATTACCATCTATTCTTACCGGCTTGAAGAATATGTTTTTGCTCTCCATCTCATCACCTGAAAGCATTCTTCCCCAATTGATGACAGAGTTCTTTGTTATTCTCGCCGGATTCTTTCTTCTCTCTGGGAGAACCGCGATGAGTTCATAGCCTTTTGTTTCACTGAATGTGTACAGCTCGTAAAGCAACATCACCCTGCTCTGCCTTTTCCCTCCCCTCAGTGAATATAGATTCTATTTTTTAGGTCCCAACATTTTTAGACGAACGAAATGGATATTTTTGACATCTGAACGATCGCCTATAATATTCCATCCCCAATGAAGGATGGAGTCGTTGGTGATTCTTTCTGGTTTTCCCCTTCTCTCTGGTAGTATCCCAATAAGATGCTCTCTCCCTCTTTCATCACGCAAGTAAAATTCATAAGCTACCATTTTCTGCCCTCCACCTGTTCTCTTCCAAAGATGAGGATCACCTTCTCAAGGGAGTTTGCTACCCAGCTCCCCCCTCTCTTACCGATTTTCTTTTTGAGCCAATAATAAAGGCATCGGTTGTTGTGAATCAGGAAGCTTTTCATCAATGAATTATTTGGCATCATCGGGATTTAAACGTGCTGATATTTATTAGATATCAATTCCTATGCCAAAGCTTCACCATCACTGTAAGCTTTGGTAACTATGCTGTTTTCCGCAAACCTCGATATTTTTAATGAAATCGAGGCGTGGAACTCTTTTTCACAAATGTCCCGAATTGCTTCGCCCAAAAAATGATTTCCATCTTCTTAGCGATTACTGTTCAAGATATTGTCGTGTGAAGCGAGATTTGAAAATCACAACTTCAGGAAAATACCTTTGTCCATTGCCTGTTTTTTGGAAAACATATAATAATGGAGATTACAGCCGTCATTTTTAAACGTAGTGGACGGATCAAAGAGATAGAGGGAAAAAAGATGATTTCAAGCTTTTTGAGATACCACGAATTACCAAGGGGTACCTCGCCTTAGAAATTTTGAAAGAAATTGGGAGGGGGTGTCTGGCCGGAGCGCGCCCCGTCCCGCCAAAGCGGGATAGGCGGGGTCAAGGGGCACAATATGAACGAAATTTCCTTTGCTCACATTCTGTTCGCCACTAGGTGCCCGGGAAGCCCCTCCCTATGGGCGGGGAGCTTCATTGAAGGGTATGTCTGATAAACGAATTGATGTCGTTACTTATTCGGGGTATCGAGGTGAGGAAACCCCGCGGTCCATCCTCATCCATCATGAAAAAATTGAAGTGGTGGCAATCCTGAATAGGTGGATTGAAGAAGGGATCGAAGATAAGGTAAGAAAGAGGCTCTTTAAGCTCAAAGGAAGTGATGGAAAAACACACAAGATATACTATGATGAGAAGGAAACGGAGTGGTTTTATGTGGCTGAGGATTGAGAGGCCTACTTTTAAGCATCGATCTACCTGCAAAAGAAAAGGATGTTCAGATGGGTATTGCTTTGGTAACCGTTGGGGAGGTAGACCAAGACATCATCGAGACACTAAAGAAAGACTTAAACAGAATATTTTGCAAAGAGGTATGGGTCGGTAAGGGAATGCCTACACTTCACACCGCCTTCAACAAGAAGAGAAATCAGTACCTGTCCACAATGATTTTAAATGGCTTGATGAATGAAAAAGAATTTATGGCTTCTGAAAAAGTTTTGGGGATTGTTGACCATGATCTTTATGTCCCGGAGCTAAATTTTGTCTTTGGCGAAGCGAGCCAAAGAGTGGCAGTCATATCCCTTACCCGTCTGAGGCAGGAGTTTTACAACCTTCCTCAAGACCAAAGCCTCTTTCATAAGAGAGCTTTAACCGAAGCGGTCCATGAATTGGGTCACACCTACGGATTAGGGCATTGTGGAAATCCTCTGTGTGTGATGTTCTTCTCCAATAGTTTAATCGATACGGACAGAAAAGGCTCCGAATTCTGCCCGAAGTGTAAAAGTAAACTCAACCTCCAACCACCGAAGTAGTGGCCGCGGACATTGGAGCTTTTCAAATAATTTCGGCCTTCCTTTCATACCGATTATTTTCCACCACATCATCCCAGAGGTTGCGGTTTGCACCTACTACTCTACAGCAGAGGCATGCTTCGGGAATCAAATATTTCCGATAGAAATCATTAGGTCAGACTTTCTTCGCCAATCCCTCCGGCAGCCTGGGTCTAGCCTTCCTGGTCCACGTGGGGGAGAAGGTTGGCAGTCGTCTGTTGCAGCCTTCCCATCATTTGCTTCGCTTTCTCGGACACTCGGGAGGCTCCGTTGTGAGCCCCGTTTGAGCCCCCGACGACGGCAAGGAGGTCCTGAATCATCCCATTGACCTGCTCGACTTGAGCACTGAGTTCCTCGCTGGCCGATGCTGATTCCTCGGCATTGGCCGCATTGGATTGGGTAACCCGGTTCATCTGAGCCACAGTAGCAGAAACCTGCTCAATACCTTGAGCCTGCTCCTGAGAGGCAGCAGCAATTTCGTCGGTCAATTTTACATGTCTTTCCGCAACCGTAGTAATCTCCTCAAAAGCGACCCGGGTGGATTGTGCTAGATCATTTCCTTTTTTGACGGCCTTAATCGTGTTTTCGATGAGGTGGCTGGTGTTCTTGGCAGCCTCCAAGGCCTTCATTGCTAGATTGCGCACCTCGCTCGCTACCACTGAAAATCCCGCTCCGGCCTCACCGGCCCGGGCAGCTTCCACCGCCGCATTGAGGGCCAAGAGGTTTGTCTGAAAAGCAATTTCGTCGATGGTCTTTATAATCTTGCTGGTTTCCTCGCTCAGCGCAGTAGTCTCGGCGATCGCCCGGCCCATCTGGTCCATATGAGATTGCACGTTCTTGATGATCTGGCCGACCTCATTCCCAATGATCCTGGCCTCCTGTGCGTTGTTGGAACTTTGCTTGGTCATGGAGGCGATCTCCTCGAGAGAGGAGGAGGTTTCTTCGATGCCCGAGGCCTGCTCGTTCGCGCCCTGAGCCACCTGCTGGCTGGCCCGGGAGATCTGCTCCGATGCAGACGACACCTGGTCCGCCCCCTCGGTCAGACCTTTCACCACGCCACGGATCGGTCGTGCGATTCGCAAGGACATCAGGAGAGCGGTGCCCAATGCAATTCCGGTGATCACAATGCTCATGATGATGAACTGGTTTCTCATCTCATTGACCGACGAGAGAATGTCCTCTTTGAGAGCTGATGAAACGATGACCCATTGCATCTGAGGATACTCCTGAAAAGAAGAGAATCGCTTCTTGCCTTCCCAGACGTACTCCATCGTCCCGTTCTTCTTGCTCAGTATTTCTTTGCCGAAATCTGTGTCACGCAGATTCAGTTTAAAAAGCTTCGACTTGTCAGGATAGGCGATCGCATACCCTTCTCGATCGAGAATAAAGGCATAGCCTTCCTTTCCGAGTTTCAGATTCTCAAGAGATGCCGTGACCTGTCTCCCCCAGATTTCGGCTTCTATCACCCCAACCGGCTTGCCTCGTTCGAGCTGGTTCTCCACCGTTTTGGCCATAACCAGGACGGGTTCGTTTATATCCTTCGATAGAAACATCTCACTGAGACAGACTTCTCCGCTGCTAAGCGCCTTTTGAAACCAAGGGCTGGAAGATTCTTTTTCCAGATCGGTTTTGTCTTTGAGTGATGTAAATTTCTCATTGCCCTCTTTGTCTAAAAGACGAACTCTTCGGATGGCCGGATATTTCTTAAGATAATCGGTGAGTCTGCTGAGCGTCAATTCCTTTATACCTTCCTCGATTCTTATGCCAGCTTGCATATTATCGATGCTCATCCCTAGGGGAATGGAGAGATTATCCATTTGATTCCTGTAAATGGTCAGGAAAGTTTCTAACTGCTTGATCTCCTTTGTGGTCAAGTTATCCATCTGAACATTGGTCTGGTTTAACAATATTCTCGAAGACTTCGAATAGGACAGGATTCCCATTACGAGCATTGGCACGGCTCCTATTAATAGGAATGACACAATCAGCTTTCTTTGAATACCACCTCTAGAAACTGCCCCCGTCTTCATAGATTTTCCCCTTTCAGCAGTGTCGTTGGAGTTTCCAGAACCTCTTTTTGCTCTCTCGTCTCTTTAATCTCTTCTTATCTCCACTTCATTCAAAACCCTGACTAATATTTTGTTTTTTAAGGACAGTGACCACCAAAATCAAAGAGACAGCCATGATTAACCAGACCATGATTATTGGGCCGAAGATCAATTGTGTTCGAACCTTATTCTTTTCATTTTCGAATTCTGCTCTTCAGCGCCAGTGTGGCAAATTTATACTGGTTTTTGCAGCAGTTGCTTGTACTTTCCCGGAATTGCAAGCAATTAGCTTGCCAATAGGCCAAGAAATTCTTAACTTACTAAAATTAAAGACAATTCTTTAATATTAAAGAATTCCATAAATAAATAATGTAGTTAAGATTGAGCAAGAATTGTTATGTTTTTGTAATAATGTCCGTAGACTTACTGTGATTTCAGCTAGTTAAATGGAGGGTTGAAAGTCATTTGAAAAAGTAGCAAGAAACCAGGAAAACGTTCCCTGCGAGTTGGCCAGCGGAAGGTGAAATGGAAAAAATTTTCCTGTGAAAATTAACCCCCCCTCGCTGATTTGTGGTTGAAATGTGGCATAGAAAAGTAGAAATTGAAAAACAAGATTTCAGGAATCCTTTGGGAAAGAAGGGGTTCGTGGCGGACTATTTTGAAAAGAGATCCTACTCTTGCCTATCTTTATTTGAATTCTACAAACTGGTCCTTGGGTGCTGAACAGACCGGACAGGTCTCGGGCAAGACCCCGTCCGACACGTAACCACATACCTGGCACACATAATACGTGGTCTCCCGCTCTCCGATCAAATCGTTCATCGCATGCTTATAAAGTTTGGCGTGGCCATCTTCCACATCCCTGGCATTGGAAAAGAGGGTGGATGCCGGGATGTCCCCTGCCTCCTCGGCAAGCTCAATAAACCTGTCATAAGCCACTCCCGCAACGCGGGTTTCCGACTGAAAGCTCTCCTTGAGGTTCGTATCGGTGTCCTTGATCTCCCGGAGCATCCGAAGCGCACGCTCGCCGTGGATCTCTTCGCTGAAAGCGATCACCCGAAAGAGCCTGGCAATTTGGGGAAGGTCTTCCTGATCCGCCTTCTTGGCAAAGATTTTCAGCCGGAGTGCGGCCTTCGCCTCGCCCTCATAAATCTGGTGAAACACCTCTTTGAGTTTTTCGTCCATCTGTCTCCCCGGCAATAGAAAAATGGGGACACATACCATTTATCGTGTGACAAAGCCATAAAGAATGGTATGCGTCCCCATTTTCACATTTTCAGGTATCATCCCTTGCCCATCATTAAATTTGGCAGCCAGAGTGCAATCTGCGGGAAAACAAACAGAAGGATCAAAGCCAGGACAAGGGCCGCAAGGAAAGGAATAACTCCCTTATAGATCGTTTTGAAAGGAATTCCTGTGATGTTCCCTAATATGAAAACATAAATTGCTACGGGAGGAATAAGACCGCCGATCATAAGCGTCACGCAAATGAAGATGCCGAACCATATCGGGTCATAACCCAGCTCCATCGCGGTCGGGAAAAAGATCGGGGTGGCAAGCACCATAAATGCCAGGTCATCCATGATGGAACCACCTAACAAGTAAATGGCCATAATCAAAAGCATGACAACGAAGCCCGGAACGGAAAGCCCTCCGGCCCACTTTGCCGCAATCATCGGAATCTCCGTGATGGCAAGGAAATGTCCGAAAATAGCAGATCCGGCAATAAGCATCAGAGTCATGATAGAGGTTTTCAATGCGCCTTTAAAAGATCTGACGATCATACCCGCATTAACTTCTCCCCGCACAAGAGCCAGGAGAAAAATTGCAACGGTACCGATTGTACCTGACTCTGTCGGGCTGAAAAAACCCGTGATCATGCCGCCGATGACGACGCCGAAAACGACGGCAACCACCACTGCGTCGGGGATGACAGCGAATCTTTCCCTCCAGCTTGCCTTTTCCGCCTTGGGAGCGATGGCAGGTTTCAAGGTAACCCATCCCGCGATGACTGCCATGAAAAGAACCGCGATCATGAGCGAGGGCACGATGCCTGCAAGGAATAGTCTGCCAATGGACTGCTCAACCTGAAGTCCATAGATGATCAGCACAGTGCAGGGAGGCAGAATCATGCCCAGGGTGCTGACCGATGCAATCGTGCCGGCAGAAAGTTCCTTTCGATATCCATAGCGGTCCATCTCGGGCATCGCGAGGTTTGAAAAGGCCCCCACGGTGGCAAGGCTCGACCCGCACATCGCCTTAAAGGCCGTCGCACCCACCACGGTTGTCATTGCAAGTCCGCCCGGTATGTGGCCAAACCACCGATGCGCCCCCAAGTAGAGTCTCTTGGCGATGTTCGAATTTGAGGCAAATTCCCCCATCACGATAAAGAGGGGGATGACCGTGAAGCTATAGGTTGTGAAATTATCGAAGAAATCCTTAACGACGAGACTGGCGGCTGCCGGAAACGACATCAGCAAAGTAAATCCTAGAAATCCGACCAGGATCATGCAATAAGCCATTTCAAGACCTGTCAGGAAAAGGGCCAACAGCAAGACAACTCCGTATACTCCGATGGCCACATCACTCATGGTTTGCTCCTTTGATTGTTTTTATCAGATCACAAAATACGGTGAAACTCTGCAAGAGAAACCCGAATGAAAGGGCAAAGGCAAATGGGTAATAGGGTATCTTAAAGCTGGCTGTGCGCTCGCCGGTTCGTCTCGCGTCTAGTCCATAAAGTGTAAAGTTATAGGCGATAAACAAGAAGATCAGAATGCCGATGCATCTGGTAATGACATTGATCACTCGTTTTTTTTCCGGACTGAGTTTCGCCGTGATGACATCGACAATGACCTGGGCTCCGAGCATGGTGCCATAAGGAATTGAGAACCCGAATACAATAGACCCCCCGTATTGTATCAGCTCCATGGATCCGGTAATCGGATGACCCAGGTTCCTGAGAATGACGTCGAAGAAGGTCAATATGATCATAAACCCGAGGACACAACCGGCGATCACGTATAATGATTTATCAAAACTGACAATCCCTGCCATGAAACGCTTCATCGCCTGCCTCCTACTGTAGAAAAAAACCAAAACTGAACAACCCTCGCCTTGAAGGCGAGGGGTTCTCAAAATCTTGTCGACTTGAAGTCGACTTCGTGAAAAAATGGTCTCTGTCGGGGAAACACTTCAAAACCAAAATGCTCATGATCGGCTCGAGTCAAAACCCATCAGAAGAATACGCCGATGCTTAGCCGATCATTTCGCAAATTCTCGCTTCGCCTGAAGGCGAGGGGTTTCCACCATCCCCGAAGGACACACTAAATCTGCCTTTTTATAGCATGGTCACTATAGTCATGGGGGGCTGCAATAACGCAGCCCCCCATGATGAATAGAACGACTACGGGTTTTTCTGCAAGAAGTCCTGGCAGAATTTCAATGCTTCATCGCCCGGGAGACCTTTTGATTTGGCCATCTTCACATAGGCTTCCAGAATGGGTTTCATTCTTTCAGCGGTGAAGGCCTCGTCTTCCTTGGAGACCTTGACGAACGTGACGCCCTTCCCTTTGGAGAACTCCACGGCTTTAGCATCCAGTTCAACCCAACCCTTGCCGAATTTCTCGGCATATTCCTCATTGATCTTTTCTATCGCCTTTTGATCGGCCGGGGATATCGCATTCCACTTCGCCTTGTTCATAATGGCATACATCGAGGTCATATACGACATGGGGTAGTCCTCAAGCACGGTCTTGACCACTTCGCCGATCTTGAATCCCTGTAATGCTTCCAACGGGAAAAGGCATCCATCCACAACGCCTCTCGAAAGGGCATCGTAGGTCTCGGTAACCGGCATGGTGACAGGGGACGCGCCGAGGTTCTTCACGATGTCCGCATTTTCTGCGTTGGCTTTTATCCTGAGTCCCTTTAAATCGGCAACGGATTTCGTCGGGTTCTTTGTAAAAATGAAACCAGGGGCCGCACCATGGAGAAAGAGGACGTGTACGTCATCGAACTCTTTCGGTCTGAATTTCTTGTAGTAGGCATTGCCCAGTCTGGTTGCCTGAAGGCCGCTTTTATATCCTAACGGCTGTTGCAAAACCTCGGAAAGGGGCAGTCTGCCGGGTGAATAGGCAAGCAGATTCGTCCCGACATCCACCACGCCCTTTACGGTGTTGTCATAGACCTGCATCGGAGGTGAAAGCGTGTTGGCCGCGAATACCGTTACGGTGATCCTTCCTGCAGTGGCCTTCTCGACATCCTTGCCCCACTGATCGAACGTCTTCGTCCAAGGGTGCTGGGGCGGCCACATCACGGAAAGCCTGAGCTTCATGGCCTTCTCCTGAGCCTGGACAGGAATCGAAGTTAACAAAAACAGAGAAACCATTAAAAGAACCAACCCTGCAACAACAGATCTTTTCTTCATACACCATCCTCCTTTTTTTGGGTAATACTATCTTGCCTGTACTCACTGTTACTTACAAGAAACTACCTGTTCCCGTCTATCCATCTCTTCTTTAATTCCCGTTTCAGGATCTTGCCCGTCGGGCTCTTGGGGAGTTCGTTCAAGATGATATATTCCTTGGGGACTTTAAAGGGGGATAGGCGAGTCTTCAGAAAAGTCTTCAACTCCTCGGAAACGACCTTTTGCCCGGGCTTGGGAGTGATGAACGCAGTCACACGCTCGCCCCACTCTCGATCCGGAACCCCAACCACCGCGCATCCTTCCACTTCGTTTCTCGTGTAGAGGACCTCTTCCACCTCCCGGGGGTAGACATTTTCACCGCCGGTGATGATCAAGTCTTTGAGTCGATCCACGATGTAGAGGTAGCCATCGGGATCGAACAGACCGATGTCACCGGTACGGAGCCAGCCCCCCTCCCAGAATGCGGCATGGGTCCCTTCGGGGTCGTTCAGGTAGCCTTTCATGACGTTGCGACCCCTCACACAGATCTCACCCTCCTTTCCCTGTTCGATCAGGTTTCCGGTAGCGTCCCTGATCTGAACCTCTACCCCATGAGCCGGTTGCCCGACCGATCCGACCACGTGCCGGTAGTAATGGTTATAGGTCAGTGGCATCGCCTCCGTCATTCCGTAGGACTCTGCGATCGTGAGCCCGGTGCGCTCTTTCCACTGCCTGACGATCTCCACGGCCATGCTGGCCGCCGCCGAAAAAGAGTAACGCAAACTGCCGATCCTTTTCTTCAGGTTGTCGACGCTCAGGAAGCGAACGTAGACGGTAGGCACGGCAAAGAATTTTGTGACCCGGCCGGTCTCCATCAGCTTCAAAACCTGCTCCATGTCGAAGGCAGGCAGAAGCTCCAGACAGCCGGCACTCAGAATCGTCGAATTCATGATATGCATTTGGCCGAAGACATGATTAAAGGGCAGAAAGCAGATGCCGACGTCATTCTCGGTGGACCGCTCATAGTAGGCAATGCTGTGACTGGAAAAGCTGATCGCCTCGTGAGGGACCATCACCCCTTTCGGAGTGCCTGTCGTCCCGCCGGTATACAGGATGGCCGCGGTATCCACGCGGTCCCTGTGGATTGCCTTAAAAGATCCTGAACCCATCCCCGTGAGGCGCTCAAGGTCAAGATCGCCTCCTGGACAGACCACTTTTTCGAGGCCTCCGGCGCCTCTCAACCGTTCCAAATCCTTTAACTTGTCTCCAATCGTGAAGATAAACCGCGGCCTGGAGTGGTTGACAAGGGTGCGCAGCTCGTCTCCGGTAAGAACACCGGAGAGCGTTACCGCCACTGCTCCTGCCTTCAGCACGCCGAAGTAGAAGGCGATCCAGTCTCCCGAGTTTTGAGTGCACAGCCCGACGAGGTCCCCCGGCCTTAACCCCAATTTGATCAGGCCAGTGGCGATTCGGTTCGCCCGATCGTTAAGCTGCGCATACGTTGTTTCAGACCCAATCTCACGTATCGCCGGTCGTTCCGGAAAGAAGAAAGCCGATATTTCAAGATGCTGTGCACAATTCATATAGCCTTTTCTCCGGCGATCCCCTTTCAAACCCCGGCAGGAGGATGGGATCACTCCCGCCCGCGCCCGGGTGTCGAGCCTTATCGCTCATCAGGCAGACTTCTCGGACCGTTTCCGGTACTCTTCCTTCAACTCACGTTTCAGGATCTTCCCAGCCGGGCTCTTGGGAAGTTCGCTCACGACGATATACTCCTTCGGAACCTTGAACGGTGACAGACGAGATTTCAAGAAGGTTTTCAACTCTTCCGGAACGATCTTTTGTCCGGGCTTTGGAGCTATGAAAGCAGTCACTCGCTCCCCCCATTCCTTATCCGGAAGTCCAACCACTGCGCACCCCTCCACTTCCTGCCTCGTGTAGAGCACTTCTTCAACCTCACGGGGGTAAACATTTTCGCCGCCGGTGATAATCATGTCCTTAATCCGGTCCACGATGTAGAGGTAGCCGTCTTCGTCCAGGAGGCCAACGTCCCCGGATCTGAACCAACCATTTTCCCAAAAAGCGGAACTCGTCTCTTCCGGATTATTGAGGTAGCCCTTCATGATATTGTGCCCACGGATACAGATCTCCCCTTCCTGGCCCTGCCCCACTCGATTTCCATTCTTATCCCTGATCTCAACCTCAACCCCTGGCACCGTGGTTCCGATAGATCCAATGACGTGGCGATAATAATGATTGTACGTCACCGCGGAGGCGGATTCCGTCAGGCCGTACCCTTCGTAAATGGTGAGCCCGGTCCGCTCCTTCCATTGGCGAACAATCTCTGCGGCCATGCTCGCGGCCGCAGAGAAGCAGTATCGGACCCGGCCCAGCTTCTCTTTCAATCCTTCAAGGGTCAGCAGACGTGCATAAACCGTCGGGACGCAGAACAGTTTGGTCACCCTCCCGGACTGCATTGCTGCTAAGATCCGATCCAGATCAAAAGCAGGTAAAATCTCCAGGCATCCGCAACTTAAGATCGTGGCATTCATAATGTGCATCTGGCCGAATACGTGATTGAAGGGGAGAAAACAAAGAGCCCGGTCGGTCTCGGTGGAGTGCTCACTGAAGGCTACGTTGTGACTTGAAGTGTTGATGTTTTCGTGCGTGAGCATGACTCCTTTCGGCGTGCCCGTGGTGCCCCCGGTATAAAGAATGGCGGCTGTATCCATGCGGTCCCGATCCAGTGCTTTGAAGGAGCCGATTCCCATATTCATCAATTGTTGAAGTTCCAAATCTGCTCCCCGACAGATCACTTTTTCCAGAATCCCTGGCTTCCTTAAGTTCTTCAGATGACCGAGTTTCTCCTCGGACGTAAAGAGGAACCTCGGCCTAGAGTGATTGATCAACAAAGTCATTTCATCGGGGGTCAGGAGACTTGAAAAAGTTACGGCCACGGCTCCTGCCTTAAGCACGCCGAAGTAGAAGATAAGCCAGTTTGCTGAATTTGGAGCCAAAAGACCAATGGGTTCACCGGGCTTCACTCCAGACGCAAGGAGTCCGGTCGCTACCAGATTAGCTCGATCATTGAATTCTGAATAGGTGATCTCGTTTCCAGCTTCACTGAGGGCAGGCCGATTTGCGAAGTAGAATGCTGCATTCTCTAAGTTCTTAGAAATATTCATAAAATTATAAAAACAACCCGCAAAAAATCATATGACGATAAGTTCTACATTATAATATTAGTCCAATTAATATTTGTCAAGAAAAATATTTCTTGCTATTATCCGCCTCAAAATGTATTATTTCTTGCATAGGCGGTCACAAACCCAGCGCCTGGCTCAGAAGAAACAATCGTTTCACATAAACGTGACTTTGGTTTTTTTGGATTTCGATCTTTACCAAGATTTATCGGAGAACAGACGCACTTAAGGAGGCGAGATGGCAATATTCAAGCCCATCAAGCAACTCCGGGTTTTCGAAGAAATCGTGACCCAACTCAAGGAATCGATTCTGACAGGCCGCTTCAAGACTGGAGATAAACTGCCAACAGAGCGGGAACTGGTAGAAGAGTTTCAAGTAAGCCGCGTAGCGATTCGTGAGGCCCTTCGAACCCTGGAAAATTCAGGATTCATCGTGACGCGTCAGGGGGCCAGCGGCGGAGCTTATGTCACCGACCTCAGTTTTGAATTCCTGGCTAATGCTTTCGTGGACCTGTTCTTAGCCGATAAGATTTCCATTCCTGAACTCCATCGTGTCAGACTGATCATGGAACCAGAAATTGCCAAATTAGCCGCCTTAGCAATTACTCCGGAATACGCCCATCAGTTAAAGAAAGCCCTGGAGGCTGAAGAGACTCCTGCGGCATCCCTATCGGAAGACATAAAGATCAAAACACTGGTGCATTATATCCTGGCTGAGATGTGTGGCAACCGCTTTTTTGAAGCCATCGTTAGATCTTCGATGAAACTCACGCACACGTTGATCCAGATGGCTAATCCCGACCCTTCTACGATGCATCCTGCAGGCATGCACCGTCCCATCGTCGAAGCCGTATTGGCGGGTGATCCAGAGGCATCCTCCATTGCGATGCGTAAACATACCCTTGAATTTGGCGAAACCCTGATCAAGATGGAGAAGACCTACCGCGAGAAAAAACCATCGTTTTCGTTCTAGAAAAATAGGGACACATACCATTTATCGCGGAGCAAGGGAATAAATAATGGGATGTGTCCCTATTTTTCAAACCGTTTTCGTTCTTCTGCTCTCAGTTCGCGTCTTAAGAGCTTACCGACCTTCGACTTTGGAAGCATATCCCGGAATTCGATATATTGAGGGACTTTATAAGAGGCTAACCTCTCCCGGCACCATTTGAGGAGATCGTACGCGCTCACCCCCTTGACATCTTGTTTCAGAACAGCAAAGGCTTTGATCCTCTCGCCCACCTTCTCATCCGGAACCCCCACCACGCAGGCAGAGATGACCGCTGGGTGTTCCTGTAAAACTGCTTCTATCTCTGAAACGGCCACGCGATAGCCCTTGTGTTTGAGTGTGTCCACAGATCGATCCAGATAGAAAAGCCACCTATTTTCATCCATTCGCACAATGTCCCGAGTCCTGTACCAGAGCTTCCCGTCCATCTCGATAAAACAGGCAGCCGTCTCTTCAGGTTTGTTCCAGTAGGCTCGCACCATATGCTCGGAGGAGACCAACAATTCTCCGGGTTCACCCGGAGGAACCGATTCCAGAGTGTCGGGATCCATCAGCTTGACTTCTTGAAGAGGGGTAACTTTGCCTGCGCTGCCTGCAGGAGCCTGCTCACCCATTGGCGTGAGAGACACACGACCACACGTCTCAGTGGCTCCATACCCCGAATAAATGGGTTTCCCAAACTTCCTGAGCCATCGTTCAGCGACCTCTGAGGGCAGGACATCCCCCCCTGAGAAACAGTACTTAAGAGAACTCAAGTCATAGTCGTCGACTCGATCGTGCTCAAGAATCATTCGATACATGGCAGGAACACCGAAGAAGGTGAGGACTTTATATCTCTGAATGTGGTCAAAGAGACCGTCTAAATTCACCCGGGGGAGCAATACCAGTGCGTCGCCCGAAAGAAGTGCCCCCAGTCCGACCGCTTGACCCAGGATATGAAACAGCGGCCCCCCCTGGACAACGATATCCTCTCCCTTCGCGATGAAGCGTTCACTCATGGACCTCTGTTCAGCCGCACCTTCCAGAAACAGAACATTTGTAAAAGGCACCCCTTTGGGAAGACCCGTCGTGCCGCCCGTGTAGAGCATTTCCACCATTCCGTTGCTCTCTGCCTGATGGGGCGGCAATAAGGAATGGCTTCCCCCTTTTAAAAGTTTCTTAAAACTGAAAATATTCCCCCCGGGATTAAAGCTTCCCATCGGGATTTTGTTGAAACCTCTCCCGATAAGCCATTTCCACCAGGGCAGAAGTTCTGCCACATTCGTTACGATCACCCGCTTCAATTTGGTCTCAGGAAGGACTTGCGTCACATACCCGAAATTCGTATCCAGACAGAAGATGGTTTCTGACCCGCTATCGTTAGCCATATACTCGAGGTCGGCCGGAGTATAGATGGGTGAGATCGGCACGGCCACAGCGCCAATGCGTTGCAGTGCAAGCCAGGCCACCACCCACTGGGGGCAATTCGGGAGATAGAGGACAGCCTTATCTCCTCTGGACACCCCCATCTTGTGGAGATGAGCAGCCAGGCTCTCAGTCACCTCCCGGAGCTGGGAGAAAGTGTATCTCATGCCTAAGTAGATGAGCGCGGGTTTCTCTGCGAAATCCCGAGAGACCTTCTCGAATTGCTCATAGATGGAGGTAGCTATTTCCATAGATTCCTTTAAATCTAACGTTGTCAGAAATCCCAAATTCCAAAATCCAAATCCCAAATAAATCTCAAATTCCAATCACCAAATGACCGCCCCTCACCCTTCCCCTCTCCCCGCTGGGGAGAGGGAGGGGGTGGGGGGGGTCTTAGATTCCAAAATATGCTGCTTTAACTTCGGGATTATCCATCAATTCCTGTCCGGTCCCGAAGAGGACGAGGGTCCCATTTTCGATGACATAGCCCCGATCAATAATAGGCAGAAGGGGCCGGGCAAACTGTTCAGTGATCAGGAGGGTCACTCCTTCTCCTCTGATCTGTTTAACGGCTCGAGTCAAATCTTTTTGAAGAAGCGGAGAGAGTCCGAGGAGTGGTTCATCCATCAGGAGCAGCCGAGGCAGAGTCATCAATGTCATCCCGATGGCGAGCATCTGCTGTTCTCCTCCGCTACAGAATCCTGCCTTTCTTTTCCGGATATCCTTCAGATGAAAAAAAATGGAGTAGACGAATTCGAAGGTTCCTTTTATATGAGAATCTTTGCGGAGATAAGCTGCGATCCTCAGGTTTTCCTCCACCGTACTATCAGGAAAGATCGGGTGTCTTTCTCGACTCAACACAATCCCCTTTTTGACCCTTTCGTCAGGTGGGGTGTGAAGGATATCCTTGCCTTCAAATTTTATCTCACCCAGGATGGTAATTCGTTCGCCTCCCCTTCGGTCTTCTTTTTTCTTGATGTCAATCATCAAACCCGAAATCGTATTCATCAGGGTCGTCTTCCCGGCGCTGTTGGAGCCGAGAACACCCACCACCTCTTCTTTATGGACCTCCAGGCTGAGGTCGTTGATGGCCAAGGAATTTTCGAAAAAGACCATGAGGTTTTTTATCTCGAGCATCTTAGCTCTCGTCCTCGCTCCCCAGGTAAGCTGCTTTGACCGCCTCGTTCTCCATCACTTGACGGGTAGAGCCATCGGCAATCTTGGAGCCAAAATTTAAGGCGATGACCCGATGAGCGATCCGAAACAGCTCTTTTAACCGATGTTCCACCATGATGATGCTTAACCCCTCACTGCTCAGTTTTTCGATGATGGGCAGGGTACTGGCGACCTCGGACATGGACATCCCCGAAAAAAGCTCATCGAGGATGAGCAAATCCGGTCGAAGGGCCAGGCAGCGTGCAAGCTCCAAACGTTTGAGATACCCGTGAGGAAGACTGGAGGCAACTTTGTAAGGGACAGAGGAGTCGCGCTCGAAACCGACATCTTCCAGAAGGTCAATGGCGACATCATCCCGATCGCCGTATTTCCCCCCTCTCAATCTCTTGACCCGAGAAGAATACAACGGGATGATCAGATTCTTGAAGGCAGACAGTTGATAGAACGGCTTCACCATCTGGAAGGTCCGGGCGACTCCCAATTCGGCAATCTTATAAGGCATCTTACCCGTGATATCTCTTCCCCGATAGATCACCTTACCCGAATCCGGTCTTACGAAACCAGTAAGCAAATTAACGAGTGTCGTCTTTCCCGAACCGTTTGGGCCGATGATCCCGAGAAGCTCTCCTTCTTGCAAAAAGAAGCTCACCCGGACGACGGCCGCCACTCCGCCAAAATTCTTATTGAGCAATTCAACTTTCAAAAGCGTTTTGTCTTGCATCCTATCCCACTTCAACCATTCTTTCGAGCTGGTGATATTTCCTTCTTAGATAGTGAAAAACACCCTCCGGTAGACCCACCACACAGATAATGAGAATGGCAGAATAGAAGACGACCCTTAATGTTCCAACGGCACGAAGGACTTCAGAAAGGGGCATGAGGATGAAAGCGCCTATCGTTGGACCGGCAAAGGTCCCCACGCCACCCAGAACCGCGGCGGTCAAAGGCAAGATGGAATAATCCATGGCAAAGGCAGCCATTCCCACCACCTGGTTGTAATGTGTCATGAAGGCACCGGCAAATGCCCCCGCCACACCAGAAATGAACACAGCTTGGGCCTTGAACCAGTAGATATTGATGGCCCCGCTCATGACCGCTCGATCATTATCTCGTATCCCTTGAAGGACCAGCCCATAATCTTCATTGATCAATCTGCGAAAACCGAAAAGACATAGGAGCAGTGCAAGAACTGGGACATACATTTCAACCCATATATTGGGAAGAGGAGAAAGGGCGCTCATCCCCTCCGTTCCTCCAAGAATTTTTGTTGTCTCAATAAATCGGGCGAGCAGTAACGGTAGGGTTAAGGTAACGATAGCGAAGTAGACCCCTCTGAGTCTCAAAACAGGTAAGAGCAAAAGGGTGCAGAAAAGTGCTCCCCCCAGAGTACCCAAAGGAATGGTCAAGATGGGGGGCAATTTAAAGGTATGATTCAAAAAGCCGGTGATATAAGCCCCTGCCCCGAAGAAAAGGGCCTGACCTAATGAGATCAATCCCACGGAGGCCATCAAATCCCAGCTCAACGCAAGCAGTGCGATGACACAGGTGATCATCAAAACCTTTTCCCAATACATTCCAATCACTCCCTTTAACAAAGGAAGAATGAGCAGGATGATGACAGGCAAGACGCGAGGGAGTGACAGATATAACATCTCCCTGTAAGATGAAAGGGCGAAAATGTCTTCGCATCTCGCCTTGATTCCGCGATCTAACCTCTCTTTCCTGTACTTCATGAGGATCTCCAACTCTTAAATTTGTTTATTGAAATATCTGTTCTATTCTATATCTTCAGGTTGCCCGCGCATTTTAGAGAGCGAGATTTTCTGCTTACTGCTTACTGCATTCTGGTTTCTACGCTCCGCAATCCGCATTCCACAATCCGCAATTCCTAGACTCTTTCCTCGAGCTCCTTAAACTTTCCAAAAAGACCTGAGGGCTTAATCGCAAGGACTAAGACGATCGCCGCCAGGTAGACGACCGTCATCCATTCTGGCTTAAGGTAGATCCCGGTCAGGACCTGAGCATATCCGAGGATCAGACTGGCCACCAGAATTCCCGGAACGCTTTCCAGTCCTCCGACAATCCCAACGGCGACGGC
>Ga0105100_10000542_pt1 | contig 22179 bp, 16 predicted proteins | sample PPLLak12cMay2015_2_FD_87033 | JGI IMG/M metagenome (GOLD analysis project Ga0105100, IMG submission 87033) | Freshwater sediment microbial communities from Prairie Pothole Lake near Jamestown, North Dakota, USA - PPLs Lake P8 Core (1) Depth... | ecosystem: Environmental > Aquatic > Freshwater >...
AGTGACGTTTCTCGGTCTCGTATTCCACGTGAGCCGTCGCAATCGTGATGCCGCGCTCGCGCTCTTCGGGGGCCTTGTCAATCTGATCGAACGGGATGAACTCCGCCTTGCCCTTCTTGGACAGCTGCTTGGTGATGGCCGCGGTCAATGTCGTCTTGCCGTGATCGATATGACCGATCGTCCCCACGTTCACGTGCGGCTTGGTCCGCTCAAACTTCTTCTTGCCCATCGTCTTTCCTCCTCCAAAACATGGTTCACATCAAGGTGATCAGAACCCAAGGCCAGTCTGGATATCCCAAATAGCTGAGAAAAGTGGGAAAAAGTGCAGCATCATGGTCAGAGATGTTCATGGTGAATATGGCGAATGTGCCAGCCTTCTCAAGGTATCGCGATCTCAGTGAAAAATGGAGCCCACGACCGGGATCGAACCGGTGAACCTCTTCCTTACCAAGGAAGTGCTCTACCTACTGAGCTACGTGGGCATGAGAGAAGCGGCCGTATAATTTGGAGAGGATTCATCGCGTAATGCAGGACACTCAACTCGGTTTCCAGAAACCGCGGATAACGTCTTAACCAGCTCCACGCCGTTGTATCCCTGCATGTAGTTCCAGCGATAATGACCCGCTCCAAGAGTGGCACTATCTCCTACAAAGTGTTTCAGGGCTGGTGGAGAGGGGAGGATTCGAACCTCCGAAGGCTTCGCCGGCAGATTTACAGTCTGCTCCCTTTGGCCGCTCGGGAACCTCTCCACTTGGCTAAAAAACACCTGATGCTTGTCCGCTCAGGAAAGCATCACCTCCTAACACAGCTCATCAACAACCGCAACAAAAAAATATCTCTTCAGAGCCGATCCAGAGAATCGCTGTCCGCAGATGCGCGTTTTCACCGGAGTACTCCCGAAGAACAGCGGGGGGCATCGCAGCTTCAGGCTCAAAACGTGGCCACAACCGCAGAGTCGCTAGTTACCATGAGTGTATGGAGGAAGGCAAAGCGAAACGATCGCGGGCCCGTGTCCAGCGTTGCCGGTCGCAGCCCATCGAGGTGTTCCGGTGGTCTTACATGGCAGGATGCTGATCTGGGTGAAAGGCTTTCGGGGTCGAGACTCTGCAGGCTGCTCGCACTTCCGGGTCAGGAATTGCCCCAGCATGATTCAGTGGTGGAGGGCCACAGCCATTTGCGCAACACGGCTATTGAACCGCATGTTCCTGCAGCACTTCATCCAAAACAGCATTGAGCTCATTGAGTTTGTAAGGTTTGTCCAAGGCAGCCACAAAGCCATAGTCTCTGAAGCGCGACATGATCGGATCCGTCGAGTAGCCACTTGAAACGATCGCCTTCACCTCGGGGTCGATCTGCAGGAGTCGTTCGATGGTTTCTCTGCCTCCCATCCCATCCACGATGGTCAAGTCCATCAAAACGGTGTCGAACGGCTTGCCGGAATCCTTGGCCCGCTGGTAGATCTGAATGGTCTCCAGCCCATCTCGAGCGTAATCGACGGAATAGCCCAGGTGCTTCAGCAATGCCCCGACAACCTCGCGGATGATCTCCTCATCGTCCATCACCAGAATTCTGCCCTTGGGCTCCGAGGACCTGGTGATCCTGACCGTCTCATGCTTCTGCTTCATATCTGCTGCGGGCAGGTATATCTGGAAGGTTGTCCCTACTCCGGTTTCCGATTCAACGACGATTTCACCCCCGTGCTTCTTCACAATGGAGTAGGCCGTGACCAGCTCCAGCCCATTCTGAGTCTCGTTGCTGGTGAAGTAAGGATCGAAGATCTGGGGGATGCTCTCTTCGGGCAGTCCTCCCCCCTGGTCCTGTATGGCGATGGTCACGTAACGCCCTGGTCTGAAAGGGAAGAACCGGTTGCTGTCAATGAGGACGTTCGAAGCCTTCACGGTGATCCTGCCAGTGCGCCGGTTCGCTTTGTCCGCATTGGACATCATGTTCTGGAAGACGATGCGGATCTGCTGGCTGTCGGCATCCACCGGCCACATGTCCTCGGGAATGCTGAGCTCAAGGCCAGCCTCACTGCCACGAAGAACGGAGCCGCAGGTGTCTTTGAGGATGGGCTGGAGCTGAATGGTCCTCTTGACTGGGGACCCGCACTTGGAAAAGGGCAAGAGCTGCTGGGTGAGAGTCTTGGCACGGATTGCGGCCTGTTCGGCGGCGTCCAGTTTTGAAAACGCCTTATCCTCGGGCGATGCATAGATTTTGGCGAGGGAAATGTTCCCCATGATCGCCGTCAAAATGTTGTTGAAGTCGTGGGCGATGCCACCTGCGAGCTTGCCGACTGCCTCGAGCTTCTGAGCCCGCTGAAGCTGAAGCTCGATCTTCTTCTGCTCGGTGATGTCCGTGAGGATGATGATGAATGTGGTCGTTTCACCCGAGACCGGCAGCGCCTTGAGGAGCACCTGTCTCCCCTGGACGATGAATGAGGGACTTTGGTGGCCGTTGTTGGAAAAGGCTTCCTTTGACCTGAGGATCTCTTCGACCCTCTCCCGGTCTTTGCCTTCGAAGATCTCATCGAGAGAAGAGGCGAGCAGCGCTTCCTCAGAAACCCCGACAAGGGAGATGGCTACCGGGTTCGCGTAGACGATGCGGCCTTTTGACGTCACCTCAAGGATTCCCTCGGCCATGCTTCCCAGCACCAATTCGAAATGCTTCTTGACGGCCAGGAGCTCCTTCGTGATTTCCCTTGGATGCACGGCATCCAGGCCGTAGGTGAGGTCTTTGGAATGAGGAGACCCGGAGACGCCCACTTGCTCCATCGCTTTGAGAACGTTGGCTGCCAGATGGTTCATGGGGCCTTTGGCAATGCACGCGTCGGCTCCGATCTCCCGGTAGTCGAGCCTCTCGTCAGCGGCGATGGCAGAGAGGATGATGATGTGTACGTCATCGAGCTCCGGGGTCTTCCGGATGATTCTGCACAGTTTGTCACCACTGATGTTGGGCATGATGAGGTCGATGAAGATGACATCCGGTGTGAAGCTCTTGAGAACATCCAAGGCCGAGAGACCATCCACAGCCGTAACGACTTGGTGTCCCGCTTCGGCCAGCAGGTTGGCCATGAAGCTCACGATCAGCGGATGGTTGTCGACAACCAGGATCTTCTTTTGCATGGTGTTGCCCTCTTCCATGTGAATGGTGCGAACCGCGTCCGGCATCGGCGATTCCGGATCGCCCCTAACTTATGCTTGTTTGCTGAAGCGCCCTGGCGATGATGCCCAGCTCCGTTTCAATGCGGCCGACGGCTTCCGGCACAGCATCCAGCTCGTTTTCCCTGGCGTGCTTCTCAACCGTCAAAGCCGCCGCGTGCATCTCTTCAAACCCGAAGGTCAGGGCGGCCCCTTTGATGGAATGCGCTGTAGCTCTGATCTGCTGGGGCAGGCTGGCCTGGATGGCGGCTCGCAGCTTCTCGAGGTCTGAATGGGTTGCTTCGACAAATCCGTGGGCGATTTCCACGAATTCGTCCACAGTCAATCCGACGCTTTCGGCCATTTCGCTGAAATTCATGCCACAATCTCCACTTCACGAGTGACCCACTTCCTGATCATTTCGTAGACATTCTCCCTGCGGACCGGCTTGGCGATGTAGTCGTTCATACCGGCTTCAATGCATTTTTCTCGATCACCCCTCATGGCATTGGCCGTCATGGCCACAATGGGGACGTCACCGAATCCCCGCTTCCTGATGGCTCTCGTTGCACGCAGTCCGTCCATTTCAGGCATCTGGACGTCCATGAGAATCATGTCATACTGATCAGGCGATGCGAAAAACCGGTTGATCGCCTCTCGGCCGTTGCTCGCTGCTTCCACCTGATAGCCCGCTTTGGTCAGAATCAGCTGGGCCAGCTTCAGGTTGGCTGGATTATCTTCAGCTAGCAATATACGTACCGATCTCTTGGCCTCCTCCTTCAGAGAGCGCATGGTGTGGAGCTTGTCGACTTCCCCTTCCACGGCCTTGCCATTCTCCCCGAGAATCCGTGAAAGCATCTCCATGAGCTTTCCGGGTCTGACGGGTTTGGGCAGGAAGGCGGTGAAGCCCACTTTCCGGAAAAGGTCGCCGTTCTGATTCGTGGAGGATGAGAAGGCCAGCAATGGAATGCGGCCAATGGGAGGCGGCTGACGACGAATCGCTTCAGCCACTTCATATCCGCTCATGTCCGGCATTTGAATGTCAAGAATGCAGAGATCGAAGGGCGCTGAGACTTCCAGTGCCCTCTCCAGCGTGCTCAAAACGGGTTCCGCTGCATCCAGACTGTGAATTTCAACACCGGAAGATGTCAGCATGTGGTGCATGATATCGAGATTCGCCTTGTTGTCGTCGACCACGAGGACCCTCTTGCCCTTCAGGGAGACGGGCCTGATCGCCCTGGAAGGTGACTCGATTCCCTTGCCGAGCCATGCCGTGAAATGGAAGACGGTCTTTTCGCCTGGAATGCTTTCGACCCAGACATTGCCTTCCATGAGATGCGAAAGCTGACGGCAGATGGCCAGGCCCAGACCGGTTCCACCGTATTTTCTGGTGATGAAGCGTCCGGATTGCTGGAATGCCTCGAATATGGTCCCCTGCTTTTCCCGTGGAATCCCTATCCCGGTATCCCGAACCGTGGCATGGATCAGGATTCGCTGCTCGCTCTCCTCTTCAATACCCATGGCGAGCTCAATTTCTCCCTGCTCAGTGAATTTCGCAGCATTTCCCATCAGGTTGAGCAGCACCTGACGAAAACGGGACGGGTCCCCCAGCACGCTCGTCGGAATGTTGTCGGATATCCTGCACAGCACCTCGATAGGTTTGTCCTGAACACGAGGTCTTATCAGGTCACACACGTCATAGGCAATTATTTCGGGATCGAAGTCGACGGATTCCAGCTCCATCTGGCCCGCCTCGATTTTGGAGAAGTCGAGGATCTCGTCGATCAGTGTCAAAAGAGTCTCGCCGCTCCTCTTGATGATCTGGGCGTACTCGATTTGTTCTTCGTTCATGGATGACATGAGCAGCATGTCCGAGAATCCGATGATACCGTTCATGGGGGTTCGGATTTCATGGCTCATCCGTGCAAGAAACTCGCTCTTGGCCACATTGGCAATCTGGGCTTCCATGGCCAACCGCTGTGCATGCCTGATGGTGAGCTCGAGCTGCTCGTTCATGTTTTGAAGCTCTTCGTTGGCGAGGGCTATCTTCTCCTCGGCCGACTTCCGGTCGGTTATGTCCACCTGCATGCAGAAGACCTCGGAGACATCCCTCCCCTTCAGAACCGGAAAGATTGAGGAATAGACCCATCGCTTGTCGCCACCTTTGGTCCTGATGGGCCACTCTCTCGGGGATACCGGATTGCCTGAGCGCCAGACCTCCTCGAGGTCATGCCGCAGTCTCTCGGCACTCTCGGGAGCGGACAGGAGCTCAGGAAGCCGACAACCAAGTGCGTCGGTGGGACCGTAGCCCCACAGCTTCGTGGAAGCCCCATTCCAGCTCGTGATGGTGCCGTCTTCCGTGACTCCCTGGATTGCCAGCAGCGGGGTGTTCTCAAGAAGGGACTGAAAGCGCAGCACAGAAGCCTGTTGGGCCTGCTGGGATTGACCCAGGATGTCAAACAGATCGCTGAGCAAATCCCCCAACTCGGCGAACTCCCTCTTTGGCATCCATTTTGACACATCCACTCGACCCTGCTCGCGGCGAGTCTCGCCAACCGCCTGGATGAGCTGTCCAATAGGCGATAGGGTGGTCTTATTCAGAAGCAGAAGCGTACCGGCCGTGACCAGAAATCCTAAAAACACGTACGTTCCGGCGAGAGGAAGCATTCCGCTGGAGACACCCAGACTGCCACCGGATCCGTTGACGGGTGAGCCGCTGACCACGTACAGCGAAGCCATGAACAGCGCCACACAGAGGGTGATCATGGCAGTGCCAACAAGCCGTGCTGTTCTTCGCTGCAAACTCACAGGTGATCCCTTTCGAGTCAAATCGCGGTGAAATGAGGACCGGATTCCTACGACAATCCGCTCCAACACAAGCGTCTAAGGCTTCAGGGAACAATCGTGGAGCGGCGGGATTGATCCCTTGGTGGTCAGGGTGTTCAGGCAGTTAGCCATCTGAAGATGGTGACTCAAGACAGGTTGATGCCTGGCAAGGTCCTCGCCCCGCAGAATCGACGGTTCCATGACATGCTCCGGGACCACAGGTCTTAAAGGCAGAGAAATGATGAACTCCGCACCCTCGCTTCCCGGTGATGCCAACGCAAGCCCGCCCTCGTGCTCCTCCAGGATTGTACGCGATATGAAGAGCCCGAGACCCGTGCCCACATCACTTGGTTTCGTGGTGTAGAAGGGGTCGAAAATGGATGACGCCGCTTCAGCAGAAATCCCGGGCCCATCGTCTCTCACACGCACCTCCACCGTTTCGCCCTTCTCAATGGATTCGATCGAGATTTTGCCGGGCCCTTCATTCATGGCGTCAATAGCGTTGTTGATCAGGTTCACGAAGACCTGTGAGATTTTCTGGGGATTGCAGGAAACCTGGATGCCCGGATCGACGTCGATCTCCACCCTTATGTCTTTTTTCAGACGGTGGTGGAGCAGCTTCACGGATTCTTGAATGGGGTGAAGCAGCGGGCACGGTTCCATCGCGGGGTTGTCACGCCTGGTATACGCACGAAGGCTCTCCATGATCTGCCAGATCCTCTGACTTCCTTCCTGTATTCCACGAAGGTATCCTTCGGACTTGGAAAGCCATGCCAGGTGCTGCGAGCCATGCCCATTCCCCTGGAAATGCTTCTCGAGGATGGGCTTGGCGACTCCCCAGAACGCCGTGAACAATTCGATGTTGCCCCCGACGAATGTGAGCGGGCTGCTGATCTCGTGCATGATAGCGGCCGAGAGGGTTCCGATGGTTGCCAGACGATCGGCGTGGATCAACTGGCGGGTTTGTTCTTCCACCATCAGTTCAAGGTGCTTCGCATACTGACTGAGCTGACGCTCCTGTCGTCTCAGGCAGATCTGTGTTTTCACACGGATCTTGAGCTCCGCTCCGTCGAATGGTTTGTTGATGAAATCCACCGCACCCAGAGACAGGCCGGTGACTTTCGTTTTGGAATCCTGCAGCGCTGAGAGGAAAATGACGGGAATGTCTCGAGTTGCCTCGTTCTCTTTCAGCAGGCTGCAGGTTTCCAGGCCATCCAGTTCCGGCATCAGGATGTCCAGCAGTATAAGATCCGGTCCGAGCTCAGCCATCTCCAAAGCTTCCAGACCCGAGCCGGCCGCCATGATGGAGTACCCCGCCGGAGTAAGATGAGCTCTCAGGAGCTGGAGGTTTGAAGGCTCATCATCGACAATCAAAATGCTGGGTGTTGATTCTTCCGACAACATGGCTACGAACTGACCCGAATGAGAAGAATAAAAACTTACTTAAACAAAAGACCGCATGGAATTCCAACAGTCTTGATGACAGCTACGGTTCGATTGATAAAAAGAGTCTGTGGGAGCAAGGCCCCGCGCATGCAGGCCCCTCGCTTGTTCACGTCACCTGACTTATCGGAAGGTGAATAGGTGGAGATTAGGTGGTTTTGGGTTGAGGGCGAGCTGTTCTGGCTGAATGGTGCAAGGCCGCCGCGAAGCGTTTGGGGGAGCCCACCGAAGCGGAAATGGAGCGGAGAGGGAGCTGACCAGGAGGTCAGGATTCTTGTCTGCTTCCCCGTTCCGCGCGGGAATCCAGAACTTTGCGGACGGTTCTCGACAGCTCACTGATCACGTAAGGCTTCATCAGAAACTCTTGAACCCCCGTTTGGCGGGCCTGATCTTCGGCAACGGCCTCCATGAGACCTGTGCACAAAATGATGGGGACATCCTCCCTTTCCCTTTTCACCTCCCTGGCAAACGCGCAGCCCGTCATGGCAGGCATCGTCTGGTCAGTGATGATGAGGTCATAGGCCCCCGGGTTCTGGCGAAACAGCTCAAGTGCCTTCAAACTGTCCGACACCCCGGTGACCTGATATCCGAGGTTCTCCAGGAGAGCCTGCGCCATTTCGACCAGAGTCTCCTCGTCATCGACCAGCAGAATCCGTTCATGGCCCGTCGGGATTCGCTCGGTGATTTCCGTCTCGATCACGAATTCTGACTCCACCCTCGGCAAAAGGATTTCGAAGGTCGTACCTTCTCCAGGTTTGCTCGACGCCGTGATGGAGCCTCCGAGACTCTTGATGATTCCATAGACCACGGAGAGGCCCAATCCGGTACCTTCGCCCTTTCCCTTCGTCGTGAAGAATGGATCGAACACCCGTTCCATGATTTCCGGTGTCATGCCGTGTCCGGTGTCTTTCACCGTGAGTCGCACGTAGGGGCCGGGTTTCAGATTCGGGTCTCCTCCCGCGTTCCCAGAATCCATTTGCACTCTCGATAGGCCGACCTCCAGGACTCCGCCGATTTCGCGCATGGCATAGGCCGCATTGGTGCATAGATTCATGACCACCTGGTGGATCTGGATGGGGTCTGCATGGATCATCGCCAGGGGGTCGAGAATCTGGTGTCGGATGTCCACCGTGGTGGGGAGGGAGGCTCGCAGGAATTTCAGCGTCTCCTTCAGAATGGGCCCGATCTGCACATGCTTGCGCTCCTGCTCACGCTTGCGACTGAAGGTGAGGATCTGGTTCACCAGGTCCTTGGCTCTGAAGCCCGCCTGCAGGACCTTGCTCAGTTGTCGGTGCATCTTGCTGCCTTCTTCAACCTCGTGGAGTGCCAGCTCCGTGTATCCGATGATGGCTGCAAGAATGTTGTTGAAATCGTGGGCTACGCCTCCAGCTAGAGTGCCAATGGCCTCCATCTTCTGTGCCTGTCTCAGCTGGGCTTCCATGCGCTCGTGCTCTGCGGCGGCAAGCTTCCTTTCGGAAATGTCCCGAATGATGCCCATGGCATGCCACTTCTTCTTGAGATCGATGACCGAAGTGGCGAGCTCTACGGGAAAGTGGGAGCCATCCTTCCTGACCGCCGTGAGCTCAATGGTCGATTCCACAAAAGGTCCTTTGCCGGTGGCCCTGAACGTCTCCAGCCCCTTGTCAATGGCTTCGTGATAGTGAGAGGGAGCGATGAGGCTGTGGAGCGCCTGCCCCATCACCTCGGCGCTCGAATAGCCGAACATCCTCTCTGCAGCGGGGTTCCAATAGGAGATTCTTCCCCCGTCGTTCATCAGAATGATGGCGTTGGCGGCGGTTGTGGTGATGGCCCGAAATCTCTCCTCACTCTCTCGCAAGGCCTGCTCAGAGAGGTTCCGCTCGGTGATGTCGCGACTGACCATGACGGTGCCTATGATTCGGCCATCCTCATCCATCAGTGGCCTCCCTGTGGCTTCGAACACCTTGCCGGTGATCCCGTCGGCAATTTCTCTGGTCGATCCCCTCTCTTCCCAACCATTCAGAGGGTCGGGGCACACAAACGGAAAAGAACGCCCCGACTCATCGAATTCCCTGCAGCTCCGTCCAATGACCGATTCCCCTTCGACGTTCATCAGGCTTGCTGCAAAGCGGTTCAGGCGCAGGATCCGATTGTCGCGGTCCAGAATGCATATGGCATCCGGGACTGAGTCGAAAGTCCGCTCCCATGCTCTTGCGGCTCCCACCAGGAAAGCCAGTGTGTCTTCAAGCTTTCCATACATCTCTTTAAAGGCCTTGGCTAAATCTCCAATCTCGTCACCTTTGGGGATCTGATCCAGTTCCCCGCTGAGATCAGCCTCCACCTTGAATTTGAAGTCGATGTCGCTTCCGATTCCCGCCGTGAGCTGCTTGGCCGCATCGCGAAGCTTGGTCAGGGGACGTGTGATTCGTCGGATCGCTATGGAGCCAATCCCAGTGGCGAGCACCAACGAAAGGAGAATGCCCCACAGGATGCGTTGACGGGCGGTTTCGATGGGTGCGAACGCCTCCGCCCTGGATTGCTGAGCGGAGACGATCCAGTCTGTTTCCGGAATGGGCTTCGCCGCGAAAATGATGGACTCGGTCTGCTTGTCCAACGGAGTGTCAGCCGCCTCGACGCTTTGCAATATGCGCTCACTTTCGGGATGAAGAATCACCAGGTTCGATTGGGTGTGGACTTGAACAAACCCGGTTCGCCCGATTTTCGTCCTGTGGACCCCCCCCAGGGCGCTCGATTGCAGCAGCTTGATGGAACAGCCCAAAACGGCGATCAGGTCGCCGGACGATTCAAATATGGGGGACGTCATGGTGACCACCGGCTCACCTGTCCTGCGAGACCGATAAGGGATGCTCACCACTCCACGCTTTCCCTCAATCGTTCTCTGATGATACTCCCGAAAGTTGAAGGAGTTCCCCCGTATGCCCGGGTGAGGAGGGTAGTCAACCCACAGAATGCCGTTGGAGTCCAGCATGAACATGCCGTTGGCGAAATCTGAATTCATCTCCATCAGCTTCTTCATCTGGTTTTCAATGGCCGGCGTGTTACGCTGCTGGATATCCTCCACTCGCAGGGTTGTGGACATCAACTGGACTGTGCTCAGCGACTGGCTTGTGAATCGGGAGATGACATCAGATGTGGTGTCCGCTATGGTTTCCAACCCCGAAGCAATGGAATTCCTCAGGGAGATCTCCAGAAAACGCAGGTAAAGAAAGCCCATCACGCTCAGGGAAATGACCGTTATCGATGTCAACAGGGTCAGTGTACGGTTACGAAGGGTCATGCACACACTCCACCGGTCCATCGGGCCTGATCGCACGTCATCCAGGCAGTGTGGGAAACTCTCTCCCACAGGCACAACATGTGCCGAATTACGGGGGCATACTATCCATTGCTCCGCTCAAGTCCAGTCCAAAAGTGCTTCCCTGCCCGAGCCGCACGGGGTGCCCTTCAATGCTGCGAGAAGTCTCGAGTCTCTCTCAGGTTGCGCGGCGCCGTGGCGAGCGGCCGCTTCATCCTCTGGAGCGGCCCGAAGGGACATGCTTCACCGCTGCAGCAGAGCCAAACCACTCCGGTTCTGAAGTTCGCCGTGCCCACTGAAAGAAATCGATTCCTCGCTGCTGTCGGCATTCGCTCAGCTCTTTTCCCTTGACCCGGCTGGGGTGGTAACCTTAAATCCTTGAAATGTAGATGGATTGACATTTCAAGCACTTCTGTGAAGAGGAAAGACAATGGCTGCTGAAGGAACGAAAGTGGACTGGGGCTCGCTCACCGAGCTCCTCGAGAAGGCAGTGAAAGAGCTTGCAGCACGAAGACCCGAGCCGGCTCAGGCTGCGTTGGCCGAATTCATCCGTCGCGGCCAGGAGGTGGGTTGTGGTGCCCTATGTCAAGCGGTGGAAGCTCAAGCGGAATTCCTCCAAAGGTATGTCCTTCCCCGTTGGGATGATGAAGCTGCAGCAACCCTCGATTTCTCCATGGGGGCACTGCTGGAGAAGATGCAGCTGGAATCTCCGGGAGCACAGTTTGATGCGGGCTTGAACGAGATCGTTTCGTTTCTCGAGCAGTTCGAAGATGACCTGGAGGGTGCTCCTGCGGTCGATGTCGCTGCGCAGGGGCAGGATGCGCTGGAAGAACGGGCCTCTGTGAGTGGTGAGCCTCCGGAGATGGATGCCATACTGGGCGGTCCAGAGCGGGATGAACCTCTGATGGGCTCGGGGGCCGGAAACGAGGATGTTCCGGATGGTTTCCCGCATGTTACGGGAGGCAGTGGCATTGTCGATGTCGACTTGCCGCCAGAAGCAGGCTCATCGGATTATGTCATCGATCGCGTCGACTGGTGCAGGGAGGTGCTGCGTGAGGACCCCTCTTCCGTGCTGTTCTGTGAACTGGCGGAGGATTTGTGTGCGAGAGGCTTGTGGCAGGATGCCATCAGGGCGCTTCGTGAAGGCCTCTATCAACATCCCCGGCACATCCGCGGCCATGCTTTGCTCGGCTGGGCTCTATGGGAATTCGGTTCGGCCGAGCAGGCTGAGAAGGTGCTCAACCAGGTGAGGAGCGAGATCGAGAAGAGCGCCCTCGCTTACCGTGTACTTGGGGAGATCGCCACACATCTGGGTGATATGGAGGAGGCCGGCAGATTCGACACCATTTACTCGCTGATGCGAAAGGGGATGGATGAGCCAGAGACGCAATGGGTCCCTGCTTCCATCTCCCCAGCCGAAGACATCGGAATGGTCGGGGCTCAGGCTGTGGCAGAACCTGCTCCGGATCCTGTCCAAGAGCCTCGGGGGGCAAGGCTGCTCAATTTCCTGGAGGCCCTGAGAAATCGGATCTCCTTGGAAAGTGCTGCAAAGGCGGCGAGCGTGACCGTTTTCACGGCAGATGACCGTGAGGTTCTGGAGAAGTTGATCCATGTTCAAGCTGGCCATCTATAGCGCGAGGAATCTCTGGCTTCGTCGCATGACCACTGCCCTCACGGCCGGAGGGATGGGACTCGTCGTCTTCGTATTTGCCACGGTCCTCATGCTGGCGGAGGGGCTGGAAAGAACCCTGGTGACCACAGGCAGCAACGAGAACGTGTTGTTCATTCGACGGTCGGCAGAAGCAGAAATGCAGAGCGTGATCCCGAGGGATCAGGCTGCGATCATCGAGGATGTCGCCGCTGCACCGGTTGGTGGAGACGGCAGGAGCCATGTGGCGCGCGAGCTCGTGGTTCTCATCGGGTTGAAGAAGAAGGGGCTGGAAAGCCCTGCCAACGTCCTGGTGCGCGGCGTCACACCCTCCACATCCCTGACCATCAGGCCGCAGATCAAGATCCTGGCGGGGCGCATGTTCAGTCCGGGGACCGAGGAGGTCCTGGTGGGCAGGAACATTCTCAAGCGCTTCTCCATTGGGGGCCTTGGGGATCAGATCAGCTTCGGAGCCCGCAGCTGGACAATCGTCGGTGTCCTGGATGCGGGCGGCACCGGCTTTGACTCGGAGATCTGGGGGGATGTGGATCTTCTGATGACAAGCTTCCGGCGTCCCGTCTATTCATCGGTGATTGCGAGGCTGAGGGACCCATCACGCTTTGCCTCGCTGCGTGAGCGAGTGCTCGAGGATCCGCGGTTGACCGTGGACGTCTGGCGGGAGTCCGAATACTACGCGGCTCAATCGAGGCTCATGGCCAATTTCGTCCGGGTGCTGGGAATCACGCTCACCTTCATCTTCAGCCTGGGGGCGGTGATCGGGTCAATGGTGACCATGTACGCGGCTGTGGCCAGCCGAGTCTCGGAGATCGGCACACTGCGGGCGCTCGGGTTCATGAAGCGGACCATCCTGGCCACATTCATGGCGGAATCGATGCTCCTGGGCTTCCTGGGAGGATGTCTGGGGCTGGGGGCCGCATCCTTTCTGGATCGATTCACCATTTCCACCATGAACTGGCAGACCTTTTCCGAGCTTGCCTTCCGATTTTCCCTGAACCGGAATATCATCGTGGATGCTCTGATCTTTGCAATCGGCATGGGGCTGGCCGGAGGCTTCTTCCCGGCCGTTCGCGCAGCCCGGTTGGGAATTGTGGAGGCTCTGCGGGTCAAATGACGGTTCGTGGCAGTGCTCGAAGGGTCGACCCGTTGGCGGTGGTGATGCCCCCGGGCCAGCCAGGGATGATCAGTCGCACGGTTCCATCAAATGCTCCGGACGCAGAAGGTCGAAAACCGTCTTCACCGGGTTGAAGGTGATGCGCGGTACCTCGATGAAAACGGTGGTCCAGTCAGACATGGAACCGTTCCAGAGGCCAGGGAGCTCGAGAGCTCTAAGCTCCTTGCCGTCCTTCGATTTCTTGGAGATGAAGACAGCGTTGTGATCCACATGCCGGGCAAGATCGAACGGGCTTCCCCTGAAATCACGAAGGGCGCAAACCAGGTCGACGGGATTGAAATGGGACGATGACGCCCAGATACTGCGCTGTTCCGGGGAGCTCACGTCGACCTGGGCCTTCTCGACGATCTGGAGGGAAAGTGCCCCATCCCGATCCCTGACCCAGAAAGGGGCGCCCCCCGGCTCTCCCTCATTGAGCACAACGCCGCAGACTCGAATGGGGCGATTCAACTTCCTGAGAAGAAAGCCACGTCGCTGTTCTACCGCCCAGCCGGAGAAGTCGTCAGGGAAATCGATGAGAAGGGTATGCCGGGCGAATTCGCCGGCCTCCTTCAGAACGTCATCGGAGCCGCCTGCCTCCATGCGACGCAAAAGATCGTGCACCTTCTGCTCAAGCTCAATCAGATACCCCCCAAGGATCTTCTTCCAGAGCGCTGTCTCATCCTTGAGTCGATCCGGAACCAGGTTGTCGATGTTTTTGATGTATACGATGTCTCCTCCAAGCCTGTTGAGGTTCTCCATCAATGCTCCATGTCCACCCGGTCTGAAGTGCAGGCGTCCCTGAAGATCCCTGAACGGACGATTTTCCATATCCACGGCGATCGTGTCCGTCGATTTGGCCTGATGGGAAAACCCCACAACGTAATCGACGCCATACCGCGAAGCATGCTCCTCTCTCAGCTCTTCCAGGAGGCTCCTGAATCGCGGGTCATGCTCGGGCGAAACGGTGAAGTGAAGAATGCAGACCTTGTCTCCATTCAGCGCATAGTGAATGGCCTCCACGAGGTGCTCCTCGAAAGCCGTTCTGCACTCCGAAGGGTATTGGTGAAACTTGATGAGGCCCTTGGGGAGGGTTGCATAATTGAGCCCCCGCCCCATAAGGAAGTAATCGAGCAGGAGGCGGAACCGGCCTTGATCCATAAGCTGCTTCAAAGTCAGGCCGTCTCTGGACATGCAGAGCTCGAGGTCGTCCAGAAACGGAAAGCAGCGGATCGAATCCAGAAATCGCAGGAAATCACAGGCGATGGCCACGCCCTGTTCCACACGCAAATAGAGCTCGTCACATGCGAGGTACTGGGGAACATAATAGATATGGAGGAGTGACTGAAACATCCGTGTTGCAGCCCCTGAGGCCGGGACGAACTTCTGGAACCGTCCTTCCCTGGATGCCTTTTCATGTATTTGAAGATAATGGGGGAACTGCTCGGGCGGAATCCGGCGGATGCCGTCATCCACCCGGGTGGAACGACTCAGCGTGAGGAAAGAAGAGGCTGTGGCGAAAATCTGGAGTTGTTGTTGAACCTGGGCTTCACTGATGCCCATACCGCTCAGCTGGGCTCGGTCGGCATCGGAAAGACTAAGTTCATCCATGATCTCTCCCTCTTTTGATCATTCCTCGGGCAACGAAATCGAGCGACTGAGTGAAACGGTGAACCTCCCGGCCACCGAGGTTTTCGGCGAACCTTTGATGGGTGTTATGGGGCAGCCATCTCAACTTTGGCCTTGGATTTCAGCTCTTCCATGTAGGCAGCGTACTTTTCGTTTACCTTCTGCTGACGCAGATGGGACTCGATATTGACCTTGATCTCGTCATAGACGATGACGCCGGATTCCTTTCTGTCATCGACTTTGATCAGATGATATCCGAACTGGGTTTCGACGATGCCGCTCGTCTCGCCGGGTTTCAGACTGAAGGCTGCCTCCTCGAAGGGAGCCACCATCTGACCGCGCTGAAAAAAGTCGAGATCCCCACCCTTCGAAGCGCTGGGGCAATCTGACGATTCCTTGGCCAGAGCGGCGAAGTCCTCGCCCTTCTGGACTCGCTTCAGAATGTCTTCCATCTTCTTGCGGGCAGCCCCCTTCTCGGCCTCGGTCGCCTTGGGATCCAGCTTCACCAGGATGTGGCTGGCACGGACTCGCTCCGGAGCTTGGAAGTAATTCGGATTGTTGTCGTAAAATTTCTTGGTCTCCTCCGCTGTGATCTCGACCTTGCTGGCGATGACCTCATCGATCATCTTTTTGACAATCATCCGACGGGAGAACTCCTCCTTCAGTTCGCTCTCCGTCATCTTGAGCCGCTTCAGTGCATTGCCGAAATCCTCTTCGCTGGAGAAACGGCCCCTGAGCTGAGTCATCTCCTGGCTGACCTCTTCGTCCCCCACCTTGATGCCCAATCGAGTGCTTTCCTGGAGGAGGAGCTCACGTTGAATCAGATTGTCGAGAACCTTCTTCTTGATAGCCTCGCGCTGAGCAGGATCTGGAGGCTGACCGGACAACCCCATCTGTCCTTCAAACCGATTCATTTCTTTATCCAGGTCCGCCTGAGAGATATCTTTCCCGTTGACCGAGGCCAGTCTCTGATTTCCAGTCGTTCCTTCTTCCGCTCCATGGCTCTCGACCGTCCACGAAAAAAGAACCAGGAAAAGGCATAAGGTGAGCGAAAGCGCCGATTTGTCTCGGGTCATGAATGGTGCTCCTTCGATTGTGTGAGTGAACGACTTCAGGGTTCCGTCAGAACCCCTGGGGCGGTATATGCATCATATCAGCTGCTGAAGATCTGGAAGTTGCACCGAGATCTCGATATGGTGCTGCAGAAATCCGTCGTGGAATCGGTGAACAGGTTATAATCGAACCAGGCGACAGGGTGTTCTCCGTTTTTGCTCACATCCTGATTTTATAAGGCAAACAACCTGGATGTCAATTCGGGCGTTGCATCTCTGAGGCCACAGGCTTCCCGCCAGCCGCCAGCTCGAATCGCAGAGTGGCTTGCCTGCAGCAGGCGAAAGCAGTCGTCCTACCTCCTCCCGGCATAAAAACGTTCTCTCCATTCGGCAAAACGGCCCTGCTCAATGGCCTGGCGCATTGCCGTCATGAGCCCCAGATAATGGTGCAGGTTGTGGATCGTGTTGAGCCGGTAGGCCAGGAGCTCCTTGCAAATGAAGAGGTGTCTCAGGTAAGCCCGGGAAAAATGCCGGCAGGCATAACACGAACATCCGATCTCGATGGGGTCGGGGTCGTCTGCAAACTGACTGTTCTTGATCTGAATGCTTCCCCGGGACGTGAAGAGCATCCCGTTTCGGGCATTGCGTGTGGGCATGACACAATCGAACATGTCGACACCCAGATGGACGCCTTCCACCAGGTCTTCGGGCGTTCCTACACCCATCAGGTAACGGGGCTTTGCCGCGGGCATTTGGGGCATCGTCCGCTCCAGGACCTCCAGCATCAGCTCCTTGGGCTCGCCCACCGAGAGGCTGCCCAGGGCATAGCCGTCGAATCCGATCTCTTGAAGCTCCTCGAGGCAAACCCGACGAAGGTCCGGGAACACGCTCCCCTGCACGATTCCGAATACGGCCTGGCGGTCTGACTTGACGGCTTCACGACATCTCCTGGCCCATCGGACCGTTCGCTTCATGGACTCAAGCGCGTAGGGATGGTCCACTGGATAAGGAGTGCATTCGTCGAAGCTCATGGCGATGTCCGAGCCCAGCTGAGCCTGCACTTCCATCGCGGTTTCAGGACGAATGAGGTGCCTGGAACCGTCGATGTGGGACTGGAATACCACACCGTCTTCCTGGATCTGGTTGATGCGGGCCAGACTGAAAACCTGGAATCCGCCGCTGTCCGTCAGGATGGACCGGTTCCAGTTCATGAATCGGTGCAGCCCCCCCAGGCGCTGTATGCGCTCCGCGCCGGGGCGAAGGAACAGGTGATAGGTGTTGCCCAGAATGATCTCGGCGTTCAGGATCGCCAGTTCGTCAGGCGACAGGCTTTTGACGGTGGCTTGAGTTCCGACCGGCATGAAGACGGGGGTTTCGATGGAGCCATGACAGGTGATCAGGCGCCCTCGGCGTGCCTGTGAAGTGTGATCCCGTTGAAGGACATGAAATTCCAATGTCGTGTGCCTCGGAATGAACTGTGAACGTCATGAGCCGTCAGCCCCCGTATTCTGTGTGGGGACCGTCCCGTCGCCCGTTTCGTCAAAAAAGTGTCGGTATCATCAAAGAATCAACATGGCATCCCCGTAGCTGAAGAAGCGGTATCCTTCACGTATGGCAACGCGATAGGCGTCGAGGATGGGATCCCGACCCGCGAATGCCGATACCAGCAGGAGGAGCGATGACTGAGGAAGGTGGAAATTGGTGATCATGCTGCTCACGACATTGAACCGGTAGCCGGGATAGATGTAGTGATCGCAGAGTCCGGCGTGGGAAGTGAGGCCTCCGTGCAGGTCGTGGACCCATTCGAGGGTGCGCACCACGGTGGTGCCCACGGCAAGAATCCGACGCTTTTCCGCCCGGGCGGCCTCGATTCGACGAGCCGCCCCCTCGTCCAGTTCGACATATTCGGAATGCATCTTGTGCTGCCTCACATCCTCTGAACGAACGGGCGAGAAGGTGCCGTACCCCGCATGAAGGGTGATGGCGATCCTTTCGACCCCCCGACGAGCCAGAGACTCCAGAAGCGACGCAGTGAAATGCAAACCGGCCGTCGGTGCCGCCACTGCCCCCGGTCGGCAGGCGTACACGGTCTGGTAGGAAGCGCGGTCATCCAGATGCGCGGTGCGCATCTCGGGTCGTATATAGGGGGGGAGCGGTGTTTGCCCCAGTCTGTCCAGGAGATCCAGGAGACCTTCAGAGGTCGGAAAAAGGATGTGGGCATTCCCGTCCATGACGGAGCTCAGCACAATGAGTGGCAGGGAGCCATCCAGCCAGATTCTGCTGCCCACGCGCGGAGGCTTGGAAGCTTTGATCAAACAGAGATAACCTTCCCGCGCTGCCGCCGCGGGATCCTTGTAGGGGTCGAGCACCAGGATCTCAACTCTTCCGCCGGTCTCCTTGATGCCATGAAGCCGCGCCGGGACCACCCGGGTATCGTTGACTACCAGAACATCTCCCGAACGGAAATAACCGACGATATCCTCAAAACGGCGATGCTCCTTTCGACCGCTGGATCGTTCCAGGACAAGCAGCCGTGACGTTTCTCGCCGCTCGCAGGGGGTGTGGGCGATGAGGTTCTCGGGAAGGGAGTAGTTGTATCGCTCCAGTTGATGAAGGTCGGCGGGTTCAGTGACCATGGCGTCCCCAATAGACCAGAAGCAGGCCGAGGACCATCATGGCCGCTCCCATCGTCCTCAGGTTCTTGCTTTCCATGGAAACGACCTTCCGCAGCCATTCCTTGAGCTGGTCCGGGGCAGCCATGTAAGGCAGCCCCTCGAAAAAACAGATGAGACCGAGAACCGTCAGCCAGTAGCTTTTTGACATCTGTCCTCCTCTGAGACATGATCGACTTCCCATTCACGACGCGATGCCCTAACATATTTTGTGCTGGATGCAAAGGTATCAAGGGGGTTGCGGAGCGTGCTCAGCGGTATCGAAACGCCGGGAGGAGGGGCGTCCCGGGATGCCGACCATGGAAGGCTGATGACGGATTCAGGAGAACGTTATGCCCTTGAGTTGGGTTGAGATCGATCTGGCCGCGCTGCGACACAACTTTCAGGAGGCAAGCCGGCGCCTGGGTGACCGAACGCTCGTCGTAGGTGTCGTCAAGTCCGATGCCTATGGCCACGGTATGGTACCGGTTTCGCGTGAGCTCGTGGCTTGCGGGGCACGGTTTCTGGCCGTGAGCAAGTACTGGGAGGCTCAAGAACTGCGTGAGCGCGGCGTCCGCGTCCCGGTCATCGTGCTGCTGGGGTTGGAGCCCGAGGAGGTGGAGGAAGCACTTCACCAGGATGTCAGACCGGTGCTCTTTCGATCCGACCATGCCCGCATGATCCACAGCGCAGCGGTGCGCGCAGGCCGGAAGGCGAAGGTTCATGTGAAGGTCGATACGGGCATGGGGCGTCTGGGGATACCGATGGATGAGGTGCCGGCCTTTCTTGACGAAATGGCGACGCTGGAAGGACTGGACATCGAAGGGGTGATTTCGCACTTCGCGGTTGCCGACGAGTCCGACAAGTCCTACTGTGAGGACCAGGTTCAGTGTTTCAGGTCGGTTCTGCAGACGTTTCACCAGAGGGGCATCGAGGTCAGGTACGCCCACATCTCCAACAGCGCCGGACTGCTCGATCTGCCGCATGCTCACTTCCAGCTGGTGCGGCCGGGAATCATGCTGTACGGGTCCCAACCGTCCTCTGAGCTCTTGCGACCTGCGGATCTCAAGCCCGTGATGACCTTCAAGTCCAGGATTCTGCAGCTGAAGTCGATGCACGCAGGCCGCCCCATAGGTTATGGCAGGACCTATGTGACCCACGCGCCCACGCGGGTGGCCACCATCCCGGTGGGCTACGATGACGGCTATTCAAGGTTGCTCTCCAACCGTGGGGTCGTCTTGATTCGAGGAGTGAGGGCTCCGGTTGTGGGGCGTGTCTCCATGAACATGATCACGGTGGACGTGACTCACATCCCCGAAGTCGCGCAGGATGACGAGGTGGTTCTGCTGGGGCGCCAGGGCGACGACAGGATCACGGCGGATGAGCTGGCAGACCTTTGCAGCACCATCAGCTACGAAGTATACTGCAGCATCGGAAAACATCACCATAAGTTATTCATCGATGGCGCGGGCGGCGAAACCTGAAGATGGACGCTGCTCCTGCCGCTTCTCGGGGTGCTCACGGAGCGCGAAATGGACAACTCCAGGCTGAGTGGGACGGATCCGGATCTTGATTTGCAAGCTGAACGGCGAGAGGAGGATCGCCGGCTGCGCATCCTGCGGCGTGCCGTGGACTATGCGCTCTGGATCATCGCGCGGAAAGACCTCACCCTGATCGAAGCCCGGACGCTGGCGGAGGGCGTGAGGGAGCAGGCTCTCCTCTTGTTCCCTGGCAAGGAGGATGCCTTCGACTTGATTTATGCCCCACGGTTCAGGAGGGCCATCTCGGAGCGATTCAGGCTTCATTGATGTGAGGCCGCCGACCTTCGGTTTGTGCTTCCGGCGGATAGGGCGTCCAATGAGCCATGAAGAAGCGGGCCTGATAAAATGAATGAAGTGACGTGCAGACTCCAGCGTGAAGCCGAGCGCATTGCCGCACGGCATCGCGTCCCGGAATTCTATCGCCGGTGCAGGGCCCCCATGGCAGTGGCTCGTCGTCTGTATTTCACGAACGCTGAGGTGATCGCCCTTCGAGATCATGTCGCTCCGTTGCTGCAGGAGAATCTGGGACACGGTCTCTTCCACAGCTCCAGGGTCGGCCTCGATGCCGCGACCATCATCTGTATGGAAATGGAGGTCGCTCATGCCGAACGATCGCGCATCGAACGGCTGATGGTCCTGGGCCTCATGGCAGGTCTGCTTCACGACATCTGTCGGGGAGAGGAGAATCACGCGGAAGCCGGGGCCATCGAGGCCGAAAAGGTTCTGCGAGGTTTTTCTCTCCAGGACGAGGACATCCATTGCGTCGCCCGAGCCATCAAAAACCACGAAGCCTTCACCATTCCCAGGACCTCGCGAAGGCCAGCCTTTCAGCTCTTGAGCGATTCGCTCTACGACGGCGACAAGTTTCGCTGGGGTCGGGACACCTTCACCCACACCCTCTGGCACATGATGAACCATCAGGGCTTGACGCCGCGTGAGTTGATTGAGAAATTCCCATGGGGCATGGCCGGCATCGTCCGGGTCCTGGACACTTTCAGGAGTACGACGGGCAAGCATTTCGGCCCGGAAATCATCGAGAACGGTGTGGCCATCGGGCGTGAAATCTATCGTTATCTTCTCCAACACTTCTGAAGGAATCCATGGAAAACGATACCTTGACGGCCATCGAAGGGATTCGTGTGGGGCATGCCGCGCTCTCCGGTGTGCCGAGCGGGTGTACGGTGATTCTCCCCACAGGGGGGGCAACCGCCGGTGTGGACGTGCGCGGAGGTGCCCCGGCCACCTGTGGAACGGACACGCTCAACCCCCTCAACCTGGTCCACGAAGTTCATGGGCTCTTCTTTGCGGGAGGGAGCACCTACGGCATGAGCGTGGCCGACGGGGTCAAGCGGTACCTGCGGGAGCGGAGCATCGGGTTCGAGACCGGGCATGGGCGGGTTCCCATTGTGGCCGGTGCCATGATCTTTGACCTGGGGCTGAATCGCTCGGAGCGCTTTCCCGATGCGGAACTGGGCTATTGGGCCTGTGAAGCCGCCACCACAGCTCCGGTCGAGGAGGGGTGCGTTGGGGCGGGGCTCGGGGCGACCGTTGGAAAGATCCATGGCATTCAGACGGCCATGAAGGGCGGGCTGGGATCGTCCTGCATCGAGGGAGCCTCGGGCCTCAAGGTGGGTGCGCTGATGGTGGTGAACGCGTTCGGCAATATCATCGACCCAGCAATTCGTCGGACCATCGCCGGCTGCCGGGATGGCCCGGAAAGTCTGAAACAGGAGGACGCCGATCTGGAATTGAGCCGCATGACACGGCTGCGCGGGATTCAAGATGG
>Ga0105100_10000543_pt1 | contig 22174 bp, 20 predicted proteins | sample PPLLak12cMay2015_2_FD_87033 | JGI IMG/M metagenome (GOLD analysis project Ga0105100, IMG submission 87033) | Freshwater sediment microbial communities from Prairie Pothole Lake near Jamestown, North Dakota, USA - PPLs Lake P8 Core (1) Depth... | ecosystem: Environmental > Aquatic > Freshwater >...
AGCCGATACAAGGCTTTTCTGGAAAATCGCAGTGCAAATCCGGAGCAGGCTTTTCAGGATACAGTTCAGGTGACTTTGGCACAGCACCATTTCCGCGCCCGTCCTTTGTCGCTTCCTCTTTTAGATGAGCTAAATCAGGCTGAAGCATTACGGATTTATAAAGACCGTTATGCCGATGCCAGTGATTTCAATTTCTTCTTTATCGGTAATTTTGAAATTGATAAAATCAAACCTCTGATAGAATCCTATCTGGGGAGTCTTCCTGATATCGATCGAAAGGAATCATGGAAGAATGTCGGTATCTCATCGCCAAAGGGAGTAATTAAAAAAGAGATCCACAAGGGAATTGAACCAAAAAGCAGAGTTCAAATCACTTTTAGCGGTCCGTATGATGGCGGATTTGAAAACTGGTACAAAATCAGTTCACTGGCAAGCGTGCTAGACATTAATCTGAGGGAGATTTTGCGGGAAGATCTTGGAGGTACATATGGTGTTTCTGTTTATCCGGATGTTTTTATCTTAGACCGTAAGGAATGCCAGTTTAATATTAGTTTCGGCTGTTCACCGGACCGGGTCAATGAAATGACCAGTACCTTGTTCCAGCAAATCGATAGTCTGAAAATCTTTGGACCGAAGGATATCTACATTTCAAAGGTGCAGGAAACACAGAAGCGAGCATACGAAGTAAATATGAAAGAAAACAACTACTGGCTTCAGGAACTCAGGTATAAGCATTATTACGGCGAAGACTTGATGCTTATTTTAAAATATCCGGAATATGTCGCAACCCTGTCACCGGATTTGGTTAAAGCCGCTGCAAACCAATTTCTAGATACAAGCAACTATGTGCAGGTTGTCTTGTATCCCGAGAAGGATTAGTTCATCTTCAAGTCTTGAACTTTTTTCGACTTTTAATTAGATGTTTATACAAAATGGTCGGATATCAACTATAAAAAATAAAAACAATTGAAGGTCATTAGTCTGACAATATATCTTTAGTGGTCACGAGGTGTTTTTGACTGAACTTTTTTGAAGTGCTGCTTATGGTTCGCACCGGCTAGCATACTGTTAGTGCACTTAATAAAAAATTTAAATGGTTAAGAATTTTGACCTTGTAGCTGATAAAGTAAAAGAAGCAGATTTCTTTTTAGAAAAGCTTAATCAAGCTAGTACAAACTTTAACGAAGCACGTTTTTATTTTAGTGCCTTTGTAACAGCTACTCGATCAATTACTTTCGTACTCCAAACTGCAATAATCAACGATATTAAGTTCATGGAATGGTATAATCAAAAACAAACTGAATTGAAATCTGACCCTTTAGCTCGTTTCTTTCTAGAAGTCGGAAATGAAGTCCAAAAAAGAGGCTCGAATCCTGTATCGATATTTGAATGTAATTCAGAAGATTAAATAGAATACTTTTTTATTTACTGGTACGGTGATTCTCCAAAAGATATTGCTGATATGGATGTTGTAACCGCTTGTAAAAAGTATTTAACTAAACTTGTAAACATAATCTATGAATGTTATAAAGAATTTGGTCCTTTGATAGAGCAGATAATTAATTTTTTATAATCTTCTAATTGCCAAATATACCTTCCTCCCCAATGCCCTGTAGGACTTCCCTGACCAAATTTCATATACTGCTTTAGAAGTGATTGCAAAGTTGCATTTTATGAACCTCCCCCAACTTTTCCTATATAAATAACTATTGAATTTGCGATCCATTTATTTTCTAATTCAAGAAGTTCTACAGTTGGATTTCTTTTCTTAAAATGACCACCAACACTGTTCTGCATAAATTAACACAAACCCCTACGGTTTACACATTCCTTCTTCAACCACCAGGAATATGGAAATTTAAAAGTAATTTTAAGAAGTTTAAAGAAGGGAATATAGCTTTAAATATTAAAAAGGTAACTAAAAAATAATTTAGAGAGAGAGGTATTATTATGGAAGATAAATCAAAACTTTTATTTTATGACTGCAAATATAATCCTGATTTAGGTATCCCAATAACAATTATAACTTGTAACGCAAGTTCTACGTTTGAGAAATACTTTTCGGAATATTTTCTTTTTTTCCCACAAAAAAAGGATTTCATTGGTTGCCAAATTTCATCTAAAGAATATACAATTGATTATTTAAAAATTGATTTTGATTTTATGCTAGATGAGGCGAAGGTTGCTGCACAAAATAAAATATATACATATTTGTATGAACAAAATATCGGGAATAAGGATACCCGCTATTTGTTATATGACGTTACATTAAGAGAAACTCATTTATTTAATTTTGTTCAATTAATTAATTCAAAAAAGTTCGAGAGAGAAATTAATTCTATCCGGAATAAAACTAAATGCAATCAATTAAAAGATTTAATAGACAAAATTTTAGATTCCGAATCAGAATATGATGTTACCTTTAGGGATTTTACAGTGGAATAATCAGGCTTCTTGAAATAATTTATTAATTGTCGGCAGTCAAGATGTATTTTTTATAAAAGTAAGTTATTGCACTTGTAAGTAATTAATTTTAAATAAGTTATGGATATAAAAAAATATTTTTTTTGTCTAATTAAATGAACATTATTATGAAAAAATCTTTCACTGTAATCGTGGATATAATCTGTTTTATTTTTGGAACATTCATTTTTTTTACTACTCTCTTTAGCATCAGAAACGTGAATGGCGTGAATGGAGCTCGTTCTTATTCCGCATACTATTCAAATACAGATGTAATATTTTTAGGCTTGGGAGCTTCACTGATTGTATTAGGGTTTCTTATCAGGGATTGGAGAAAGAAATAAGGGGATGAATAAAATTCCGATTCATAAAAAATTATTTCCTCATATACCTATTATAATTACAAATATTTTAGCATCTCTTTTATTAATCAGTTTTATTTTATATCTAACTACGGATTGTATTGATGATTTTCTCTCAAATATTATCACAGAAATAATTGGGGTTATTATAACGCTTTATATAGTTGAGGTGATATTTTCTAAACAATGGTTCCTGGTTGAAGTCCAATTGAATAAAAAAATAACGGCTTTTTATGATTTGTCTGTTCATAGATTAAGTTTAGTTTTAGACATTTTAAGTATGCATAATGCAAATCCTGGAATAGTTGAAGATGATTTTAAAATTTGGAATCGGGAAACTTCAAATAAAGAAAAGATTGAAGGCAGTATAAAGCCTGTTATAAAGAAATATCTTTCATACTTAAAAACCTCTGACTTTCAGCGTTTACTTGTTATTATTGGAAAAATCGAACAACATTTATTACAGATACAGCAAAAATATAATTTAACCAAACCTGATCCGGGAACAATATATATTTTAGAAAATATAGAAGATGAATTACATGATTTAACTCTTCATTTAGAAGGAATGCTTTCGAATATACCGGATAATTTCAAAGTTTATATTCCTATCATAAAAGAAATTTTGCTTAACATGATGAATGATTTTTTAATGCTTGATGATAAATTAAGTGTAAAAACTTGATGGGATTCTCTAACCATGGAACTTAAAGATAAAGGAGAGATAAATGAGAACAAGAGTGGGTTTGTGGATTGACCATAGGAAGGCTATTGTCGTGACTGTTACGGATAAAGGGGAAGAGATAGGATTGATAATATCGAAGGTAGAAAAACAGCTCCGGCGTTCTGGTAATTCACCTTTTAAGGGTTCCTATGAATCACAGCTGATACCTGCGGATGATAGCCAACAGAGAACTCTTACGGGTCATCTCAACATTTATTACGATGCGATAATCGCGAGTATTCGTGATGCGGAATCCATTTTGATATTTGGTCCTGGTGAGGCAAAGGGCGAATTAAAAAAATGTCTTGAAAGAAACAACCTCGGTGGGCGCATCGCATCTGTTGAGACAGTTGATAAGATGACAAATCGCCAGATCGCGGCGAAGGTTCGACAGCACTTTGCTAAGTAGCGTTCGGGTTTATTTTGGCTGGGTGGGATAATCCGGAGTGGATGAAAAATACACTTAGATATTTAGACTCAACATTTGCAGAAGGAGCTGTGGCGGCAAAAGTCTGGAAAAATATTGGAATGGAATTTAGAGATAAGGACAGCAATTTAGTAATGATTGATAATCCAAGGTTTGATTCAATTTTTAGACATTTAAAAGAAAAGGATATTCCGCTAATCGGTCATCACGGTGAACCAAAGGACTGCTGGCTGCCGGCAGATAAAATGATTAATAATGATATGAAGCTTTATTTTGGAAACCATCCGCAGTATCATATGAATATACATCCGGATATGCCTTCTTATGAAGAGCAGATGGCTTTGCGATAGAATGTTGGAAAGGAATAAAGAAATTCCATACACGGGAGCTCATATTGGAAGCCTTGAATAGAGTCTTGATGAACTAAACAAATTTTTTGAAAAATTTCCCAATGCTACTATTGATCTTGGAGCGCGCATGGATATATGCAATACCATGCTGCTAAAGATAGAGAAAAGACCCGTAATTTTGTTATTAAATATCAGGACCGGATTCTTTATGCTACAGATAATGTTCAGGAATCCAATGCAGATCCGAAAATATTTAAACAAGTAGCACATGATAAATGGTTCTCTGATTGGAAATTCTTAGTTACCGGTTCAACTATGGAATCAAAAGATCTTGATATGCCTTTCAAAGGCTTAGCATTACCGAAAGGTGTGATAGATAAAATATACAGGGAAAATGATGAGAAGTTATTTACAAAAGCATGGAAGAAATAATTTTAAATCAATATTCTAAAATCAATCAGCGCGGTATAATATTTTTAAATAATTTTTTTCCTATAAACTCCCAATGCGGAGTTATTTTCTTTAAAATGTTGATGCTGAAGTTTAAATTTAGAGATGATGAATCTCGGATGCTTCTTATTGTATGTCGTCCGGTTCATTTTTTACAAGAATACTTACCTGAACCGTTCTCCGACCTACGTTATCCGAATGTATTATTTATTTCTAGTTAGCATAAAAATCTTTTCAGCATTCTTTTTATAAAGCTTCTCGAGCGTTTCATCGCTTAATCCAAATCCATTGAGCGGCCAATGGTAATTAAACAGCTCTATATTATAGAAATGTTCATCCAGTGATTCAAGAATCCGAAAAGTAGTTTCATACATGCTCTTATCAAATCCCATATCTGTTCCGTAAAGAATCCTGTCCTGGTATTTCTCCAAAAAAGCTTTTGTATATCTCGGTACCGGAGCGTTTTCAGCATACCTTGCGCTGATGTCCGCATAAAGATTATTATACTTGTCAAAAAGAATACCCAGCTTTTCTAAATCTGTATTTTGGTTTGCAAGATGACAGGCTATAAAAATTGTTTTCGGATGTTTACTTACGGCATTCTCCAGTGTTTTTAAAACCTCCTCAAGATTTAAAATACCTTCCTGGTTATCCAATCTCCAGGAGTAAGCATTAATTAATCCGTCGTTAGTGGAATCCATTGGTTGATAGAACCATTCCGGCTCTCCCACATGAATATTGACCGGCATTTTCAATTCAGCGCACTTTTCCAGCAGCGGATCCATTCTCGGATCATCTATATGCATTCCATAAGCCGGCGGCTGAGAGTAGAATAATCCTTTACCTTTATCTCCAAGCTCCCCGACACCTTTAGCACCTTTATTAAAACATCTTATAAGTTCTTTAACTGCCTCCGGTCCATAACCGGGTTTATCATATCCTGTATAATCGAATCCGCACCAAAGTTCAAATCTATCCTGATACCTTGAATAAAAATTGGCCAATGAATCAAACTCAGTCCCGTGAGCATAAGTAAGGAGTATTGTTTTAATAATTCCCGCCTCATCCATATTCTTAACCCATAAATCAAGGTCGTCTATGGATTGCGCATAAGCATGTGAATGAATATCAATAATCGGGAATTTAGCTTTTACAATTTTTGTAACGGGGACTTTATAAATACTTTTCGGGCGGTAATCTTTTAATAATAGCTTGTCCGGACTTGTTTGTCCGGATGTTAAACAACTGCCGGAAAATATTAAGATGATAAAAAATAAAAATAAAAAATCTTTTTTAACCGGGAATAAATTTTTCACTTAAGTTCCTTGTTTGAAATTTTATTAAGCTATAATTACTTTAACACCAATGCTCTGTAGATTTCTAAGCTCATCTTCAGGAATTTTTGAATCCGTAATTACTAAATCTACTTTTGACATTGGGGCAATAAAAGCAAAACTTCTCTTTTTAAATTTACTGGAATCAGTAACAACTATTACTTCCTTTGAAGATTCTATCATTAGCTGGTTAAGCTGGGCTTCTTCAGAATTTGGCGTGGATATTCCATACCGTGAATCAATTCCGTCTACACCTATAAATGATTTATCGCAGTAGAAACTCTTAATGCTGTTTTCTGCAATAGAACCTATCAGGGAAAGAGAGTTGTGCCTTAAAAGTCCGCCCAAAAGAAACACTTTTCTTTCATCATTTGCCAAATGACTTGCAATATTTAATGAGTTGGTAATAATAGTAAGATTTCTGATATTACCAAGGTTTTTTACAATCTCAAGAGTGGTAGTACCTGAATCAATAATTATCGTATCATCATCATTAATGATTTCTGCTGCTTTTTTCCCGATAGCTTGCTTTTCTTTATAATTAATTTTTGCCTTTTCATTAAGCTTTTGGTCAATGCCTACACGCTGAGTTTTTAAAGCTCCGCCTCTTGTTTTTATCAGCAATCCTTTACCTTCTAATTGAGACAGATCATTTCTAACTGTTACTTCGCTGACATTGAAAATTTTGCTGAGATCAGTTACCCGTACCTGTCCATTTAAATTGATTAATTCAAGAATCTTCATTCTGCGGTCGATCGTGAGCTCCTTTGTTTCCTTAGTTTCGGGCATTTTTCTATAAGTTTTTTTCAAAAGCTTTCGAAATATATATTTTTTTTTTAAAAAGGAAAAGAAAATACTTGACAAAGAAAAAAAATAAGATTATAATAATAGTAAACATTTGAAACAAATAATAAGGTTTTAAAAGTGAAATCGTCAGCTTTTAAAAGTATAATGCCATCCGGAGAATTTAGTACAGAAAAAGAGATTATGGGCCAGCCTGATCTATGGATGAAACTTTGGGTCAACTTTAAAGTGATTAAAAACGATTTAAAAAATTATTTAACTAAAGTTCTAAATGATAGTGGAGTTCAGATTATTCTTACCGGTGCCGGAACATCTGCTTTTATCGGTGATGTTCTTTTAGGAGCTTTCAATAAAAATATTAGTGTGCATAGCAGTGTGGTGGCCACAACAGATCTCATAACCCATCCCGAATTGTACTTCAATAAAAACAGAAAGTATTTGCTGGTTTCTTTCGCAAGATCAGGTAACAGCCCGGAGAGTTCACAGGCAATTATTCTTTCCGAGGAATTATCAAAGAAAGTTTATCACCTGATAATAACCTGTAATAGTAATAGTGAGCTGCTGAGAATTGTCTCGGGTAAAGACCACTTTACCTTCCTTATGCCTCCCGAAGCCGACGATAAAGGGTTAGCAATGACCGGAAGTTTTACTTCAATGTTGTTAGCGGGCATTTTAATCTCCCTAATAACTCAGGAAGTTGATGTAGAAGAACAAATAAATGCAATTCATTCATACGGGGAAAAAATACTTAAGGAAAATTCCGGCAGCCTGAAGAAAATAGCCGGAATGGACTTCAACAGGGCGGTATTTCTTGGTTCGGGTATGCTTAAAGGAATTGCCCGTGAATCCCAGCTTAAGCTGCAGGAACTGACTGATGGAAAAGTGATATGCAAATATGATTCTTTCTTAGGATTCCGGCACGGGCCAAAAGCTGTAATCAATGAAAAAACTCTGATTGTATATCTGTTTTCAAACAGCAGTTATGCAAACAAGTATGAAACAGATTTGGTTAAGGGAATTAATAAAGGACGGAAAACACTTTGTTCAGTCGGCTTAATGGAAGAGAAAATAAAGTTGCCCGACATGGATCTCAAAATAATCTTATCTGATAATGGAAAGATATTAAGTGACGAATTCCTTTCGGTTGTATCTGTTCTGCCGGCACAGATGTTAGGTTTATATAAATCCATAAATCTTGGTTTGAAACCCGACTCTCCCTCGGACAGCGGGATGATTCACCGGGTTGTTCAGGGCGTTAAAATTTATCCCTACGAAAATAATAATAATAAATGATCGCGACCGATAATAAACTTTTATCTCTCGTTGCACTGCATAAATCCGGGCGGCCGCTTGGCATTACATCAATATGCTCTGCAAATGTTTATGTTATAAAAGCAGCAATTCTGCACGCAAAAAAAAATAATAAAATGGTCTTAATTGAATCTACTTCAAACCAGGTTGATCAATTCGGCGGTTATACAGGGCTGACACCGAAAGGATTTAAAGAAGCAGTATTTGAGATAGCTGAAGAGGTAAACTATCCCGCCGAAAATATTATTCTCGGCGGAGATCATTTGGGTCCCAACAGATGGCAGAATGAAAATTTTAACCCGGCCATCCAAAAAGCAAAAGATCAGGTTTCGGCATATGCGGCTGCGGGCTTTAATAAAATCCACCTTGATGCAACAATGAAATGCGCCGATGATGGAAATCCTTCGGTTCCTTTAAATCCGTCAATAATTGCTGAAAGGACTGCAATACTCTGCAAAGCGTCGGAAGAATCTTTTGCCGGCTCTGATAAAGAGCTTGATCCGCCGGTTTATGTAATTGGTACCGATGTACCTCCGCCGGGCGGAGCAAATCTTAACCATAATGCTTTTCATATTACCCCGGCAGGAGAAGTTCAAGAGACTATTAAGCTGACTAAAAATGCTTTTGAAAAATACGGACTTGATAAGGCATGGGGAAGAGTTATTTCAGTGGTTGTCCAGCCCGGAGTTGAATTTGGAGATGTTGAGATTTTCGATTATGAGAGAAAGAATACTGCCGGATTAAAAAAAATAATAGAAGATTATGATAATCTTGTTTACGAGGCTCATTCCACTGATTATCAAAGAAAAGAAAAGCTGAAGCAGATGGTTGAGGATCATTTTGCAATATTGAAAGTTGGTCCATGGCTGACCTTTGCTTTTAGAGAAGCAGTATTTGCACTGACATTAATTGAAGAGGAATATCTGTCCGGCAGAAAGTATATTACTCTCTCTAACCTCTGCCAGGTCATTGAAGATAGAATGATTAAAGAGCCGGTTTATTGGGAGAAGTATTATAAAGGGGAGGAAGATTTAAAAAGGTTCAAAAGAAAATACAGTTATAGTGATAGGATCAGGTATTATTGGAATGATAGTTCTGTTCAAAAGGCTTTATCAATTTTATTAAAAAATCTTACCGAGAATAAAATTCCGATTACTCTGATAAGCCAGTTTTTACCGGAAGAGTATAAATTAATAAAAGACGGCTCCTTAACAGTAAATCCTGAGGAATTAATAATAAAAAGAATTTCGGATGTTCTGGATATTTACAACTACGCAACAGACGGAGGGAAATTATGAAAGTCCGTCCCTGGCTGATATATGCTGTAATCACCACAATATTCTGGGGTGTCTGGGGTGCATTAATTGAACTGCCTGAGAAAGCAGGTTTCCCTGCTACTTTGGGTTATGCAGTGTGGGCATTGACTATGATACCGCCAGCTCTGGTAGCATTAAAAAAGATTAACTGGAAGCTGGATGCTGATAAAAAATCAATCTTTCAGGGCTGTGTAATCGGGTTAACGGGAGCAGGCGGACAATTAATTTTATTCCAGGCATTAAGGACAGGCCCGGCATATCTGGTATTTCCGTTTATCTCCTTGTCCCCGGTTATTACAATTATGCTCTCTTATATTTTCTTAAAAGAAAGAGCATCTAAAAAAGGCTGGGCGGGAATAACACTTGCATTAATCGCGATTATTTTCCTTTCATATCAGCCCTCCGCTAATGCCGGTAGTTCAGGCTACTTATGGATAATCTTATCTTTAATTGTGTTTCTGGCGTGGGGGTTTCAGGCATTTGTAATGAGATTTGCAAACCAAACCATGAAAGCCGAAAGTATATTCTTTTATATGATGATAACAGGTCTCCTGTTAATCCCCTTTGCTTTAGTTATGACAGACTTTAATCAAAATATTAACTGGGGATTTAACGGACCTTACCTGGCAGCTTTAATTCAAATATTAAATTCAATCGGCGCATTAATGATCGTATATGCATTCAGGTACGGGAAAGCAATTATTGTCAGTCCAATGACCAATGCAGTTGCCCCGGTAATTACAATTATCATTTCTTTATTAATTTATCAGGTTATTCCGCATCCTCTGATTGTTGTTGGGATGGTGCTAGCTGTAATATCAATATTCCTGATGGCAATTGAAGATACAACGGATGAAACTATACCAGAAATTGAAAAAGGAAATTTAAGTGAAGCCGAAAAAGTTTGATGTAATTGTAGTTGGCGAATTAAATGTAGACATAATTCTGAATAAGATTGAATCTTTTCCGGAAATAGGGAAAGAGAAATTAGCCGAAGAGATGACTGTAACACTTGGAAGTTCTTCCGCCATATTTGCCAGCAATTTAAGCTCTCTCGGAGCTAAAGTTGCCTTCGTGGGGAAAATAGGTGACGACAATTTTGGAAAGCTTATACTGGATGAATTATCGAGAAAAGGCGTCGGCGTTGATTTAATAATTAAAGATAAGAAAACTAGTACAGGTGCGACAATAGTATTGAATTACAGTGAAGACAGGGTAATGATAACTTACCAGGGGGCAATGAACAATCTAACTCTTAATGATATTCCGCCGAATATTTTAGAAGAAGCAAAGCATCTGCATTTTTCCTCTTACTATCTGCAGCCCGGGATGAAGGAAAATATAAAGGAATTGTTCCAGTCGGCAAAAACTGCAGGGCTGACAACTTCATTCGATATGCAATGGGATCCGCAGGAAAAATGGGAGTTCAACTATAAAGAAGTGCTCCCCTGTGTAGATGTCTTTCTACCGAATGAACAGGAATTATTGTTTCTAACAAAGGAAAATTCATTGGCGGATGCCGTAAAAAAGATTACCCTGTTCGCTAATCATCTCGTTGTTAAAATGGGAAGTAAAGGATCTCTCCTGGTAAGCAAAGGGAAAGAATTTTTTAAGGAATCTTTTTTAAATACTAATGTAGTTGATGCTATTGGAGCTGGCGACAGCTTTAATGCCGGATTCATATTCAAATACGTAAATGGAGAAAACTTAACAGAGTGCCAGCTGTTCGGTAATCTGATGGGCGCAGTTAATACCACGGCAGCGGGGGGCACCGCAGCTTTTACAAACTACAAAGAGATTCTAAAAATAGCTGAAGAAAAATTCGGATACATTAATTGAAATTACTGGAAAAATTAATAGAAGTAAAAAGAAATAGTAAAGCTCTTCTTGCTGCTAATTTTTACAACTTTGAAACATGTAAAGGAATTGTAAAAGCAGCAGCTAATCTGCAGCAGCCGGTTATTCTGCAGCTGACAAAAAGTTCAATTGAGTATATGGGATTAAAAACAGCGGTAAAGATCGGCAGATCAGTCTCTGACGAATTCAATGTCCTGTCCTGGCTTCATCTGGATCATTGCCGGGATGTAAAATTGATAAAACTATGCCTCGATGAAGGCTTTGATTCCGTAATGATTGATGCAAGCGATAAACGGATCGAAGAAAATATTATTATTACTTCAACTGTGGTTGATTTGGCATCGAAGTATGATGTTAATGTTGAAGCAGAATTGGGTTCTGTTCCTAGACCTGATTCTGAAATTCAGCCGGATAAATTTACGGATCCTTCGGAAGCTGAAAGATTTGTTAAGGAGACAGGCGTTACATCTCTGGCGGTGGCGATTGGAACAAAGCATGGATTTTATAAAGGTGAACCGAAGCTTGATATTCAAAAATTAATGGAGATAAACAGAATAACCGATGCATGCCTGGTTCTTCACGGCGGATCGGGTATCCCGGCGAATGTGCTGAAGCTGGCAATAATGAATGGGATCACTAAAGTAAATATTGCTACAGATACAAAAGATCTGTTTATAAAAACTTTAAAAGAAAAGATGCGGGATTCCGATGAGATAGATCTGCGGAAAATCTTTCCCTTAGCAATTAATGAAATTCAAAAACTAATAGAACAGAAATTAAAAATCGTATCAATGCTAAACTGAAGTTGTAAATGAAATCATCCGGATTAAATAAAATTTTACTTCTTTTCTTCCTGGCAGTTATTTCGGCAGATCTAATAGCCCAGCAAGATTGGACGCACAAGGTAAGGATAGCCGGTCATCCTTTAAATAGTGATAATATCGGTTCTATCATTAAATCTGCCTCCGAAAGCTTTGTTTATGGAATCGAAACAGACAATGATATTACAGGACGATATGAAAGTTTTATTGACCCGGAAGAAAAATTAAAAGCTATCCGGGAAATAACTGAAAAAGCTCACAGTGTAAATAACAAGACATTTGTTTACATCGCCGGACTTGAATGCATTACGTCTGATGCTGAAAATAAAGAACATACTTTTTTCAAGGATCATCCCGACTGGGTGCAGAGAGATATAAATGGAAAGCCTGCTGTCTTTGGAGGCAACGATGCTTTCTGGATCTCAGAAGGCGATGAGGATGTCTGGATAAGTCCATATTCAATGGAATGGCGTAAGATTTATATGCGGCGTGTAAAAGAAATTGCGGAAACCGGAATCGACGGGATTTATGTTGATATTCCATACTGGATGACTCATTTCGAAGGCTGGGAAAATACCTGGGCAAGTTTTGATGATTATACGGTTGCAGTTTTTAAAGAACAAACCGGTTTAAATGCAAAAGAAGATATTCAATTGGGCAACTATGATGATCCAGGGTTTATCAAGTGGATCAATTTCAGAATTCAAACCCTAACAGATTTTATGGAAGAGATCGATCGGAATATTAAAGAAGTCAATCCCGAATGCATGACTATCGCCGAAATATATCCCGGTATCGGCGAGGAAGCTGTAAGAGTCGGTGCAGATGTTTATAAAATGTATGATGTGGTTGATGTAATTGCGCATGAATACAGCGAAGGAGAATATTATGCTTCAGACAGAGCGCCTTTGGACTGGTACAACTATGTAATAGGGATGCATACTTTCAGAGCCTTTGCCGGAGATAAAGCTTCGTGGATGTTAAGTTATTCCTGGTATGATAATGAAAAAGTTAAACCCGCTGATGCAATAAAAAGTCTGTTTGCTTCGCAGCTTTTTTCCGGAACGAATATGTGGGATGTGAAAGGATATGTAATGTCCGGAACAAACGATATTGAAACGAGAAGAACAGTTTATGAATGGGTTTCCAGGTATGAAGATATATTTTATTCGCAGCGCGTTCCCCTTCAGCCGGTAAGTGTTTACTTTTCCGATGTTACAAGAAATTACTTCAGCAAAGATTTTATAGAAAGCTACCGCGGTTTTTTAAATTTATTAGTCCATTCACAAATAGAATTTCAAATTGTCACTCCCCGTACAGTCGAAAAACTTTCGCCGGATATTCTAATTCTTCCGGATGTAAAATGTTTAAGAGAAGATGAAATAAATGCTTTTAAGAGATTAGCTGAAAAAGGAACAAAATTTATTATTACAGGAGAAACCGGAAAATACAACGAGAATAAAGAAGAAAGGAAAATGGATGTATTAAAAGAAATCTTTCAACCTGGAAATAGTAATCAAAAAATTAATAATAAAAATTACATTTATATACAAAGCTGCCCCGGTAAAAACTATTCTCAAATAATTAATTCTGATCTCAACACGTATTTTATTGAAAACCGTAAGTCAGGGAGAATTGATGAAGCTGAAAAAGAGTTTCTGTCTCTTTTAAAAGATTCGACTTCCTACATGCCGAAATTAAAAATTTACGCACCTTTTGATCTTATTGCATCGTACAGTGTTTCAGATGAGAATATCCATATCTATTTAACAAATGTAAAAGGACTATGCGAATCCTGTCATTTAAATAATAAATAAATAAAAGAAATCAAAATTGCTTATGATTAATATATAGAAAGTAAGAATGAATCCGAACTTCCATTTCTAGGCAAAGAAACAATGATAAAGTCGGCTCATTCCGGCACAGAATTCAGTTTTATCATTCCTGAAATAGAAAGAGGAATGGTAGTAACTATTAAAAGATCAAAAAAAATTTAATTATAGAATGATTACTACAATATCAATATCAAAAACCATAACTCTTTTCTTGTTATTGACTGCAGCAAGTTTTCCGCAGACAATTATTTCATACGAAGGGACTGATGAAATATTTTTTAATCCAGAAAGAGGGTTCTCGGCATACAGGAGCAATCCGGTAACTCAGAGTTTTATTAATATTTTGAAGAGTGAATATGTTTCAGTCATACAGCGTATTTATACAATTCCTCAGTATAACGATACTCCCTTGCCGGAGAGCTTTTTAACCACTCTTCAAAATGATCTAAATGAAGCGCGCAGCGGCGGAGTTAAGCTTGTTCTTCGTTTCTCTTATACAAATAATCAAAATGGAGAGGATGCGGCGCTTGATACAATCCTTCTGCACATAAATCAATTAGCTCCGGTTTTCGAAGAAAATTACGATGTGATAGCATATATCGAGGCAGGTTTTATCGGTGCATGGGGAGAATGGTATTATTCATCTCATAACCTGAATAATACAATCAGCCGCAGGACAGTCTTATTTGCTCTTCTGGATGCATTGCCGGAACAAAGAATGGCGGTAGTGCGCACTCCGGATTATAAAAGAAGAATTTTTGAAGATGCTGAACCTCTCACGGTTGAAGAGGCTTTTTCAGGATCTGATAAATCAAGAACCGGGGCGCATAACGATTGCTTCCTTGCAAGTGCAACAGATTACGGGACTTACCTGGACAATGATATTGAGGGCGATAAAACATTTTTGAATTTGGACAACAGGTTCCTTCCCCAGGGAGGTGAAACCTGCTGCGATTGCGGTTATGCCGGCTGTAGTAATGCCCTCGAAGATTTAGCAAGAATGCATTGGTCGGTCTTAAATAAAGATTATCATGAGGATGTTCTTGACAGGTGGGTTAACGAAGGATGCATGGAAGAAATAAAAAGAAGACTCGGATACCGCTTTGAATTAATTGAAGCATCAATGTCAGACAGCATTCAACCATCTGGTATCTTTAATATTGATATAAGTATTGCAAATAAGGGATTTGCCAGTCCTTTCAACCCGAGAAATCTGGAAATGATCTTAAGGAATAAAACTGATAATAGAAAATTCCGGTTATTAACCGAAGAAGATCTCAGGTTATGGCTCTCAGGAGATACCGCAAATATCACAATCACTGGAGGTATACCGGCCGATATGCCTGAAGGTGAATACGATTTACTCTTGTTTCTTGCTGATCCTGAAACACGTTTGCATGATAACCCTGATTATGCAATCAGATTGGCTAATGAAGGATTGTGGGAGGATTCTACAGGGTTTAATTCACTTAATCATACGGTAATAATCTCTGATAATGCCGAAGGTGAAAATTACGCCGGCGATAATTTTTTCGAAATATATAATAATGTTACCGGTATTCAATCTGAACAAAAGATAATCCCCGTAAATTATTCCATCGATGCATATCCCAATCCTTTTAATGGATCAACTACAATTAAGTTTAATATAAATCCGAAAGAAATAGCGGAAGCGAAAATTTTTGATTTAATGGGAAGACTGGTTAAAAATTTTGAAAAGGGTGAATTAATAAATAATAAAATAATCTGGAATGCTGCCTCCGCGCAAGGTTACGATCTAAGCAGCGGTATTTACTTCTTTATTATAAAAACAAATGAAAATTTATTTACTAAAAAGCTGATTTATCTCAAATAATTAACTTCAACTTAACTATAGGAGCGCAACATGAAAAAAGTTCTATTGTTATTAAGTGTTCTCTTCTTCATTGGATACTCCAATGCTCAAATTACAATTGATGGAGATATGCTTGACTGGGCAGGTGTTGACCCGCTGGATACAGGCTTGCCTGAAGAAAGCTACGCACATGTGCCGGTTGCAACTTATATTGATTTCAATCTTCAGCATGTTTATGTAACTCACGATACTTCAAATGTCTATGTAAAAGTTGACCTTGATGATGCCGCAAGCTTCAACAACTTTTATAATTTCACCAATCCCCCTGTATTTGAAGTATATTTCGATACTGATATTGCCGATACAACCGGTTTTGACTGGGGATGGTGGAATAATGCATACAATTATTACATAAATCTTGTTCCAACTCTGCATCCTGATTCCGTAAACAAGTATGCCGAGCTTTACTATTATACCGGCGGAAGAATGCCTACCTATGTAGAGGGAGAATTTGTTCTTCTTGCCCAGGTCCCTATGGCAATAAACGACGCCAATAACCAGGTTGAATTTTCAGTACCGAGAAATCTGATTAATTTCGGAAGCGAATTCAGACCCTGGGTATATTCGGTTGGAGATTTTCAATGGACCGACGGAGCCTCTCAATTACCTCTTGAAGGCGGAACGCATATGTTAAAGTATGATTTCTGGTACGGCGGCTCTGTTTATCAGCATAATGCTGATCAAATTGTATCGGAAATTGTAATTGACGGCGATCTGCTCGATTGGGTTGGCGCCGGGATTCAGCCTGCCGATGTTGATGAAGCCGCTGAAGAATTAGGAGACATGCTGACAGGTCCCGAATTTGATGTCCAGGATATTTATCTCACAAGTGATTCCACATATCTTTATGCAAGAATTGATATAAATCCTTCTGCAACTTTTGCCGGAATTTATAACAATTATGCGAACTCTTCCGCATTCCAGCTTTTCTTCGATGTTAATTGGGGCGATACAACCGGTCTTGGGTATGGAGGATTCTGGAGACTGGCCGTGGATTATATGGTAGATCTCAGCGCTGCTCTGCACCCCGACTCTACCGGCAATCTGGTGCCTGTTTATAAGTATGTTGCCGATTGGGCAGGTGCCTTCGAAGAATTCGCCGAACTGCCCGGGGATTCTGCAATGTTTGCTAAAAATACGGAAGACAATGTGGTTGAAATTGCAATACCCAGAGCCCATCTTAACATGGGCACTGATGTAAGACCCTGGTTATATGTTGTTGGTGATGAAATATGGGATAATGAAGAGTATGTGCCGAATACAGTTGTCGAGGGATGGGGCGGTGCCGAGGGTGAGTACTATGCCATCAATTATAATTTTATCAGCGGTGCATCAGTACATAGAATCGGAGACAAATCTGTACCGACTTCAGTTGACGATTATTCATCCCTCCCTGATAACTTTAGTTTAGTATCCAACTATCCTAATCCGTTTAATCCTGCAACCACAATTGAATTCTATAACCCGGTATCGGATGCAGTATCGTTAGAGATTTATGATATACTCGGGAATAAAGTTTCAATTCTTATCAACAACCAGGAATTAACCCCGGGTTTGAAAAGAATAGTCTGGAACGGGACGGATGATCATAATAATCAGATGGTAAGCGGAGTCTACATTTATAGAATTACTTCCGGTAAACTCAGCGCAGCTAAAAAAATGATGCTTTTGAAGTAACATTACAAGCAGGTGCGGTAATACTGCACCTGCATTCTTTTTATTAAGGAATTATTATGGTGTTATTATGAATGGAAGGCTTATCAATTTACTAATTATAATTATTATACCGGTTACATTAATTTCCTGCCTGCCCGATAGAATGCCGTCGGCACCGGAGGAAACGGCACGCCCGGCCTTTGTTAGTTTTAACATTGGTAATACAAATCTGAACGTGAATTTAAACCAGCCGATAACCATGTATTTTAACGAGGCTATGGATTTAAATAGTTTTCCTTCGAATCTTATAGTGGAAAGTATAAGCGGTGAAATAAAAGGAAGTTTTACACACGGAGCTTCCGATACCATTGTTATCTTTACTCCATCCGCCAACTATAATCCGGCTGAATATTACGAAATTACATTAAAAGGCGGAGCAAAAGATATTAATGGAAACTCTGTTATATCGCCTGCCGAAGAAGATGTGCCTCAGAAAGGCTGGTTTTTTACAAGCGGTCAGTATTCGGCAAATGGTTTCCCGTATGTCTTTGTCAGAGATAAATCCAACAGGAATTTTATATACAGGCTGGGAAACCTTAATATTTTTAAAGATAATATTGTGATTCCCGGAACTGATGATTATCAAACTTCTGCAATTGAAGTTGAACCGAACTCGGATAACTTGTTTGTTGTTAATCTGAAAGTTTCCGATGGATTAGTAACAGTTCTTGATCCTGCAGCATTTTCAGTTATAACACAACTGCCCGTCGGTTTAGGTCCGACCAATATTGAATTTGCAAATCAGAAAGCTTATGTAACAAATCTCTCGGCAAAGTCTTTTTCAGTTATTAATCTTACTTCTTTGTCTGTGGATACCACTTTTATCTTCCCGGATGATTTCAGGCCAAAAGATGTAGCATATAGTCCGCTTAAAAACTCGCTCTATTTTTACAGTTCTATCAATTCCGATATTAAGAAGCTTAATGCGGATAATTTTAATGAATCGGGTATTTTTCCTTCAGGATTAACTACCAGGCCGACAGATATAGAAATAACAAAGGACGGCAGATACCTTTATATGGTTGGTACAAACTCCAATGTTCTTTCAATTGTTGATTTAGAGTCGGAAACTGCAGCCCCCATGCAATTGGAATACCAGTATCTGACAGATGGAGTAATGGGAACAGCTCATTATTATGTCTCATATTTCAGAGGGACCGGCGGCGAAAACATCGGGGGAGTATTAAAAATTGATATTAACTCGCATGCAGTTGCAGAACGGCTTGAATGGGAATACCAGGTTGACCAGCTGAAATTAACTGCATCGGAAGAACTGCTGTATGCGGTTACTCCGGTCGATTCCACAGTTCAGGTTATCGAAACTAAATCAATGCACAATATTACAAGCACAAAGGTTGAAGGTAGTCTGAAATTTTTAGCAATAACTAATAAGAATTATTAAACGTTATCTAAAAAATTAATGGTTATATCATGAGTAAATCCATATTAATATTGTCTGCTTTTATGCTGATTAATGCTTTTCAAATTAAAGCACAGTCCGGTGGGAAAATTGTCGGGGAAGTAACCGATGAAAATGGTCAGCCGTTGGTCGGCTGCAGTATTTATATAGAAAATCTTATGATCGGGAATGCTTCCGATGCAGACGGGAATTATATAATCTTAAATATTCCCCCGGGCACCTACAATATAAAAGCACAAATGCTGGGATATAACACACAGGTTGTGGAGGGGGTGAAAATATCATCAGGATTAACTACAAATCTCGATTTTAAATTGACATCAGGGGCGGTTGAGATGCAGGAAGTGCAGGTCACCTCATATAAAATACCTCCCGTGCAGAAAGACTTGACAAACAAAATTCAGTCCCGTACCGGTGAAGAAATTTCTCAAATACCGATTACAACAGTTAAAGATGTTTTAATGCAGCAGGCAGGCGTAATTCGGCAAATATTAACCCAGGATGTCTCCGGTTTACCTGTGTTCGGACAGTTTGCAACTATTCCGTCTGACGGTTTACATTTCAGGGGCGGCAGGGAAAATGAAGCAAGTTATCTGCTTGACGGTGTCAATGTTGTGGATGCTTTATGGGGCGATTTTAATGTTGAGCAGATGGGTGAATTAATGCTTAGTTCATTGGAAACTTTTACCGGAACATTTGCTCCCCAATATGGTGAAGCAATGTCGGGCGTAGTCAGATTATCAAGCCTTAATGAAATGGCGGACAAGCCTAAATTTGCTTTTAAATCTTTTACCGACAAACTGGGAATTGATGCTGCATCTCATGATACTTACAGCTATGAGCTTTTATTGTCATCGTCTCTTCCTTTCTACAAGAACCTGACCCTGACTTATTCACACAGAACTTATAGTACGGACGGATACATATTCGGATATATCTATCCTGAATACGTAAATAGCGAAGGGACAAATAAGAGCGGCGAACCTGAAAAAGTGCCGATGCAGTATAATGATACTGAATTTGATTTTGGAAAGATACTCTGGCAGGCATCACCCGAATTTAAAGTAACTGTCGGCGGTTTTATATCCAGAGCTAATAAAGGATTATACAGTCACTATTTCAAATATAATCCATACGGGACACCCCGAGTCAGATTGAATGATAACCTGTTGTATCTCCGTACTAATTACTTAATCAGTGAAAACAGTTATGTAGATCTGGCTGTATCGAACTATCAAAGAAAATTTAAATCAAGAGTGTTTGATGAAATTTCTTATTACGATATTGTTCCCCAGACCGGCAGTGCGGAATTTTCTACGACTGGGGAAGACTGGGTTTTCTTCGATACATTTTTTGATAGAAAAGAAGTAAGCCTGGATTATGTCTGGCAGGTAAATAAAATCCATAACCTTTCCATCGGCTCAACATTCCAGGCGCTTAAGACCGATTTAACCCGTAGAAATCCCGACGGCGGTACGGCACTAGAGCAATATTCCTATAAACCATATCAGATTGATGGCTATGTTAATGAAAAGATGGAATTTGAAGATATGGGAATGATTATTAACCTCGGTGCCAGGTTCGATTATATCAACACAAATAGAAAAGTCTTAAAAGATATTAAACAAATATCTAATCTTGAGGCTCCGTTAGAGGAATCAGATCCGGAATTCTATATTACTCCAAGGCTTGGAATTAGTTTTCCGATTGCTGAGAAGGCTGCAGTGAGATTCGGCTACGGTCATTATTATCAGTTCCCGAATTACTACAAAGTATTCCAGGGGACTTACCTACTGCAGGCAACGGGTGAATACAGGCCGAATCCACAGCTTGAACAAAGTCCGATTGCATCCTCAAACATCAAACCGGAAAAAACAGTTAATTATGAATTCGGCCTTCAGACTATGCTGAGCAACTATGTATCATTGGATGTTACCGCATTCTACAGAAAGACAAGCAACCTTATAGGAGTACTTCTTAATGAAACATATGAAGGCAAAAGATTCCAGACAATGGGTAATATTGATTATGCAACCGTTAAGGGGATTGAGGTTTCTTTAAAGAAGCATTTTTCCGAAAACTTTTCTGCATTTTTGAATTACACACTCTCAAGTACGCTTGTCAGCACTTCAATATTATTTGAAAGGCCTACCGATGAAGCAAGAACCTTCCCTGCAAACTGGGATCAGCCTCATGTTTTCCAGGGCAATGTCCATTTTGAGATGAACAACGGCTTTGGATTTTCCTTGTATGGAAGTTTATCTTCAGGTTATCCATATACAAGATCTTCATTCGATCCAAACGGAGAACGCTCCCCTTCAGTCCATCAGCTCGACCTGAATTTATTCAAGAACTTTGATTTTATCGGTTTCAAACAGCAGCTGTTTATTCAGATTATTAATCTTACCAACGATAAAAACATCTGGTGGGTTTATGCCGATTCCGGGGTTGCAGGCAGAGATGCTAATGAAGCTACCTCCGATGACTATACCGATAATCCCAGTATGTACGGCCCTGGCAGAACTATAAGACTCGGAATTAAATTGTGGAATTAAAATGATCAGAAAAAAAATAAACACTCAGTTTTCTAAGCTGCTGATAGCTTTAATCGTTTTTTTATCCACTTCGATTCGAACGCAGACTATAAATCCGATGGATCTGAAAAGGTGGAATAAACACGATATAAATAAAATAGCAACTGTTTTTAATAATGTTGGTATGCTGTGCGATGGTAATAACCAGAATTCTAACCTGGCACGATCCCCGTCATTTGAATATCCGCAGGGAAGCGGGAAAGAATACGGAACTTGCGTTGCTGTGGTTGTCGGTGCGCCTTCAGGGCAAGACCCTGCTGTTGTCGGTGGTGTAAATCCTGAGAATCTCGCATACCTGGACGGCACAATGGATGAAGGACCCGCAGACTTTTGGAATGAGGAACACTTTGCTCCGTATCCAGAATTTGTAGGTGCAGCAGCCGCATCAATCAGTACGGATCAAAGTTCCTGGCCGCAAAACTGGCCGGGTTCAATTCCTAATTATTATTATACGGATGGAATCTCTAATAATACTATAACTAATAACAGTCTTCCC
>Ga0105100_10000544_pt1 | contig 22141 bp, 21 predicted proteins | sample PPLLak12cMay2015_2_FD_87033 | JGI IMG/M metagenome (GOLD analysis project Ga0105100, IMG submission 87033) | Freshwater sediment microbial communities from Prairie Pothole Lake near Jamestown, North Dakota, USA - PPLs Lake P8 Core (1) Depth... | ecosystem: Environmental > Aquatic > Freshwater >...
CTGTCTTGCGGGCTTCCCGCACTTGATCTTTACCGGCTTCGAGCCTTCCCTGCGCCCCGATCTGCCGTAGCTGCTGGCGCACGCCGAGAAGATCGAGCAGGTCAGCGGCTTGCTAACCACAGGGCTGGCTTTCAGCGAGCCGGCCTACCTGAACCAGCTCCTGCAGACCGGGCTGGACCATATCCTGTTCCTGCTGCTGCCCGATAAACCCCAATCCTGGCAGGCTTTGGAGAATGTGCTGGCAGCCGATATTTATGCCGCCGTGCACCTGACCCTGGGCGCCTCCCTGGGTGTGCCCGCCAATGATCTGCTGGATCGCCTGGCAGGTATGGGCGTCAAAGCCGTCTCGCTCAGCGCCGCCACCTCAGACAACCTGCCGGCCCAGGAGCTGGCGCGTGCCCATGCCGCCGCCATCGGCCTGGACCTGGTGTGGAATCTCCCTGTGCCCTACTCGGTTGCCAACCCGGTCGCCGAAGAGACCGGGCACGCGGAGCAGGCTTCCGCCGAAGGCCGTGCCTGGATGTATATTGAGCCGGATGGCGATGTGCTTCCCGCCCAGGGCGTGAACCAGGTGCTGGGAAATGCGCTCACCGGCTCGCTCAAGGATTTGTGGAAGGCGACCAGATAAAACAAATTATCCGCAGATCACGCAGATCTACGCAGATATAGGCGATTATTTGCCTTTGCTCTGCGTCTTTCTGCGTTTTCTGCGGATAGTTCTTTTCTTATCATGAATATTCAGGACTGGCACACCCGCTACACCTTACAAGCGCGCTGGACACGTGAGCTGCGTCGCTACCTGTGCGAAAAAACCCACCTGGACCAGGCGCACGCCGTATTAGAAGTCGGCTGTGGCACCGGCGCTATCCTGGGGTGGCTGCCCGATTGTACCTCCGCCACGCTGCACGGACTGGATATCGACTTCCCCGCCCTGAAGTTCGCCAGATCCCAGACTCCCGCTTTGCTGACCAACGGCGACGCCATGCACCTGCTCTACGCCAGCGCCAGCTTCGACGCCGTGTGCTGCCACTACCTGCTGCTGTGGCTGGCCGACCCAATCCCCGCCCTGCAGGAAATACGCCGCGTGCTCAAACCTGGCGGCTGCCTGCTGGTTTTCGCCGAGCCGGATTACGGCGGGCGCATCGACTACCCCGCAGAATTATCCATCCTGGGCGAATGGCAGAGCGCCTCTCTGCGCCAGCAGGGCGCCGACCCACAGGCTGGTCGACAGCTATCATCCTGGCTACACGCAGCAAGCTTCGAACAGGTCGTCACCGGTCTGCTCGGCGGCGAGTGGAGCGGGGAGTTCAATGAGGCTGAATTCGAGTCCGAATGGGAAATCTTGCGCAGCGATGTAGGTCGGACTTTCCAGTCCGACCAGGCCAATCCGACCCAGGGTACTGTCAATACAGGTCAAGCCTACCAAGACGCCCAAGGCGGACTGAAAGTCCGCCCTACATTGGACGTATTGCGGTTAATCGACAAAAACGCCCGCCTGTCCGGCGAGCGCGTGTTGTATGTGCCTACGTTTTATGCATTGGGATTTAAAAACCTGTAGCGCAAACTGTTAGTTTGCGCCCCCGGTTAACCAAACCGGCCGTTTATTCTACTCCACCGGCAGCCCAATCTCAACCATCTCCCTCACCACCCTTACCGGGTACGCCGGGATATCCACCACCGCCGGCAGCGCCAGCACCTTGCCGCTACGCACGTCGAAGATCGCCCCGTGGCGCGGGCAGGTGATCTCGTAGCCGTCCAACTCGCCATCTCCGAGCGGCCCGTCGTCATGGCTGCATAGATCGGCGATGGCATACAGCTCGTCGCCGATATTGAACACCACAATCGGCTGCCCGTCGATCTCGACAAACAGGCGCGCCCCATTGGGTAGCTCGCTCAGCGCGCCGACTTCCACAAACTCGCACTGCTCGGGTTCGTATTGGGTATAGTTAACCATTTTCCACCCCGCTAATCTACCAGATCGTCGCTGGCCTCGCCTAAACCATACACCCCAGCCTTGAGCACCTTCAGTGAAAGCAATGCGCACTTCAGGCGCACCGGCCCCAGCTCGATGCCCAGCAGCTCCAGCAAATCGTCCTTAGTCAGGGCGCGCACTTCGTCCAGCGTATTGCCCAGGATCGATTCCACCAGCAAATCCGCCGAAGCCTGCGAGATGGCGCAGCCGTGCCCATCGAAGGCCGCTTCGCGCACCACATCGTTCTCGTCCACGCGCAGGTCGATGCGGATATGATCCCCGCACAGGGGATTATCGTCTTCAAAGGAAATATCATGCGGATCCAGATAGCCGCGGTAAACTGGGCTTTTATAACGGTCGATGATCAATTCGCGATACAGATCGTCCATGATGGTTTCTCCAGCAGGCTGCGGCATCACACGCCAAACATGTGTTTGACTTTATAGATCGATTCAATCAGCCGGTCTACTTCCTGCCGGGTGTTGTAGAGATAGAAGCTGGCGCGCGCCGTAGCGGGGATGCCGTACTTCTCGTGCAGCGGCTGGGCGCAGTGATGCCCGGCGCGTACGGCGATCCCATCCCGGTCCAGCACCTGGGCGATATCGTGCGGGTGCAGTCCATCCATGTAAAAGGAGGCTACCCCACCTTTATGCTCGGCGGTCGGGCCAAACACCTTCACCCCCGGAACCTCTTCCAGGCGCTCCAAGGCGTAGGCGGTCAGAGCATGTTCGTGCTCGGCTATGGCCTGCATGCCGGTCTGGGTCAGGTAGTCCACTGCCGCGCCGAAGCCCACCGCCTCTGCTATGGCAGGCGTCCCGGCTTCGAACTTGTGCGGCAGCGAATTGGGCACGAAACTGCGCAAATGCACAGTTTTGATCATATCCCCACCCCCCAGGAAGGGCGGCATTTGCTCCAGCAGCTCCTTGCGCCCGTACAGCACGCCGATCCCGCTGGGGCCGACCATCTTGTGCGCCGAAAAAGCCAGGAAGTCAGCATCCAGGGCCTGCACATCCACAGGGAAATGCGGCACAGACTGCGCCCCATCCACCAGGGTCAGCGCGCCGGCGGCGTGCGCCAGGCGGATGATCTCCTGCGCCGGAGTGATCGTGCCCAGCACATTGGACATGTGCGTGAAGCTGACCATCTTCGGCTTGAGCTCCAGCAGGCGCTGGTACTCGACCAGGTCGAGCAGCCCATCCTCGCCCACGGGAATAAATTCCAGGCGCAAGTCGCGCTCCGCGGAGAGGATATGCCAGGGCACCAGGTTGGAGTGGTGCTCCATCTCGGTCAGGATCACCACATCGCCCGGCTTGAGATTGACGCGCCCCCAGGTGAGGCTGACCAAGTTGATCGATTCGGTGGTGTTGCGCGTGAAGATCACCTGGCGCGCCGATGGTGCGTTGATGAATCGGGCTACTTTGTTGCGCGCCTCTTCATATAGCGCCGTGGATTCCTCCGCCAGGGTATGGATGCCGCGGTGAATATTGGCATTCGACTGGCGGTAGAAGTTGTCCATGGCCTCGATCACCGCCAAAGGCTTCTGGCTGGTGGCGGTCGAATCCAGGTACACCAGCGGCACGCCCGGGCGCAGCTCGCGGCTCAGGATCGGGAAATCCCGGCGGATACGCTCAACATCAAAAGAATTGGTTTGGGTCATATTTGCTCGATGTGTGCGGGTTTAAGTTAATTTGACTAGCCGCCCAGGTCGATGCGCGTGGGTCGGATGCGCGTGCGCTTCCGACGGCGCGCAACACGGCGGATATTTTGTGAATCTTTGGGGCACCACAAAACGTGATCGGGCACCATCCAGCCATCTGTCAGGTATACGCTCTCCTGGAACTGGATAGCCAGCATCTTGGGGTCCACCTGGACCACGGTGCCTTCGAGCCAATCGCGTACTCGCTCGCCACCCAGATCGTGGTCGCAGTAGACCTCAATCCGGTCGCCGACGCCAAACGGCTCGTTAGATTCTGGGGCGCGGGTAAAGTGCAGTCCTGGCAACGCTGCCTCCTTCTGTGCTACTTCCAGCCAGGCTTTCTCGAAACAAATCAAACGTTCTTAGTTTGATTTGTTTCTTTGATCGTTTCGCTGGTTATTTTTTGTTTTTCAACACCGGTCCGCAGAAAGCGCAGAGCAGCGCAGTCATTTAGATTTCCGAAATATTCTGCGTTTATCTGCGGTTTCTGCGGTTAATTCTTACTTAGAGCGCCTTGACGCCCATCTTTTCCAGAATCGCTTTCTGGAAACGCTCGCGCACGCCATCAAAGGGGATGCGCTGCATGATGGGATCAAAGAAGCCTTCCACCACCAGGCGCTCGGCATCGGCATAGGGCAGGCCGCGGCTGCGCAGGTAGAAGACCAGCTCGGGGTCAATCTTGCCCACTGTGGCGCCATGCGTGCAGCGCACATCATCGGCCAGGATTTCCAGGCCGGGGATGGAGTCGGCGCGCGCATTGGGGCTGAGGGTCAGGTTGCGGTTAGCCTGGTAGCCGTCCGTTTTCTGGGCATCTCTGGCCACATAGATCATACCCTGCCATACCGAGCGGCTCTTATCCTTCAAAGCGCCTTTGAAGAGCAGGTCGCTGGTGGTGTGTGGAGCCAGATGGTTTTGCTGGGTATCGTGGTCCAGGTGCTGCACGCCATCGGTGAAGTAAAAACCGGACATGCGCCCATTGGCGCCTTCACCCACCAGCTCCAACTCGGAGAAATTCTTGGTCAGGTGCGAGCCAATCGCTCCGAAGATCCAGTCCAGCTGCCCATCGCGTGCCACACGCGCCCGCTCGTGGCTGAAATTCCACACATGCTCGCCCCAGGACTGCAGCTCGACAAAGCGCAGGTTGGCGCCTTGCCCCACCTGAATCTCCACGATCCCAGCGTGAAGGCTCTGCCCCTGGGCCTCGGTATGCGAAGCCGCTTCGTGCACATAGGTCAGCGAAGCGCCCTCTTCCAGCAGCACCAGGACGTGGGAAAGGTACGCCAATCCGGCGCCCGGTCCCCACAGCAGGCTCTGCAAGGGCTGCTCCACGATCACATTACGCGGCACATATACCACCACGCCGGTCCAGGCGCCTGCCCCGGCCAGGGCCGCGAACTTGCCCTCCCCGGTGAGCACGGTCTGGCCCAGCATGCGCGCCAGTAATTCGGGGTGCTGGCGCTCGGCGGTCAGCAGGTCGGTGAAGACCACACCTTGCGCCGCCAGCTCGGGAGCCAGCCAGCTTGAAGCGCCCTGGGCGGTGAGCGCCACGCGCCCACCCTGGGCATCGCCTACTACAGGCGCCAATAGATCTTCCGGCGGGGCTTCCAGCATGGCGCTGCTCTGAGCATCTGGCAGGCGGAAACTGCCCACCGGCATGCCGCGCAGATCGGTGCGCCGCCAGGGTTCATCTTTGGTCGTGGGCATGCCCAGCCTGCTGTAAGCCTCCCAGGCCTGGTTGCGATAATCGCGCAGCACAGCCGGCAATGAGCCATTGCCGCTCAGGGCGCTGAATATTTCACGGGTAAAAGGTAATTCGCTTGCTGCCGGCTCTGCCCGGCGAGTGCGTGATACAACGGTTCTGGTTGCCATATTGTCTGTCGTTTTCCTTAAAAACAGCACACTGTGCTGGGTATATCTACGTTATTTAAATCCAGCGCTCTTCGCTGGATCAACCGATGGACCCTTCCATCTGGAGCTGGATCAGGCGGTTCATTTCGATGGCGTATTCCATGGGCAGCTCTTTCACCAGCGGCTCAATAAAGCCCGAGACTACCATGGTAGTGGCTTCTTCTTCGCTCAAACCGCGGCTCATCAAATAAAAGAGCTGCTCCTCGCCTACCTTGGAGACTGAAGCTTCGTGCCCGATGGTCACATCATCCTCGTCGATCTCAATGTAAGGATAGGTATCCGAGCGTGAGGTGTCGTCCAACAGCAGCGCGTCGCACACCACATTGGAGCGCGCATCATGGGCGCCCTTGTGTACTTTGAGCAGGCCGCGGTAGCTGGCGCGCCCGTTGCCTTTACTGATCGACTTGGAAGTGATCTTGCTGGTGGTGCGCGGCGCCAGGTGGATTACCTTGCCGCCTGTATCCTGGTGCTGCCCTTGGCCAGCAAACGCGAGCGAAAGGATCTCGCCGTGGGCGCGCTCGCCTACTAAATAGCAGGACGGGTATTTCATGGTAACCTTGGAGCCCAGGTTGGCGTCCACCCATTCCATGGTCCCGCCCTCATGCACGATCGAGCGCTGCGTGACCAGGTTATACATATTGGTGGACCAGTTCTGGATAGTGGTATAGCGGAAGCGGGCATTCTTCTTGACCACGATCTCGATCACGCCGCTGTGGAATGAATCGGAGGTATAGGTCGGTGCGGTACAGCCTTCCACATAGTGCGCCTGCGCGCCTTCATCGATAATAATCAAGGTGCGCTCAAACTGCCCGGCATCCGCCACGTTGATGCGGAAGTAAGCCTGCATGGGCAGATCCACCTTCACCCCCGGCGGCACGTACACAAAGGAGCCGCCTGACCAGACCGCGCTGTTCAGGGCAGCAAATTTATTGTCCTCAATCGGGATAATGGTGCCGAAATACTCGCGGAACAAGTCCGGATGGTCTTTCAGCCCGTTCTCAATACTCTTGAAGATCACACCCTTCGAGGAAAGGTGCTCCTGGATGCTGTGATACACCATCTCAGATTCGTACTGAGCCCCCACGCCCGCCAGGAACTTGCGCTCGGCTTCGGGAATGCCCAGGCGGTCGAAGGTGCGCTTGATCGAATCCGGCACATCATCCCAGGATTTGGATTCCTTATCGGTGGGCTTGGTGTAGAAATAAATCTCGTCCAGGTTGAGCGTGCTGAGGTCGGCGCCCCAGGTGGGCATCGGGCGCTGCTCAAAATGCTCCAAAGCCTTCAAACGGAATTTGAGCATCCATTCGGGCTCTTCTTTCTTGCGTGAGATTTGCTCCACGACATACCGGCTCAGCCCTTTCCCGGTTTGAAAAACGGAAACGTCCGGGTCGCTAAAACCGTACTTGTAATCGCCCAGACCTTCCAGCAAGGTTGCGTCAGAACTCATGATTGGTCTCCAATCTACCGTCTAAATGTGAATACCAGTTAAGCCGCCAGCACATCATTCTTTTCGCGCAGCCAATCGTAGCCGTGCTCTTCCAGATGCAGGGCCAGATCGGGGCCGCCATTTTCGACAATCTTCCCGTTCAGCATGATATGAACAAAATCAGGCTTGATATAGTTCAGGATACGCTGGTAGTGGGTGATGATCAACACGCCCAGATTAGGTCCGCGCAAGGCATTCACGCCTTCCGAGACAATGCGCAGGGCATCGATATCCAGGCCTGAGTCTGTCTCATCCATGATCGCCATCAGCGGCTCGAGGGTCGCCATCTGCAGCACTTCGGCGCGCTTTTTCTCGCCGCCCGAAAAGCCTTCGTTCAGATAACGTCCCGCGAAGCTATGGTCCACCTTCAGCAGGTCCATCTTTTCTTTCAGCAGCTTGCGAAATTCGGGGATGGTGATGCCCTTGTCTTCCGGGTTTTCGGCGCGTCGCTTGGCGTTGATCGCCGTTCGCAGGAAGTTCGCCACGGTCACCCCAGGGATCGCTACCGGGTACTGAAATGCCAGGAACACGCCCAGGTGTGAGCGTACATCCGGCTCCAGCTCCAGGATATTCTGGCCTTTGAAGATTACCTCGCCTTCGGTCACCGCGTAGTTCGGGTGACCCATCAGCGCATACGCCAGGGTGGATTTACCGGTGCCGTTGGGGCCCATCAGGGCATGCACGTAACCGTGCTTGATGGTCAGGTCAACGCCTTTGAGGATTTCTTTGTCCTCAACATTGACGTGTAAATTGCGAATTTCGAGATCGGACATGGACGGCGAACTCCTTTAATCGGGATAATTTAGGCCATTAACCGCTTGAGCTTGTGCGGATGATTTTGAGCGACGAGCCAGCAAGCTGGCTGTTCGAGCAGGCGCTATTATAGCAAATACCGTCCGATTCGTCAATATGTAAAATAAATATCATAAAAATTACCCTAATTTACCTCCGAATTAGATTATTGTCTATAATGAGCCTGGAAATATTTTTTACGATAATATTCTTATTATTGACAGTAATTCACCTGCATAGTATACTTTTTTTCAGACTAACCCAATTAAGCAGGACCCTATCTCGTATGGAAGACACCAGCACAGCCAAAACTACCCGCCAGCGCGTAATGGATACCCTCCTCAAACGCCAGCGCTGTACTATAAACGATCTCGCCAAAGCCGTGGACATCAACCCCATCTCGGTGCGCCACCACATCGCCCACCTGGAAGCCGATGGACTGGTCAGCTCGGACGAGGAACGCCACGGCGTTGGGCGGCCGCGCCGCTCGTATTTCCTCACCGAAAAAGGCCTGGAACGCTTTCCCACCCGCTATCTGCGCCTGACCATGCGCTTGCTGGAGCAGCTCAAAGGCAGCCTGCCTTCCAGCATGGTCCAGTCGCTTTTCTCACAGATGGCCCAGGATGTCATCGCCGGTTACCAGGGCGAGCTGGAAGGACTCAGCATGGACGAGCGTCTGGCGGTGCTCAAAGAAATGCTTAGCAACGAAGGCTTCAACATCGAATGGGAGCTGGATGGCGATGTCTACCGCATCCGCGAGACCAACTGCCCCTATTACCATGTCGGGCAGAACCACCCCGAAGTTTGCTCGGTCGATCAAACCCTGATCTCCTCCGTCCTGGCACTGCCGGCGGAGAAAGTCAAGTGCATCCTGCACGGCGACCAAAACTGCACCTACATCGTGCCCAGCACGATTCCCATCAAGGAGCTAACCTGATGAACCCTGGCGGTACTGAACCCACCCAAAGCAAACTTGTCTGGACGGCAGAAAGCACCCATCCCGAATTGGTGGAAAAGCTCACCGAGAAGCTGCGCGAAGTGATCGACCCCGAGATCGGCCTGAATATCATCGAGCTGGGCCTGGTGCGGGACGTGGAGATCAAGAACAAGGAAGTAAACCTGACCATGATCCTGACCACGCCCTTCTGCCCCTACGGCCCTGCCATGCTGGAAACCACGCGCCACAAAACCGAGAAAGCCCTCAACCTCAAAACCCGCATCGCGATGGGCATGGAAATGTGGGAGCCCTCCATGATGGAGGAAGGCGCCGGCGCTGAGTGGGGGCTGTTCTAAGCCCCTGCTGTCTCTCGGTAAATGTCCGTTTTAAACCACTCAATGAGATAATTTTCAAGGTTTAGACGCAATCTTTCTCAACTCCGAGCACAGCCAATGGCTGGCGGAGGTGCTTTTATCGTTACGCTCACAATCCCCATCCACCTCCAGGATGGGGATTGTTTTAATCATTTGACATCTAGGCCTCTTTGCTCTGAACAGACCTTAATGGTTGGCAAGCCGAATAGGAGGAATCTCGATGATGATCGAAAAGCAATCTATCGAGCGGATTCAAGGCTACTGTGCGCTGTGCGTCTCGCGCTGCGGCTCGATTGCTGTGGTTGAGAACGGACGTTTCGTCGCCCTCGAGCCGGATCCATCGCACCCAACTGGTAAAGCGCTGTGCGCCAAAGGACGCGCTGCCCCGGAGCTCGTCTATCACCCGGACCGGCTGCTCTATCCCCTGAAACGCACCCGTCCGAAAGGCGATCCCGACCCGGGCTGGCAGCGCATTAGCTGGGACGAAGCGCTGGACCTGACTGCATCCAGGCTGCTCGAGATCGCCGCCAAGTACGGTCCGGAAAGCGTCGTCTTCGGGGTTGTCTCGCCATCCACCTCCGCCATCGATGACTCGCTGGCATGGTTCCAGCGCCTGGCGAATGCATTTGGCAGCCCAAACCTGAGCGTATCCATGGAGTTATGCGGCTGGGGGCGCTATCTGGCGACCCAATATACCTTCGGAGCGAGTGTTCCCGGCAATTATATGCCTGACCTTGAGCATACTGGCTGCATTCTCTTCTGGGGTTACAATCCCAACCTGGCCCGCCTGACCCATGCCACGGCTGCCAACGAAGCCCGCAAACGCGGGGCACGCCTGATTGTGGTTGATCCACGCCAGACCGGCATTGCTAAAAAGGCCGATTTCTGGCTGCAGGTCCGCCCCGGCACTGACGGGGCTTTAGCCCTCGGCATTGCCCAGGTTATGATTGAACACAACTGGTACGATCGGGAGTTTATCCGCAATTGGACGAATGGCCCTATCCTGGTAAGGCAGGATACCGGCAGGTTGTTGACCCAGGGCGATTTATCAGCGCAGGGCAGCTCCCAGCAGTATATTGCCTGGAACACGGCTCTCGCACGGCCGGTGATCTATGACCCCACCACCGGTACGTACCAGGGCGGTGATCTTGATCTGGCTTTGTTCGGTTCATATATCATTGATACTATACAGGGCGAGGTGATCTGCCATCCAGTTTTCGAGCTCACCGTCAGGCTATGCCGGCAGTATCCGCCTGAGCGCGTGGAAGCCATCTGCGGCATCGAGCGCAGCCAGGTCGAAGGCGCAGCTCGTATGCTCTGGGAAGCTCGCCCGGTGGCCTACTATGCCTGGAGCGGGGTTGAAATGCAGACCAACGCCACGAATATCGCCCGGGCCATCGCCCAGCTATCCATCTTAACCGGCAGCCTGGATGTCCAGGGGGGTAATGTCTTGTTTTCCAAAGTGCCCACCGACGACGTAACCGGGCGGGATCTTTTACCCGCCGCGCAGCAAAAGCCTGCCCTGGGTCTGCCCGAGCAGCCACTGGGACCTTCGCGCTGGCATTTTGTCAACTCAGAAGAGATCTATCGTGGGATCCTCGAGAAGCAGCCGTACGGTATTCACGGGCTGGTAGTCTTTGGCTCCAACCTGCTGCTCTCGCATGCCGCCGGGCTGCGTGGGCGCCAGGCGCTGGAGGCGCTCGATTTTTATGTCCACACGGACCTGTTCATGAATCCAACCGCAGAACAGGCCGATATCGTCCTGCCAGTCGCCAGCGCGTTCGAGCGCGAGGCGCTCAAGATCGGTTTTGAGGTAAGCCAGGAGGCGCAAGGGCATGTCCAGCTGCGCCAAAAGGTCGTCCCCCCTCGGGGCGAGGCGCGCTCGGATACGGAAATTATCTTTGATCTGGCAACTCGACTGGGTCTCGGCACACACTTCTGGGAGGGCGATATCCAGGCTGCCTACCAGGATCATCTCAGTCCGACAGGAGTATCGATGGAGACGCTGCGCGCCCAGCCTGGCGGAATACAGATGCCGCTGGAATCGCGCTATCGCAAGTATGCGGAAGAAGTGGACGGTGCGCGGCGCGGTTTCGATACACCTACGCACAAAATTGAGCTTTACTCAGAGATTTTACTGGAACACGGCTACCCGCCCCTACCCGAATATGAAGAGCCACAGGTGAGTCCAATCTCGCGGCCCGATCTGGCAGAACGCTACCCGTTGATCCTGACCTGCGCCAAGCACACCCTGTTTTGCGAGAGCCAGCACCGCGGACTTCCCAGCTTGCGCAAGAAGGCGCTCGATCCTGAGGTTGAGCTGCACCCACTCGCTGCTGCCGAGCGGGGTATCCACCCTGGCGACTGGGTGCGCATTGAGACACCCGAAGGCAGTGTGCGGGCGCGTGCCAGGCTGGTCGCCAGCCTGGACCCACGCGTCGTCTGTGGGCAGCACGGCTGGTGGCAAGCCTGTGCAGAGATTGGCGCCCCCGGCTATGACGCTTTCAGTCCGCAGGGGGCTAATTTCAACCTGATCATCGGCAACGCCGCCATTGACCCGGTCAGCGGTTCCGTGCCTCATCGCGCCTACCTGTGCCAGATCCAGCGCGCGGATTGAAAAAGACTGTGGCGTAATGCAATCGACAAATGCATCCGAGTGGGGGCTGTTCTAAGGTCGCACCACCCCCGGCAGATACACCCCATACCCTTCTTGGGTCAAGTACAGCTCGACCACACCATCCGTATCCTGGTCTGAGGCATAGACCAGCCGCTGGCTGTCCGGGGTCAGGCTAAAGGTAGGCATGACCGATCCGCCTGTCACCAGCGCAGGATTCAAGCGGTTTGACGCGCCCCCATAAATACTCACCAGGAACAGCTCCTCGATTTCATCTTCAAGCATATCCGCCAGATAGACCACGCCCTGATTATTGGGCATGATCACAAAAGTAAACACCTCTCCGCCCTCTACCATCTCCCCGCTGAGTGGATGGACTACGCCTCCGGCAACCGGCACGCTGAACAGCTCCTGCACATTATCCACATCGACATCGGCTAGATAGACTACGCCCAGGTTATTGGGCGTAATCCGGAAAAATCCTGAGACATCTCCATCGGCGGGTAATTCGGTATTCAGTTTTTCCACTGCGCCGCCTATCACCGGTACGCTGTAGAGCTCATCTTTTTGGTAGATTTCCTCATCCGAAAGATATACCACCCTATCGCCAGCGACTTGATAACGCTGGATCTGCCGGTCGGGCTGCAGCGGCGTATTCAAACGCACCGGGATTCCACCCGCCAGGGGAACGCTGTACAGATCATACACGTACTGGATCTCTGTATCGGCTTTGTATACTACCCTCTCGCTATCAGCGGTAATCTGAAAGGAATTAATACTCCCACCCAGTCCGGTGAAATCCTCGCTGAGCTTTACCGTCGTGCCACCCAGGATTGGAACGCTGAATAATTCTTTGAAATCCTCGTCCGGATCGGCGGTATAGACGACCTGCAGATTATCCGGTGAGATCTCAAATTTTTGCACGTAATCCGCCAATTGACGGCGACCGGTGCCGTTTATGTATACACTCCACAGCTCGTAACCCATGACAAGCGCCTCGTCTGCCTTGTAAACCACGCCCAGGCTGTTTGGCGTGATCCTGAAATCAGTTACATTTGAAAAAGGCGCCACGGCGTCATTCAGCTGATAATGCTCCCCACCTGCGACCCAAGTGCTCCACAGCTCGTAGACATGGTCAGTTTCTTGATCCGCCATATAGACCACTCCCTGCCCGTTAGGGGTCAGCAAGAAGTTATTCACATCGCCCTCGGCGAATAATTCTTCATTCAAGCGCAGGATCTCCCCGCCCGTAATGGGTACGCTGTACAGCTCGATCTGGTTGGTTCCTTCCATATCCGCCAGATACACGACATACTGGCTGTCGGAAGTGATCTCAAATTGACCGATCCGGGCCAGCTCGTTGACTTCCGGGCTCAAAGGCACTGGCTCTCCACCATCCAGGGGAACGCTGAACAGGACAGAAGCATAGGATGTACTACTGACCATTGTCCCCCGGGTATAGACCGCGTACTGCCCATCCGGCGAGATCTCCAGCATTTCGCCAATCCCCCAACCTTCCGGCATTACACCGCTCAATTTGCGAGTCACAAAAATCGCCAGGCTGTCTCTCGTGAGAAACAGGCTGGCGATAAGCGCTGCAATGACAGCCAGGCTGAACCTGGCAATTATTCCACTCGACTTTCTGCTTGCGGCACGCGTATAGGCGTCCATAATACCTCCCTGGGAATACGCTTTTGAACCCACCCGCGGTGAAGATGCCCTGGACATGTGGTATTTTGTTGGCCATATAGATCATACGTGAATTTCATCACGGAGTCAATCCGGCACATCCCCCAGATCCCTAATCCCGAGAACTCCTGCAAAACAGCCGCGCTTCTTGATGGACACCAGTTTTTTTGGTTTTTCAGGGCATAATTTAGGGCTGTCAGGCGGTTATTACCTGACAGCCCCACCCATTTTTACCTGTCTGGCTAATGCTCGTAGAGCACCTGAGGCAGATACAGCAGCTTCGGTGGGGGCTGCACCACCACCACAGCCTGCTCCAGGCTTGCCAAAAGCGGCTCTTCGGCGTTGTTCAAGTCCATCAGGCTCAAGGTCAGCGGATAAATTTTGATGGTATTAAAGATCACCCGCATCGAGATGCTGTGTGTATCCGGAATAACCAGGGCAAACCCTGCTTCCGGTCCATAAACCCCGACCAGATCATCCGCGTCCTGCGTTAATTCCAGCTCCTGCCACTGGTCCGTGGCGCTGTCGAAAAATTCCAGGCGCGGGAGATCGTCTGGGGTAGTACCTCCAAAGTGCAAACCGAGCTGCACCGCCGCATGCAGGTCGCCGCCCAATGGGTTATCCAGGTGAATGATGAACTCCTGCTGAACTCCCTGGGTGAATGGCTGCGCCAGCTCCGGCGCGCTGATCTGTGGCGGTAAATAGGCTTCCAGGACGGTGATCAGCACGCTATAGTCGCGCGAAGTCTCCTGTCCATCGCTCACGCTGTAGCTGAATTGGTCTTCCCCGTTCCAGTCCTGGTCGGGGGTATAAACCAAATCCGGGCCGGCGCCTGTCAGAGCGCCATGCGCCGGCTCACTCAGCGTCCAGGTCAGCGGGTCTTCATCCACATCCACCGCCAGCAGGGCGACCGGCAGGGGCACATCCTCATTGGTGGTCAGCTCCAGATCAAAAGCCAGCGGGGCATCGTTGATGGGGTTGACGGTGATGCTCACTGTGGCAATATTGGAGTCCGACATCCCGTCTGCTACCAGGTAGGTAAAGCTGTCCTCGCCGTAGTAGTTGGCTTGCGGTGTATAGGTAAACGCGCCATTCAGCTCCAGCGCCAGCTCGCCATGCTCAGGTCCGGCCTGCACCTGCACTTCGGCCGCGCTCCCATCCCCGGCCTGGTCGTTGGCCAGCACCCCCAGCAGGTCCGTGACCGCCAGGGGGATATCCTCATTGGACATGTAGCTGTCATCCACTGCCAGGTATGCGTCATAAACCGGATTGACTGTCAGCATCACTGTGGCGATATTGGATTCTACGCTCCCATCCGAGAACGAATAAGTAAAGCTGTCCACTCCGTACCAGTTGGCTTCGGGCAAATAGCTAAACGAGCCATCCGCATTGAACAGCAGCTCGCCATGTACAGTACCATTCTCCAGCCGGCTGGTCAGCAGCGCCTCCTCGCCGGCGTAGTCATTGGCCAGCACGCCCGGGGCAGCCACGCTCAGCAGAATATCTTCGTCCGTGCTGAAATCATCACCCACTGCCAGCACGGCCGAGCTATCCACAGTCACCTGGCTGCACACCAGGGCGCTATCCACCTGGGCGCAGGCCTGGTACACCTGGTCCACCTCGGGTGCCAGGAAACTGGCAGTCGCAACCCCGTCCAGCAGTGTGCTTTCGAGTGGGGCGATTTCTCCACCATCCGGGGCGCTGAAACCCACCGGGACGCCATCCTGGAGCATGCCTTCCGGGCGGGTATCCACCCCGGTAGAATTGTGCACCAGATCAGCGGTTACCTCGGCGCTGCCCGCCGGGCGGATCATGGCAGGATTCGCCGCTACGGAGAGCACCAGCCAGGGATCCACCTGCGCCGCGCCGACCAGGAGCGTGCAGCCTTCCATGCCGGGGCCGCTGTTGCAGCCCCACCAGTTATCCATCGCAGGCACGCTGGTCAGCAGCCGGTTTTGCAGGCCCACCAAACCATCCCCGGCTATGCGGTTATGGTGCAGGTTGATCTCCGCCATCAGGCCGCCATCCAGTGCGATGGCGGTCGCGTTGTGCGTCAGATGATTGCTGATGATGGTCAGATTGCCGAAAACGCCCTCTCCGCAGTCGGCCACGCACTGCATAAATCCCATCCCCAGGGTAAAGCCGCTCACCTGGTTGTGGTGGATATTCACGTCCAGGTCGAACACGCCGTAGCCGCCTTCTACCTGGAGCCCAGCTGTCTTCAGTGCTTCGCCGGCCTGCGAAACCAGGCTATTTTCGGCGATTTCCAGGCTGGCGCTCGACTGCGTCTCTGCAACCTCCCCCTCCAGGCTGTCATCCAATGCCGTGCGATCGCTCAGCGAGATGGCTGTACGGATATTCTGGATGGTATTCTCTACGATCAGTCCAGAGCCGTTCTGGACCTGGATGCCATAGGCAGCTGCCGGGGAGCTGGTTGTCCCCCCGCTGATCTGGTTGCCCTGAATATCTACAATCAGCGCAGTCGATGGGCTGGCGCTCAGGTTGATACCGGCGTATTGAAAACCGATCAGGGTGTTATCCAGCACGCTGATCGTCCGCTCGACACCATCATCGTTCAGGGCAAAGACGGCTGTGCCGTGTTTCGCGCCGCTGAGTGGGGTATTGCGCACCTCCAGGATGGCATTGTTCTCCACGCTGCCGCCGCTGTTATAGAACGCAATCCCATAGAAGCGGTTATTGCGGTTGCCGTTGCCCATGCCGTCCAGCGTGAAGCCGGCCACCGTGACCGTGGCACCATCGTGGATGCACAGCATGGGATTGTTCTTGCCGGTCGTGGTGAAGCAGTCTCTCAATTTGAGCGGGCTTTGCAGGATGCTGGCCTGATCTGCTCCCTGTAGGGTCAGGTCCTTGGCGATGAACACCTGTTCCACGTAGGCGCCTTCCGCCACCTGCACCAGCCCACCTTCCGCCACAGCTTCCACGCCGTCCTGGATGATCGCAAAATGGGTCACCCTCCAGCCGTCCGTGGCAGAGTTGTAATCATCGTCCACGTAGACCGTCTCCGGCGCTTCAACCTGCTGCAGCGCCGGCAAGACCAGGCGTGCGCTGGGCTCCTGGGTGAGGGCGCGCCAGTCCGCCAGCAGATCGGCTGCAATCCCTACCGCCTGGACGGTGCGTGCCTGCAGCGGCCCGGCGAAGGCCACCAGCAGCCCGACCGTCACCAACAACCCCAACCATAACAAGGGCTTGAGCTTGGTTTTCATCGCAACTCCTTCCGTTTTCCGTCCTTAGCAATTCGATCAAAACAATGGCGCCTGGAATGTTGCAACTAATGTACCCAATAATTCTGGTATACCCCCAACGACAGGGATATAATTGGGACAAGAATTATCCAATAAGCACCAACCATGCACTTGTCGAGGAGCTGCACATGATCCAAATCATACCCAACCAGGATTGTGGGAACTCGCCCAAGAATAAGCTGATCCACGACCTGGAAATCGCCTACACCGTCCAGGATCGCGCCACAATTCAAGCCAGCGTCACCCAGGACGTGATCTACCACATCGCCGGCGGGCAGACCCTGCAGGGGTTGGAACTGGTTTTAGAGCGGCTTCAGGAAGCAGCCGAAAGAGCCCTGCTCAGCGAAATCGCGATCTATCATGTCGTCTCGTACGGCAAATCCGGCGCGGTGAACGGAATCCGCAGGTATGCAGATGGGAGCACAATCGATTTCTGCACGGTGTACGAATTCAGCAACGCCAAATGAACAGCCATACGGGAGATCACCCACTACGCCGTCGAGCAAGCGGTTTGAAACCCGCCCTACGGAAACAGAGTTTTTTCTCAACTCGCACTCGGAATGGGCAAGCGAGCCAGGAGATCGCTGGCTTTAAGCTTATCCTACGGGTGCGGGAAAGCATCGCCACAATCCGTGTAATCCGTGCCACCGGTGCTCTTTGCGGGCATCCGTTGACAGCCGCCACTTTTCCTATCATCCCTGCAAATCCACCCGATTCTGCCGCATAATTGCCTGTATAATATCTCTGGCTCGAATCTTGCATTAATCGCACCAATCCAGTACACATTAACAGGCGGATATGGATACACCTTCCGAGAAACCCACCACCCTTCCCAAAGCCGAGCCACGCATGCCCGGCACATTCTCTCTGCTGCAGACCACCTTCCTGGTCGGTCTGATCCTGGCGACGCTCTTCACCGCCTGGAATCCCAACGCCACCGCCAACACCCCTCCGGACAACCAGCTCACCCAGCTCATCGGCGCCAGCTCCACGCAGGTCAGCGGCGCAGCCGCGCCGCAGAATAACAGCGAAATCAGCAACCGCATTGGCATCGTCGCCGGGCACTGGGGCAATGATTCAGGCGCGGTATGCGCCGACGGGCTGACCGAGACCGACATCAACCAGCGCATCGCCGCCCTGGTGCAAAAGTCGCTTACCGAGCAGGGCTTCCAGGTGGACGTGCTGCGCGAGTTTGATTATGGCCTGAGCAACTATAAAGCCGCCGTGCTGGTTTCCATTCACGCCGATTCATGCGATTACATAAACGACCAGGCCACCGGCTTCAAGGTTGCTGCCGCCCTGGGCAGCACGCGCAAGGAAAAAGCCGTGCGCCTGACCGCCTGCCTGCGCGCCCGCTACGGTGCGGCCACCGGCATGCCCATCCACAGCACCTCCGTCACCAATGACATGACCCAATATCACGCCTTCGATGAGATCGATCCCAACACTACCGCCGCCATCATCGAAGTTGGTTTCATGAACCTCGACCGCCAGATCCTGGAGAAATCACCCGAGATCCCCGCCCAGGGCATCGTCTCGGGCATCCTGTGTTACCTGCGCAACGAGAGCATCACCCTGCCGACTGCAGACGCGGCCGCCGCGCCTCTCGAAGCTGGCGCGCCGCCCGCAGCCACCTTGCCGGCTGAAAGCGCCGATCCCTCCCTGGAGAGCACTACCACCCCATGAGTGCGCAGGCTGATACACCAGGCAATCCGGCAGCCCCAGGCCTGATCCAGCAGGCGCGTGCGGCACTGCTGAAAAATGACCGCATCAACGCCCGCCGTCTGGCAGAAGAAGCCGCCCGCCTGGATCCCAGTCTCGAAGAACCCTGGCTAATCCTGGGGGCGCTGTCGACTGGCAGCGCCAGCCTACACTATCTCAAGCGCGCCCTGGAGATCAACCCCGGCAGCACGCGCGCCCGCCAGGGCATCCATTGGGCGCTCAAAAACCAGCGCCAGGTTACCCAGACCAGCGCCCCGCTGCCAGAGCCGCTCCCGCCACAGCCGGTTGTGCCCGCCAGCATCCCATCCAGCCAGTTCGTGCGCCGCCGCCAGGCTGTGCTTCCGTGGGCGTTACTCTCCCTGCTGGCGTTAGTGGCTGTGTTGTTTGTCTTCACCAATCCAGCCTTCAGCCTGAACGGCAGCGCCGCGGCCTATAATCCCTTTGCCGAGAATGATTACCTGGCAGTTGCGCAGTCCCTGCTAAGCAAATCCACCCGCACCCCCACCCCCACACCGACTTTCACGCCCACGCCCACGCCGACCAATACCCCCACGGCCACAGCGACCCTCACGCCTACTGCTACCGCCACCGAGACGCCCACCCCCATCCCCACCGACACGCCGCAGCCCACCTTCACCATGACGCCGCACTCGGGCAAGAAGAACAAGGCGGTCAAGAGCTACGCCCCGCCCAATATCGCCCGTCCCAGCCAGGTCGGCGCCAGCGAGAACTGGATCCTGGTCGATCTCTCGCAGCAGCGCACCTATGCCTACACTGGCGATACTCTGGTGAATACCTTTGTGGTCTCCACCGGCACCTGGCGCACCCCCACCGTCACCGGCACCTACCGCGTATATGTAAAATACCGCTCCACCACCATGACCGGTCCGGGCTACAGCCTGCCCAATGTGCCCTACACCATGTATTTTTATAAAGGCTACGGACTGCACGGCACGTACTGGCACAACAATTTTGGCACGCCCATGAGCCACGGCTGCGTCAACCTGCGCACCCCCGATGCCGGCTGGCTGTACAGCTTTGCCTCGGTGGGCACCGTGGTGCATGTGATCCCCTGATGTCCCATTCCCCTGGAGCGCCGGCGCTCCCTTCTTACTTTTCACGCCGCGATTTCCTCAAATTGAGCAGCCTGAGTCTGGCTGGCTTGCTGCTGACCCCCGCTTTAAATTTCCCAGAGCTATCACCAAACAAGCGTGGTTTAATGCACACCTCGGCTTCAGATTTGCAGCTCCTCGCCGCGGGTGCTGCCGGGTTGCCGATGACCTCGGCGGTGAATTTCCAGGAGCTTCTGGCAGGCATGCAGGGGCGTGTGATTCCGGCACGTGTGGTGGTGCGCAGCGCAGCAACCGAATACGCACCGGTGGTAGGCGAGTATTTCGAGAATATGATCCTGCCCATCAGCGAGGTCACCCTGGGGCCGGAGGGCGAATCGCACAATCGCGTGTGGTACCGTATCCGCCAGGAAGGCTACACGCACTCCGGCGACATCCAGCCTGTGCGCACCGATGTCCAGACTCCCAATCCCGATATTCCCCCCATCGGGCGCCTGGCCGAAGTGAGCGTGCCCTTCACCGACGCCCACCGCGGCCCCGGCCGTAACTTCCCCGTGGCTTACCGCTTCTATTACGAGACCACGCACTGGGTGGTGGGGCTGGAGAACACCCGTGAGCAGGAGCACTGGTATCGCATCCTGGACGACAAGCGCGACGAGCTGTTCTACTGCCCTGCCAGCCACCTGCGCCTGATCCCACCTGAAGAGATTACTCCGCTCAGCCCGGATATCCCGCTGGCGGGCAAGCGTCTGGAAGTGCGCACCACCGAGCAGGTGGTGATCGCCTACGAATGGGAGCAGCCGGTCTTCATCACGCGCGCCGCCACCGGCGCCAAATTCAGCAATGGCAATTATTCCACCCCCGCCGGGCGCCATCTCACCTTTCACAAGCGACCTTCCCGCCATATGGCTGCTGGCAACCTGGCTTATAACGGCTATGACCTGCCAGGCGTACCCTGGATCACCTATTTCACCAAGAGCGGCATTGCCATCCACGGCACTTACTGGCATAATAATTATGGGCGCCCGCGCAGCCACGGCTGCATCAACCTGACCGCTAAAGCCGCCAAATGGATCTACCGCTGGACCCTGCCCAGCGTGCCCTTTGAAGAACAGCGCGTCTACGAAGATTACGGCACACCTCTGGATGTCATCACCGAGCGCGACTGAGCGCTCACCAAGCTTACCTGATCGGACCGGAGTATCGGATGGACCCCGTATTTCAGCACAAAGTTTACCTGCTCAAACGCCAGGTGCTGGCCCTGACTGGCACGTTTCGCATTTTTGGCCCTACCGGCGAGCTGCTGCTGTATTCGCGCCAGAAGATGTTCCGCCTGAAAGAAGATATCCGCGTCTTCTCCGACGAAGCCTCCACACGCCAGGTTCTGCAAATCAACGCACGCCAGATGATCGATTTCAACGCCGTCTACGATGTCACTGATTCCAGCACCGGTATGGCGGTCGGCGCTCTGCAACGCAAGGGCTGGCGCTCGCTGGCGCGCGATGAATGGCATTTCTTCGCCCCGGATGGGCGGGTATTGGGCATGCTGCAGGAAGACAGCTTGAACCGCGCCCTGCTGCGGCGCTTCCTGCTTGGCTCGTTTCTGCCTCTGATGTACACCCTCACTTCTGGCGACCCGGCCCAGTCTGCCAACAGCGCTGCCTCCAATGTGACGAGCCCCAATGCCCTGGGCACGCTGCGCCAGAATTTCAACCTGCTGCGCTACGAGACCGTGCTGGAGCTGTCCGGCTTCTCCAACCAGATTGACCCGCGCCTGGTGATTGCCGCCATGATCCTGCTGGCAGCCATCGAAGGGCGCCAGACCAGCGACTAACCCGAGCTTTTGAGAGAGCGCATGAATAAAGCCTTATTCCCCGGTTTGGTCTTTGATGAGAACGATAACCCCGCCGAGCTGGCTTACGTGGGCGACGAGCCCTGCTACGTGGTGGATGACGCCGGCTTCAAGCGCCATATCCCCAGCCTGCAGGTGGACCGCCAGGTGCTGCAAACCATGAAGGATTCCATCGCCGGGCACGAGGACCTGCTCACCGACCAGGCTGCCAAGATGCTTGGGCAGGATGATATCTTCTCGCGCGCCATGCTCGCCAAGCAGTTCGAGAATATCGAAGGCCAGTTCGACCAGCTGCTCGCCACCGGCATCCCTCAGGATGCCCTGGCCTACCTAGGGATGCTGGGCTTTAAGATCATCATCGACGTACATGGCGAAGTGCTGGAAGTTAACCAGCCCGGCATGATCGCCCCGGACGACGAATAATTACATTGTCAATAAGAACTCCCCCAGCCACGCCGGCACATAATAAGCATACTTTGGGCGAAAAGCAGGGTCCCAGGCCGCGATATAAGCCTGCCAGCTCAGCGCCCGGCTGACCATGCCCACCCGCCAGGCAAGGTTAAACATATCGACCAAGTCTGTGTGAGGCGCATACGCCTGCCAGGCCTCCAGGTACACATCCCGCACGCGCTGCAGCACAGGCGGCAGGCCTTCGGGCGTATCCGTGGCTTCGTCCGGCAGGCCGATGGCATCCCCGAGCTGGCGGATGAAGATTAGCAGCGAGCAGAACGGATGCCCAATGGCGCTGTCCCCCCAATCTGAGAAC
>Ga0105100_10000548_pt1 | contig 22020 bp, 22 predicted proteins | sample PPLLak12cMay2015_2_FD_87033 | JGI IMG/M metagenome (GOLD analysis project Ga0105100, IMG submission 87033) | Freshwater sediment microbial communities from Prairie Pothole Lake near Jamestown, North Dakota, USA - PPLs Lake P8 Core (1) Depth... | ecosystem: Environmental > Aquatic > Freshwater >...
GTGGATCGCGCCGCCGCCGTCCGGGCGCGGTTCATCCATCGACTCGAACCAGAACGACGGCCCCCGGCCGCGGGGATCGACGAGATCCTCGTCGGGGGTATCGGCGCGCGGTTCGTAGCCGAGCACCGTCCGCCAGAACGGCATCACCTCGGCGGTGTTCGGCGCGCCCGGGACGACGAGCACGCTCTGAACCGCCGACGGATCGCCGGACAGACCGAGATCGCGGGCCACGGCCGAGATCTGCCGAGCCAGCTCGACGTCGCGCATCGACATGCCGTAGTAGTCGTCGGTCACCGTGATCAGACGAACGGTCACGCCGTCCTGTCGGAAGTCGACGTCGGGGTGGTGCTCGTCCAGCCCCGGCAGCTCGCTCATCGCCTGCACGAGCCGGGCACCGTCCGCGAACGAGCCCGTGCGGAAGAACGTGCAGGCGCCGTCACCTATCACCCGCCAGTCGTCGACGCCCTCGGCCTCGTGGAACTGCTGCGGTGTGATCGTCTGGGTCATCCCCCACCTCCTTGCCATGTCGGCGATCGGTGCTCGACGAGATCTCGCCAACCCACCCACGGTACGCGGTGGGCGGCGATCCAGACACCACGCATGTGGAGCTGGTCCCCAGCCGCGGGAAGGTCCGCTCGCGCCCTCCGTCGAGGAGAAGGTGCTTGGTCCCCCCACCTCGCCCAGAAGACGAGGTCCACGTTGGGTGGATCTGGCGCACTTCCAGACCGGGCTCAGCGGCCGGCCGGCCCGGTCGATCCGATCCGACCACCGTCCACGCGGGCTCGGGATGAGGCAGGAGTGAGATGATGGCGGTGTTAGCGGGACGGCTTGCGAAGAGGCCGTGGGCTGCCCCCCGATGAAGGGAGGCACCATGCCGACCGTCCTCCAGGACACGGTGCGCATCGTCCCGCCGTCGCGAACCCCGATCCTCCCGACGGCACCCCTTGATCCGGTGCCGGTGGAGGACGCCGGGGCCACTGCCCCAAAGCCCTTTGACCCCGAGGTGAGACCGGTCCTCGAGAGGGCCGACCTGGGCACAGCGGCGGCCGCACGATGACCAGATGCCCCGCGTGTCGGTCGGTTCAAGTTGTGTTCCGAGCGGGGCCGTTGCCGACGTCGTGCTACTACTGCGGGACGAGCTGGATCGAGCAGGACGGCGTCCAGACGGAGATCCGTCAACCCGAGCGGCCCTGGCCACCGGTTCGCACCGGCTCCCTTGGGAGCGCGAGGGCCGTATAGGGACCGCAAGACGGAGCGCTGAGGGTTCCGCGGTCGCGTCGCCTGTGCGTGACACCCGGTCCATCCCGCGGTTCGTCGCACCGCACGGTCAAGGCCCATCCTGAGGGGATCATCCAGGTGGGTGTCGGCATCGAGTACCGTGTCCCGGCATGTCGGACACCTTCGTCCCTCGCGACTTCGCACCACCGGAGCCCCCGGTTCGCGACGAGTTCATCTTCGAGCCCCTCGGCCCAGAGCACAACGAGCGGGATCACGCCGCGTGGATGTCGAGCATCGACCACATCCGGAGCACGCAGGGGTTCCCGATGGCGGACGGGTGGCCGACGCCGATGCCTCTGGAGAACAACCTGGCGGACCTACAGATGCACGCGGCGGACTTCGCGGCGCGGACCGGCTTCACCTACACGGTGCTCTCGCCGGCGGATCGGGACGTGATCGGGTGCGTGTACATCTACCCGAGCAAGAAGGAAGGCTACGACGCTTGGGTCCGATCGTGGGTCCGGGCATCGCACGCGCACCTCGACGGACCCCTCCGGCGGACGGTCGCGGACTGGCTCGCCTCCGAGTGGCCGTTCGATCGGATCGACGACGCCGCTCGAGGCTAGCCCGAGGATGGTTGACGACCTTCTGCTGCGCACAGACCGGCTCTCGCTCCGGTACCCGGGCGGCACCCTCGCGCTCGATGAGCTGACCGTCGATGTCCCCCGCGGTTCCGTGGGGCTGGTCGGCGCCAACGGCGCCGGCAAGACGACGCTGCTGCGCCTGGCGCTGGGCCAGCTGCGCCCCACCGCGGGAGCGATCGAGGTCGTCGGGCGGGCGGTGGCCGAGGACCCGATCGGTGTGCGTGCCCACATCGGGTTCATGCCGGAACACGACTGCCTTCCCCCCGACCAGACGGCCGCCGACGTCGTCGCGACCCTCGGCGAGCTGGCCGGGCTGCCGCCGCGCGCCGCCCGCCAGCGCGCGTCGGAGGTGCTCGACCTTGTCGGCCTCGACGAGGCCCGCTTCCGGCCGATCGGCGGCTTCTCGACGGGCATGCGCCAGCGCACGAAGCTGGCCCAGGCCATCGTCGCCGACCCCGAGGTGGTGCTGCTCGACGAGCCGACCGCCGGCCTCGACCCGATCGGCCGAGAGGAGATGCTCGCCCTCGTCGGCCGGCTCGCCGGCTTCGGCATCTCGGCGCTCGTCGCCACCCACCTGCTCGACGACGTGCAGCGCGTGTGCGACCGGGTGGTGATGATCGACGGCGGCAAGCTGCGGCACACCGGCGCCACCCAGGCGCTCCTGCACCGCACCGGGGCTCTGCGGGTCCAGGTGAGCGACGGCGCCGCCCACCTGGCGGAGGTCCTCGGCGCCGACGGCGTCGCCGCGACCGTGATCGACGACGCGACGCTCGACGTGCGGATCGACGGCGACGAAGGGCGCGTGCTCGATCTCGTCCGCGACCGAGCGGACGACCTCGGCCTCGCTCTCTACGCCCTGACCACCCGCCGCACGTCCCTCGACGAGTTGTTCGTGGACCAACCCCAGTGAAGGTCCCCTCCGCCGGCGCCGTCTACGACCGCGGATACCGCCCGTACGAGGGCGAGCGCGGGGGACGGGGCGCGTCCCGCGCGGCCCTCGTGCGCCTCTCGGTCCGCCGTGCCCTCGGCCTGCGCCGGTCGTGGCGGCAGAAGGTCCTGCCGTGGTCGCTCCTCGCGATCGCCTCGATCCCGGCCGTGGTGAACGTCGGCGTGAAGTACCTCACCCGTGACACCCCGGCCGCCGACTTCGACCTGATCACCTTCCGCGAGTACGTGGGTGTGTCCACCACGCTGCTGCTCTTCGTGGCGATCACCGCGCCGGACATGGTGTGCCCCGACCGTCGCAACCGCGTCCTGCCGCTGATCTTCGCCCGCCCGCTCACGGGCAACGACTACGTGCTCGCCAAGGTCGGGGCGCTCACCGCCATCCTGTTCGGCTTCAGCTTCCTGCCCCAGGTCGTGCTGTTCGTCGGCCAGATGTTCGTGGTGCGGGGGGGCGCCCTCGACTTCCTCACCGAGAACGCCGAGGTGCTGTGGCAGGTGCCGCTAGCCGTCGCGCTGTTCTCCCTGTACCTGGCGTCTCTCGCGCTGGCCATCTCGGCCGCGACCGCGCGCCGGGTCGTCGGCGGCGCGGCCCTGCTCGCCACCGTCCTCGTCTCGGCGACGGTGGCCACGATCCTCGTCCGCGCCGGCGGCGAGGGGTTCATCGAGAGCGGCAACCTGTGGGGGCTCCTCAGCGCGCTCGACATCCCCCTGCGGATGAGCGACCTGGTGTTCCTGGGACACGTCGATCCCGAGTCGCTCGTCGGCGGGGCAACCGGGGCGGGCATCGGCGTGGTCCTGGTGTACGCCGCGGTCGTCGCCGGCTCGCTGGGCTACCTCGTCTACCGGTACCGGCAGGTCCAGTGAGCGGCATGCACGAGGCGGACCTGTCGCCGGACGACCCGGCCTTCGCCGAGGATGCGACGGTCGTCGTCAGCGAGGCGACGGTCTGGTTCGGCCCGAACGTGGCGCTCAACGAGGTGTCCTGCTCCTTCGGTCCCGGGGTGACGGGCCTGCTCGGCCCGAACGGCGCGGGCAAGACGACGCTCATGCGTGCGATCTGCGGGATGCTGCCCCTCAACGTCGGCACCGTTCGCGTCGGTGGGCTCGATCCCCGCACCGAGCGGGAGGCCCAGCGCGCCCTCGCTCTCGTCCCGGAGGAGGACGCCAGCCCGGGCACGCTCTCGGCCCGCCAGCTGGTGCGGTACGCGGCCGCCCTCCACCGGGTCCGCGACCGTGCCGCGCCCGAGCGAGCCCTTGCGGCCGTCGACCTGGTCGACGTTGCCGACCGCCAGGTCGGTGGCTTCAGCAAGGGGATGCTCCAGCGCACGAAGGTGGCCGCCGCCCTGGTGAGCGACCCCACGATCCTCGTGCTCGACGAGCCGCTCAACGGCGCCGATCCCGTCCAGCGCGTCGCGCTCATCGAGCTGTTCAACCGCCTGGGCGACGAGGGCCGCACGGTGATCGTCAGCTCCCACGTGCTGCACGAGGTCGAGCGCCTGGCTCGACGCCAGATCGTGCTCGTGCACGGCCGGCTCGCCGCGGCCGGCGATCACCGCGCGATCCGCGGCGCGATCGCCGGCCGCCCACGGCAGGTGCTCCTGCGCTCGTCCGATCCCCGCCGCCTGGCGGCCGCCCTCGTGGGCGTCGAGGCGGTGAGCGGCGTCGGCATCGACGGCGACGACGTGGTCGTGTCGTCGCTGCGCGCCCTCGACCTGGCCTACGCGCTGCCGGGGCTCGCCCGGCGGGCCGGCGTCCGCCTCCTCGAGATCCGCCCGCTCGACGACTCGCTGGAGTCGGCGTTCCGGGAGCTGGTCCGATGACCCTGCCCGCGGCCGAGCGCGCCCTGCCCGGTCCCCCGCTTGCCGCCTTCCTGTACACGCTGCGGGTCTGCGTGCCGCCCAAGCGGGCCGTCCTGCTCGCCCTGCCGTGCGCCGGCGCCCTGCTCTTCGGCCTGCTCGCCCGCACCGTCGACGACCCGACCTCCGCCGGCGGGTTCAACGCGATCAGCCGCGCGCTCTTCGGGCTGATCCTGCCGCTGGCCTGTCTGGTGGTCGGTGACGCCGTGCTCGGCGCGGAGGTCCGGTCTGGAACGTTCGGCCTCACGTGGCTGTCGCCCGTGCGCTTCTCCACGATTGTCGTGGCCCGGTGGTCGGCCGGCTGGCTCATCGCGGCCGGCGCCCTGACGCCGGCGATGGCGCTGTCGGCGCTCATCGCGGGGGTGCCCGGGGCCGTCGGCCCGATCGCGCTCGCGACGATCGGCGGGACCGCCGCCTACCTGGCGCTGTTCGTGCTCCTCGGCGTCGCGTTCCGGCGCGCCGTGTGGTGGTCGCTCGCGATCGTCCTGCTCGGCGAGCGCCTCCTCGGCGCCGTGCTGCCCGGCATCGCGCAGTTCTCGCCGCAGTGGCTGGCCACGATGGTCTACGCCGGACTCGGCCCGGGCGCCGACGAGCTCGAGCGCGAGGGCATGCCCACGGGGGGCGCCGCCGTGGGACGCCTCGTGATGCTCACCGTCGTGTTCGTCCTGCTCGCCGTGTGGCGGATGCGCCGGCTTCGACTCACGGGCGGCCGGGAGTAGCCGGGCGGCCCGGCCCGGACGACTAGCCGCTCTCCCGGAGCGCCGTCCAGGCCTCGTGTGCGGTCCACTCGGCCTCGGCCACGACCTGGGATGCCCGAGCGACCCGATCGTCGGCGCGCTGCCAGGCGAGCACCGCCTCGGGGTACCGGGCCGCGGCGACGTCGGCTCGCAGGACCTCCCAGTCCCTCGCGAAGGCCTCGAGCTCCTGGCTCTCGGTCAGCTCGACCGCGACGTAGGGGCCGAGCCCGTCGTCGGCGATCCGGTAGTACCTCATGTGCCCATGGTGCCAGTGGTCGGCTCGTATTACAAGTGTGTGATTTCATGTGGGGAGCTTCGTCTCCGACCGATGACCCTGCGGCCGGGCCCCGGTCGAGGGACTCCGAGGAGCGTAGGGTGGCGCGATGGAGATCGATCGGAGCGCGCCGGCGACCGCGGCGGGCGAGCTCGACATCGCCGCCTCGCCCGAGGTCGTCTGGGACGTCATCTCGAACATCGAGGCGTGGCCGTCCTGGAACCCGGACGTGAAGACGGCGACGCTGGATGGTCCGCTCGCCGTCGGCTCGGTCTTCCGCTGGAGGGCAGGTAGCGCCTCGCTCACCTCGACCCTCAGGGTCGTGGACACTCCGCGCGAGCTCTCCTGGTCCGGCCGGGCGATGGGGATCCGGGCGATCCACACCTTCCGCTTCGAGCCGAGCGACGGCGGCACCCTCGCGCGGTCCGAGGAGTCCTGGGCGGGTCTCGTGCCGACCCTGCTCAGGGGGTACAGCCGCAGAACCCTCGACCGCGGGATCCGAAACGTCCTGCGGCTTCTGAAGGACGAGGCCGAGCGGCGCGCGGGCACGTGACCTGCCGCGAACCCACGCGGGGCCGGACCGCCGCCCTTGTTCGTCTACCGCATCATCCCGCGGTCAGCGACGGCGTTCGCGATCCTCGAGCCCGGCGGCGCGACCCGGTGGCGCTTCCTGAGCTGAGCCATGCGTCGACGGCATCGCCGCACGCCGGAGCGCACAGCCCGTGGCTGCGCGCGATCACCAACGTAGGTTCTCTCCGGCCGGCGTTTCGCCCGCGCCGGTTGTCGGTTACGGTTCCGGTGGAGAAGGAGGGCGTATGGATCTCATGTTGTTGGCTGCCAGGTCGTGCGGCGGCGGAGTTACGACGCTCCTGTGGATCGTCGCGGTCGTCCTCGTGATCGCGGGCATCGTGACCCTCATCCGTGGCGGGGTCGTCGCGGGGATCGTCCTGATCATCGTCGGACTCCTCGTGGGACCGGGAGGCGTCAGCATCTTCTGCTAGCCCACTCCGTCCGAGCACGCCGGCGAGGAACGGGCGCGCCCTTGGCTGCGCCGCTCTCTTGGGGCGTCGGGCCGCCCGTTCCTTCCCACCGACGACGCCTTTCGTTCAGGAGTTCGTGAGGTCGCCTCCGGGCTCAGGTCGTAGCGCGGCGCCCCGCGAGTAGCGCACGGACCTCCCCGGGCGTAGGGTCACACCCTCGCGTGCGATCGCGGGCCACGGAGGGAGGGCCGTGTCCGAATCGGGGCGCCGAACGGGACGGTGGCCGGCGTCGCTGGCCGCGGGCCTGGTCGTCGGGGCCGTCGAGGCGCTGGTGGCGATCTCGTTCGCGGCGCTCGTGTTCGCCGGGTACCTCGAGTCCTTCCTCGCCGATGGCATCGGCCTGTACCTCGGAGCCGCCGCGGTCGCGCTCGCGGGGTTCGCGTGGTTCGCCGGCCCCCGAGGCGTGATCGGCGGCATGCAGGCCGTGGGGGCGGCGGTGCTCGCGATCGTCGTCGCAGGCGCGGCGATCGACTCGTACGGGGCGCTCCAGCGGGACTTCCTCACGGCGGTGGCGGCGACCCTGGTCGTCACGATCCTGTGCGGGGTCGTCTTCCTCGTCCTCGGCAGACGGCGGCTGGCCAACGTGATCCGGTTCGTGCCGTACCCGGTCGTGGGCGGGTTCCTCACCGGCACGGGATGGCTGCTCGTGAAGGCCGGGCTCTACGTCTCCTCCGGGGAGTCGCCGTACATCACGCCGCTGACCGAGCTGATCGACCGAGAGGCCCTCGTGCGGTGGCTGCCGGCGCTCGCGTTCGCCGTGGTCCTGCTCCTCGTCGTGCGGATCGTGAAGCGCCCCCTCGCGATCCCTGTCGCGATCGGGATCGGGCTCGTCGCGTTCGCGATCGGCGTGCTCCTCACCGGCTCCTCGCTCGAGACCGCGCGGGAGGGGGCGTGGCTGCTCGGACCGCTCGACAGCACGCTGTGGCGGACGTGGACGTTCCGGGCTGTCGCGGAGGCGGACTGGTTGGCGGTGCTCGGGCAGTGGGCGTCGATCGTCACCGCCGTGTTCATGGCGACGATCGCGATCACGGTCAACGTCGGCGGGACCGAGGTCGTGCTGAACCGCGACCTCGACACGAACCGGGAGCTCCGCGACGCGGGGTTCATGAACGTCGTCTCGGGCGCTCTCGGCGGGATCCCCGGCTATCACGCGCTCAGCCTGACCGCGCTCGCCGAGCGGATGCGTGTGGACGCGCGGGCCGCGGGGCTGATCGCCGCGGCGGTCCCGGCGGCCGCGGTGATCTTCGGCGCCACCGTCGTCGAGCTGATCCCGCGGATGATCGTCGGAGGGGTGCTGGCCTTCCTCGGCCTGGCGTTCATCGTCGAGTGGGTCTGGGACAAGCGCCGGGTGCTGCCGCCGCTCGAGTACGCGGTCGTGCTCCTGATCCTGGCGGCGATCATCGCTCGCGGGTTCCTGCCCGGCGTCGTGCTCGGGCTCGTGCTCGCGGTCGTCCTGTTCGCCGTCAGCTACGGCCGGACCGAGCTCGTGCGCGAGGTCTCCTTCGGCGACACCTATCGCAGCAACGTCGACCGTCCGCCGGCCGACCGCGCCCGCCTGCGCACGCTCGCCGACCGTGTCCAGATCCTGCGCGTGAGTGGGTACCTGTTCTTCGGATCGACCAGCGGCCTGCTCGAGCGGATCCGGGAGCGCGTCGAGACCACTCCGCCGGCGTTCCTGCTAATCGACCTGCGCCGCGTGACGGGCGTGGACTCCTCGGCGGTCGCCACGCTGGCGAAGGTGCTGCGACTCGCGCAGACGCACGGGTTCGGGGTCGTGCTCACCGGCGCGTCGGGTCCGGTACGCGCCCAGCTCGAGCGCGGCGGCGTGCTCGAGGGCGAGGACACCGTCCGTTTCGAGCCCGACCTGGACCGAGGGCTGCAGCGGTGCGAGGACGCGCTGCTCGGGGCCGGCGCCGAGACGGCGGTCGCCGGCGCCGAGGGAGATCCCGCTTCGGACGGTCAGATGCCGCCCGGGGTCCTCCCGTACCTCGAGCGGATCTCGGTGCCGGCGGGCACCGTGCTGATCCGCCAGGAGGAGCCGCCCGGCGACCTCTTCGTGCTGCGATCCGGACGCCTGGCGGTGGAGACGCGCACCAGCGAGGGGACCCGGATCAGGCTCCGTGCGCTCCGCCCCGGTGTCGTGGTCGGAGAGGTCGGGCTCTACACCGGCACGCCACGTACGGCCGACGTCGTGGCCGAGACGGAGAGCGTCGTCCTGCGGTTCAGCGCCGGGTCGATCGCGAGGATCGAGGCCGAGGAGCCCGAGGTGGCCGCGGCGCTGCATCGGTGGCTCGCGACGACGCTCGCGGATCGCCTTCACGAGACGCAGACGACCTTCGAGACCCTCCTGGAGTGACCGGATGGCCGTGACCGAGCAGCGACGAACCGTCCGATGGCTGGCCCCACTCGCCGCAGGCCTGATCCTGGGCGCCGTCGAGACCGTGCTCGCCGTCGCGTTCGCGGCCTTCGTCTTCGGGGGCCTGCTCGTGGACCGGCTCGACGAAGGGATCGGGCTCTACCTGGCGGCCGCCGCGGTGACGCTCGCGCTCTTCGCGTGGCGGGGCGGTGCCCGGGGTGTGATCGGCAGCGTGCAGGACGCTGCGACGGCAGTGCTCGCGCTCGTCGCCGCGGCCGCGGCGACGAAGGCCGCCGACCTCGCCCGCGTCGCCGTGATGGCCGGCGTGAACGACTTCGAGGCCCCCGACATCTTCCTCACCGTGGTCGCCGCGACGCTGGTCGTGACCGTCCTGTGCGGCGTGGTCTTCCTGACGCTCGGCACCTTCCGGCTGGGCAACCTGATCCGGTTCGTTCCCTACCCGGTCGTGGGCGGCTTCCTAGCGGGCACCGGGTGGCTGCTCCTGATGGGTGGCATCTACGTCGCCTGCGGCGTGTCGCCCCACCTGCGGACCATCCCCCAGCTGATCGAAGGACACCAGCTGCTCCTGTGGCTTCCCGCCTTCGCGTTCGGGGTCATCCTGCTCGTCGCCGTGCGGCTCCTGCGCCGGCCGCTCGTGATCCCGGCCGTGATCGGGATCGGGCTGGCGGCGTTCGTGATCGGCATGGTCGTGACCGGCACGTCGGTCGAGGCCGCGCAGGACGGGCGGTGGCTTCTCGGCCCGTTCGAGGGCTCCAGCCGATGGGAGCCGTGGGCGCTCCGGGCGCTGACCGGCGCGGACTGGTCGGCCGTGCTCGGGGAGTGGGCGGGGATCGCCACGGCGGTGTTCATCGCGGCGATCGCGATCCTCTTCAACGTCAGCGGCATGGAGGTCGTGCTGGACCGCGACCTCGACACGAACCGGGAGGTCCGCGACGCGGGGTTCGTCAACGTGGTCTCCGGAGCGCTCGGGGGGGTCCCCGCGTACCACGCCCTCAGCCTCAGCGCGCTCGCCGAGCGGATGCGCGTGAACGCGCGGGTCGCGGGACTGATCGCCGCGGCGGTCCCGCTGTCGGCGGTGGTCCTCGGCGCCACCGTCGTCAAGCTGATCCCGCGGATGATCGTGGCCGGCGTGCTCGTGTTCCTCGGCCTCGCGTTCATCGTGGAGTGGGTCTGGGACAAGCGCCGGGTGCTGCCCCTCCTGGAGTACGGGGTCGTGCTCGTGATCCTGGTCACGATCGTCGTTCGAGGGTTCCTGCCCGGGGTCGTGCTCGGGCTCGTGCTCGCGGTCGTGCTGTTCGTCGTGAGCTACGGCCGGACGGACCTCGTGCGTGAGGTCGCCTTCGGCCACACCTACCGCAGCAACGTCGATCGCCCGCCGGCCGAGCGCGCCAGGCTCCGCTCGCTCATGGATCGCGTCCAGATCCTGCGCGTGAGCGGGTTCCTGTTCTTCGGATCGACGAGCGGCCTGCTCGAGCGGATCCGCAAGCGCGTCGAGACCGCGCCGCCGGCATTCCTGGTGATCGACCTCCGTCGCGTCACGGGCGTGGACTCCTCGGCGGTGGCAGCGCTCGGCAAGGTGCTGCGGCTCGCGCAGACGCACGGGTTCGAGGTCGTGCTCAGCGGCGTGTCCGGACCGGTGCGCGCGCAGCTCGAGCGCGGCGGCGTGCTCGAGGGCGACACCATCCGTTTCGAGCCCGACCTCGACCGAGGGCTGCAGCGGTGCGAGGACGCGCTGCTCGGGACCGAGGGCAAGTCCACCGAGACGGGCTTCGAGGTCGAGCTGGACGGCCAGGGCGGTCTGCCTCCGGGGGTCGTCCCCTACCTCGAGCGGATCTCGGTGCCGGCGGGCACCGTGCTGATCCGCCAGGACGAGCCGCCCGGCGACGTGTACGTGCTCGAGACGGGGCGCCTGGCGGTGGAGACGCTCACCACCGAAGGCACCCGGATCAGGCTGCGCACGCTCCGCCCGGGGGTCGTGGTCGGCGAGGTCGCGCTCTACACCGGTGTGCCACGCACGGCCGACGTCGTGGCCGAGACGCCGAGCGTCGTCCTGCGGTTCAGCGCCGGGTCGATCGCGCGGATGGACGCAGACGAGCCGGAGGTCGCCGCGGCGCTGCATCGGTGGCTCGCGACGACGCTCGCCGACCGCCTGAACGAGACGCTGCGGGCGGCGGACGCCCTGCTCGACTAGCGTCGGCGCAGCTCGACGAGCTCGTCGCGTGCGGTACGGCGACGCGACATGGAGGCGGGGTACTCGAACGCAGTGAGGAGGAAGCCGTGGCCTATGACGAGGATCTGGCCGATCGGATCCGAGAGCTGGTCTCCGGCGAACGGCGCCTGACCGAGCAGAAGATGTTCGGCGGGCTCGCGTTCCTGATCGGCGGCAACATGGCGATCGCGGCGAGCGGGGAGGGCGGACTGCTGGTCCGGGTCGATCCCGACCGATCCGACCGGCTCGTGGCGTCCACGGGTGCGCGGCCGATGGAGATGCGTGGCCGTGCGATGCGCGGATGGCTGCGCGTCGACGCGGAGGACGTCCGGACGGAGCGACGGCTCGCGAGGTGGATCGACATCGGAGTCACGTACGCGCGCTCACTCCCCGCGAAGACAAAGGCACCACCCCTGGGGAAGCGACAGGCTCGTTCGTGACGAAGCCCGCGGGCGAGGTCCCGGGCGATGCGTCGCGAGGGTTGGGCCTGGTCGTCGTCGGCTACCCTCCTGGCATCGACCAAGGAGCACGGGTGGAGGATCGCGACGCGACGACGCATCGCATGGAGCACACAGACCCGGCCGCCCTCGCCCCCATCCTCGAGGCGTTCTCGCCGATGGTTCTCCACGTCCATCGCGCGGCGGGTCCGGTCGTCGGACGGGACGCCGAGCTCGACGTGGTCCGCCAGGAGCTCGCCACCGCGCGGGCCGGCAGGCTCACCGGGCTCAGCCTCGAGGGAGAGCCCGGGATCGGCAAGACACGCCTGCTGATCGCCACGAGCGAGATCGCCTCGGAGGCCGGCTTCACGACGATCGCCGTCACCGCGGACGAGGAGCTCCGGGGTCCCTTCCTGTTGGCGCGGTCGATCGTCGGCTCGCCGGACGCGCTCGCCGCCGGGCGGTCACCAGAGGCCGCGGACGCGCTCGCGAGGTGCCTCGATTCGATGTCGGGCCGGGACGACCCTGGTCTCGCCACGCTGCCGCCGGATCGTCGACTGCTCCGGACGTTCGACCTCGGCGCCGTCGCGTTCCGAGCGCTCGCGAAGGAACGACCGCTCGCGGTCCTGGTGGACGACCTCCAGTGGGCCGACGACGACAGCCTGCGGATGATCAGGTACGTCGTGCGCTCGAACGGCACGAGCCCGATCCTCCTGGTGTTCGCGATCCGCCCCGAGGAGCTCGCGCAGGTGACCGAGGCCGTGAACCTGATCGCTGACATGGATCGGATCGGCATGCTGCGGCGCGTGAAGGTGGATCGGCTGACCCAGGCAAAGACGGGCGAGCTGCTCGGGCAGTCCCTCGGCGCACCGGTCGACGCTCGAAGCGTGGCGGTGATGCACGCTCAGGCCGAGGGGGTGCCCTTCATCGTCGAGGCCATGGCGCAGGCCTACCGGGACGGGGGGCTGATCCAGGAGATCGACGGGACCTGGCACCTGGCGCGCAACGCCGAGCGGATGGTGCCCTCCGCGGTCCGGACGCTCATCTCGCGACGCGCCGCGCACCTGCCCGAGGAGACGAAGACCCTGCTCGCCGTCGCGGCGGTGCTCGGTCGACACTTCAGCTTGAAGGACATCCGCGAGGTCCAGCTCCGGGTGAGCGAGACCGCGGGCGACCAGGAGGACCTCGAGCGGTCGCTCGAGCCTGCCGTGACGGCGGGCCTGCTCACCCAGCATGCCGAAGGGTCCGCCGCCGACTACAGCTTCCAGCACGAGCAGGTCCGCGACTTCGCGGCGGCCAGCCTCACGCCCACCGCGCGCCGCGCGATCCACGGCACGATCGTCTCGCTCCTGCTCACCGGCGAACCCTCGCCGGCAAGCCTCCCCATGCTGGCACACCACGCCAGGGAGGCCGGGGACGCCGCGGTGTGCGTGCGGTTCTCCGTCGAGGCGAGCAGGAACGCGCTGGCCGCGAACGCTCCCGAGGAGGTGCTGCGCGTCGTCGAGCTCGCCCTTCCCAGCGCGGCATCGTCGCAGGAGCGCCTCGACCTCCTGGAGGCGCGGGACCAGGCGCTCGACATGCTCCGGCGTCCGAGTGACCGGTTGGAGGGACTCGCAGAGCTCTCGGCGCTCGCGGAGGCGCTGGGCGACTCGCACCTCGAGCTCGATGTCCGACTTCGCCGGGCCGCCGCGCTCCGCGTGGCCGAGGAGGAGGACCGCGCCGCCGAGCTCGCGCGCGAGGTCCGAGCGCTCGCCGTCTCGAGGGACGACCGGACCGCCGAGCTCGCGGCGTGCATGGAGCTCGGGCAGGACCTGCTGCGCGCCGCGGCCGGAGAGGCGTACGTCCCCGCGGAGCGCGAGGTCGATCTCGACGGGGCCGAGGAGGCCTTCCGGCGCGCGACGGAGCTCGCGCGGGAGCTGGGAGACGAGCCCGCGCAGGCGGCCGCACTGCGGGAGACCGGTGTCGTGCTGATCGGGAGGGTTCGGGCGTGGTTCGTCGCCCAAGTGGAGGGCGGCACCCACCTGCCGATGGCGCAGCGCGTCGCGGCCGGCGAGGTGCTCGAGGACATCCTCCCGGAGCTCCCGATCGCGCCGCTCGTGCATGAGTGCGCCGGACTCCTCCAGCGGGCGCTCGAGCTGTTCGAGCGCCTCGGCGACCGCCGAGGGACGATGGCATCCATCATCGCGTTGGCGTACCTGAGCTGGGCACCCGACATCCATTTCGGCTCCGGGGCGGCGCGGCACATCGAGGAGATCCGGCGCCTGACGTCGCGCATGACCGCGTTCACGAACGAGAGCGAGCGGGCAGCGTTCGACGCGCAGATGCTCTACGGGGTGCACGTCTTCGCCCGCGCGAAGGTGATCCCCGATCTGGCGGTCTCCAAGGGCGAAGAGGCCTACGCCCACGCCAAGGAGATCGGCGAGCGGGATCTCGAGTTCCTTGCGGCGGGCGGCACGGCGATGGCGTACCTCGACATGGGGGAGGTCGAGGAGTCCTCGAGCTGGCTGGAGCGGGCCGCGGCGCTCGCCTCGGACCACCCGACGGCGCTCCGGGCCCGGCGCCTCGAGACGTGGCGGGGACTCGCTGATGCCGCGGCCGGCGATGCGAACGCGATGCGCCGGCACCTGGAACGAGCGGTGCAGCTCGCGACCGAGAGCCGGCAGCCGGCCGCCCGGTGCGAGGCGCTCGCCCGGCTGGCCGTGGAGGCCTCGCGTATGGGCGCCGAGCGTGAGGACGACGAGCTGCTCGACGTCGCGGAGCGCGCCGCCCGAGAGGCGGCTGAGATCGCCGCCACGCTCCCGGGCCATCCACCGTGGGGGGCGCAGGCCGACGCCTCGCTCGCCCGCGTGGCGCTGGCGCGTGGGCGCAGCGACGAGTCCGTGGAGCACGCTCGTTCGGCGATGGCATCCCTGGGATCGGCGATGCACGAGGACCAGCACCTGGACGTCGTCCTTCCGGCGGCGGCCGCGTTCCTCGCGGCGGGCGCGCCCGACTGGGCCCAGATGCAGCCTCAGGTGCAGCGCACGCTCGCGATGATCGCGCAGCGGACCAGGGACGAGGACGCGCGGATCCGGTGGCTCCGTGGGCCGGTCGGGCGAGAGATGACGAGGCTCGCCGGACCGATCGAAGTCGTGCCCGCAGGTGGCGAGGCGCAACCGGAAGGATCCGACATCGTCCTGTTGCGCAGCCTGGTCCAGGGCAGGACGAACCGCGAGATCGCACAGGAGCTGGGCGTCGACGAGCGGACCGTCACCCGCAGACTCGGCGAGCTCTTCGTGCGGATCGGCGCGTCCTCGCGTGCGGAGGCCACCGCGTTCGCGTTCCAGGAGCGGGTGCTGTGACCAGGAGGGACGACTAGTGCTCCGGGCACGTGTCGATCGTCATCGATGCATCGGCGCCGGGTCATGCATCACCATCGCGCCGACCGCGTTCGACTGGCATGAGGGCGACTTCGCCAAGGCGGGAGTGGTCGATCCTTCGAGCGTCGAGGACGAGCTGCTCCGGGAGGCCGTGCTCGCGTGTCCGACGGGCGCGATCGTCGTCGAGGAGGTCGAGGAGCTCCTGCCCTGGCAGCTGCGCGGGAAGGAGGCTCCCCGCCGCGTCGAGAAGACGTTCATGTTCACCGACATCGAGGGGTCGACGAACCTCGTCGAGGCCCTCGGAGACGAGGCGTGGCAGGGCGTGCTGCACTGGCACAACGAGACGCTCCGCGCGCTGTTCGCCGAGCACGACGGGGAGGAGGTCGCCGGGACCGGCGACGGGTTCTTCGTCGGCTTCGACTCCCCCGACGACGCGCTCGCGTGCGCCGTCGCGATCCAGCGACGTCTCGCCGACCAGCGACGCACACAGGGGTTCGCGCCGAAGGTCCGGATCGGCGTGCACGCGTCGGGCGCCACGCAGGTCGGCCGGAACTTCTCGGGCAAGGGTGTGCACGAGGCGGCGCGGATCGCGGCCCTTGCCGACGGCGACGAGATCGTCGCGAGCACGGCGACCGCCGCCGACGGGAGGTTCCCGATCTCGCAGCCGCGGACCGTGACGCTCCGGGGGACGTCGGAGGCGATCGAGATCGTCTCCGTGGACTGGCGGTAGCGGAAGGAACCGGGCTCAGCGTGACGGGTCGGCTCGGCGTGCTGCCGGACCCGGCGCTGAGGCTCGGGGCCACGCACCGGTGGCCCACAGGGCCCACACGACCAGTACCGGCTGGAACAGCAGCCGCACCCATCGCTCGGCCGGCGTGTCGAGGGCGAAGCTGCTGGTCCCGGCGAACGCCTGATACAGGTTGCCGGGGAACACCAGGACGAAGAAGGCCGCGAGGGCCCAGCCGACCTCGCGCCGGAGTCTCGGGAGGAGCACCAACGCGAGCGCGAAACCGATCTCGACGAGCCCGCTCACCACGACGATCAGCGATCGCTGCGGGAGCCACGATGGCGTCTGGCCCAGGAACTCGTCGGTGGCGACCAGGTGCCCGATGCCCGCAACGAGCATGAACACGGCAAGCGTCCAACGAAGGAAGACGCGCACCGCGGCTCCCGCTTGCTCCCTGTCAGCGTTCATGTCCAGACGGTAGCGCGTCCGGCTCGAGCCCCACGCCCAGGTGTCAGGCTCGCTGGGAGGACCGCTCCTTCCGGTAGGTTGTGCCGCGGAGGGAGCGGTGCTCGAGGTTCCTGAGGTTCGCTATGCGCGGGTCGGGGGCGCCCACGTCGCCTATCAGGTGGTGGGTGAGGGCCCGGCCGACCTGCTGGTCGCGCCCGGGTTCATCTCGCACCTCGACCTGCTGTGGACGATGCCCACCTTCGCCGCGTTCATCGAGCGGCTCACGACCTTCAGCCGGGTGATCCTCTTCGACAAGCGAGGCACCGGGCTCTCGGACCCGTCTCCGGACGCAGCCCGCTTCGACCAGCGCGTCGAGGACATCGAGGCCGTGATGGACGGTGCCGCGTCGTCGCGGGCCGTCCTGTTCGGCATGTCGGAAGGGGGGCCGCTCGCCACGCTGTTCGCGGCCACGCACCCGGAACGGGTGTCGAAGCTCGTCCTGTACGGCACATTCGCGGCCGGCTCGTCGCTGGATCCCGACCTGCTGCGGCGTTTCGAGCGAGCGGTCGAGGAGTGGGGCGCCGGTCTCACGGCCCAGGTCTTCATGTCGCCGGACTCCCAGCGGATGTTCGCCCGCAGCTACTTCGGGCTCTTCGAGCGGGCCTCGTGCAGCCCGGGGATGGCCAAAGCGCTCCTGGAGAGCATCAAGGCCGTGGACGTGCGGTCCGTGCTGCCGGTGCTGCATGTGCCCACCCTGGTGCTGCATCGGCGGAACGATCCGTTCGCCGCCCGCAGCTGGTCGGACGAGCTCACGGGGCTCGCGCGGGAGGCCGAGCGGGTGGAGCTGGAGGGCGATGACCACCTGCCGTGGCTCGGCGACTCCGCGGCCGTCGCCGAGGCCGTCGGCGCGTTCGCGACCGGGAGGACGCATCCGGACCGCGTCTCGGCCCGCATGGTCGCGAGCCTGCTGTTCACCGACATCGTCGACTCGACGCGCCGGGCCGTGGAGCTGGGGGACGAGGCGTGGGCCCGCCTCCTGTCGGCGCACAACCAGGTGGTCCGGACGGCGATCGAGGCCCACCGGGGCCGCGAGGTCAAGACGCTGGGAGACGGGTTCCTGAGCATGTTCTCGACGCCGGGTCGGGCGGTCCGCTGCGCGATGGACATCGTGGAGGGGATACGGCCGCTCGGCATCTCGATCCGAGCCGGCGTGCACTCGGGCGAGATCGAGATCGTCGACATCAACGACATCGCCGGGATCACCGTCCACGTCGCGGCCCGGATCGGCGCCGAGGCGGAGGCGAACCAGGTGCTCGTCTCCGAGGCCGTTCGGGAGCTCGCCGTCGGGGAGTCGCTCTCGTTCCGCCCGCTCGGCGCGCGCACCCTCAAGGGCGTGCCCGGGTCCGTTCCGGTCTACGCGCTCGGCGCGGAGGAGGTCGAGCCCATCGACGTCCTCGGGGCGAGGCCGCAGCGTCTCTCGGACCGCGTGACGATCGGCGCCCTGCGCTCGGCCGCCCTCCTGCGCCGCTCGGTGAGCCGCGTGGCCGCGGCCGTTCCCTCTCGGTGATGTCCGACGGCGTGCTCGCCGTAGCCCGACGGTCTCACGCGTCGGACTCACGACGGGCTAGCTCGAAGCCTCGAGCAACCGCTTCAGCACCTGGAGGTTCTCGGCGACCGCGGTCTTGACCCGCGACGCGGCGATCCCGCCGACGAGTCGCGACGGGCCGGTCATCTCGAGCTCGACCGTGTTCGTCACGACGGTGGCGTCCCCCGTGGGCACCAACCCGTAGGCGATGCGGGCGGGGAACGGGCCGAGCGTTCCCTCGACGGCGAGATGGCTGTCCGGTTCGAGATCCGTCACCGTGAAGCTCTCCTCGCTCGGCTTCGGGAGGTGTCGCCGCTGTCGGTACGTCGTGCCCACGGTGACTGGCCCCGGCGACGTCTGCAGCGTCTCAGTGACCGCGTGGTTCCACTTGGGGACGTTCTCGAAGTCGGCGAGGAACGCGAACACGTCGTGGACGGGACGGTCGATCGTCACCTCGTTGCGGAACGACTCCATGGCTCCTCCATCCAGCGGACCGCCTTCCGGCTGGGCAACGCCGCATCGCATCTCGACGTCGGACCGGAACGCCGGGTCATGGATCGGCCGACCAGGATCGCCACCCGTCGATGTCGACGATGATGGCCGGTCCGGTGGGAGGCTCGTCTCGATACTGCGGATACTTCGCGGCCAACAACTCGACGGCGCGGTCGCGCTCCGGACCTTCGCTCACGACACGGGCGTGCCCGTCGACCCGGACCCACCACAGGCGATCCCAGGACTCCTCGTACTCGTCCACCAGGACCGTGACCCGAGGGTGAGCCGCGATGTTCGCGAGACGCTGCAGCCCCTTGGTCCGTTTCGGCTTCTCGTCGACGACGGAGTAGATCGTGTCGTCCTGGAGGGCGAACACGAAGGGAACGATGTGGGGCTCCCCGTCCTCGCGCACGGTACCGAGCCGGGCCACGCGCGCTTCCGCGGATCGCCGCCGCGCCTCCCCGGCATCCATCCGTGAAGGATAGAGCCCACGCGATACGCGCACTCCGGGGGTGGGGCGTCCCGACCGCCGCGGGCCATCCGGCTCTATGGCCCCCGATGCCGCGGCCGGATGTTCGGATCGAAGGTGTCGGTCATGGACGGGAGGGGCATGTCCGTGCGGCGGGTGGCTCCCGCGAGGGTCCCTCAGCCCTCGACCGGACGCTCCGGCGGAGCGGAGGTCGCCGTCCGACGCCCTCCCACCGGCGAGCGCCTCGCCTACCTGGACAACATCAAGACGCTGCTGATCGCGGGCATCATCGCTGCGCACGCCATCCAGGGCTACTCGGAGTTCGGCTCCTGGACCTACCAGGACATCCAGGAGGTCACCCTGTCCCCCGTCGTCGAGACGGTCTTCGTGATCGCGCTCGTGAGCCTCGGAGCGCTGTTCCTCATGGCGCTGTTCTTCCTCATCTCGGGCCTGTTCACCGAGGACTCGCTCGAGCGGAAGGGGCCGTCCCGTTTCGTCACCGATCGACTCCTGCGGTTGGGTGTGCCGTTCGCGGTCTACACGCTGCTCGTGTGGCCGCTCGTGGAGTACGCGATCTTCGGCCCGTTCCTCCACCGGAGCTACTGGAGCTCGTTCACCGACACGGACCCGGTGCTCGACAACGGGCCGATGTGGTTCGTCGGCGTGCTCCTCATCTACTCGCTCGCCCTCGTCGCGTGGCGGAGGCGGTTCCCGCCACGAGCTCGGTCGGTGGGACCGCTGCGTTGGCGCGACCTGCTCCTGCTCTCCGTTGCCGTGGGCATCTCGACGTTCGTCCTTCGGATCTTCATGCCGGCAGACTCGAACCAGCCGTTGAACCTCCACGTGTGGGGGTGGCCGGAGTACGTCGCCCTGTTCGGTCTGGGCGTCGTCGCCGCTCGGCGGGGGTGGCTCCGACCCGTGGAGCGCGGGCTCGCTCGTCGTTGCGGGCTCGCGACGCTCGCCGCGACGCTCGCGGTCGCCACGACGATCGTCACGGCCGAGTCGCTCGGCCTCGACGAGGACGCGTTCTTCGGAGGGTGGCGGCTGACGGCGTTGCTCGCGGCGATGGCCGAGGGCGTGATCGCGGTCTCGGCGCCGGTCTGGGTGCTGGCGTTCGCGCAGCGGCACCTGAACGGTTCGGGGCGGTTGCGTCGAGCGATGGCGAGGAGCTCGTACATGGCGTTCATGCTGCAGGGACCGGTGCTCGTGGCGCTCGCGATCGCGCTGCGTCCGATCGACCTGACGGGGGACGTCAAGGCCCTCCTGGTGGCGACGCTCGGCATCGTCGGCTCGTTCGCCCTCGCCTGGCCGCTCGTCACGCGGACGCCGCTTCGGCGGTTCCTGTGACGCAGAGGTACGGGACAACTCCAGTTCCGACGTCGGACCCTAGACTTGGCGAAGCACCGGAGGCCGGAAGGGTCAGTCATGAAGGCGTTCATATGGGAGAAGTACGGGCCGCCCGAGACGCTTCGGATGGCGGAGGTCGAGAAGCCCTCGCCGGACGCCAACGAAGCCCTGGTGAAGGTGCTGGCAACATCCGTCGATGCGGCGGACCGGCATCCCCTGCGCGGCAAGCCGCTCTTCTCGCGCGCCACCCTGGGCTTGCTGCGACCGAAACACAGATCCTCGGCGTCGACATCGCCGGGAAGGTGGATGGCTGACGCACGGCAGACCGAAGCGATCGTGTCGTCGAGCCGTACGGCCCTGGTAGGGTGTCTATCGAGGGTACCGATTCGCGGTTCGCTTCGAGCAGTTCCCTCCCCGGCATCGCACCGGGCGCCGACGAGCAGCAAGTGAGGCTCAGAAGGCGGCGAAAGGAGGGGATCTGCAGATGACGACAGGAACCGTGAAGTGGTTCAGCGCCGAGAAGGGTTTCGGCTTCATCACTCCGGAAGACGGCAGCGCCGATGTGTTCGTGCACTTCAGCGCGATCGCCGGCGACGGCTACAGGAACCTCGATGAAGGCGCGAAGGTCGACTACGAGGTGACGTCGGGCCCGAAGGGCCCGCAAGCCGCGAGCGTGAAGCTCGCCCAGTAACACCAAGACGGTGCGCAAGGGGGACGCGAGAGGCGTCCCCCTTCGCGTCGGTCGCGTGGTCGACCGGGCGGAGCGCACCTCTTTCCGACACGTGATGCCGCCCACCGCGCCCAGGTACGGTGAACGCTCGATGATCGCCCCTACCCTCGTGCTGTTCGACATCGACGGAACGCTCATCACGAGCGGAGGCGCGGGCGCTCGTAGCTGGCGGTACGCGTTCGAGCAGCTGCATGGGATACCCGCCAACATCGGCTCGCACTCGGAGGCCGGAGAGACCGATCCGGTTGTGGCGCGGAAGACCTTCGAGGGGGCGATCGGACGCGAGCCAACCGAGCGGGAACTTGCCGCCATCTTCGCCGCCTACCTCCGTCAGCTGTCCCACGAGGTCGCGACGTCAGGGGGCTACCAGGTTCTCGAGGGAGCGGTCGAAGTGCTGACCAGGCTGTCGGACGCCGGCATCATGCTCGGCATCGTGTCCGGCGCGATGGAAGGCGCGGCGCGCGTGAAGCTCGGTCGCGCCGACCTCAATCGCTTCTTCCTGTTCGGTGGGTACGGCACCGACTCTCCCGATCGCACGAGGCTCACAACGGCCGCGATCGACCGCGCCTCCATGTTGCACGATCACCCCGTCGACCCTGCGCGGGTCTACGTTGTCGGCGACACGCCGCTCGACGTGGCGGCAGCCAAGGCCGCTGGCGCGGTCGCTGTGGCGGTCGCGAGCGGCAAGTACTCCGTCGACGCGCTCAGAGCTGTCGGAGCCGATCACGTGTTGTCCTCCCTCGCGAGTCGGTTCCCCGACGTCGGGGGCGCCTGATGCCGCTGGGCGATCCCGCGACGGCACCTCACCCGATCGAGTATCTGGACGCCGGGGTCCGGACCGGCGAGTTCCTCCAGGACCCGCGGACCCGGACGTTCGTCGAGGTCCTGACCGACGCCGAGGGGGACAAGTACGTGCGGGCGGCGCTCGTCGGGATGCTACGAGTGGCCGATCGCCGAGCGAGGGTTGGCCCCGACACCGCGGGAATCCCGTAAGATAGAGATGTCCACCACTGGTGGAGCCGCCCAAGACGGGCGTGCGCGGAGGATCAGATCCGCGACCTGCCTTTTCCGGTTCCCGGAGATCGAGGAGGCAGGCATGGCCCATTGGCCAAGGACCGTTCGAGGGA
>Ga0105100_10000549_pt1 | contig 22019 bp, 15 predicted proteins | sample PPLLak12cMay2015_2_FD_87033 | JGI IMG/M metagenome (GOLD analysis project Ga0105100, IMG submission 87033) | Freshwater sediment microbial communities from Prairie Pothole Lake near Jamestown, North Dakota, USA - PPLs Lake P8 Core (1) Depth... | ecosystem: Environmental > Aquatic > Freshwater >...
GGTTCGTTTTCTTGTCCGCACAAGAAAGTGAACATAAACCAATAGGAGTGGTAAATCCGGTCCATTCCCAAGGTGCCCGCCAAAGTTCCTTTCTGACAAACGCCGCACGGTGGGGTGAAATGCTTTTTACCGGTTCATCAATTTTGACTGGAGGAGGGCACTCGCCATGCGGCTGCTGCTGGTTGAAGACGACACCAAAATCGCCTCGTTTATCATCGCGGGCTTCAAGGCCGCCGGGTTTGCGGTGGACCATGCCGCCGACGGCCAAACCGGTCTGGCGCTGGCCGCCACCGAACCCTATGACGCGCTGATCCTGGACCTCATGCTGCCGCGGATGGACGGCTTGACCCTGATCCAGCACCTGCGCCGGGAGCGGATCGGCATTCCGGTGATCATCCTGAGCGCCAAGGGTGCCATCGACGACCGGGTCCGGGGCCTTCAAAGCGGCGGGGACGATTATCTGACCAAACCCTTCGCCTTCTCGGAGCTGCTGGCCCGGGTGCAGGCCTTGATCCGGCGTGCCGGCGGCCTCTCGGAGCCGACCCGGCTCACGGCCGCCGACCTCTCGCTCGATCTTGTCAGCCGCGAGGTCCTGCGGGCCGGGCGCAGGATCGATCTGCAACCCCTGGAGTTCTCGCTGCTGGAATACCTGCTGCGCAACCTCGGGCGGGTGGTCTCGAAAACCATGATCATGGAGCATGTCTGGGACTACAACTTCGATCCTCAGACCAACGTGGTCGAAGCCCGCATCTGCCGGCTGCGGGACAAGATCGACAAGGGCTTCGAGCCCAAGCTGATTCAGACCGTCCGCGGGGTGGGCTATGTCCTCAAAGCCGCCGGGTAGGCGCCGCTGCACCCTGGCCTTGCGCCTGACCCTCTGGTACGCGGGCATTTTCACACTCTCCAGCGGGGTCGCCTTCCTGTTTCTCTCTTTTCTGATAACCACCACCCTGCGCGGCGCGCTCGACCGCGATCTTCAAGTCCAGCTGGCGGAGTTCGGCCGTGTGATGCGGGTCAGCGGTGTCGAAGGGGTCCGGCGGGTGGCGAGCCTCGAGGCCCAGGCCGCGGGGGAGAAAAAAATCTTTATCCGTCTGCTCTACCCCAGCGGGGTGGCGTTTTCGTCCTCCAACATGTCCTACTGGGAAAATATCGGGATCAGTCGCCACGCGCTCAGCTCCCTGATCGCCGGCGCCCCGCCCGTGCTGGAAACCGCCCGGGTTGCCGCCCGCCGGATCCCGGTGCGCATCATCTACGGCCTGATCGGACCTGGCGTCGTGCTCCAGATCGGCCAGTCCATGGAGCACTACGACGGGTTCATCCAGACCTTCCGCCGGGTTTTTTTCGGGACCCTTTCGCTATTGATCCTGGCCGCGGCCCTGGTGGGCTGGTTTCTGGCCCGCCGGGCGCTGGTCGGGGTGGAAAACGTCACCCGCACGGCGCGCCGCATATCCGCCGGCAGCCTGGCGGAGCGGGTGCCGCTTCAGGCCCGGGGGGATGAGATCGATCAGCTCGCGCTGACCTTTAACGGGATGCTGGACCGCATCCAGACGCTGGTGACGGGCATCAAGGAGATGAACGACAACATCGCCCACGATCTCAAAAGCCCTGTGACCCGCATCCGGGGGGCCGCCGAGATCGCCCTCACCACCGGCCGCAGCCTGTCGGATTACCAGGCCATGGCGGCCAGCACCATCGAAGAGTGCGACCGTCTGCTGGATATGATCACCACCATGTTGGCCATTTCGCGGACCGAGGCCGGCGTCGACCAGCCGCAGCTCGCGGCTCTGGATCTGGCCGGGGTGGCCCGCGACGCCTGTGAGCTGTTCCGTCCGATCGCCGAGGACACCGGTGTTGCGCTGACCATCGAGGCGCCCCAGGCCTGCCGGATTCAGGGCGACAACCGCATGATCCAACGCCTGCTGGCCAACCTGCTGGACAATGCCCTGAAGTACACCCCGGCGGGGGGGCTGGTCACGGTGGCGGTGGCGGCCGCACCCGGCGCCGCGTGCCGCCTGAGCGTCAGGGACAGCGGGATGGGCATTCAGCCCGCGGACCTGCCCCATGTTTTTGAGCGATTTTACCGATGCGACCAGAGCCGCAGCCTTTCAGGGGCCGGGTTGGGGCTCAGCCTGGCGCGGGCCATCGCCCGCGCCCACGGGACCGATATTGAAGTGGCGAGCATGCCCCCGGCGGTCAGCACCTGCAGCGTGCGTTTCGGCCCCCCCGCTGCCCCGCCCGCCTGAGGCAGCTTTTTTATCTGAAATAAACGTCACCCCCCTTGACGCCGGCCGGTAAACCGATATATTAGCAACGCTTGAAAACAAACCAGACGAAAGGTATGCGCCATGCCGTTCTATGAATTCAAATGCCCCGATGGAACCATTACCGAGCGACTTGTACGGATGGACACCGAAGAGATCGAATGCCCCAAGTGCGGCCAGAAAGCCGCCAAAATCATGTCCCAGTGTTCATTTAAACTCAAAGGCGGCGGGTGGTACGCCGACGGGTACGCCTCCAGCAAAAAATGACGATTCCGTTGCGGGCCAAAAGCTGAAAGGGTGTGTTGACTTCAACACACCCTTTCAGCTTTTATCTTCAAAATATTGAATCTAATACAATTTTAGCGCACGGCGGGCTTCAGGGGTCATCCGGCCATCAAGGCCTCGATCTCTGCGGCCTCGACCGGTATCGACGCCGTCAGGTCGACCGGTTCATCCGTGGTGATCAGGATGTCGTTTTCGATCCGCACGCCGAGGCCCTCCTCCCGAATGTAGATTCCCGGTTCACAGGTCAGCACCATCCCGGCTTCGAATTTGCGCAGGCGATTGCCCACATCGTGGACGTCGAGTCCCATGTGGTGGGAGGTGCCGTGCATGAAGTAGGTCTTGTAAAGAGGCGCATCGGCCGGTTGCGCTGCGACCGCTTGGGCGTCCAGCAGCCCCAGGCCGATCATCTCCTTTTCGGCCACCTCGCCCACCGCTTGCTGGTAGGCCTCCAGGGTGTTGCCGGGCCGCAGGCGGTCGATGGCCGCCCGCTGAATGCGCAGCACGGCGTCGTAGACCGCCCGCTGGCGCGGCGTGAAGCGGCCGTTGACGGGAACCGTGCGGGTCAGGTCCGAGGCGTAGTTGGCGTACTCAGCCCCAAAATCCATCAGCACCAGATCCCCGTCGCGGCACTGTTTGTCGTTTTGGGTGTAATGCAGCACACAGCTGTCGGCGCCGGACGCCACAATGGGCGCGAAGGCCGGTCGGCGCGCACGGTTTTTGAGAAACTCGTGCAGCATTTCGGCCTCGATCTCGTATTCCCACACCCCGGGACGGATGAATGCCAGCAGACGGCGAAAGGCTTTCTCGCTGATCTGGCAGGCCTGGCGGATCAACTCGACCTCGCCGGGCGCCTTGACCACCCGCAGGTCCTGCATGATGGGCGCCAGCCGGCGGTAGCGGTGCAGCGGAAACGCCGCCCGGCACCACTCGAGAAAGCGCTGATCCCGGGTTTGGACCGTAACATCCGCCCGCAGATGCTCATTGGTGTTGAGATAGATGCGTTCCGCGGCAAACACCAGGGGGCGGAAGATGCGTTCGAATTCAGCCAGCCAGTAAACCGTCTGCACCCCTGAAAGCGCTGTGGCTTCGGCTTTGGTGAGTTTGCGGCCTTCCCAGGTGATGATCTCCGGGTTGGTTTCCTTGAGGAACAGGATTTCGCGGTGTTTTTGCTCCTCGGCCTGCGGGCAGAGCAGCAGGATCGTTTCCTCCTGATCGATCCCGCAGAGGTAGAACAGGTCGGTGTTTTGCACAAAAGACCGGATGCCGTCGGCACTTGTGGGCATGACGTCGTTGGCGTTGAAGACCGCAACTGCGCCGGGGGATAGCGCGTTGGCCAGGCGGCGGCGGTTGCGGATGAAAAGCGACGGGTCGATGGGGTGATATTTCATGGCGGTATCCTTTCGGTGTGATCGCGGCGCTTTGGGTTCAATTGCGCGGCCGGAGTGCGAGTGGGGGCGGATCGGTCCAATTGGGACTGGATTCCCCCTTAGGGGCTGCGAGAGGGGGGTGTCAAGCAGATTTTTGCCCCGGCCGGCCCCAGGCGCAGACTCGTGATTGACTCGCAGTGGGCATTTTGCTAAGTTTCAACATTTGAAACACCCCTGCGGCCTGCCGGTGACCCGGAGGCGGACGCAGATTTCACCTACCCGTTGACCCAACGGGTCAATGCCGCCATGCCGGGCTTGGAGTGCCGCATATGACAAAAACGGAATCGCCTCCTGGTGACATGCCCATGTACCGGGAAAACTACATCAATGCGCTCCGCAAGGAGCTGTTGGAAATGGTCGAGAAAGAACTCACACCGGTGGCCCTGCGCTACGGCTACAGTGAAGTCCCCCTCGAAAGCAACATCAAATGGCGCCCCCAGGTGCTGGTACTGGGCAACTACTCCTCGGGCAAATCCACCCTGATCAACGAGTTTCTGGGGGGTGCAATCCAGCGCACCGGTCAGGCGCCCACCGATGATTCCTTCACTGTGATCACCTTCGACGAAACGGTGCCCTGCGACGGCCCCGTGCGGGTCACCGAAGAACGCGACGGCCGGTTTCTGCTCAACGACCCTGAATTTCCGTTCGAGGCCCTGAAAAAGCACGGCCAACGATTTGCCACCCACTTTCGTCTCAAAAAGGTCAATTCCCCCTTTCTGAAAAACCTGGCCCTGATCGACACCCCGGGGATGCTGGACAGCATTACCGAGCGCGACCGGGGCTACAACTATCAGGACGTCATCGGGGACCTGGCCCAGATCGCCGATCTGGTGCTGGTGATGTTCGACCCCCACAAGGCCGGGACCGTCCGGGAAGCGCATGTCAGCCTGCGGGACACGCTACCGGCGCGGACCTTCGACGACCGGGTGCTGTATGTTCTCAACCGGGTCGACGAGTGCACCTCCCTCAGCGACCTGTTGCGGGTCTACGGCACGCTGTGCTGGAACCTCTCCCAGATCACCGGCCGCAAGGATATCCCGATGATCCACCTGACCTACTCGCCGCACGCGGCGAACAGCAGCGACGAACCCGGGACCTGCTACAGCGCCTATCTCAAAGAACTCGGCAATCAGCGCGAGCAGCTCAAAAAGGCCATCGCCGAGGCGCCGCGGCACCGCCTGGACCACCTGGCGACCTTCATCGAAACCCACGGTGAACGGCTGGCCCACCTGCTGGAGGCCCTAATGGCCTACCGGCGCAAGTTCATCGCCTTTCAGATCAAAAACGCGCTTCTCGGCCTGGGGATCTGTCTGATGGGGGGCGCAGGTCTTGCCGCTCTCCTGTCCACTTACGGGGTTCTGGCCGGGGATCTGAATTTCATCATGGCCGTGGGTGCCGGAATCGGGGCGTTTTTCTTTGTCCTTTGGATGACCCTGCTGCGAAAGTTTTTTGTTTTTCGTTTCCACCGCCGCACGATGCAAACCCTCGACCAGTTGACCCCCCTGGAAAACCAGACCCGGCGCGACAGCTGGCAGGCGGTGCGCGATCTGGTCGATGCTTTTCTCAAAAAAACCGGCGGCGGCTACTCTCTGGCAACCGTCCGGCAAGAGCACAGCGCCGTCCGCAAGGTGTTTGACCGCGGCGCCCGTGAGGTGCGCGCCGCCTTCAACGAACTGTCCCGGATCTGACCCGGCGCCCAGCCCCTGCGGCGGTTAGTCGGCGCCTACCGCGTTGCCCGCCTCGCATGGCCACCGTCCGAGAATTTCCAAAAGCGGCCTCCCGCTGCGGGTGGCTGGCCTATTTCACGCCGGTCGTGAACGCGGCCAGCAGGGCCGTCAGAAATTCCCACACCCGGCCTATGGACGGCAGATGCAGGCGTTCAGCCGGGGAGTGGAGATCCTGGATGGTGGGACCGAAGGAAATCATGTCCATCCCCGGATAACGGTCCCCGATCACGGCGCACTCCAGCCCGGCGTGAATCACCGCGACCTTCGGCGACCGGCTGTGGAGCCGCTGGTAGACTTCCCGGCAGCGCCCGAGCAGGGGCGAGTCCATGTCCGGCTGCCAGGCGGGGTAGGCATGCCTGCGGGTGGCAGTCGCTCCTGCCAGGGCGCTGACGGCCTCGACTTTGGCGCTGATCTCCTCCAGACGCGACATCACGTTGCTGCGCTGGCTGGTGATCACCTTCAGCTGACGGTCCCCAAGGCTGGCGGTCGCCAGGTTGGCCGAGGTCTCCACCAGTCCGCCGAAAACCCGGGACATCCCCTGGACCCCGTGGGGCAGGGCGCTCAGCAGGTGCCGCACCTGGGCGCTCTGCGCCGCCGAGAGCCCTTTGGCTCCGGCCTTGGGTCTTTCCTCGGCTGTCAGGCTTACCGTCAGGTCCGGCTCGACCTCCTCGAATTCCTCCCGCAGCACGGCCTGCATGCGCCCCGTCAGCGCGCTCAGCGCGGCGATCTCCTCCGGCCGGCAGGCCAGCCGGCAGACGGCCCGGCGGGGGATGGCGTTGTGGGCGTTGCCGCCCTCCAGCCCGATCAGGCGGGCGGCGCTGCAGGCTGCGGCCGACTGCAGGCAGCGGGCCAGCAGCACGATGGCGTTGGCGCGCTGCTCGTGAATATCGACCCCCGAGTGCCCGCCCCGCAGCCCCTCGACGGCGAGGCTGACAACCGCCAGATCGGCGGGCAGATCGACCGGGGCCAGGGGGAGGGTGATCTCGGTGTCGCAGCCGCCGGCGCAGCCGACCGTGAGCACCCCTTCAACCTCGGAGTCGAGGTTCAGCAGGATCCGACCCTCGATAAAACCCGGCCCCAGGTGGTGGGCGCCGGTCAGCCCGGTCTCCTCGTCCACGGTGAACAACAGCTCCAACGGCGGCCGCGGCGAGCGGCTTTCGGCCGCAAGGGTGAGGGCCATGGCCAGGGCGATGCCGTTGTCGGCGCCCAGGGTGGTGCCGGTGGCCTGCAGCCACTCCCCCGCGGTGGTGGTCCGGATGGCGTCGCTGGTGAAATCGTGGGTCGAATCCGCCGTTTTTTCGCACACCATGTCCATGTGCCCCTGGAGAACGAGGGTGGGCCCGGCGGCCGGCTGGGGTATCCCCGGCACCCGGATGACGACGTTGCCGGCACTGTCCTGCCGGTGGTCCAGGCCCTGGGTTGCCGCCCAGCGGCAGAGCCAGGCGGAGATGCGCGCCTCATTTTTGGAGCACCGCGGAATCGTGTTGATGGTTTGAAAACAATCGATGATCCGAGGGGTGATATCGGCCATGGGGGTATCCTTTTAGGGTGACGGGTTGATGCCTGGCAGCCGCTGGCAGCGGCAACCCCCCGGGCTTTTAATCCAAAACCCGGCAGCTGTCAAAGCCCGCTCTGATTGCGGGGTAAAACATTACGCCCCGCAGGCGCCTGCGGCCTGCGGCGGCGCTTCCTGATCGGCCGGGCCTGCGCCGGCCATCGGGCCTGGCGTGATTTTCGAGGTCGCCGCCTTGCCATTGGGTCAGCGCAGTGATAGTTTTGGATTAGGTCGAACGCTTCGGATTTAAAAGATGGAGGCCTTTTTGGCGCCGAAGGGCGCAAAAGGCGGTGACCCCCATGAAACACATCGAATTCAAGCCATTTGTCTGGATCCATCCGGGGGGTAAGTTTCCCAGCCGCTGTGATCTGGACGTCTTTCTTCTCGGCTCAAGGGCCCTGGTGGTCGCCACCGAGCGGGAACTTGACCCTGCGGTGGGGATCAGTGTCGCCAGCGGGGCCGACATTCTCGCCACCATCGTGGTTCAGAAGTTCGCCCTTGATCCGGCCGGGCTGACCTGGATCGAGCATTACCCCGAACGCGTCATGGGCCTCCGAAAGGTGTATCGCCTGGGCGAAAGCTATCAGCGCGTGACCTTTCGGTCGGACGGCACGCGCCTGACTGCGCCCCGCTGGGAGGCCGTCGACCGCGAGGGAACCGAGGCTCTCATCACCGCCCTCAAGGCCGAGTCCCTCTACCGGTCGGCGCCCAGTTCCCAGCGCTGAAAGGAGGTCCGCATGAACCTGGAAGAAGCCATCACCACCGCCCTGGAGTACGAAACCCGGATTCGCGATCTGTATCGCGATGCCGTCTCTGGCAGCTCCGACCCCGTGGCCCAGCGGGTCTTCGGGGCACTCGGCGACGATGAGCAGCGGCACGTGGCCTACCTGCGCCGCCGCCTGACCCAGTGGCGGCAATCCGGAGCGATTACCGTCGAAGCCCTTGAAAGCGTGCTTCCTCCGGCGGCGGCGATCCGCAAGGCGGCCGGGCGGATCAGCGCCACCCTGGCGGAGGCGGACCGCACCGACGAAAAACAGATGCTCGCCAAGGCCCTTCGGGTGGAAAAGGAAACCAGCGACTTTTACGCCCGCATGGTGGCCCAGCTGCCCGGTGCGGGCCGTGAGATGTTCGCCCGTTTTCTCGAGATCGAAAACAGCCACATCGACGCCGTTCAGTTCGAATTGGATTACATCAGCGGCACCGGCTACTGGTTCGATTTCAAGGAGTTCGATATGGAAGACGGGTAGCCTGCAGGCCCTTCACGGGCGGCTTGACGCGCCTGGTCCAAACTGCCGCTGAAAAGTTCGAAATCAGACCATTTCGAAAAAAGCCTTTTACCCCGCGGCGCGGTGTTTGTCAGAAAGGAACTTTGGCGGGCACTCCGGGGATAGGCCGGGATTTACCAACTCCTATTGGCCTCTGTTTATTTTTTTGTGCGGACAAGAAAACGAACCAAAAGAAGCCGCCCGCGCCCCGGGGCCCTTCGGGCTGCCCTGCGCTTCTCGCAGCCGGCGGGCCCTGTGGAACTCGCTTGCGCTCAAACAGCCACAGGCCTTTATCGCCGGCTGCTGCGATGCTCGGCCCGAGACGACGGGACATAAAAGGCCGGCCGTAACAAGCGACTGAAATACGGCTGGCGTCTTCGAAAAACCCCATACCTACGCGGATTAGCGGTCAGTGCCTCAGAAGCGCCACGTTGCGGCGCGTGCATCCCGCGGTGTGCGGCGCATTTTGCTGCGCCGCAGGGGCTTCGAGGTGAAGCCCTTGGCAACCCTGATGCGGCCGTTTTGGGGTTGCATTTCGCTGCCATCCGGGTAGACTGCGCGCCTGTTTGGACTCTACCCCGCAACGAGGCATGGCATGGGATCCTCGGCCGGCGCGCCCGCAGCGCCGTCAAAAAGACCGTCGCTCGGCGCACAGGTGATCGCCGCGGTGTTGTGCCGGCTGGTGCTGAACACCGCCCGCCGCTTTCCCTATCCGTTCGCGCCGGCCCTCAGCCGGGGCATGGGGGTGCCCCTCACGGCCGTGACCGCGCTGATCGCCGCCACCCAGGCCACCGCCCTGGTGGGCGCCCTGAGCGGTCCGCTGACGGATCGTTTAGGGTACCGCAACGTCATGCTGGCGGGCCTGGCGCTGCTGGTTGGCGGGATGCTGGCGGCGGGCTTCTGGCCGGTCTACCCCGTCGTGGTGGTCGCACTGCTGCTGGCGGCCCTCGGCAAAACGGTGTTTGACCCGGCCATTCAGGCCTTCGTCGGCGACCGGGTGCCGTTTGAACGCCGCGGGCTGGTGATCGGGCTGCTGGAGTTCAGCTGGTCCGGCTGCACGCTGCTGGGCATTCCGGCCATCGGCGTGCTGATGGCGCATTACGGCTGGCGTTCGCCTTTTTTTGTCCTGGGCGCTCTCGGGCTGGCCGGTTTGGCGGCCCTTTGGCTGATACTGCCCCGGGACGGGCTGCGGCCGCTGGGCGGCGGCTCCGCCTGGCACTTCTGGCAGCAGCTCGTGCGCCAGCCCCAGGCCCTGGGGACCCTCGGCTACGCCTTCTGGGTCAGCCTGGCCAACGACAACCTCTTCGTGGTTTTCGGGGCCTGGTTCGAGGAGGCGTTTGACCTCAGCCTAGCCGCTCTGGGGTTCGGCACCGTGGCCATCGGCGCGGCCGAACTGGGCGGTGAGGCCCTTACCGCCCTGCTGGGGGACCGCTTGGGGCTGAAACGCTCGGTGCTGGCCGGGCTCACAGTGTCCACCGCCTGCTACGCCCTTCTGGCGCTCGTCGGCCAGACCCTCTGGCACGCTCTGGCCGGACTTTTCGTCCTTTTTTTGAGCTTGGAATTCACCATCGTCGCTTCCCTGTCGCTGACCACCGAACTGGTGCCCGGTTTGCGGGCCACCATGATGGCGGGCTTTTTCGCGGCGGCCGGCCTCGGCCGCGTTGCGGGGGCCCTGGTGGGGGGCCCGCTGTGGCTGTGGGGCGGGATTGGGGCCACGGGGACCTTCTCCGCCTGCGCCAACCTGCTGGCCCTCGGCTGCCTGCTCTGGGGCTTGCAAGGCTGGCGACATCGCTAAGCGCGACGCGCGTTGGCCGCGGCGCTCCAACGGCCCCTGCGGCGTGTTGCCAAAAGCCAAACGAACACTATTTTTTTATCAGGCGTAAACCTGATTTATTGGGTGCAAGCCTGCAGTACCAAACCGATGCAAGCCGATCGCTTTAAAATATGGAAAAGACTGAAAACAATAAACAAATCGAGGAAATCCGGCAGCGCGTAATCCAGTGGGTGCGTGCCGGGCGCGAACCGGTGATGGCCAGCTGGGAGGGGGCCCTGGAATCCACCCTGGTGACCATGAGGCCCTACCTGATGGCGGGCAACGTCGTGACGGTCGAGAATCTGTCTGAAAATGACGTCAACCTCTTTCAGGCGCTGCACCTGACCCTCGACATCTCGCCTTTCGTGGCGGCCGTATTCCTGCCGCCCGGGGTCACCCGCAGTTTCAGGACCGGGGAGATTCCCGAAAAGGTTCAGCGCGTGGCGCCGGGGGCTCCTTCGGCGATGGTGCTGGTGTCGCGCGTGGATGATTTCGGCCGGATTGTCGCTGTTGAGCTTTCATCCGAGGCGCACAAACCGGGGATCGACATTTTCGAGGGCGGCCAGCTGCTGGGCAGCTTCGATTACCGCACGCCCGAGGAGTGCATCCGCGGACTCTCGCGGGTGGTCTGGGTGCACCTCAAGGCCCGCGAAACCTGGAGCAGCGGGCAGATCGTGAGCTACACCGAAGGCTGGTTCAGGCGCAGCGCGGCCAACCGCATCACCGACCTGCCGGTCACTCCCCAGTATTCCTACATCCATCATCCGGAACTGATGCAGATGAGCCTTGTCCAGGCGATTTTCCGCCTGGTGCGCTCCGCCCTTTTCGGTCTCCTGGATGATCCCGAGCGGGTGATCCGCTCGGCCAGTCGCGAGGCGCTGCCGGTCACCCGCGAAGCCCTGGCCCGCCGCCAGCCCGAAGCGATGGCCGCCCTGCGCGAATTTTTCGTCACCCAACTGGTTTTTCTTCTCAAGTTGCTCAGCGGGTACCGGGTGGCGGATTTCCAGGCGCTTTCCGAACACGAAAAAGAAGCCTTCTACACGGCCTTCGACGAAACGGTGGAAGGCACCCTGAAGACCTTCGTCAGCCGCATCGGCGAATGAGACCTCCGGACGGCCCCGGCCGTGATCCCATGAAACCCGACACCATCCGCATCCAGGGCGCCCGCCAGCACAACCTCAAGGGCTTCGACGTCGAGATCCCCCTCAACCGCATCACCGCGGTGACCGGTGTCAGCGGATCGGGCAAGTCCTCCCTGGCCTTCGACACCCTCTACGCCGAAGGCCAGCGGCGCTACGTGGAGACCTTCTCGCCTTACGCGCGGCAGTTCATGGATCGCATGGACCGCCCGCAGGTCGAAAAGATCGAACGGATCCCGCCGGCGATCGCCATCGACCGCAAGGACCCCGTCAGGACGTCGCGTTCGACGGTCGGGACCATGACCGAGGTCACCGATTTCGTCAAACTGCTCTTCGCCCGTTCAGCCGTGCTGCACTGCCGGGGGTGCGGCCGGCCGGTCAGCCCCGCAACCCCGGTATCGGTCTGGGACTTCTGCCGCAGCATCCCGGTCGGTCTGGCCGTGCTGATCTCCTTTCCGTTGCCCGCCGGCGAGGCGGCGGCGCCCGCAACCTGGGCCCAGCTGGGGTTTGACCGCTGGTTTGACGGCGCCGCGATCCGCCCACTGGCGGACCTCCCCCGGAACGCGGAAGACACCGTTCACGTGGTCGTCGATCGTCTCAAATGGCGGGGGCAGGAGCGCCAGCGGATCATCGAATCCGCGGAACAGGCCTTCCGCTTCGGCGGCGGTCGTCTGGATGTCTGGGCGCCCCCCGACTACCACGCGGCCTTCAGCAGCACCCTGGCGTGCGCCGCTTGCGGCATCACCTACAGCCCGCCGCCGCCCGGTCTTTTCTCGTTCAACAGCCCCGTGGGCGCCTGTGCCACCTGCCGGGGGTTCGGGCGGGTGATCGACATCGACCCGGACCTGATCGTGCCCGACCCGTCGCTTTCCATCGTCCAGGGCGCCGTCAAACCCTGGGGCGGGCGCGCCGCACACCGCGACGAGTACGACGATCTGGTGGCGTTTTGCCGTGAAGAGGCGATTTCCGTCGACATTCCCTTCGAGCGCCTCACGATCGCTCAGCGAACGGCCATCTTCGAAGGCCGCCCCGGCGGGTTCTACGGCCTGCGGGGGTTTTTCAAGTGGCTGGAGGGCAAGACCTACAAGATGCACGTGCGGGTTTTTCTCTCGCGCTACCGCAGCTACAACCGCTGCCCGGACTGCCGGGGCAGCCGTTTTCAGCCCGAAGCCCTGCTCTACCGATTAGGCGCCTTGACCATCGCGGCGCTTTACGCCCTCAACGTCCGGGAGGCCCTGGGGTTCCTTGAAAAACTGGCCGCCGACCCCCAAAAAGGGCTGGACGAAGCCGAGGCCATGATTCTGGGCGAGGTCCTCAAGCGCCTCCAGTACCTGCGCGACGTGGGGCTGGACTACCTGACGCTCGACCGCCAGTCGCGGAGTCTTTCGGGGGGCGAAGTGCAGCGGGTGGCCCTGGCCTCGTCCCTGGGGGCCTCGCTGGTGCACACCCTCTACGTGCTGGATGAGCCCAGCATCGGGCTGCACCCCCGCGACAGCCGTCGCCTGGTCACCATCCTGGAACACCTGCGGGACCAGCCCAACACGCTGGTGGTGGTCGAACACGACCCCGAGATCATCGCCCGCGCCGACTATCTCCTGGACATCGGCCCAGGCGCCGGCGATCAGGGCGGCGAAATCGTCTACTTCGGCCCCACCGCCGGTGTGCACGACTCGCTGACCGGCGAGTACCTCAGCGGTCGGCGCCGCATTCCCCTGCCGGCCCGGCGGCGTCGGCCCCGGCCGGACGGCTGGCTGACGGTGGTCGGGGCTGCCGAGAACAACCTCAAAGACCTGGATGTGGCCATCCCCCTGGGGCTGCTGGTATGTCTGACCGGGGTTTCCGGTTCGGGGAAATCGACCCTGGCCGAGGAAATACTGTTCAAGGGGATCAAGTGGGCGCAGAACGATCCCCAGGGGCGCCCCGGACGCCACCGGGCGATCAGCGGCGCGCAAGGGCTGGCCGAGACCGTGCTGGTGGATCAGCGCGCCATCGGCCGCACGCCGCGGGCCAACGCCCTGACCTACACCAAGGCCATGGACCCCATCCGGCGGCTGCTGGCCGAAACCCCGCAAGCGCGCGCGGCCGGCTACGGGCCGGGGCACTTCTCCTTCAACGTCGGCGCCGGGCGCTGCGAGGCCTGCCGCGGTGAGGGCTTCGAACGGGTGGAGATGCAGTTTCTCTCGGATGTCTTTATCACCTGCCCGGATTGCGGCGGCAAACGCTTCAAACCGCAGATCCTGGCCGTCGCCTTCCGCGGCCGCAATATCGACGACATCCTGAACATGACCGTGGACGCGGCCCTGGTATTTTTCAGCGACCAGGCGGCGGTCGTCGGGGCGCTGAGGCCCCTGGCGGAGGTCGGGTTGGGCTACATCCGACTGGGCCAGCCGCTCAACACCCTTTCGGGCGGGGAGGCCCAGCGGCTCAAGCTGGCGCGCCACCTCAAGACCGGCCGATCCCGCCAGACCCTCTTGATCTTCGACGAGCCCACCACCGGGCTGCACTTCGAGGATATCTGGCGGCTGCTCCAGGCGCTCCAGCGGCTGGTGGACGAGGGGCACTCGGTGTTGGTGGTCGAGCACAACCTGGACGTGGTCAAGACCGCCGACTGGGTCATCGATCTCGGCCCCGAAGGCGGTGACGCGGGCGGGCGGCTGGTGGTCGCCGGGCCACCGGAGACCGTGGCGCGCCATCGCGGTTCGCATACCGGGAGGTTTCTGAAGGGCTATCTGGCGGGCGACAGCTTCCCGCAGGCGCCCGCCGCCGGCCTGCCGATGGCGGCCGAGGCGCCGGCTGGCTACGGCGCATTCCCCGCCCGCGACGTGATTCAGGTGCGAGGCGCACGCGAACACAACCTCAAAAACGTTCAGGTCGACATTCCCCACAACCAGCTGGTGGTCCTGACCGGGGTTTCCGGTTCGGGCAAGTCCACCCTGGCCTTCGACATTCTCTATGCCGAAGGCCAGCGGCGCTACCTCGAGAGCCTGGCACCCTACGTGCGGCAGTACATGAAGATCCTGGAGCGCCCCGATGTGGACGTCCTCAGCGGTCTGCCGCCGACGGTGGCCATCGAACAGCGCGTCAGCCACGCCGGCCGGCGCTCCACGGTGGCGACCCTGACGGAGATCTACCACTTTCTCCGCCTGCTTTTCAGCAAACTGGGCGAGCGCCACTGCCCGGGCTGCGGCCGCCGGCTGATCGCCCAGAGCCGCGAGCGCCTGGCGGCCCGCGCCCGGGAGCGCTTCCAGGACACCGCGGCCGTCGTGCTGGCGCCCAAGGTGGCCGGCCGCAAGGGCTTTCACAGGGACCTGCTGGCCGCCGCCTGCAAGCAGGGCTACGAGGCGGCCCGGATCGACGGGACCCTGGCGGCGCTCAAACCCGGGATGGCCCTCAACCGTCACGGGTTGCACACCATCGAGCTGGTGGTCGGCCGGCTGCCGCACCCGGCACCGGAGGACCTGATCCTCAGGGGCCTGGAGGAAGGCGGCGGCGCCGTGATCCTGCTGGGGGAGGACGGCCGCGAGGAGATTTTGAGCCTGAAGGGGATCTGCCCGGCGTGCGGGATCGGACTGAGCACTTTGGATCCACGCCTTTTTTCCTTCAACAGCCCCCAGGGGCAGTGCCCGGTCTGTGAGGGGCTGGGGCAAACCACCGCTGACCCCGGCGGGGCCCCGGAAACTGCCGAGCAGCAAAGCTGTGCAGCCTGCGGCGGCAGCCGGCTCAGGCCTGAAGCCCTGGCCGTCAAGATTCAGGGGCATTCCATCTGGGACCTGGTGCGGCTGCCGGCCGGTGACGCCGGCGCCGCCCTGGCGGCCTTGAGGTTCACCCCGGAGGCCGCGCCGATCTCAGAGCCGATCCTGGCCGAGATCGGCGCCCGCCTGGGCCTGCTGCAGCGTCTGGGCCTGGGCTACCTCTCCCTGGGGCGCAGCGGCGACACCCTTTCCGGGGGCGAGGCCCAGCGGGTGCGCCTGGCCGCCCAGCTGGGTTCCAACCTCACCGGGGTATGCTACATCCTGGACGAGCCGACCATCGGGCTGCACCCCCGCGACAGCGCCGTCCTGATCGCGGCCCTCAAGGAGCTGCGCGACCGGGGCAACTCGATCCTGGTGGTGGAGCACGACGAGGAAACCATTCGGGCGGCGGACACCCTGATCGATCTCGGCCCGGGCGCCGGCCGCCTGGGGGGCGCGATCGTGGCCGCGGGGTCCCCGGCGGCGGTTGCGGCGGTCGCGGAATCGGTCACGGGCGCCCACCTGCGGCAGCTGAAGCGCCCCGTGACCTCCCGTCGGCGCCCGGTCAGAGGCGTTGCCGCCATCGGCATTCGCGGTGCCTCGGCCCACAACCTGCAAGCGGTTGACGTGGATATCCCCCTGGCGACGCTGGTGTGTGTCACGGGGGTTTCGGGGTCGGGCAAATCCAGCCTGCTCAAGGAAACGCTTTACAAGGGCTTACGATTGCTGCTGAACCGGGAGCAGCTGCCCGGCCACTGCCGGAGCCTCACCGGCTGGCAGCAGATCGCGCGCGTGCTGGAGGTGGATCACAGCCCCATCGGTCGCCCCCCCCGCTCGGTACCAGCCTCCTACGTGGGCTTCCTCAACCTGATCCGCGATCTGCTGGCGGCCACCCCGCTGGCCCGCTCGCGGGGCTATCGGCCCGGGCGGTTTTCGTTCAACCTCGCCGAGGGCCATTGCCCGGCCTGCAAGGGCCACGGCAGCCTCAAGACCTCCATGAGCTTTCTGCCGGACGTCACCGTGCACTGCGAGATCTGCGACGGCCGGCGGTTCACCCCCGAGACCCTTGAGGTGCGCTACAAAGGCCGCAGCATTGCCGAAATCCTGGAAATGACCTTCACCGAGGCGGCCGATTTTTTCGCCGCGGTGCCCAAGATCCGCAAGGCGGTGAGGGTCGTCGACGCTATCGGACTGGGATATCTGCGTCTGGGCCAGCCCAGCCCGACCCTCTCGGGCGGCGAGGCCCAGCGCATCAAGCTCGCCGAACAGCTCGCCCGGCCGGCCGATGGCGACAGCCTTTACATTCTCGATGAGCCAACCACCGGTCTGCAGCGGGCGGACGTGCTGAAGCTGATCGCGGTGCTGCAGGCCCTGGTGGATTCCGGCAACACGGTGGCGGTGATCGAGCACAATCTGGAAATCATCAAAGCGGCGGATTGGATCATCGATCTGGGACCCGAGGGCGGCGACGGGGGCGGTCGGGTGGTGGCCGCCGGTTCGCCGGACGAGATCCTGGCGGCGGCGTCTGTTTCCCACACGGCACGCTGCCTGCAGCGCGACCTGTCGCCGGGTGCCGGCCGCGACGCCACAACCCCCTGAGCGTGCGATCATGTCCTGTCAGGATTTTTACAGCCGCAACGCCGCGCTCCTGGCGGCGCGCTACGAAACGCTGGATCCCGAACGCCTGCACCGGGGGTGGCGTGAATTCCGGCCGGCGGCGGCCGCCGCGGTGCTCGACGTGGGGGCCGGCTCGGGCCGCGACGCGGCCTGGTTGGCGGGCATGGGCCATGCGGTGGTTGCCGTGGAGCCGTGTGCGGCCCTGCGGGGCGCGGCCCGCGGGCGGCACCCCCAGCCGGGGATCAGCTGGGTCGCCGACCGCCTGCCGGAGCTGGCGGTGGTCTGCGCCAGCGGCCGGAGATTCGACCTGATCCTGGTCAACGCGGTCTGGATGCACCTGGCGCCCGATGCGCGCGCGCCGGCCATAAAAACCCTGAAAAGCCTGTTGGCCCCCGGCGCGGTGCTGGTTGTCACCCTGCGCCGCGGACCGGTCGAGGCCGACCGGCCGATGTATCCCTGCCAAACGGGGGAAGTGGCACGCCTCGCCCGCCGACACGGGCTGGCGGTCTGCAAGACCCTTGGAACGCCCGACCGCCTTGGTCGCCGGGAAATCGGCTGGCAGCTAACGGTGCTGCGCAAGGCGTGCGGGCGGGGAGCCGCTGCCTTCGCAATTGACGCGCTGCGCGTCGAACAAAATGCCGATGTTGTGGAAAAGGACGTATGAAAAAGAAGAAACCTTACGGTGCAACCCTCAAAGATCAGCTCAAGGCCGCGGCGCGCGACCGGATCCACCCGTTTATCCTGGCCGACGGGCAAGTCCGGGGTGCGATTTTGCACGGCACCCGGATGATCAGCGAAATGCGGGCCAACCACGCCCTGGGGATTCTGGAAACTTTAGTGCTGGGCCATGCCTACCTGGCTGCGGGGCTGATGTCCGGCAACTGCAAGGGCAACGATCGCATCCGCCTCCAGATCGACTGCTCCGGCCCCATCAGGGGCCTAGTGGTGGAGGCCAACGCCTTCGGTGAAGTCCGCGGCTATCTCAAAACCGCCGTTATCGCGGTTGAAAAACCCCTGGAGAGCTTCAACCTGTCCCCTTTTTTCGGTGCCGGCATTCTTTCCCTGACCCGTTACCTGGAGGATTCCAAACAGCCCTTCACCGGCCAGGTGGCGCTCCAGTACGGCACCATCGCCAAGGACCTGGCCCATTACCACCTCACCTCGGAGCAGATACCGACCGCCTTCACGCTCAGCATCCAGTTCGATCAGGACGGGGAAGTCGCGGGCGCCGGCGGTCTTTGGCTGCAGGCATTGCCCGGTGCCGATCAGGACGCCGTGGCGCGCCTCGAGCAGCAGGTGCCGGCGATGCCCTCGCTGGGGGCGGCGTTCCATGCCCGACGGGAGCCCAAAAGCCTTGTGACCGAGGCCTTCGGGGCGTTCAAGCCGCAGTTTTTAGGGGATTACCGCGTGGAGTTCATGTGCCACTGCAGCCGTGGAAAAACCCGCAACGTGCTGGGCATGCTGCCGGCTGCTGAATTGGCCGACATCCGCCAGAACGGGCCCTTTCCCCTGGAAATGCGCTGTCACTACTGCGGCAGCCCGTACCTTTTCCACCCGGCGGACATCGAGGCGCTTTACCAACACCGCACGGCGGGAGGCTGACCGTCGGCCGCCGTGCCGCGCCGGCTGCAAGCCAAAGGAGCACCGAAGGCGCTCCCAAAAAATTCTTACGGGGGGTGGGGGCTTTATCGAAGACTACCAGGCATGGGGCCGCTTCAGGCCGGCAGGATCAGCCCGAGGGCCAGCAGCAGGCTGAACCCCAGCGCCAGGTTGGCGGTGGCCCCCAGCACGGGGTTGAGGGCTGCGCCATGGGCGCTGGCGATGCGCCGGATCAGCCGCAGGGCGCGGGGGAAAGAAAGAAAGCACAGCAGCCCCCAGAAAGGAATTTCGCCCGCCAGCCAACCGGCCGTCGGCACGGCATAGGCAGCGGCCAGCAGCAGGGCATATTCCAGGCGCGCCCCTTGGGGCCCCAGTCGCACGGCCAGGGTCTGCTTGCCGCTGCGGCCGTCGGTCGCGATGTCCCGCAGGTTGTTGACCACCAGGATCGCGGTGATCAGAAGCCCTACGGGCGTCGCGGCCCAGAAAACCCGGGCGTTCAGTTCGAGCGCCTGAACGTAGAAGGTGCCGCCCACCGCCACCAGCCCGAAAAAGAGGAACACGAAGAAATCCGCCAGGCCGTGCGAGGCCAGGGGGTAGGGGCCGCCGCTGTAACCCAGGGCGGAGAGGATGGCAAATACCCCGATGAGCATCACGGGCCAGCCGGCCACCGCGATCAGGTAGAGACAGACCACCCCCGCCAGGCAGAAGGTTGCGATCATGCCGCGCCTGACCGATTCGGGCGCCAGCAGGCCGCTCTGGGTTACCCGCAGCGGCCCCAGGCGGTCGGGCGTATCGATCCCCGCCCGGAAATCAAAATAGTCGTTGGCTATGTTGACCCCGATCTGAAGCAGGAGCGCGCCGATCAGGGCCGCCACGGTCGGAGCGAACCGGAACTGCCCGGCGGCGAAGGCCAGGGCGCTGCCCACCGCGACGGGGGCGACGGCGGCCGGCAGGGTTCGCGGCCGAGCGGCCAGCAGCCAAACGTGCAGGGGCGAGAGCGTCATGGAGGCGGTGGATGGCATGGGAAGCGCCAGGCTCGGGTTTTTCGGTTCAGACCGGTCAACGCCCATGGGCCGAGGTGGTCCGGGCGAAAGGCCGACGGATGCGTAAAATTCCGAATTCATACGGTTTCAGGCTGAGAATCACAGCACGGTGCACCCATCGGGCGGCATGCGGCTTCCCGGACGGTGGTCTTCTGCGCGATGCGCTCACCAGCCGCGCCTATTTACCACATGTTACGGCGAAACTGCAAATTCCCCGGCCGTGCGCCTGCCGCAAACCGCGCAAGCCCCTGAAAATGGGGTTTGATTTCTGGGCCGGGGCGGGGTTAAATAATCCGACTGTTTCCCGTGGAGGTCCCCATTGCGGAGGCGGGCATGGCCAAGCTTCTTAAAGTCGGCGTCGCCCTGGCGGCCCTGCTGGCGATTTGGCTGGCGGGCATCTTTTTATTCTTTCCCGGCTGGGTGTTGGACAGCACTGTTTTCGTCAGCCGCTGGCGCGCCGACCTGCGGCCGGCAACGGTTGCGGTGAACGGGGTCGATTGGACCTACCTTTACGGGGGGCAGGGCGAGCCTCTTGTGCTGCTGCACGGCTTTGGCGCCGACAAGGACCACTTCGGCGTGTTTTTAAGCGCTTTGAGCAGCCGCTATCGCTTGATCGTGCCGGATTTGCCGGGATTCGGTGAATCCACCCGCAAGGCTTCCCTGGCCTACGACATCCCCAGCCAGGCCGCCCGGCTCGAGGGGTTTATCCAGGCCTTGGGGCTTGAAGGCTTTCACCTGGCGGGGGCCTCCATGGGGGGCTACCTGGCGAGTTACTATGCTGCCGACCACCCGGATAAGGTCAAAAGCCTTCTGCTGATGGCGCCTGCCGGAATCCTGCCGCCCGCTCCCGGTAAACTGCAACAGACCTATGAACGGGAGGGGCGCATGCTGCTGCTTTACCGCACCCTCCCGGAGTTCAATGATTTCATGCGGCTGCTCTTCCACCGCCCGCCCTGGGTGCCGACCCCGATCAAGCGCTACCTGGTTGACCGCCACAGCCATGCCTATGCGCTGCATCTGAAGATTCTGACGGATATGGTGGACGGGGGAATGGGGCTGCTGGACGGCCGCCTGGGGCAGATCGCCTGTCCGACCCTGGTGCTCTGGGGGCGTCAGGACCAGGTCCTGCCCGTGGCCATTCTGGAACGCTTTGCCGCCGAAATCCCCCGCAGCCGGGGGGAGATCATCGACAACTGCGGTCATGTGCCCTATCTTGAAAAACCGGTTCAAACCATTTCATTATACCGCGACTTTCTCGATACCCTGGACTGAGCGACCGGCCGCGGGTGGCGCATGCGGCTCGTCGTGGCGGAGGTTTTTGCGGATGGCATCGACCCTCAGGCGCCTGTTGGCGCTGCTCAATATTTTCCTGGCGGGGCTATCACCGGCGGTGGCCGCAGAGAACGGGTTGCACCATCGCCTGAGCGTTCACCTGACGCCCGACCGGCAGCAGTTGGAAGCCGAGGACCGCATTCAGCTGTCAGGGGCGGGCGCCCGCGCGCTGACCTTTGTCCTTTCCCCGCGCGCCGCGGTGACCGCCGTGCGGGTCGACGACCGCCCGCTTGCCGTTGACTTCAGCGGCGGGCGCCTGCGGGTGCCGCTGACGGGTGCCGACCCGGACAGGGTCCTGGAGGTCGCGATCCGGTACACGGCGGTCTTCGACGACCCGGTGCCGGTGCTGCCCGCCAACACCGACAACCCGGGTTACGGCGTCAGCGGCAGCATTTCCCCTGACGGCACCTTTCTGCTGGCCGGCGCCGACTGGTACCCCCGGGTGGCGGGCCGTGCGGACACCTTCGAGCTGACGGTCAGCGCACCCCCCGGAACGCTGGCGGTGACCGCCGGCCGCGATTTGGGCGCAGAAACCCGTGAGGGCCGCAGCCTGTCCCGCTGGCAGATCGACCAGCCCCTCGAGGGTCTGGCGCTTTCCGCCGGCCCTTACCGGGTGCAGCGCCGATCGGCGGGCGGCCTCAGCGCAGCGGTTTATCTCTTCGCCCCGAACCTGGATCTGGCGGATGCCTACCTCGACGCCAGCCTAAAGTTCATGGCACTATACCAGGACCGTTTCGGCCCATACCCCTTCCCGCAGTTCGCCGTTGTGGAAAACTTTTTTCCCACCGGGTACGGATTTCCGGGTTATACCCTGTTGGGGGGGCAGGTGCTGCGGCTGCCGTTTATCGTCGCCACCAGCCTGGGCCATGAAATCGCCCACTGCTGGTGGGGCAACGGGGTGTATGTGGACCCCCGCGGCGGCAACTGGAGCGAGGGCCTGACCACCTATGTGGCCGACTACCATTACAAGGAGCTGGAGGGGCCCGAAGCGGCCCGTGAATACCGCCGCGAGCTGCTGCGTAGTTACGCCACCCTGGCCCGGCCGGACCGGGAATTCGCCCTGTCGCGCTTCACCCAGCGGGTCGACCCGCTGTCCAAGACGGTGGGCTACGACAAGGGCGCCTTTGTGTTTCACATGCTGCGCGGGCAGGTGGGGGATGCCGCCTTCAACCGGGCCCTGCGGGACTTCTACCAGACCTATCGTTTTCGCCGCGCCGGGTGGGAC